>Ga0187846_10001357_pt1 | contig 13854 bp, 12 predicted proteins | sample TC_taG_FD_161473 | JGI IMG/M metagenome (GOLD analysis project Ga0187846, IMG submission 161473) | Biofilm microbial communities from the roof of an iron ore cave, State of Minas Gerais, Brazil - TC_06 Biofilm (v2) | ecosystem: Environmental > Terrestrial > Deep subsurface > Cave > Wall biofilm...
TTCCTTGCTTCCCAGGTACCGGGGAGTCTCGCCGATCGCTGGAGCAATTCTGCATGGCGACGCGGAGACTGGCGTAACGATCATGCTCATAGATGCAGGAGTGGATACCGGTCCAATACTGCTCAAGCGCACAATACCGATCACTGAAGAGGACACCACGGGCAGTCTCACAATTAAATTAGCTGAACTGGGAGCCAGGACATTACTTGAGGCACTGCCACTCTGGGTGCAAGGTAAGATCACACCGCAGCCCCAGGACGAGCGACTCGCATCTTACACTCACGTGCTGCGCAAAGAAGACGGCGAAATATCCTGGAAGCGCTCCGCCGTTGAGCTTGCACGGGCGGTACGCGCCTACACACCATGGCCCGGCGCGTATACTTACTGGCGTGGCAAATTATTGAAGATTGTTTCCGCGCATCCTGTAATGCTGGAACCAGCTCAACAACTAAAGACGGGTACAGTCAGCCTGCGCAAAGAGAACGGCCAGCAGGTGCTCTCAATAGCTAGCGCTGATGGCCTTCTAGTGGTGGATAGCCTTCAATTGGAAGGCAAAAAGGCCATGAGCGCTGCTGAATTCGTGCGTGGACATCCCCAGATCATAGGAGAAGTGCTGGGTGAAGTAGCTTAACTAGCTTGCTACATCAGCCTTCGGCCGCGTAACCAGCGCGGCAAGTAAGGCAACAATCCCAATGCCAAAGAACAGGATAGCATGCTTAATGTGCACGTTGCTATCAGCAATAATATGGTTAACGTTGGGAATCAGAAAAAACACTCCAAGAGCTAAACCGATAATGGCGACCAGAATCGCTCCAAAGAAGAGAGCCGGGTTCTTCATAATTGATACTGTACCTTTCTTCTCTAAACACCGAACTTATCAATTCTCGACGAGCCTATTATAATCAGGTTGGCAGACCTCTTCAAGAGAAAAAACCATCAAATCCGAACGTGGTATCTATCTCTGCACAAAGACACACAATAAACCACCAGGAAACAACCATTTTGAAGGCCCGGTGGTTTCATTTTATTCCCCGATCAATTTTGACATTCGAAAACGGTCATTCGTCGTCATTGTTTGCTCAATTACCGCATTTAGTTGCCAAATTGATCGGGGTTTGTGACAAACCTACCTAAGAGACAGCTTTGGGGCGAGTCGTGAACCAACCAACCACGCCGCCGATAAGCAAGAGCGCGCCGACTCCAACCCCAACGAAGGCGCGGAAAGGATGTTGACCACCAGTCGTAAAGTAAAATATTCCAACGCCAAGAATGATGACACCCAGTGCGATTACACCATAGTACAGTGCGGAATTCTTCATTTTTGCAGCTACCTACCTGTTCTAGTTCAGCGAACCTAAACTTGTGGCCTCTCGAAAATTTTCCACCCTGGCCTATCCAGGGCATACCTATTGTATCAAACGTGTAAAGCCTCATACGCTACATAGATACGTGCAGACTAGCCATTTTGGGTACGAACCCCTACCTTTCTCAGATCCTGATAGGGCCTACGCTAAGCAGCAAGATGAGCGATACAAGCCCTACGGCCCAGCAATAATACGCAAAGGGATCAAGCCGCCCGGTTTCAAAATATTTCATCAGAAATTTGGTACTGAGGTACGCTGCAACCCCCGCCACCACCATACCAATACCGACGAGTAGCCACGTATGAGCCGGCTGACCAATCAGTTGCGGTATCTCGAGCAACGCAGCTAAACCGATCAGCGGTGTACCTAGTAAAAAGGAATAGCGAGCTGCGTCCTCGTGGCTAAGCCGCACCCCTAAGCCCGCGACCATCGTAACTCCAGAGCGCGAGATGCCGGGGATCAGCGCCAGCGATTGCGCTAAACCGATGATCAACGCCTCTTTCCATGTCAGGGATGACAGAGTGCGAAAATTTGCTTCCCGCTCTTTAGCGGTGGCAAACGTCATTTTCTTTTCTGCTCGTCGTCGCAAGCGTTCCCCGGCATAGAGGATCGATCCGTTGACCACCAGGAATGCGGCAGCAATCGCGGGTGATGCAAAGAGTTGCTTGAGTGGCGTCTCCAGCGCGAGTCCGATTAAGCCAGCAGGAATGACGCCGATGATGATTAACCAGCTTACCCAATCATCCGTTCCTGTATGAACTTCACCTTCCCTGATATTCTTGAGAAAAGTGAGAATAATCTGGAACCAGTCACGCCAGAAATAGATCACCAGGGCAATACTGGTGCCAAGGTGTAAGGCTACGATGATGGGTAGAAAACAGCTTTGCCCCCCGCAACTTGTATCGTTCACGATGTTACCCCATCCCAATAGCCCGGGTATGATGACAGTATGACCCAGGCTACTGATCGGAAATAGCTCCGTCACTCCCTGTAGCAGGGCCAAAAAGATCGTTTGCCAGATAGTTAAGTTCATCGCTCAGTTACTCTCTCATTGTGGTGGGTTCTTCTGCATATCCGCCTGGAACTCCGCGAACGTCTTTGCATAAATGTTATGTCCATCCTTCTTAGCAGTATAAAAATAATAGTAATTCGTATTTGCTGGTGACGCTGCCGCTTGCAAGCTGGCAAGGCCGGGACTGCAGATCGGCGTGGGAGGGAAGCCTTTATGCGTATAGGTATTCCATAAACTATCCGGTGCAATCTTGCTGCCCACATCCTTTAGTGGCAACCAAAAGCTTGTTGTTCCTGGCTGCAAGTCACGGGCATATTGCACTGTTGGGTCAGCATCAAGCAATCCCAGGGTTTCGTTATTCGGCCTGTAAATACGATTCCAATAGACACTGGCTACCAGTTGACGATCCTGTTGATACTTGATCTCACGCTCGATAATTGAGGCGAGAATGACCGTCTGGTATATGGTGAGTTGATGCTGCTTCGCTTGTGCTTCAAGTGCCTGTAACTTGTTGGTAAACTCTGTTAGCATCATATTTACAACATCACTAGCTGTGGCGTTTATAGGTACCAGGTACGTATCTGGAAAGAGCAACCCCTCCATACTGGCGCCTGGGGGAATGGATTTCAGAATAGGATACTTGGCTGCATCGGGGAATTGCGCCGGATTTTTTGTATATTTCACAAAATCTTGCACATTGAATTTGGGGATAACGGCGGCCTCAAACCGCTGGGCAATTTGCTCAATACGCCATCCTTCGGGGATAGAAACAACAAGGTAGTCAGGCTGAGCGTTTATAAACTGGTTGATGATACCATCGATGGTCATATTCGTGTTCAGTTTATAGGCCCCTGCCTGTAAGTGTGTGTCTAATCCCTTGATTTTAGCCCAGACACGAAAAGCCAGCGAGTTACGGATTATTCCCTTTGCCTGTAGATCATCAGCAATCTGAAGGCCAGTTTCACCCCTCTGAACTACAACGATGATGGTTTTGCCCTGATCTGCGCTCACTGGTTGAAAGATGTCAGTGACTGTCGTCCAGGCGAAGTACACCACTCCAAAGATCAGGAGGCCGAGTAGAAGCACTGCAATGATAGCGCCGCGCTGCCCTCGTTTCTTCTTCATATATCAGTGCCCTTTGTTTTGCTCAATTGATGATCCAGGTACTCCTGCAAAATAACAGTTGCAGCCAGGGCATCAATCTCTTGTTGTTTGCGTCTTCGCCCTGTTCGAAAACGTTTCCTACCACCGGCCCTGTCGCGTTTCCCCTGTCCAGACTCCTCACGTTCGGCCAGCAGGCGCTCCGCCTCAACAGTTGAAAAGCGCTCATCCCAGAATGTGACGGGGATAGTAATATGCTCTTTCAGGCGCTCAGCGAAGCCTTGTATTCGTTTCCCCTGAGAGCGAATCTCTCCATCCAGGCTAATGGGAAGGCCTATTACAAGCTCCTCCGCCTCGGTTTCGTCAATCAGGCGTTGAATCGCCCTCCAGGTCTGAGCCTCGTCACGAGAGACATGCAACGTTGTATAGGGAGATGCCAGGAATCCCGTTGCATCGCTTATCGCTACGCCAATTCTGGCCTCGCCTACATCCAACGCCAACAACCGTGCCATCTTGCTCTCTCCATACAGTACCTGATCGCATCCTCCCTTTTCGCAAAAATACCCTGACAGGCATTACACCATTCTAACTTAGACGTGCTTTATTCGTCTAGGACTTACACAAATGGGGGATGTGTTTAAGACATATTTAACCGTTAGACGTACTTGTTGAAGGCTAAGGTTGCACGATGACATGAATCTGCTCAGGTCGGAATGGCATGATGCCCAGCAAAGGTGGGAAGATGTCAATCCTGGTAACGATTCTGCCATTAATCCCCGCCTTTCCACCTGTGATATCACTTTTCGCCTGATCAACAGGCTTTCCGGCCACCAGCTTACTGACCTCCTTCCCTAAAACCTGTTGCCTGATTTGCCCCAAGGCTTTCACAGTGATGGAAAGTGTCGTTCCATCAGGAGATGCTTGATCCTTCGTCCAAGTCGCGGTGACAGTCTGGGGGACGATTACAAAAGCAGGCTGCATCTTCATGGCATTCGCATTGAGCTGTTTCTTGCCTGCGGCCTGAATAGCAGTGTCACGTATCACCAGCACAGACACCGTCACACTGAGCGTCCCGCTGAATTTGCCGTTGGGAGCAGCCTGACCCACAGCGGGAGTTGTCGTGAATTTTTCCTCGGGCAGTGGGGTGGAGCTTCCTGGCACATCTGGCATCAGTGTTCCACTGGCATCTTTTGGACTCACGGCTTTTGCTAGCCAGGTATTGACCTGGGTTTGTAGCTGCTGGTGCAGGGTCTGCTCCAGTGCATTAATGTCGCTGCTGGTCACAGATGGCACGTTTGCTGCGACCCCACCGCTGGTGGGATCGGGATTCGTGACCGCCAGGATTACTGCTGTTTTCGCAATGTTAGTATTCTGTGCTATCTTTGTGATGCTATCGGGAGGGATGATGTTGATAGCATTGGCTACAACATTCCCGCTTTCGCCTGCATTTTGTGCCTGCACCGGTACAGGAGGCGCAAGATTGCTACTACTCGCCGGCTCAACAAGCGCATCAGCAGTCGTAACAAACTGCACGACCACGGCACCGCTCGTGGCGACCACGGTGCCCGTTGGAATATCCAGGGCCTGTGGACCATTATTTGTAAAGATGACGGTCCCAGTAGCTGAGGCATTCCCTTGTTTGACCGTGCCAGTTGCAGTTCCTTGACCCGTGACACTGGCTGGGTATGTGAGCACCTGCGAAGGAATGGTATTGTGTTGCGTATCCTGCGCGTTGGTACTGGCCTCATACAACTGAGTGGAACTCGAAGGCTGCGTCGGCACAATGATGGTGACGGTAGCATTCGAGCCAAAGTAGAGAAATCCCAGGAGAGCCAGCACGATTACCAACAGGCTGATGAAAGCAAGGGCCATAATGCGGCTACCCTTCTGACTGAATATCGAAGGAGTCGCCCTGCTCACAGGGGGTACGGAAACATTACGACTCGTTTTCGTAGCTGGGGCCTTCTTCGCCTGCTGCGTAGTTGGCGTGACTTTAACATTGCGAGCTTGCGCTTGCTGTTTGGGCTGGCGCTTACCAGCGGTAGATGAAGCCAGTGCACCGGCTGCAAGCGCCGCAGAAGATGGAGCGACACGCGAAGGCTGTTCCGGGGGCAGCAGCTTGTCCTGGTCGTCAAAATCCTCCATTGATGGCTGCGCTGGACCACCCATCATACTCTGGCGTGAGCGTACGCCAGGGACTCGCGGTATCTCTTCTTCGTATGGTTCTTCCACTGCCGCTTCAGTCCATGATTGCGCGTCTAAATCCTCCGGACCTACGATCTCACCTTGATCACCCAGATCATCGATTTTGAATTCTTGCAACTCGGTTGGAACCTCCGAGATATCTGCTATCTCAGGATCGAGATCGTGGATGAAGGTCGAAGCCCGCTGCTCAGGCAAAGAAACCGGCTGAATATCCTCCATGTATGCAAATAGATCTTCGTCCATCTCACCTGCCGGTTGCAGCATGCTGTGCTGTTCGGGTCTATCACTCGATCGTTCTTGAATTTCGGATGAAGGTTGCGCAGGGCCACTATCTGAAGCCTGTGCCGCCTCGCGAATTTGCTGCGCAAAATAGACATCTTCAATATGGACACCCTCTTTTAATAGATCAAATTCGTCATCTTCATGCTCTGCTATCGGGGGATCGATGGAGGGAGATGTATCTATATGTGACTGGTAGGGTTGGGTAAACTGATCATCATGTATTTCAAACGTGGACGAAGCAGCAGCTCCTGATCCTGTAATCACCTCATCGGCGTGAGAAATTTTACTATCTGTCTCGCCTCGTGATTGCGGAGCCTTTTGACGATCGTTGGCCGCCAGCTGCGATTGATTCGGCTGCTTGGACCACATAAAGCGATGAGCTGGGCTACTCCTGTCTGGTTGGTTGCGCGAACGTTGTATTTTCTTTCCGCCCACGTTGGTGCCAGCAGGCCGGCTGCCGGGGCGCTGCTTGTTTGAAGCGGAAGATTCTTTTGCCTCCGCAACTTTAGAATCCGCGACTCTAAATCCAGCATTTTGGGCAACAGTACGAATCTGGCGATCAGAACTGATGACCAGCACATCCTTGCCCAGTTCTCGCATGCGCGAATAAAGCAGTCGCCATCCGAGGTGGCTGCGCAATTGTGTCTGTGGCGGGATGACAAGCATAATACGGTCAGCGTGGGCGGCTTCCAGTCGCTCACGCACGCTTGTCAGTTCTTCTTCTGGGCCGAGATATATTATCTGTTCGTTAGACATACACCCTTCTCCCCCTCCTGGCTGCATCGCAGTATAGACATTGGGTGATATCTGGGCTGATTATGCTAGATGTGCATCTGGTGAATCACCCGGTAAAGTGCTCTCTCCAAAACATTGTTCTCGTTTTGCAGTTCGATAGCCTGGTATGCCAGCGCCATAGGTGTGATATCCTGGGCATTTTTTAGCATATGTTCGGGGTCTGCAATGCTTGTTACCATACCTGGCTGAATTGTTTCGATGATCGGTTCGCGAGAAAATGGGAGCCGTTGCGTCCAGGGGAAATCCTCAAGTTTCTTACGCAAGTCTGGCAGACCAGAACCTCCTCCTACCAGATAGATCGCCGGTGGGAGAAGGTCCCCCTTTGCCAGTTCGTCAATCAGTAATTCTACGCTGTCCATCCAGGTCTGTGCTTCTGAAGCGAAAATGTTTTGGATCTCGTCCCGTTCACTCCCCTTAATTCCACCGGTGCCGTAGCTCAACTTGAGTTTCTCAGCTTCCTTGAGCGATAGGCCTTTGTTGGACGCCAGGCGGCGCGTAAAGGTACGCCCACCCAGGGCAAACATACGTGTCTCTTCGATTCCGCCCTGGCGCACAAGAGCAATATCGGTTGTGCCGCCACCAATATCAATAAAGATGGCACCACTATCTGCGCTTGCATTTGTGCTCAAGCACCGTGCCAGCGCGTATGGCTCGGCTACAATGGTAACCAGCGTCAGATCCAACCCCTGCGCCACGGTCTCCAGCGCGCCTAACTGCATAAGCGGCGCAAAAGCGCTAAACAGCGTCAGATTAAAGTGGCGCCCGCGAAAACCTATTGGATTGGAGACCGACTGCCCGTCAATACGAACCGAGATCACTGCGGCATTGGTCAAGCGTACTTCAATATTCTGATAACCAGTCTCAGCAGCAATGCGCTCTTTGGCGATCTTCAGCAATTTCTGCTGCGCGCTGGAGATTACGCTTTCCAGTTCCTCCGGCGAAATCGGCTTGGTGGGCTGCTGTCTCTGCCTGGTAATTGTGATCGAACTACCTTTGACAAGTTCTCCCGCTATGCCGATCACAGTGGAGGGAGCGATGATGCCGCCCGCCGTTTGTTCTGCCTGGACCAGCGCTTCATTGCAGTTGGCGATAACGCCTGGAATATCGGTCACCATACCATCTGACATGTGACTGTAACTCTGCTGGTGGCGTCCCACACCGAGCACAACTCCGACATCATCTTGCACTTCAATAATGATAGCTTTGGCATATGCTGTGCCAATGTCGAGCGCTGTATAAACTGGCCGCGAATCCTCCCCAACAGAAGAGCGTAGATCAGCGCCACGGCCCAGATAGTTACCGTTGCCGTGTTGCCGTCCTAATCCTGATATAAAATCGAGTAGGCGTTGAAAGGGATTACTCATGCATGCATGTCTTCCTGAATTATTGGTGATCAGATCTCACTATAGAAGAGAACGTACAGCTTGCTCAACTCGTTGCGTTGGTTCCTTCATACTTTATGCTTTTTGAGTACGTTATAGCACGTTCAACAGGCGACCGCAAGGGGTCACTCCTCGCACGACTCCGTACCATCCTCTACAAAACTTCGCCTACTAATTTAGCCACCATATTGAGGGCTGCTCCAAGCTCAGCCTTGTTTTTACCGCCGCCCTGTGCCGACTCTGGCCTGCCGCCACCTTTACCGCCCAGTCGTTGGCCTACAGCTGCGGCAATTCTACCGGCATGGAGGCCACGCCTGGTAAGCTCTGATGAGACACTCACTTGAACCCCGGCTCGTTCTCCGAAGTCGCCAGCCAGCACGACAACTCCTGGTCGAGGAAACCTGTTGAGCACCATATCACCCATTTCGCGCAATACCCTCTCATCAGGCACATCCACCGTTGTCGCTACAATCGGAACTCCAGATACGTCCTGGGCTTTTCGGGCAAGCACATTGGCCTGTTGCTGTGCCACTTCACGTTGGAATTGAGCAACCTGGCGACGCGCGGTAGCCAGTTCTTGCACAACTTGATCGACTCGTGCCTCGAGCACGTCAGGTTGCGTCTGCAATTTTATACTGAGTGTATCTACCAGGGCGCTGCGCTGGCGCAAGTATGCCTCTGCAACACGTCCTGTCAACGCTTCAATGCGACGAATACCGGCAGCAATGCTCGTCTCCTGGATGGTGATATATATCCCAATCTGGCCTGTGGCTGAACAATGTGTGCCTCCGCATAATTCGATACTCTTTCCCATCCTGACAACACGCACCTCATCCTCATACTTTTCGCCAAAGAGCGCCATCGCACCAGTTGATAGCGCCTCTTGCAGGGGCATGATATCCGTATGAACAGGTAAATCAGCACGAATCCAGCGGTTAATCTGCTCGTCTACCAACGCTCTTTCCATAGTTGTCAGGGCGCGAGGGCATGCAAAGTCAAAGCGCAAACGCTCAGGCTCAACCAATGAGCCACGCTGCTCAACCTGGGGACCCATGATGTCGCGCAGTGCTTTATGCAAGAGGTGTGTCGCGCTGTGGTTGCGTATGGTATCCTCTCGTCGCTGCGAATTCACATTAGCCTGTACGTTGTCCCCCACACGCATATAGCCTTCACTGATGTGCCCATAGTGGACAATCAGTCCCCTCAGGGGACGACGTGTATCCTGCACCTGGAAGATGCCCATCGGCCCGCTGATATCACCACGATCACCGATTTGACCACCGCTTTCCGCGTAGAACGGTGTTGTATCGAGGATCAACAGGGCCTCTTGTGGAGCACTGATACTCTCAACCTCAACACCGTCTACAATCAAACCGCCAACCTTGCTACTGCCAGTGATCCCCTGGTAGCCTGTGAACTCGGTCGACCCAACACGCTTTAGCACCTCTGCAAGGGCTGCATCGTCACGTTCTTGTGTGAATGCGCTTGCGGCGCGGCTGCGCTCTTGTTGCTGTTGCATGGATTGCTCAAACCCTGAACCGTCCACAGTGAAACCATGCTCCGCTGCCACCTCCTGCGTCAGCTCTAAAGGAAAACCATGTGTATCATACAGCTTAAAAGCCTCTTCACCTGGAATAGCCGTATGGCCGTGTTGCTTCAAGTCATCGAGCAAATTGTTGAGCAAGTACAGGCCCGCATTGAGGGCTTGTCCAAACTTCTTCTCTTCAAGGCTTAGAATCTCTACAATGCGGTCGCGTTGAAGGCCTAATTCAACGTAGTGCCCGCGCATCAGGTTTATCACTGTATCGGCTGCCTCAGACAGGAAGGGTTTATCAAACCCCAGCAGTTTACCGTGTCGCACAGCACGACGCAGAATGCGGCGGAAAATGTAGCCGCGTCCCTCATTACTCGGCAGGACGCCGTCGGCAGCCAGGAAGACCAGCGCGCGTGCATGGTCTGCGATTACACGCAGCGAGGTATCGGCTTTCGCATCTTTCCCGTAAGTGGTCCTGGCAAGGTTTGCAAAGCGGTCGATGATAGCGCGAAAGGAGTCCGTATCAAAGACCGACTCCTTGCCTTGTAGGACCATCGCGAGGCGCTCCATCCCCAGGCCTGTGTCAATATTCTTCTTGGGCAGCGGCGTACGCGAGCCATCGAGATCCTGGTAGAACTCCATAAAGACCAGGTTCCAGATCTCCAGGAAGCGCTCGCATTCACACCCGGGCTTGCAATCCGCCCTGCCGCAGCCATGCTCGACTCCCCGATCATAATAAACCTCGGAATCAGGGCCGCATGGACCAGAGGCGCCTGGTGGTCCCCACCAGTTATCCTCCAGCCGTACAATGTCCTCATCAGGTATGCCTGCGATCTCGCTCCACCACTTGGGAGCTTCGTCATCCTGCGGATGCACGGTTGGGTACAACCGCTCAGCAGGCAATTTGACTACCTGCGTCAGGAATTCCCAGGCAAAGGCAACCGCCTCGCGCTTAAAATAATCACCCACGGAGAAGTTGCCTAGCATCTCAAAAAAGGTCAAAGTGCGTTCGTTACCTACTTTATCGATATCTGTTGTACGGAAGCATTTTTGTGCCGAAGTGAGCCGCAGTGCGGGAGGAGCCTCACGTCCCAAAAAATAGGGAATCATCTGCTGCATGCCTGCCGTGGTCAGCAGCACCGTCGGATCATTCGGAATAAGTGAAGAGCTGGGAACCCTCAAATGACCTTTACTTACAAAAAAATCCAGGAAGCACTCGCGAATCTCCGTACTTGTAAGTTTCATATCTACAGACACATTATCCTCCTAACAACCGGTGGATACACACTTTTTCTGACAAATATATATGAGTTTGCGCCTGATCCAGACGATCTTAAGAAACAGGATGGTAGCATTAGCATTGTATGATGTATGCAACACATGACGTATATATGCAGGGCCATTATATCAAAGGAGAGCACGCATAGCAATGCCAGGAGAACAAACCCCATGACCGGGCCAAAAATAATAAATGTTCCACGTAGAACCCTATTGGTCTTGTGTGGGCCTGCTGGCTCCGGTAAAAGCACCTTCGCCGCTCAACACTTCGCCGCCACTACTATCGTCTCATCTGATCACTGTCGCGCTATGATCTGCGATGACGAGAACAATCAGCAGGTAAACCGCGACGCCTTTGAACTTTTCCACTTTATCATCCAGAAGCGTCTATTCCTGGGACGCTTTACCGTTGCGGATAGCACAGCCCTCCAACCGGATGCGCGCCGCAAACTGCGCGACCTTTCACGCAGATTCGGTTACCTGGGCTGCCTGCTCATCTTCAACACCTCTCCAGAGACCTGCGTGGAGCGGAATAAAATCAGGCACCGCCTGGTTGAAGAACAGGTGATTGCCTATCATGCCGGGCTGCTGCAGCGCACATTGCTTGACGCTCCTCACGAAGGATGGGAACAGGTGCACGTATTAGACGAACAAGACATGGATGCTGTGGTCGAAATTGAAATGTGATCTGGTCCTCCCGTGTTCAGTCCATGCTATAATACAAGAAATCAGGAACTGGACACTGCGCGAAAACCGTGATCATTTCCATTCATCCATACGGAAAGGGTGGGTCATCTACCAGGGAGCGAGCAAATAGCCATGAAGCGTCACCGGCGCCAGTCAGCCAACAGCTCTATGTTCTACAATGAGTCTACCGATCCGATGCTGCCAGCCATAACCACACCGATACCGCGCATTGCTCTTCCACGCGAATCATGGATGCATAGGATATTCCGTGGTTTGGGCACTTTCTTCCGCATCATATTCAATAAAACCAATCAACTGCTTGCGCTCACCCTGGCAGCTCTGTTGCTGCTGCTTTTTACACGCTTTATCCTGTCTTTCTTTCAGTTCTCTAGTAGTGGCAGTTCATTCTCCTTCTCGTACTGGGTCTTTTTCTTGAGCACCCCCCTCATTATCCCATTTCAGAACCTGTTCCCCGCACTTCCTTTTAATGGCTACAGAATTGAGGTCTCAACGCTGATCGCCATCCTTGCCTACGCTTTAGGCATAACAATCATTCGCCAGTTTTTGAAGGTATTGGCACCACGATAGCAAAAAAGGCCCCTCTACCTGCCCGTTCTCGATATTTTTCCCTGCTATTCGATATACTATATGACGTTTATATTATATTGATGAAAGGACTTCTTATGCTTATGGAAACTTCTGTTATCTGGAAACGACCGGACCTGCAATTTCCCACCCCTCTTGATACCATTCTCTTTGACATTGACGGGGTACTCATTAGAACCATTGACTCGTTTCATGCCGCCGACATCGCGACGGCAGAATATGTTGCCGGCACAATCCACGGCCTCGATTGGGGTCAGCACGAGGGCAAAGCGCTCCTCACGCATGAAGATGTGATTGCCTTCAAACAGGCGGGCGGCTACAACAATGACTGGGACATGTGCTACCTGCTGGCGACGCTCTGCACTGCACGGCTGCGCGAATGGAAAGGGATGCCCCTTGCTGAGCGCAGCATACAGGAATGGGCTGCGCTCTCACGAGCCGCTAACCTGGAAGGTCAAGGTGGTATCGCATGGGTTAGAGAGATCATACCAGCCAGCGCCCATCTCGACTACAATATCATTGGCGATATCTACCACGAATTTTACTGGGGCGAGGCCGAGATCAAGCAACGCCTTGGCTATACCCCGCGCTACCTGCCCGGCTTCCCTGGCTTTATACATAACGAAGAGATAAATTTTCCATCCGATTTTTTTGCCAGGCTCCGCGAAGCAGGTATACACCACATGGGCATGATTACCGGGCGAGTCGGCCCAGAGGTGGATATTGCCCTGGAAATGCTGGAGGCGCACAGCGGCACACGCTGGTGGGATGTGGTCATCTCCGCTGATACCTGTCCCAAGCCTGATCCACGTGCCATGCAATTGGCTATTGCAGGCATCGAGGGAGAAGTAGGCGGGGGTTTGTATATAGGCGATACAGGTGATGACCTCGACCTTGTGCTGAACTATCAGGCCATCAAAAATGAAGGCGAGCCAGATATGCTCGCGGCATTGCTCGTCCATGAGCACGAGAGGGCGACCTACCAGGAACGTGGGGCGGACTTTATTATTGGATCACTAGTGGATGTGACACGCTGTTTGCCAGCTTCTGCCTACCATGCCGGATATTAATATATCGCAACCACGTATAATAAGGTAAAAACGGCATTGGCATGCTAAAAACATGCTAATGCCGTTTTCAGCATCATCTAAAATGCCTTGGAAAGCAGTCTCACATCCCTACGGTGGTGTTGAAGACGCAGCAGACAGAGCAATAATAATGACCAGAATAACGAGCACCCAGATAGCGATAAAGACGATCGAGATGATCAGCCCGGCAAGCGCCAGACCGTGTTGGCGTGTCGAGCGCAGGCCAATGATGCTAAGAATGATCCCTGGAATAAGGAGAATTGGAAATACAAACGCGCCTACCAGGCTTAAGACGAAGCCAGCTATCGCTTGTCCAGAGCCAGGATCCGGAATCGGCATTTGCATTGCCCATGGAGCTGGTTGCTGGAACTGCTGCGGTGGAACATAGTAAAGTGGTTGCTGGCCCCATTGTGGTTGGCCCTCTGGTGGTTGCCCATATTGCTGCGGTGGCTGCTGACCCCACTGTGGCTGCCCATACTGCTGCGGTGGCTGCTGGCTCCATTGTGGTTGACCACCAGGT
>Ga0187846_10001358_pt1 | contig 13854 bp, 10 predicted proteins | sample TC_taG_FD_161473 | JGI IMG/M metagenome (GOLD analysis project Ga0187846, IMG submission 161473) | Biofilm microbial communities from the roof of an iron ore cave, State of Minas Gerais, Brazil - TC_06 Biofilm (v2) | ecosystem: Environmental > Terrestrial > Deep subsurface > Cave > Wall biofilm...
GCTTGCGGCGAGGGCGCGCGCCAGCACTCCGCCCAGGCTGTGGCCGAGCAACACCACCGGCCTGCCGCATTCCTCCTGGATATGCGCCAGGCGCCACGCCAGCCGCTCCGTTTTCTCGTTAGGGCACCCCACGTTCCAGTCGATGCCCGACAGATGAGGGCGCCAGCCGATTCGCGTCAGCCATCGGGCCATCGTTGCCACCGACCAGTCACCGGCAAAGAAGCCCGGAATCAAAAGAATCGGTTCACCGTCGCCTCGAAGTACGTCGAGGCCGTAAAAGATCGGGTCGCAAAGGAGACGCGAGAGATGCTGAGCGAAGTCGAAGTACGAATCGCCCATCAGAGGCGGCAGCAGCGTAGGATTACCTCTCCTTCTTCGGACTAATCAACAGCCAAATGATGGCCATCGATGCGAACTGCTTCACGGTTCGTGATTCTGGTCCTTCTACAAAAAATTTCGTGCATGCGCAAAGTAAAAGACGCAAATCCCCTGTAAACCATTAACACCGTCGACCGCGGGCAGGAGTCATACCAAGCGTCTCCTTACTAGTGGACGATTCCGGCCTGCCTCCTGATTCAGTCTGACGTTTCTCCGGATGGAGGACTGAGAGCCCACATAAACGAAGGCCGCTCCGAGCCCATCGACGGTTTAGTTAAGCGGGGAGCAGGCCCCTCCTTCGCAAACACCAATTATCTTACCGTGTTCCTTAAGAAACTCTTGACAAAGCTCGCCAGTCTGTTAGCTTCGGCAGCCCAAGAAGAGGTTTTCCTTATGAAATTAGGCGGGGAGGCTCCCGAGCTCGACGCGATCGACCTCCAAATTCTGTCAATTTTGCAGGAACACGGCAGGATCGCGCACGTCAAGCTTGGCGAGCAGGTGGGGTTGTCGGCGCCGTCGGTCATCGAGCGCGTAAAGAAGCTCGAGGACAGCGGCATCATCACGGGCTACCACGCTGCAGTCGAGGCCAAGCGGCTCGCCAAAGACGTGACCGCGTTTATCGGCGTCTCAATCGGTAATCCCAAAACGATCGGCCTGTTCGAACAGACCATCGACCTTGTGGACGACGTGCTCGAGTGTCATCACATCACCGGCGAGCACACCGTCCTGCTCAAGGTAAAGACGCACAACACCTCGACACTCGAGCAGCTCATCCGCACCATCCGCCTCATCGAGGGCGTGGCGCGGACCGAGACGATGGTTGTGCTGTCGACGCACACCGAGCGGACACAAATCACTGTACATAGCGAGGAATCAACCGAGGCGGGCAACGGCCGCCGCCATCGTCACACCGGCGGCAAGAACGCTCCGACGGAATCGAAAAGGGCATAGGGATGCACCGACTGCGCAGCATCCCCCAGCGGCAGGGTCTCTACGATCCGGCGCACGAGCACGACGCCTGCGGCGTTGGCTTTGTCGTCAACGTCAAGGGCGAGCGTTCGCACGACATCTTGCAAAAGGGTCTCCAGGTGCTCGACAACCTGACCCATCGTGGAGCCTGCGGATGCGATCCGCGCACCGGCGACGGCGCCGGCGTCCTGATGCAGATTCCGCACGAGTTCTTCGCGCGCGAGGCTGACCGTCTCGGCTTTGCGCTGCCCGCGCCGGGCTCCTATGGCGTCGGCCAGATGTTCCTGCCGCTCGATTCCGCGCGACGCCGGTCGGCCGAAGCGATAGTGGAACGGGTGGTGAGCGAGGAGGGACAGAAGCTGCTTGGATGGCGCGCCGTGCCGGTGGTCGAGAGCGCATGCGGCGAGATCGCGCGCCGCGGCTTGCCGGCGATTCGCCAGGTATTCATCAAAGCGGGCGCTGGAATCGGGGACGCCGAGGCGCTCGAGCGCAAGCTCTACGTAATTCGCAAACGCGTCACCAGCGAGGCCGCCTCGCTGGGCCTCGAGGAGGGCGAGCTGTTTTACGTTTGCAGCCTCTCGGCTGCGACGGTCGTCTACAAGGGCCAGCTAATCTCGCATCAGATCCCGCAATTCTACCTCGACCTCGGCGATCCGGCGATCAAGACAGCGCTCGTGATGGTGCATCAGCGCTTCTCGACCAACACCTTTCCGAGCTGGGACCGCGCGCATCCGTACCGCTTCCTGTGCCACAACGGCGAGATCAACACGCTGCGCGGCAATATCAACTGGATGGCAGCGCGCCAGAAGCAGTTCGCCTCGCCACTGTTCGGGAACGACATGCGTAAGCTTCTGCCGATCGTCGAGCCGACCGGCAGCGACTCGGCGATGTTCGATAACTGCCTCGAGCTGCTGGTGCGCACCGGCCGCTCATTGCCGCACGCCGTGATGATGATGATCCCGGAGGCATGGCAGAACGACGAGTTGATGAGCCCGGGCAAGCGCGCGTTCTACGAGTATCACTCCTCCCTGATGGAGCCGTGGGACGGACCGGCGTCGATCGCGTTCACCGACGGACGCCGTATCGGTGCGGTGCTCGACCGCAATGGCCTGCGCCCGTCGCGCTACCTCGTTACCAAGGACGGACTGGTGGTGATGGCCTCCGAGACAGGCGTGCTCGACATCCCGCCCGACCGCGTCGAGCGCAAGGGCCGGCTGCAACCGGGGCGCATGTTCTTTATCGACACAGTCGAGGGCCGCATCGTTCAGGACGAGGAAATCAAAGAGGCGATGGCGGCGCGCAAGCCCTACCGGCGCTGGCTCGACGATAACTTGGTCGACCTCGTGCGGCTGCCAGAGCCGCCGAGCGCGCCGGTGATCGCCGGTTTCGAGGGCTACGAACTGCTCAAGCAGCAGCAGGCCTTCGGCTACACGATTGAAGAGCTGAAGATGATCCTCGCGCCGATGGCGGTCAACGGCCAGGAGCCGGTGGGCTCGATGGGCACGGATACGCCGCTGGCGGTGCTCTCGGACAAGTCGCCGCCGCTCTTCAACTACTTCAAGCAACTCTTTGCGCAGGTCACCAATCCACCGATCGATCCGCTTCGCGAGGAGATGGTGACGTCGGCGACGACCACGATCGGCTCCGAACAGAACCTGTTTGAGGAGACGCCGCCGCATTGCCGCCAGCTCAAGCTTTCGAGCCCGGTGTTGACCAATCAGGAGCTGGAGAAAATAAAGCGCCTGGCGATGCCGGGTCTTCGTGCCGTGACGCTTTCGACGCTCTACCGCGTGGCGGACGGCGAGGCGGGGCTGCGCAGCGCGCTGGACCGGGTAAGCGAAAGCGCTTCCGAGGCGATCGCTGCCGGACACACGATAATCGTGCTCTCCGACCGCGGGGTCGATAGCCATCACGCCGCGATTCCGAGCCTCCTCGCGACCGGCGCCGTCCATCATCATCTCATCCGTGAGGGTACGCGTACGCGCGTGGGGCTGGTCGTCGAGTCCGGCGAACCGCGCGAAGCGATGCACTTCTGCCTGCTCCTCGGCTATGGTGCGGGCGCGGTCAATCCCTACCTCGCCTATGCGACGCTGGCGGGAATGATCGAAGAAGGCGTGATCAAAGACATCGACGAGGAGGCAGCCGTCGAGCACTTCAACAAGGCCGTGGTGAAGAGCCTCATCAAGGTCGCCTCCAAGATGGGAATCTCGACGGTGCAGAGCTACCGCGGGGCGCAGATTTTCGAGGCGATCGGGCTCAACCCGGAAGTCGTGGACCGCTACTTCACCTGGACTGCGTCACGTGTGGGCGGTGTGGGCCTAGAGGCGATAGCGCGAGAGTCCGGGAACCGCCATCGGCGCGCCTTCGAGATCATGCCTAACCTCGACGGCCAGCTCGACGTCGGCGGGCAGTATCAATGGCGCCGCGCCGGCGAGTTCCACATGTACAACCCCAATACGATCGCCAAGCTCCAGCATGCGGTGCGCTCCGGCAACTACAAGCTGTTCAAGGAGTACACGCGGCTGATCGACGAGCACAGCCGGAGTCGCGCGACTCTGCGCAGCCTGCTCAAGTTCAGGTTCGATCGCCCGCCCGTGCCGATAGAGGAGGTCGAGCCGGCCTCCGAGATCGTCAAGCGGTTCAAGACCGGCGCGATGTCGTTCGGATCGATCGGCAAGGAGGCGCACGAGAACCTGGCGATCGCGATGAACCGCATCGGCGGCAAATCCAACACGGGCGAAGGCGGCGAGGACCCGGCGCGCTTCGTGCGCGATCCCAACGGCGACTGGCGGCGCAGCGCAATCAAGCAGGTTGCCTCGGCGCGATTCGGTGTCACGAGCTGGTACCTAGTCAACGCCGACGAGCTGCAAATCAAGATGGCGCAGGGCGCGAAGCCGGGCGAGGGCGGCCAGCTACCGGGTCACAAGGTCGACGACTTCATCGCCAAGATTCGCTACTCGACGCCGGGCGTGGGGCTGATCTCGCCACCGCCGCACCACGACATCTACTCCATCGAGGACCTCGCCCAGCTCATCCACGACCTTAAGAACTCCAACGATCGCGCGCGCGTCAGCGTCAAGCTGGTGGCCGAGGTCGGTGTCGGCACGATCGCGGCCGGAGTGGCCAAGGCCAAGGCCGACGTGGTGCTGATAAGCGGGCACGACGGCGGCACCGGAGCCTCGCCACTACAGTCGATCAAGCACGCCGGTATCCCGTGGGAGATGGGCCTGGCCGAAACGCAGCAAATCCTGGTGATGAACGGCCTGCGCGGCCGCATCCGCGTCGAGACCGACGGCCAGCTCAAGACCGGCCGCGACGTCACCATCGCGGCCTTGCTCGGGGCCGAAGAATTTGGCTTCGCCAGCGCGGCGCTGGTGGCGTCGGGATGCATCATGATGCGGGTCTGCCATCTCAACACTTGCCCGGTCGGGATCGCCACCCAGGATCCCGAGCTGCGCAAGAAGTTCGAGGGCAAGCCCGAGCACGTCGTCAACCTGATGATGTTTCTTGCCGGCGAGATGCGCGAGCACATGGCCAGGCTCGGCTTCCGCAGCGTTGCCGAGATGGTCGGGCACGTCGAGTGTCTCGACGCCAACGAAGCGATCGAACACTGGAAGGCGCGCAACATCGATTTGACGGCGATTCTCCATCGCCCGCCGGTCGGACCCGACGAGCCGCTGCATTGCGTCGAGCCGCAGGACCATGGACTGGAGCGCGCGCTCGACCGCCAACTGGTCGAGCTATGCCGCGACGCGCTCGACCATCGTAAACCCGTCGAGGTTCACCTGCCGATTCGCAACGTCAACCGCACGGTTGGCACGATTCTCTCCTCCGAGGTATCGCGCCGCCTCGGCGAGCAGGGACTGCCGCCCTATACGATCCAGGTCCATCTCAGAGGCTCAGCCGGGCAGAGTTTCGGCGCGTGGCTGGCTCCAGGCGTGGCGCTATACCTGGAGGGCGACGCCAACGATTACTGCGGCAAGGGACTCTCGGGCGGCTTTATGGCGGTGCGGCCGCCGCGCGAGGCGACCTTCAAAGCCGATGACAACATCCTGATTGGAAACGTCGCGCTGTACGGTGCAACCGGCGGTGAGGCGTTTTTCTCGGGTGTCGCCGGCGAGCGGTTCGCAGTGCGCAACAGCGGCACGACGACGGTTGTCGAGGGCGTCGGCGACCACGGCTGCGAATACATGACGCGCGGGCTGGCGCTGGTGCTCGGGCGCACCGGGCGCAACTTTGCCGCCGGAATGAGTGGCGGAATCGCCTATGTGCTCGACGAGGACGGCACCTTCGCTTCGCGCTGCAACACCGGGATGGTCGAGCTCGGGCCGCTGGATGACGTCGAAGAGATAAAGCGCGTCCACGCGCTCATCGTCCGCCATCACCAGTACACGGGGAGCAAGCTCGCCGAACGCATCCTCGCCGACTGGCAGAGCCACGCCGGCAAGTTCGTCAGGGTGCTGCCCACGGAGTATCGGATGGTGCTCGAGCGCCAGCATCTCGGCGCGAGCAACGACATGGCGCGCCTGGCGGCGGTGTAAGAATCAGCGATTTCGGCCGATTCGAGTTTTTCCGCACGGATCGGGCCGATCTCGTGGACCTTCACGTTCCGTGGAGAGGCGCGTTTGTGAAACCTCGAGTGCACCGCAATCGTGCAGTTTGAATCGGAGAGCGAGTCCCGATGGGCAAGATAACCGGATTCATGGAGATTTCGCGCGAGACCTCGGCCCGCCGGCCGGTTGCCGAGCGCCTGCAAGACTGGCGCGAGTACGATCTCAAGATGCCCGAGGAAAAACTGCGTGCCCAGGGCGCGCGCTGCATGGATTGCGGCATCCCGTTCTGTCACAAGGGATGCCCGCTGGGCAACATCATCCCTGATTGGAACGATCTCATTTATCGCGGGCGATGGCGTGACGCGATCGCCCGCCTGCATCTGACCAACAACTTTCCCGAGTTCACTGGGCGCGTGTGCCCTGCGCCGTGCGAGGAAGCCTGCGTCCTCAACATCAACAACAACCCGGTCACCATCAAGCTCATCGAGAAGCACATCATCGACCACGCCTGGGGCGAAGGATGGGTCGCGCCACAGCCACCTGCACGCACCACCGGCAAGCGGGTCGCGGTGGTGGGCTCGGGGCCATCGGGGCTGGCTTGTTCGCAACAGCTCGCGCGTGCCGGCCACGACGTCACTCTCTATGAGCGCGCCGACCGTATCGGCGGTCTCCTGATGTACGGCATCCCGGACTTCAAGCTGGAGAAGCAATACGTCAACCGGCGCGTCGAGCAGATGCGCGCCGAAGGCGTGAAATTCGTCACCAACTGCCGCGTGGGATTCGACATCCACGCCGACGAGCTGCGCGCCAGACACGACGCCATAGTTCTGACTATGGGCGCGACCAAGCCGCGCGATCTGCCGATCCCCGGCCGCGAGCTTGAGGGCGTGCACTTTGCGATGGAGTTTCTGCCGCAACAGAACAAGCGCAACGCCGGCGACACGATCGATTCCGCCTCGTCGATCACCGCCAGGGACAAGGGCGTCGTCATCCTGGGCGGCGGCGATACTGGCTCCGACTGCCTTGGTACTTCCAATCGCCAGGGCGCGCGCGTCGTCTATCAGTACGAGCTGCTGCCGATTCCGCCCGAGCGGCGCACGACGGCGATGCCGTGGCCGGATTGGCCGATGATACTGCGCACTTCGACTTCGCACGAAGAGGGCGTGGTGCGCGACTGGAGCATCAACACCAGGCGGTTTATCGGCGAGAACGGGAAGCTCAAGGCGCTCGAAGGCGTGAAGTTGAACTGGAAGCAGGACAACGGGCGGATGGCGATGGAAGAGGTGCCCGGCAGCAACTTCATCATCGAGTGTGAGCTGGTGCTGCTGGCGCTGGGATTTCTCGGGCCGGAGCCCGAGGGAATAATTTCCGAGCTCGGAGTGAAGCTCGACCCACGCAGCAACGTGCTGTGCGACAATTATCTGTCGAGCGTGCCCGGAGTCTTCGCGGCGGGCGACGCGCGCCGTGGACAATCGCTGGTCGTATGGGCGATCTGGGAGGGACGCGAATGCGCGCGCGCGGTGGATGCCTGGCTTATGGGCGAGACGTTTCTCCCCGCGAGCCCCGAGCTCTAGCAACGAAAGGGCGCGGTCACGATGGTCGCCTGCTTCGCCACCACCGTCTTCGACCATCTGTACCGCAAGAGCGGATGCACCGCCGCCGATGTCGCGGCGCTGCGCAAGGCCGTTTACGGGCGCTCCGTTTCAATCCCGCTTGGCCTGCACAACCTTGAAGAAATCCTGCTCGGACGCAGGAGCGCGCCGCAGGCGCTGGCCGCGCAAATCCGCCTGGTCCTCTCGTTGAGCAGCTCGCGCATGCTCGTCAAGTCCTGCGAACAAATCCTGGTCGACGACGTTCGATCGTTTGCTGCCACGGGACATGCGTCCAGCCCCTTCCTGCGCGGCGAGACACAAAATGCCGTGAGCGCCGGGATTGCCGAGTTGCTGGAGAGCGACGGCGAAGAGCTGGGAGAGGACTTTGTCAGCGTCCTTGAAAAGGCCCGGCGCCAGAAGGAATCGCTCTTAGCCGAGGCACGCCGGCTCGCGCAGAGAGGCGAGCTCGCCGAGCCGTCGTCCGCCGAAGCGGGCTTTGATCAGCACTTGCGCCGAAACGCTCCGGCTGTCGCGGAGGCGCTTGCCGAACGCGCGGGGGTGGTTGATGACTGCCGACGGCGCGGCATCGAGTCTTTGCTCGCGGTGAGGAGCGTGCGGATGTGGGCGGGCGGGCTGACCACCCTTGCATACGCGCAAAACGTCGAAGGCCAGTCGTGGCGCGCCGACTATCTGGCGGAGCTCATCCATGCTGCCGTCGGGGCCGCCGCCGCCGAGGTTTTCGTCAGTGGAGAACCGCAGCTAGCAGCGCCGTTCTCACGCGCCCGGCCCGAAGGCCTTCGAATCACGGACCTGCGAGGCTTTCTCGCGAGCGCCTGCTCGGCCACCGGTTCGTAAGCCCCTGCGCGCGAGGCTTGACGCCAGAAGGGCTTCCGTCTAGATATTCAACCGGATGGTTGAATATCGCGGTGCCGCGCTCGATCGCGTGCTTGAGGCGTTAGCCGATCCAACCCGCCGTGCGATCCTCGAACGCCTGGCGCGCGGCGACGCCAGGGTCACTAACCTGGCCCAACCGTTTGAGCTCTCGCTCAATGCCGTCTCCAAGCATCTGCGGGTCCTCGAGCGGGCGGGACTGATGCGTCGCACGGTGCGGGGCCGCGAGCATCACTGCGCCCTGCGCGCGGAGCCGATGCGCGACGCGGCGCAATGGATCGAGCGCTACCGGGCGTTCTGGGAAGGCCGTCTCGACGCCCTGGAACAATATCTCCGGCGTGGCGCGCAGGCTCCCCGGAAAAGGAGGAAACCGTGACAGATTCAGACCGCCAGGCAAAGACCATCGTCAAGGTGACGCGGATGATGCCGGCGCGGCCCGAGGCGGTCTTCGCCGCCTGGACCGATCAGAGCGGGCTCACGCAATGGTTCTGCCCAGGCACCATGCAGCTTGTCCTCGCAGAGCTCGACGTGCGCGTCGGCGGCCATTTTCGGCTTCTGATGCGTGGCGAGCTGGGAGATTACGACGTTCGCGGCGTCTACCGCGAAGTGAATCCGCCCTCGAGGCTCGCATTCACGTGGATGCCGAGCAGCAGTCGGGGTGAGGAGAGCCTGGTCATCATTGATCTGCGCCCTGCCGGAAATCAGACGGAGTTCATCCTGACTCACGAGCGGCATCCCGACGACGATACTCGCGCGAGACGCCAACAGGGATGGGAGGCAATCACGGACAAGCTTATCGGCGTGCTCGCGAATGCGAGGCCCGTCGCGTAGAGAAACGCATCCGGCCGCGCGCCGTCCTCCGAGACTGGCCGCGCCCCGAAGGAAGGTCTTACGATGGAGAACCACAAAGTAGTTTCGAGAGAAGAGTGGCTTGAAGCGCGCAAGCAATTCCTGGCCGAGGAAAAGGAATTCACCCGGTTACGGGACCGGCTAAGTCAGCGGCGGCGCGATCTGCCCTGGGTGCGCGTTGAGAAGCAATATGTTTTCGATGGACCAAAGGGCAAAGAGACTCTTGCCGAGCTGTTCGCGGGAAGGAGGCAGCTCATCGTTTATCATTTCATGTTCGATCCGAGTTGGGCGACGGGATGCAAGCACTGTTCGTTTTGGGCCGACAACTTCAACGGAATTGTCGTGCACCTGAACCAGCGTGATGTAACTCTTGTAGCTGTCTCGCATGCGCCGCTCGCCAAGCTGGAAGCATTCAAGAAGCGCATGGGCTGGAGCTTCAAGTGGCTATCCTCATTCGGCAGTGACTTCAATCGCGACTACCATGTGTCGTTCAGTCCGGAGGAAGTCGAGAAAGGCGAAGCCTATTACAATTATACTCTGGGCAAACCGCCGTCCTCCGAAGGCCCGGGAATCAGCGCATTTTACAGGACCGCAGACGGCAACGTCTTCCACACCTACTCGTGCTACGCCCGCGGCCTGGACATGGTGAATTGCGCTTATCACTTCCTGGACCTGGCTCCGATGGGGCGCGCCGAGGACGATTTGCCCTTTGCTCAGTCCTGGGTGCGGTATCATGATGAGTACGGAGGCTGACAACGACGCGCGTGTGCGGGGCCGGCGCGAAGACAAGAGATTTATGAAGGCGAAGCTAAAATGGCGTCCACGCGAACTTTGGGTTGAGTGCGTCCAGAAAGATCAGAGCCGAGCCGACGATCGCCACCCGGGCGTTATTCCCGGCTGCGCGGGTCATCGCGATCTGGCCGCCAGCACTTAACTGGAATGCCTCTGTCACGTACGACATTCCCGGCATCAGGTACACGGACGGCCTTCTCTGATCGCCCCGCAGCATCTGTTCAAAGTTGGCCTCGAGGAACGGACAGAAATCGCGCGCCGACCACAATATCACATTCTCGCGCGCATACGCGAGGTATGGAAATGAGTAATCGATCACAGGATCAAAATATCTTTCGTCGCCCGGCGGTGCGCCCAAAGGATGCGAATAGCCAAAATCGCCTTGAATCTCGAGCGCGCGGACATAGTTACGCCAGCCGCCGGCAGAGAGGCCGCTGAGGCGGCTGCCCCAGGTAAAGGCGAAACCGGCAGAAGGCGGAACTCGTTCGTCGGCGATGTGGGAATCTGTCGGAAACGATATCGTTGGAGCGAGCGCTATCTGAAGCCTGTTGTCCGGAAAACTCAGGAAGACATATTTGAGCATCAGCTCCACGTCCCCGAACCCGCTACCTGAGCGGCCGGCGCGCGGCGAGATATGCTCCCAACCGCTTCCGATCTCCAGACTTACGCTCTGCGACAGCATCTTTTCGATGCCGAAGCCAAGAGTGAGCTGACGCCCTTGGCGGCTGCGCGACCAGCGCGGTTGGATCAAGTCGAGATTGTTATTCAGCGTCGCGTCCTCGGCCAGCAGCGTCTGCATCAGATCCGGTTGTAGGTCCGCGGCGCAGGCGCGAGGGCGATCAAGCGGGACAAGACAAAGGACTATCGCAGCGAGGCACGCCCAACGTCGGACCAGGAAGCCGCATCCTCGAGCAGGCCGATGAGCGTTGCTCGTCACTGGCGCGGCTGGGCCGCGGCTGATGCGTCAATCGACTCGTGCTTGCCGTTAGAGAGATCTCCCGGGAGAAGAGCGTCGCTGGCAGCAATGCTTTTGCGGATCGCATCCAGCAGCGTGCGCTTCTTGATGGGTTTGGCGAGATGCATGTTACAACCGGCCGAGAGGGCGCGCCGCGCGTCCTCCTCCAACACCGACGCGCTGAGCGCGATGATCGGCGTGGGCGCAAGCTTTTGGTCCTGCTCCCATTGCCGGATCGTGTGGGTCGCGGTCAGCCCGTCCATCTGAGGCATCTGAATATCCATCAGGACAAGGCCATACGGCTGTGCGCAGAATTTGCTCACGGCCTCTGCGCCATTGCGGGCAAAGTCGATGATGTAGGGTTCGCGGCTGAGATAGGCACTGATTACCAGGCAGTTGTCGGGTGCGTCTTCGGCGACCAGGATGCGCAGCGGGCACGGCCCCTTTGGCCGCTCGCGAGGCGTTTGCAGCGGCTAGCGCGCTGGCATCGGGTTGCTCTTGAGATTGGCGTGCTCGAGCACGCGATGTATCGCCTCGAACAACTCGCTGCGCACGATGGGCTTAACCAGGAATGCATCCAGGCCGAGCTCTTGCAGCCGCGCGATCTGAACGTTGAGGTCGTCGGAGGCGAGCATCAGGATCACCGGGTCGATGGGCAATTGCAGCAGGCGGATCCGCCTTGCCACCTCGAGTCCGTCCATTTCCGGCATTCGCATGTCGAGCAGGATGACGCGGAAGGGGCGATCGAGCTCGCGCTGGATCGTGCCGAGCGCCTCCTCGCCCGATGCCGCCTCTTGTACCTCCGCACCGCAGTCGGCGAGCATCTCGCGCACGACGAGCCGATTGGTCTGATTGTCGTCGACCACCAGCATGCGGTAGCCAGCGAGGCTCGGGACCACGTTCGCGGTCGGTGAAATAACCCGCGCTGCCAGGCCCAACGGAATGGCGACGGAAAAGGTGCTGCCCTTGTTGAGCTCGCTCTCGAGCCAGATCCGTCCGCCCATCAGGTCCACCAGACGCTGCACGATCGCCAGTCCGAGGCCGCTTCCACCGTACTTGCGCGTGGTCGAGGAATCGGCCTGAGTGAAGCTCGAGAAGATCGACTGGATCTCGTCCGGCGCGATTCCGATCCCGGTGTCTGTAACGCTGAAGACCAGGCCACCGGCGCGCTGCGACGAAGGTTCGTGCTCGACTCTCAGGACGACCTCGCCGAGCTCGGTGAACTTAACTGCGTTGCCGATCAGGTTGATCAGGACCTGCCGCAAGCGCAGCGGGTCGCCGACCAGGCGGTCGGGCACCCCGGGAGCGATTCGCGCAGCGAGCTCCAGGCCTTTGCCGTGCGCGCGGACCGCAAGCGTCGAAATCGTCTTCTCAACGAGATCGGTGAGGTCGAATTCGATCTTTTCGATCTGCATTCGGCCGCTTTCGATCTTCGCCATGTCCAGGATCCCGTTGATCAGCTCGAGCAACGCGTTGCCGTTGGAGACCATCACCTCGAGATAACGCCGCTGCTCCACGGACAGCTCGGACTCTGCCAGCAGGTCCGCCATCCCGAGCACGGCGTTCATCGGGGTGCGTATCTCGTGCGACATGCTCGAGAGAAATTCAGACTTGGCCTTTGATGCGCTCAGCGCGGCCTCGCGCGTGGCGATCAACTCCTGCTCCATATGTTTGCGCTTGGTAATGTCACGCGCGGTGCCAAAGATGCAGGGTTGGCCCTCGAACGACACTGCGCTGGTCGACAAGAGGATATCGATGGACCGTCCCGCCGTGCTGCGCATGCTAGCTTCAAAGTTTCGGAGGTTGCCCTTCTGATCTTCTTGCAGGTACTGGGCGGCGCGGGCCCGATCGGCCCAGAAGTCGAGTTCCATGGCGCTCTTGCCAAGGACTGCTTCGCGCTGCAGGCCATAAAGCAGGCAGAATTCGTTGTTCACATATACGAAGCGCCCATCAGCGTAATCCATTATCCCGACCGGATCTGGCCCGGTATCGAGCACGGCGCGCAGCGTGGCCGCGCGATCGCGCGCTGCTTGTTCTGCGGCCTCGCGCTCTTTGACCTCTTCGCGTAAACGTTCCTCGACCTGACGGCGGAGTAGATTCTCTTCTTGGAGCTCGGTTGCGGAGCGGCGGAGCCTGCGCACGAGCGCCAACTGGCGCCAGTAGTATTCCCTCAGAGCGCAGAACGTTACGGCGAATCCGGTCAACACAGCCAGGATGATCCATCGTTCTGTGTCGTCCGACTCGACGGTTCCGGCTAGCGCCGCAGCGGTGAACGCGAGCATGCTGACTAGTCCAAGTACGGCTTGCCAGCCAGCCTCCCACGGCAAACTTAGCGTCGAGACCAGGGTGAGCGCGTAGAGCGCGCATACCAGCGGGTCGTCCTCGTCGGCCAAAAGCGCGATCGCGGTATAGCTGAGTGCCAACGCGATGCAGAAAGCCAACGCACACCAGCGCCACCGGTGCCCCAGTCGCACAAACCACATCACAACTAACGAAATTCCAGTGAGAATCGGGCCGAACAGTTGCAGCCATAACGGAGCTGTGCGTGTCACCGGTTGGTATTGACCAAACACCAGGGACGACGCGGCCGCCAGGAGAGCCATCGCCGCCAGGCCTCCGATTACCCGGCGGCGGATTTCAATCTGAGTTGGCCCCCCGTCGAAAGAAGGGAGGAGCCAGTTAAAGTGCGTTCGGGACAGTGATGCCTCTTCCAGGAGCGAAGAAAGAATACCGTCCGCCGACATGGGTACGTCGGAAACATTGTCAGCGGGTTCAGTTAGAAACGAAGACATCGCGTCGTACGCTCAACGCAAGAGGCAGACCAGCAGCATCGATGCGCTAGTCTCTTCCAAAAAAAGAATTGGCGTTGCGAAAA
>Ga0187846_10001359_pt1 | contig 13846 bp, 9 predicted proteins | sample TC_taG_FD_161473 | JGI IMG/M metagenome (GOLD analysis project Ga0187846, IMG submission 161473) | Biofilm microbial communities from the roof of an iron ore cave, State of Minas Gerais, Brazil - TC_06 Biofilm (v2) | ecosystem: Environmental > Terrestrial > Deep subsurface > Cave > Wall biofilm ...
CGCTGACCGTGCCGGCGCTGGTGGCGCCGTCGCCCCAGGTGATGGTGGCGGTGAAATTGCCGGCGCTGTCGCTGGTGTTGCTGTCGCTGAAGGTCGCCACCGTGGTGGTGGCGGGCAGCGTGGCGCCCTCGGTCGCCGCGCTCAGCACGACCTTGCCGGTGAGTTGCGTGCCCGCTGTCTGGATCGTTATGTCGCTGTTCGAATCGACGACACTGAACTGAAAGGTGCTGCTGGTCAGGTTTCCGGCGAAGGTATAGGTGAGCGGCCCCCCACTGCTGAGGTTCACCGTCAAGATCGTGTTTGTGCCGTTGAAGGTCGGGGAGTTTAAGCTGGTGACTGTCGTATTTACGAGTTCGAGTATTTCCCCTGAGGCAAAACCCGCGATCTTGCCGGTGTAGGTCGCGGGATCACCGAGCGTCAGCGCGCCGCTCGTGCCGATGAATGAGGCTGTCTCTCCCGTCGCCCCGAGCAGCTCGATTATCCCACCGGTGCCGATCGAGAGCTGCCCGGCCCCAGTGAGCGGGTTTTCGACAATCACCACACCGCCGCCCGATGCTTCGAGGGTGCCGGAATTGGTTGTCGAGCCAGCCAAGTCGAGAGCACCGTTCAGCACGTCCACTGTGCCGCTGTTGGTGAACTGGGTCTGGATAACCGTGACGACCGCGTCGCCGGTCTTGGTAAACGTCCCTTGATTGTCGAAGGTCGCCGCTGTGCCGTCGTCATTGGGGCCCGCATCGGTGGCACTGATCGCGAGACCGCTGCCCGTCGTCTGATCGTCGAAGCTCGCGCCCCTCAAAACTATCAGCGTCCCCTCATGCGGGTCGGACGCTTCTATGTTCGGGCTGTTCAGGTCGATATTGACGCTCGCGCCTGTCGCCGTGCTCGCCCCGCCAAGCTCTAGCGTCCGACCGCCATCCAGGCCAAAGAGGCTCGTGTTCGTAAACGCCGCCCCGCCCTGTGCATTCGTCGTTCCGGCCCCGGTCTCCGATCCGCTCGAGAATGTCGCGAGACCCGTTACTGTCACGGTCCCTGAGCCCGTCAGCACTCCGCCTGACTGCGACAACGACCCGACCGTTATCGAGCCGGCATTAGTCTGAAATGTGCCCGCGCTGAGGTTCAGCGCTCCCACAAGCGTCAGCGAACCACTCGCGGCTTCCACGACGGTGGCCAGGGAATCGGTCAGCGTCAGCGAATTCGCGGAGACGGCAGTCGAGATTGTTACGGTATAGCTGAGGCTGTTGTCGCCGGAGTTGATGAACGCGTCATCGCCTGGGCCTGGAGAAATGCCCTCGACCCAATTCGAAGCCTGAGCCCAATCACCGCTGACTCCGGCTCTCCAATGAATCGCGGTAACAGTAGGCATCACTCCCTCTCAAGGTCCGCACCGACCGAGTTTGTGCCACTCACCTGGTAAGCACGAACTTCCGCACATGGTCGGATAACGAAGTCAATATTGGATAAATACCCGACGTATCGGACAGGTGGTCAGGATTTTTTTTGCCCTCGACGCCACCCGGTGACCTTGACCCGGAACGCAGCCTCGTGCTGACTGCAAGACGGCTCGGTCGGGCCAGAGATGTCCCTCTCCCGCCGATCGTGACTTCATGACCGAACGATCAGGGTATCGCGACGTAGGTCACGATGCCGCTCGTGATCAAGTTGACGCTCGAAGCGATCTGATGATTGTTCGGTGACGCCGCCCGCGTCGCCGCAAGCGCCGCCGCCATATCGATCACCCCGATCCACTTCGGTGTCGACCCACACCCGGAGGGCCAATCGGCGTAGAGGCCGATGGCATTGCCGGTATTGGGGCTGGTGTACGAGGTGACGGTATGGGGATCGCACCCCGCCGAAAAAGACACCCCATCGGGCGTATTCGGCATCGCTCCGACCACCCAGTCCACGACCGCTGGAGCGGCGCCGCCGGTGCCCGACGCCGGTTGCAGCTGCATGATCCCGAAGCTCTTTCCGCCGAACTCCTCGCTGACGATCGCCAGGTGCGAGGATCCCTGCGCGACCGATATCCCAGTGATCTCGCCGCCGAGGCTCTGACCGGTTAAGGTGAACAACGTAAATGGCGACGTCCAGCTGCCCGGGCTGCCGGCCGTCAATGTGCTCTGGCTCAGATCGGCGAGATAGACGTTGTTCGCGCCCTCGACGGAAGATAGCGCGATTCCGGTCGAGCAGTCCTCGGCCGCCGAATCCGGCTCGCCGCCGGTCGTGATCGCACGATCGAATTCGCCGGTGACGGCGCCGGAATTGTTTGTCGACAGCAGGACGTAATTGGAGCCCTCGCTCGGCGAGAGGATCAGGTTACGGCCGGGGTCGATCGAGATGTCCTCCGAGACCCTCTGATGTGTCTGGAACACCGGCCCGAAACTGGGGGGACTGGTGTTCAGGTTGAGGATCTGCACACCGTCGCCCGATGGACTGCCGGTCGATCCGCCGGCAATGGCTGCGGTATTCGAAAACGCATTGATCGCGACCCCGCAGTTGTTGCATCCGCCGCCCGAAAAACTCGCAGCCCCAGTTAGTGCGCTCGTCAGCGTATTGGTCAACGTGGTCCCGATGATCACATAGACCGAGGTGTTGTTCCCCGTGCAGACGACCTGCCCGGTCGCCGGGTTCCCGGCGCATGCGTTGACGGGGCTCGCGGTCGTGATCGGCGTCGACGAACCGCCGAGGGTGGGCTCGATCTCGACGGCTCCTACCCCGGTGTTCGCTCCGCAGGACCAGCAGCTCTTCGGAACGTAGGCGGTGACACTCGTCCCGGCAACGACACCCATGGAGCTCGACGGGACGCAGGCATTGAGCGTCGGGCTGGTGTGGGTGACCATCACCATCGAGCAGTTTCCTCCGGCAAAACCACCGGCGTCGGTATTGTCGACAACCTGAACGAAATAGGTGCCCGTAGCGAGCGACCCAGGGACCTCGAAGTTGAAGCGATCGGTGCTGCCGATGATCTTGATAACGCTGGCGGCTGTCGCGTCCTCTTCTCCGGCGACGGGGCTGCTCGCGCCAACCGTGCATGTGGGCGCCACCTTGATCGTGACATTTCCAGGCGAGATCGTCCCGCTCGGAACACCCGAGGCGGTCACGTTGAGGAAACTGACACCCGCGACACCGGAATCCGGGGTAACCCAGGTGTTCTGTTTGATCGAACTTCCGGCAGCGCTGCACACCGCCGGAAAGAGCAAAGCACCAACGGCGACGGCCATTGCGGACATGCCGCTGAGACCGGCCGCGGTGGCGAATGCCTTTGAATGATGACGCCGACGAAGCCGACGGGAGAAGGTCAGGACCATGAAGCTTCCCGCCAAAAGGGTCAAGGACATGTCGGGTTCGGGCACCGGGACGAACGGAGCCCCGAGCGAAGCGGGAGCAATCGAGGGGTCGATCGTTTCCGTTACCGGTGGGCTGCCCACCATGATCGTTGTGGTATTCAAAGTGCCTGTCAGGCTGGCCCCCTCGGGCTGGGGGCTCACCCCGCCGACGGGGAACGGGTTCTTTGCGTCCAGCGATTCACCGTCCGCGCTCAACATAAAGTCGGACAAATCCAACATCCTGGTGCTGCCGTCGGAAAACTGCACCGTCAAGTCCAAGCTGCCGAACAGCACCGTGGTTACGACTGGAAAGTCAGGCGGAAAGTCTACGCCGGCATCGGAATTGGCCCCCGTTTGGTTGACGATGTCGAACTGCCCTAAGTTGCCCGGGAACACGACGTCATAGGCGAGATAGCCGATCGGGATGTCCCCCGGCTCTGCGGTGATCACCACAAGATCGCCATCCATTAGGGTTGCTCGCGCGGTCAAGCAGGCGAAACTCCCGCCGAGCGCGATGGCCGCCGCTATGAGCGGAACTTTCAACTGTTTCGGCCGAAACCCAAGTAACCTATTCAGCATGCCGCTCCTCCTTGCCCCTTTATTCGAAATTACCGTCTCATTAGCCCGCCATCGGTCTGGGACCCAGCCCCCGGATCAGTGCACATTTGTGTTGACTGCAATTCATGTGTGTTGGACGCAATTCATGTGCCAACTTTAGAATTTTAGGTCTTGTCAAGGGCTTGATGCCTTTTGAGTATACGCTTGATACCTTTTAGGTATTCCGACTGTAAAGAATTCCGACATGAGCCGGGACGCCGTATTGCCAAGGGCCGAGCAGCAGCGAGGCCGATGGCATATAGAGTCGGCAGTTGCGACACCGATATCGGATATGCGAGACCGTGAACCAAGAGTAGTCAAAGTCATCGAGCGCGTGACAAGTGTAATGGGCGACAGACGAGGAATGTAAAAAATTCCGACACATCGCCTGAAGATGAACTCGAGGTAGGGGCGAGCCGACGGAAGCTTCCGAAGCCCGTTCCTGTCACGCTGATGAAGATGGCGGTTGCCCCTTTTCCTCGAAGCCGGTTGCGAGCAGGCGCCGGCAGACCGCTAAATTTGTGTAAAGTTTTCCGACACATCCGAACGGAACAACCTGTCACTCAAAAGAGAAGTCACTCCTCCGATCGGATGATCGGCACCTGACGGATGTTGGCGCGCATGTCGTTAGCGAAGCGCTGGATGCGCTCAAGGAGGGCTTTTTCAGCGAGCAAGCGTCGAGCCGGGAGCGCGCGAGACCCGAGATGAAGTGGATGCCGTTCTGTATTGCGCCAGCGTGGAGGAATAAACCCGCTCGATATCGCGTATCCGCACCATGGTGGCAAGCGGCTCACGATCCGAACCGCTCGACCGGGAGTGTGCGCGCTGCCAGCTATCCGGCGTATCGCTCCTCCGGTTTTTGTCGGACGCTGCGCCTGTCGCTCCTTGCGTAGCCAAGGCCTTGACATATCGGTAATGTGCGATAATACCAATTATTAAATGGAGATTTTATGCGCAAATGTGCCAAACCAGAGCAGCTGACAAGATGCCGCTGAATTCCGCTGCCATTCGGCTGCCGACCTCGTTTAGCGTCCCCCAAATTCCGCTGTCGATGATGACCGGTTCTCGTTTATGTGCATGGGGCAGCGAGCTGCGGGCCGCTCGCTGCTGGACAGCCCGAGGCGCTGTCATTGCTCTACCGAATCCACTGCGCTGGCGGAGTGGAGCGCGCCACCGAAACATTGCTGCGCAGAATCGTGGCGTTCTATCCGATTACCTTCTGGGCGACTAACGAGCTATTGGAAAAGGGCCGGCTGCTCGACAAGATGGGCCGCTATAGTGAGGCCTTTGCCGCCTTTGAAGAGGGCAAACGCTTGTGCCGCGAGGTCAGCGGCCTGGTTTATCTCGACGAGCAGGCGAGTAGCTCATCGACCGCTCGTGCGGTCTCTTCACCGCGACGCGGTTGCGCATTACGCCGCGGGCGGTGCCTCGCGAAAACCTGCCGCAGCCGATATTCATTCTAGGGTTTCCGCGCTCCAGCACCATGCTTGTCGAACCGACCTTGTCCGCCCATCCGCAGATCGCGGCAGGTGACAGTTGCCGTTTGTGAACGAGATCAGCGCCTCGGGGTAGTTGAGCGGGCTGTTCAACATACGCGGCATCGATCCTGCCGAAGACCGTGAAATCGGGATTTTGGTTTGCCAGGAGCCCGCTGGGTTCGGCACCGCTAACCTGAACCTGGCTGGTCCCCGCCAATGTCCCGTCCGTCACCCAGAAGCCGAGATGTCCGGCCGAGTCATAAGCTTTGAAAAGCGCCTTGCTCCCGAAGACAGCAAATGACGGATCGAGATTATCGAGGAAGACCCCGCCCGAATAACCTGAGGTGCGCGTAAGCTCGCTCGTCCCCGTGGCCGTTCCGTCGGTTACCCAAAGGTTGGAGTGGTTGAAAGTGTCGTCCCCGAGAACGCAACCCGAAATTTCGCCATTAACCACTCAAGAATTCGCCCGTCAAGAGATTGTTAACATACTGTTAACAATGGTTACCTTTTGTTTACACAAAATCGGTAGCCTGATAGAATAGGCGCGGTCTGCTTGCCGCATGGCGGGCGTCGCCGGGCAATCCATCGACGGCGGGGAAATTTTGGCCGGATGAGCATCGATATCGTCACCGAGTCTTGCCCAGGCGATGTCGTCTCTTGTGAGACCGCACTCGCTTGCCTGTTTCGTCTCGGCGCGCAAAACGGGGTGTACGCCGAAGTCGGGGCTGTCCGCCGCCGCAATCTGATTGACGGTGATACCATCCCGGTCGCACGCCTCGTCGAGCTAGCCGGAGAGTTCGGGTTGCGCGCCGAGCGCGCCCGCTTCGACTGGGAAGGCCTGCACACGACCCCTTTCAGCCATCCGATCCTGCTGCCACTGGCGAACAAGAACGTCGTCGTGCTGATGGGGACGCGGCGCGACGGGCCAGAAGAGGCTGCGGTTTCCGACCCTCTGTTCCGCGACGGCGAGCCGTTCTTTTTGGCGCGCGCGGATCTGGAGCGGGCGTGGCAGGGCGATGCCCTGGTGATCACCCCGTTGCCGCCAAGCAAGGCCGATGCCGCATTCGGCTTTTCCTGGTTCACCGCAAAGCTGTTTGCCGAGCGCGGCCTGATGCGCGACGTGGTGGCGGCGGCGCTTACGATGAATTTGATCGCGCTTGCGGTGCCGATATTTTTTCAGCTGCTTGTTGACAAGGTGATCCCGAACCAGGCGTTCGCGACGTTGTACGCCCTCTGCGCGGGAGTCGGTGTGCTGATCCTCTTCGACGCCGGGTTCAACTATTTGCGCAACTATTTACTCGCCTTCATCACGCGCAGGCTTGACCACCAAGTCGCCACCAGCACGATCGACCATCTGTTGCGGTTGCCGGTCCATTACTTCCACGCCAATCCCTCGGGCGTCGTCGCGTACAAGCTGCAGGAGGCCAACAACGTTCGCGATTTTTTGGCGAGCCGGCTGTTCAATACCGTCCTTGATTTCCTCGCACTTATTATTTTTCTGCCAGTGCTGCTGATCTATTCCTGGCGGCTGACCCTGATCGTGCTCGGGGTGGCGGCTACGGCCTTTGTCATTCTGGCGGCGATGTCGCGCACGTTCCGCCGCCGATTGAATGAGGTCAACGAGATCGAGGGCCGCCGCAAAGCCTTCCTGTTCGAGATTCTGAACGGGATGACGACGATCAAGACCTTGGCGCTGGAGCCACGGTCGATTCTGCGCTGGCGCCGCTACACGGACGAGGCGGCGAGCAAGACCTTGTCGGTCGACCATACGGCGGCGGGAGCGCGCAGCCTCGTCGCCGGCCTCGAGCGTGGCATGAGTGTCGGTATCGGCGCGCTCGGCGCGTTGTTCGTCTTGAGCGATCAGATGACGGTCGGTGCGCTGGTCGCCTTCAATATGATGGGCTTGCGGATGGTACAGCCGCTGATACATGCGTCGGGATTGATGCAGGACTATCAACGGGCCGTATTGTCACTAAGGCTGCTTGCCCAGCTGATGCAGACGGCGCCCGAACCGGCGAGCGGTCAGCTCGCCCTGGCGATCCGCGGAAAAATCGAATTCGTCGACGTCACCTTTCACTATCCGGGCTCGCCGACCCCGGCGATCAAGGATATCTCGTTCACGATCGAGCCCGGCCAGATAATCGGCATTGTCGGCCGCTCGGGTTCGGGCAAGACGACGATCACTCGGTTGATCCAAGGGCTCTATCGGCCGCAAGCCGGGCTGGTGAATATCGACGGGCAGGACTTGAAGGAGCTCGAGCTTGCCCATCTGCGGACGCAGATCGGCGTCGTGCTGCAGGAGAACTTTTTGTTCCGCGGCACGGTCCGCGAGAACATCGCCATAACCAAACCCGCCGCTTCTCTGGACGACGTGGTCCGCGCCGCCCAGCTCGCTGGCGCGCACGAATTCATCCAGCGTCTGCCGCATGGCTATTCGACGATGCTCGAAGAAAGCGCCGCCAACTTGTCGGGTGGGCAGCGTCAGCGCTTGGCGATCGCCCGCGCGCTGATCCATGACCCACCAGTGCTGGTATTGGACGAAGCCACGAGCTCGCTCGATCCCGAAAGCGAAGCCATCATCCAGCAGCACCTTGCGGCAATGGCGCGCGGCCGCACGATCGTGATCATCACCCACCGGCTCTCCTTTGTCGCCCGCGCCGATGCGATCATCGTCGTCGACCAGGGCCACGTCGTGCAGGTTGGTCCGCACGACGCTCTGTTGGGCAGCTGTCTGCCTTACAAGCAGCTGTGGAGCCAGCAGGCGAGGATGTACCAGTGAGAGGGGTCACCCGACCTCGCGGCGTCGCGTCAATGCCGACCCGCGGCGGTGCCGTGATGGCCGTCCCGTCGAGCGCGCCGACCCCGCGCGCGTTGATCGACTACGACTTCCAGAACGTGCTGACGGCGCCGCCAAAGCAGCGGCTCGTCGTTTGGCTGATGGTTGGCCTTGTCGCCTTTGCGGTGGTGGCGTTGGCAATTCTGAAGGTCGACATTGTCGTCAGCGCCAACGGCAAGATCGTAACCCGTGACAGCGAGATCGTGATCCAGCCGGTCGAGATGTCGGTGGTCCGCTCGGTCGCGGTCAAGATGGGTCAGCACGTCAAGGCCGGCGACGTGTTGGCGACGCTTGATCCGACCTTCACCAAAGCCGATCAGGATGAGCTCACGGCCAAACTGCGCACTCTCGATGCGACCTTCAACCGGATCGACGCCGAGGTCGCGGGCCGCGTGTACGATCCGCCCAACCCCGATCCCGACGAGCTGACGCAGCGCGACGTCTTTCGCAAGCGGCACGACGAATATATCGCAAAGCTCGGTGCCGCCGAACACAAGGTCGAGCAGGCGAAATCGGATCTCGCCTCACACCAGGCCGAGGCCAAGAGCCTGCAGGAGCAGATCCAGCTGGCGAACCAGGCGCAAGACATCTACCAGCAGCTGGTCGCCAAGGATCTCGCCTCGAAGCTCAAGCTGCTCGATGCGAGCCAGCGTCTTGTCGACGCCAAGTCTCGCCTGGAGACCAATCTCGGCGAGCAGCAAAAGCTCAGGGAGCAAATCGCCGGAGCCGAGGCCGATCGCGACGGGTTTGTACAGGAATGGCAGCGCAAGCTCGTCGAGGACATGGCTCAGACCCGTAGCGACCGCGACGCCGCAGCCGCGCGGCTGTCAAAGGCGCAATTGCGGCACGACCTTGACGTAATGACTGCACCGGAGGACGCGACAGTACTGGATGTCGCGCCGCGGCCGCGCGGCTCCGTGTTGAAAGAGGCCGAGACCCTGATGCGCCTGGTGCCAACTGCCGACCCTCTGGTGGTCGAGGTCCAGGTCGACACGCGGGACGTGGCGCGACTGCATCTCGGCGATCGTGCGACGATCAAAATGGAGGCGCTGCCCTGGCAGCAATTCGGCCTCGCCTATGCCGAGCTGAAGGCGCTGACCCCGGACACGTTGAGCGACGACAATGCCCGCGAAACCGGCGCGGAAAGCACCTCGCCCGAGCTCAAAACGCAGACCAAGCAGAGCCCGATCCACTACCGCGCGCGCATGGAGCTGCGCGAGACCCGGTTTCGCAACCTGCCGGACGGATTTACGCTGCGGCCCGGCATGCGGGTCGTCGCGGACATCAAGGTCGGGCGCCGGCCGATCCTCGACTACGTGCTGAACCCGATCACTCGGGTGCTCAATGAAAGCCTGCGCGAGCCCTGATCTATGGTGGCCGGAGGACCCGGTGGAGGGACGCCGCATCCTGGTGATCACCGAGCAAGGGCTTGGCGATTGCATGATGTTCGCGCGCTACCTGCCGCTACTCGCGCGCCGCGGGGCGCAGATTACCGTCGCCTGCAGCCCGCCGCTGCGCCCGGTTTTCGAGCGCGTCGCCGGCATCGAGACGATCCTGTCGCCACTGCCCGGGCAGCCGCTGGGCAAAATCAATCTCTCGCTCGCCAATTTTGACGTCTGGGTCCCGTTACTGAGCCTCGCGATCCACTTCGGGACCCAGTTCCCGACTGTGCCTGATGATGTTCCCTACCTCTCAATCGATCCCAGTCGCGTGCCGGTTTGGCGCCGACGCTACGATGCAATCGGCCGATCGGGCGTGCCCAAGGTAGGCCTCGTGTTTCAAGCGAACCCGGGGAGCGCCTCTGCATCGGACCGCTCACTTTCAATTGCTGATCTCGCGGTGCTGTTGCGGGCGGCCCGGATCGATTTTCGTCAATCTTGAGGGCGGCGAAGCCGGTCGCCGATTAGCCGCGGGATTTCCCGGCATTATCGATGCGATGGATGTTGAGGTCCCGCTCGACGAATTCGCAGCTGCTGTAGCGGCCACAGATCTCGTCATCACGGTCGACACCATGGCGGCACATTGCGCCGGCGCCTTGGGCCATCCCGTACGGATCCTCGTCCCCTCTTCCCCTCATTGGGTCTGGGGGATCGCGCACGATCACACGCCGTGGTATCCGACGGCGCAGCTTTTCCGTCAAATGACCCGCCGAAATTGGAGGGACATACTGATAACGGTGACGCGTCGGCTCGGCGAGTTTGCTATAGGAGGATCGGAGACGGTCGCGCCTGCCCCGTGCCCCTGAGCCGCAGCGAAGCACAGATCTGACGAGGGAATACCAACGTGACCACACATTTTTGCGACGGACTCAAGGACGTGACCATCGTCAACGGCGTGGCACGGCTCGAATTTCACCGTCTCGAAGTCGTCGAGCGCGGCGGCAATCGCGAGCTTCGCCCGATTGCCGAATTCATTGTGGCGCTGCCGGTGCAGGGTTTCGTAAACGCCCTGGGAATGCTGGAGAACGTGCGCGAACGGTTCGTCGCGCAAGGCCTCATCGCTCCAGCGGGCTCTCAAAAAGGCGGCGGGCCCCCACCTCCTCCGGCGAAATCGCCAAATTTTTCCTGACAAAAGCGAACGGCTCAGGCCTCGAGGTGGGCGCGCCGGACGTAGAGCGTGCGCAGGCTGTCGCGTAGACCGAGAGCCACCGAGGCGAGATAACCGAGCCCAGCGACCAGAACGATCGCCGGCCCCGAGGGCAGGTCAAGGTGGTAGGACAACAACAGGCCGAGAAAGCCAGAGCCGAGCGCGAACGCACTGCTCACTGCGCCCAGCGACCACAACTCGCGCACCCAAAAGCGCGCGGCTGCGGCGGGCAGCATCATCAACCCGACAGCCATCAATGTGCCGAGCGCCTGAAACCCGGCGACCAGGTTGAAGACGACAAGTGCCAGAAACAGCGTGTGGACGAGCCCGCTGCGCCCGCCGACCGCGCGCAGAAAGCTGGGGTCGAAGCACTCGACCACGAGCGGCCGGTAGATGACTGCGAGTAGCACGAGGCTCGCGGTCGCAATGCCGCCGATCATGACCAGCGCCGCGTCATCGACCGCCAGGATCGAGCCGAACAAGAGGCGCAAGAGATCGACGTTGCTGCCGTGGATCGATACTAGCAGCACACCGAGTGCGAGTGAGATCAGGTAAAAGCCGGCGAAGCTCGCATCCTCGCGCAACGGCGTCAGTCGGGTCACAAGACCGGAGAGCAACGCCACGACAAGGCCGGCCGCGACCCCGCCGAGGCTCATCGCCGGCAGTGACAGCCCGGCGGCGATAAAGCCGAGCGCGGCACCCGGCAGCACGGCATGCGACAGCGCGTCGCCCATCAGGCTCATCCGCCGGATCACCAGGATCGTGCCGATCGGCCCGCAGCCGAGCGCCAACGCAAGGCAGCCGACCAATGCACGGCGCATAAAGCCGAACTCCGCGAACGGAGCGAGCGCAACATCATACAACGTCATCAAGACCGCCGCGTATCACAGCATCGAGCCGATGACGCGATCGGGCGGGCGATGACCGTCGGCGAAGGTCTTGATGTTGATGATCACTTTCTCGCCCATCGCGAGCCGCCCCTCGATCGTCGCCGAACCCATGTGCGGCAGCAGCACAACATTGTCGAGCGCCTGCAGCCGCGGGTCGAAAGCCGGCTCTTGCTCGAAGACGTCGAGGCCGGCGCCGCCGATGGCGCGGATTTCGAGCAGTCGGACCAGTTCCTCTTCGTCGACGATTTCGCCACGCGCCGTGTTGACGAGGATCGCGTGCGGCTGCAAGAGCCGCAGCCTCCGCGCCGAAAGCAGGTGGTAGGTTGCCGGCGTGTGCGGGCAATTGACCGAGATGATATCCATGTGGGCAAGCATTTGGTCGAGGCTCTCCCAATAGGTCGCCTCCAGCGCGCTCTCGACATCCTCCGGTACCGGGCGGCGGTTATGATAGTGGACAGACACGCCAAAGCCGGCCGCACGGCGCGCCAGCGCCATGCCGATCCGGCCCATCCCCACGATCCCCAGCCGCTTACCCCAGATCCTGTGGCCGAGCATCGAGGTCGGGCCCCAGCCGGTCCAGCCACCGCTGCGGATCAGCCTTTCGCCTTCGGCCAGTCGCCGTGAAACCGCTAGAATCAATGCCATCGTCATGTCCGCGGTGTCCTCGGTCAACACCCCGGGCGTATTGGTCACCGTGATGCCGCGCTGCTGCGCCGCGGCGAGGTCGACATGGTCGACCCCGGTTCCGAAGGAGGCAATCAGCTTCAGCCCTGGGCCGGCGGCAGCCAGCACCTCGGCATCGATTCGGTCGGTTACCGTCGGAACCAGAACATCGGCTTGGCCGACCGCGGCTGCCAGCTCCGATTTGCCGAAGGTCCTGTCGTCGAGGTTGAGACGACAGTTGAAAAGCTCCATCATTCGGGTCTCGATCGGATCCGGGAGCTTGCGGGTAACGATCACAAATGGCCGTTTCGACCGCATGGCGGCAACGTCCGTGAAAAGCGCATCTTGGCATTAGCAAGAGGCGGGCAGGGATGTCCAGGCGCCACATTGCCAACTTTCTCGTCTCCTGTTTCGCACTGTCCGCCGCTCTCGCGGTCACGACACCGTCGGCCCCGGCGGGCGAAGCGCAGCCGGGCGAGAAATTGCCGCGCTTTGTCAGCCTGCGCTCGGACCAGGTGAACCTGAGGGTAGGTCCGGGCGAGAATTATCCGATCCAATGGGTGCTGACCCGCAGAGAAATGCCGGTCGAGATTATCAAAGAATTCGAGCACTGGCGGATGATCCATGACTGGCAAGGTACGGAAGGCTGGGTGCATGAGCGCATGGTCACGGGCAAGCGCACCGTCGTCGTCAAAGGCGCTGTCCGAGCCCTGCACCGGCTACCCGATTTGGCCTCGGCGGTCGTCGCCCGCGCGGAGCCAGGCGTCTTCGCTCACCTCATCGAATGCCGCAGTGCCTGGTGCCGGATCGAAGCCGACGATCTTACCGGCTGGGTGCAGCGCAACGAGGTCTGGGGTGTCTATCCTGACGAAGCCGTGCAATAGTCACCAGGGCGACGCGGTTGATCGGTCTCGAGAGACCGGTTCCAAGTCGCGATGTGGAGGAGACCAGGCAATGCGCTGGATACGGTACGAAACGAATAGTCATCCGACCTACGGAATCGCCGAGGGTGAGATGGTTATCGAGGTGCGCGGCGATCCTTTTGCCGGGTATGAGCGCACGGCGGTTCGCCAGCCGATGGCATCGGTAAAGCTGATGACGCCGGTAGAGCCGCGCACTTTCTATTGCGCAGGCCTCAATTACGCCGAGCACGTCATCGAGGCGGCGCGAAAGCGCGGCCAGGAACCCAACCTTCCCAAAGCTGCCGATATCGGCTATCGCGCCAACAACGCGCTGATCGCACATGGCGAACCGATCGTCATCCCCGCCGACGCGACCGAGCGCGTGCAGTACGAAGGCGAGCTCGTCGCCGTGATCGGCCGCAAAGCCAAGCATCTCTCCGAGGCCGACGCGCTGTCATGCGTTCTCGGATGGACGATCGGCAACGACATGAGCGAACGCACCTGGCAGGCCAATGACCGCACCTTGTGGCGCGCCAAGAACGCCGACACCTTCAAGCCGATGGGTCCGTGG
>Ga0187846_10001360_pt1 | contig 13846 bp, 10 predicted proteins | sample TC_taG_FD_161473 | JGI IMG/M metagenome (GOLD analysis project Ga0187846, IMG submission 161473) | Biofilm microbial communities from the roof of an iron ore cave, State of Minas Gerais, Brazil - TC_06 Biofilm (v2) | ecosystem: Environmental > Terrestrial > Deep subsurface > Cave > Wall biofilm...
GCCGTCCCATCGTAACCCTCCTTCGAAAGCTGCGGGGTTACATTGTCGGATGGCTTGACGGCTCCGGTTACATTTCTAAATGGCTTGACGGGTCCTTACTAGTTACTTTTAACATGTCTCGATTCGAAGCCTGGTGAACGAAGTGCGGCTGGGGTACAATTACGTCAAACTGAACAACGGCGCTGCTGCCAACAGCCTGGGCAAAGTCGGTACGGACCTCGGCATCGCCGGTGGCAATGACCGCGGGCCCGGGCTAAACTCCCTTCAAGGCTTCACGTACGCCAACAACCTAGGGTCACGCAACAGCGAACAACTGTTCGCCGACACTGTAATTCAGGCCGAGGACACCCTGATCATCACCCACAACCGGCATACCTTCCACGCCGGCTTCCAGTACCTCCGGCAGCGGATCAACACTTTCTACGCTGGAAACTACGGCCTTTGGGGAATTATCAACTATAACGGGAAGTTCACCGCCGGCCCTGGGGACACCGCGACGGCGAGTAAGACCGTCGGCTTCCCAGAGGCCGACTTCTGGCTTGGGCTCCCTGAGGCTGTGCAGCGCGGCGTTGATACCGGCACGTGGGGGCAGCGCGCTAACGTTTTTGCTCCCTACCTACAGGACAACTGGAGGGTTACCAGCAACCTTACCATTAACCTGGGCTTGCGTTACGAGACTCACACCCCGTGGGGTGAGGTGCATAACCGGCAGGCGAACTTCGGAGGAGTTACCGGCACGGAGTACTTCGCGGGTAAGGGTGGTTGTCCCTACAACAATTGCAACGCGCTTTACAACTCTTATAACGGCGGCTTCGACTTCCAGCCGCGGTTGGGTTTCGCGTGGACACCATCGCGCCTGGGCAAGTCAACCGTGATTCGTGGCGCTTACACGGTCTCTACGTACTTGGAGGGAACGGGCACGAACCTGCGCCTGCCGCTCAACCCGCCCTTCGCCGAGGAACACAATACCTTGTATGATGCCTTCACTTACCCCCAGTCAACGACAGGCGAAGGATTCACGGTTCTCACTTCGCCTACCGATCCGTTTGCCAATGCCGTGATCCGATTGTGGGACCCGAATATTAAGCCCTCGCTGGCACAACAATGGAACCTCTCGATCCAGCACGAGTTCGCTGGGCAGACTTTGTTCAACATCGGGTATGTCGGCCAGCGCGCAACTCACCTGATGAATCCCATGCCGTACTTCCAGAGGCGGCTGGTGGGCGAGGCAGGTTGCACCGCGGCTGAGGCCACCATTCCTAAGGGCGGGAAAATAGCGACGTGCCCCAGTCCCTTCCTCTCGGGCAATCCGGCGCTCGCGCACATCAGCCAGATCTCCGGGACCGAATCGAATGCCAACATGACCTACCATTCGTTGCAGGCCACCCTGCAGAAGCGCTTTAGCCATGGTCTCCAGTACCAGGTCGCCTACACCTACTCGAAGTGCATGACCAATTCGATCGGGTACTACGGGTCGTGGGGCGGGCAGGTGACTCCTACCGCCGCCTACTGGCAGAACCTCTATGACGGACGCTCGGAGTGGGCCCCCTGCATCAGCGACGTCACCCATCTGCTGTCCAGCTATGCGGTCTACGAGTTGCCGTTCGGACGTGGGAAGAAGTACGGCAGCAACTTGAACCGCGCAGTCAACGGCGCTTTCGGCAATTGGCAGGTGGGCGGAATCCTTCAGTTGCGCGGGGGCTTCCCGAGTACGGTTCAGGCCAGCGATAATTCCGGCACTGGCGAGCGGACCGCGCGCGCCGATTGTCTTGCGCCTCCAACATTCCCGAAGACACCCGTCGCCACCGGGGGCATTCAGTGGGTCGATCCCTCTGCCTATGGGCCGCAGGCTCCGGGAGCCTTTGGCACCTGCGGTGTCTCGACGCTTTATGGACCGGGTTTGCACACCCTCGATCTCAACTTGCAGAAGAATTTCCCCGTCACCGAATCGAAGCGCTTCGAGTTTCGAGCTGAGTTCATCAACTTCACCAACACGCCCATCCTCAACGGTCCCAACGCGTTCCTGGGCGCGAGTTTTGGTCAGATCACGAGCTCACAAGGCGCGCGCAACATTCAATTTGGCCTGAAGTTTTACTATTGACGTTCACTGAAACTTCAGGCCCTTAACTCGGCCGCGGAGCACCCGATTTGCCGGATGGCTCCGCGGTTTTTTTTGCCCGGGGAGCGAACGTCCGCCCGCACTCGCTTGGAGGTGCCGGCTGCCCTTTTCCCATTGCCGGTTTGCCATGGGCGATGGCCCGTTCGTCGGCTTGGGCCAGGAAAGTATCGAGGGATTTTTCCAGAGCCTGTGACATGGCGTTGAGGGAAAATTGGTAGCATAGGTGTCGATACTGCGCCCAGGGAGTTATGGGTCTGCCGGTGACGCGGAGAAGTTTTCTACACAGTCTGGCGCTGAGTCTCTTCGCCTGGCCAGGAGAACGTTTAGGAGCCCAGTTGCATCCTGTGCCTCCAGTCGTTGGTTCCATTTTTGCCGTGATTCCTCCCGAAAAAAGCGGTATCACGTGGGTCCATGACAATGCTCAGCGCGGAGGGCATTATGCTCCGGAAGTTGTCGGGCCAGGCTGCGCCTTCTTCGACTTTGACAACGACGGCTGGATGGACCTCTACCTGGTGAACAGCGGCCCTTGCGATTTCTATCATCCCCAGAATCCGCCCCGCAACGCCCTCTACAAAAACAATCGGGACGGCACTTTTACCGATGTCACTCTGGCCGCGGGCGTGCCGGGCGGGAACTTTGGGATGGGCGCCGCCGTGGGGGACTACGACGGCGATGGCTTCCCGGATCTTCTGGTGACGGGATACGGTCATAACATCCTCTACCACAACAATGGGAATGGGACCTTCACGGACGTCACCGAGCGGGCAGGCCTTGCGGACACGCGATGGTCGGCCTCCGCTGCCTGGTTTGACTACGATAACGACGGCCGGCTCGACCTGTTCGTCTGTCACTACGTCGATTTCACCGGTGATCCCAGTAATCAGTGCTTCGATGCCCAGCAAAGAAGTTTCTATTGCCTTGAAACCCAGCTCAAGCCGCTCACCTGCGCACTCTACCATAACCACGGTGACGGAAGTTTCACTGAGGTCGGCCACGAGACAGCGATTGGACGGGTGAAGGGCAAGGCTCTTGCAGTAGTGGCCGCGGACATCAACGACGATGGCTGGTTGGATCTGTTTGTGGCCAATGATACGCTCCCCAACTGGCTGTTCGCCAACCGCGGCGGCGGAAGATGGGAAGAGATCGGCTTGAAAGCCGGGATAGCTGACAGCGAAGATGGCCAACCGCGGGGCAGCATGGGCGTTGACGCCGCGGACTTTGACGAAGACGGGAATCTGGACTTTGCCCTGGCGAACTTCAGCGGAGAGGAGTTCTCGCTTTATCATAACGATGGTCAGGAATTGTTCTCTGACTGGGCCAAGCAGACAGCGATCGGAGACGCAACCCGCCCGCTCAGCGGATGGGGCGCCAAGTTCTTTGACTACGACAATGACGGAAACCTGGACTTGATCTTCTGCAGCGGACACCCCGACCCGGACATCGGCCGAAAAGCGCCGTATTCCTACCTCGAACCTCTGCTCCTGTTTCGCAATACCGGGCACGGTTTCGTGAACGTGGGCCGCGACGCGGGTCCTGCCTTTCAGCAACCGTGGGCGGCCCGAGGCTTGGCCGTCGGAGACTTTGATAACGATGGTGCGCTGGACGTCTTGATTGGAATCAATGGCGGCGCTCCGCTGCTCTTGAGAAACCAAGGCGCGCCCAGGAACAACTGGCTCGGAGCACGTCTGGTGGGTCGAAACTGTAACCGGGACGCCGTGGGGGCGACCATCAAGTGGTCATGTGGTGGAGTTGTCCGATCACGATTTAGGGCAGGTGGCAGCAGTTTCTGCTCCTCCCATGATCCCCGCCTCGTGCTGGGGCTGGGTCAAGCCAAGGCCGTAGACTGGCTGGAAGTCACCTGGCCTGCGCCCTCCAGGAAAGTGGAACGGCTTACTCGACTACCCCTCAACACGTACCTCACTCTGGTTGAAGGAGAAGGTAAGCCAGCCGCATGAGAAGCTGTGAAAATATTGAAAAAAACCGATTTTTTCTTCTGTAGCTAATTGAAAACATGAGGGCGAGAAAAGCTGGATTCAATATTTTCACTGCTTCTGAGGCCCTGCGACACCCCGAAACCATGAAAATGACCCCTCATCCGCCCTCGTAACTCGGGCACCCCCCCCCCAGGGAGAGGGTGGCGATCCCGCGAAGCGGGAGAGCGGGGTGAGGGGCTTTTTTGTGGGCCTTTGGCCAGGGTGGTGCCGGACAAACCTATATCTACAAGCGGGGTCCGCTTTTTGTGAGAGCCGAGTCAGCTATTTTAATGAAATCTCAGGCATATGCCCAAGTATGATCTGCCGGGAGGCCATTTTAAGTTTACTGGTCATGACATCCGTATCGCACGTGCGGGTGCGCCTTGTCGCGGCTAAGTATTCCCAGCCGGGCACCGGCTCTATCGAAGAACCAAGAAAGGGGTCAATGCTAAGGAAGACGATTGCAGCCTCGGCTCTTGCGATGCTCATCGCGGCCAATGGATCTGCAACTCAGGGGGCTAGCAGCACCTCCCACGTGTGGTCTCGCGCCTCATCGGCCGAAGTCACCGAGCTAGCCCGCCAAGGCCAGAACGCACTCAATCAAGGGGACAGCGAAGCTGCGATTCAAAACTACGATCGGCTGGTGAAGCTTGCGCCCGCTGTGGCCGACTATCATCTTGACCTCGGCATCGCGTACTATTCTTCCGATCGGCCCTTCGATGCCGTTCAACCTCTGCAGCAAGCCCTGAAGCTCAAGCCTGGCCTCGCCCAGGCTCGGTACTATCTGGGTGCGAGCTTAGCAGAAGGCGGCCGCTGTGAGGAAGCGATGCCCCTGCTGCTGAAGGACGCGCCGCACATTCCCGATTCACAGCTCAAGCGCACAGTCCAGGCCGACGGGCTAAAGTGCGCCATGGCTCTCGACCAGGAAGATCGAGCTCTGGATTTCCTCCGCTTGCTGCAGCGCGATTTTCCGAAAGACCCTGAGGTCCTGTACCTTACCGTGCATGTTTTTTCTGATCTTTCGACGCGCGCTTCGCAGCGTCTGCTGATGAACGCTCCTGCGTCGTATCAGGTCCACCTGCTCAACGCCGAAGTCCTCGAAACGCAGGAGAAGTGGGACGAGGCGGAGGCCGAGTACCGTCGCGTGCTGGCCATTGACCCCCACGTGCCAGGACTCCACTTCCGCATTGGACGGCTCCTTCTGACTCGACCCAAGACAGCAACCACAGCAGCGGACGCCCAGAGGGAGTTCGCGGATGAGTTGAAAACCGATCCGAACAACGCCGCGGCGGAGTACGTGTTGGGCGAGCTGGCACGTCAGGCCCGGCAGTTTCCCGAGGCCATCGAACACTTTGCGCGAGCGGCGAAGCTTGACCCAACGTTTGCGGACGCGTTCATCGGACTTGGCAAGTCGCTCGTCGCCGCCGGGAGGGCGCCCGATGCCATTACGCCGCTCGAGGCTGCGGTGAAGCTTCAGCCCGAGAATCCAGTGGGACACTATCAGTTAGCTTTCGCGTATCGCCGCGCCAGACGCCCGCAAGAGGCGGACAGGGAGCTCGTGGCCTACAAGCAGACCCAGGAACATGCTCGCGAGAGCCTGCAGGATATTCGCGCGGCAGTTACCGGGCGCGAGACTCCAGCGCAGACCGCTGATCCCCCGGAGTAGCCAATCCGATCGGGCGGCAGACCGCAATTTTTTCACACCCTCGGAGGAGTGGGATGGCGCGCACACAGCAAATCGGGAGCATAGTTCTCGTGTTTTTCAGCGTTGCAGTCGCACTCGGCCAATCGCCTGTTCCCCCTGACAAGGCTGAAGCATTATGGGAGGCCGCCCGCAAGGGCGACGCGACCACGGTGAAAAGGCTCCTTGATGAGGGAGTGGACGTCAATACGAAGTACCGCTACGGAGCGACGGCTCTCTCCTACGCCTGCGATCGCGGCAACCTCGAGGTGGTGAAAGTGCTTCTGGAGCACGGCGCCGACGTCAATGTTGAGGACACGTTCTATCACGCCACGCCGCTTAACTGGGCGGCGAGCCCCGCCATGGGGCGCAAGCCGGAGCATGCCGAAATCGTCGGGCTGCTTCTGGACCACGGCGCGAAGGGCAAGGAGGACGCGCTGATGGAGGCGGTCTCCGCGCCTGACGTGGCGATGACGAAGATCATCCTCCAGCACGGCGGCTTTCCTCCGAACACGCTCTCCGACGCGCTCGAATCGGCGAAGAAGGATGCGCATCAGGACATTGTGGCGCTGCTCGAGCAGGCGGGCGCAAAGTCGTATCCCGAGTTCAAGATGGACGAGTCACAGCTCGAACGCTACGCCGGCACGTATCGCGGCGCGAGCGGGGCCACACCTACGTTTCTGCCAGGGCAGCTCATCCTCACGGTGGCGGGCGGGCGCCTCAAGGAGGCTCCTCTGCAGCTCACCCTCGTGGCACGTGACGCGACCACGTTCCGGGTCGTCGAATGGCGGGGCGCGACCCTTACATTCCGGCTCGAAGAGGGCAAGGTAACCGCTGTCACCCTCAGCGGGGGCGGCAACACTGCGACTTATACGAGGGTGGAGGTCAAATAGATCATGCGACGAACGCTGCCGCTCCCTTTATGCCTAATCGCGTGCGCGTCGGTCTTCGGTCAGCAGTGGCCATCGTTTCGGGGACCCAACGCGTCGGGTGTGGCCGACGGTCATCCGACCCCGGTGAAGTGGGACGCGACGTCGGGTGAAGGCATCCTCTGGAAAACGGCCATTCCCGGCGTTGCCGTGTCGAGTCCTATCGTCTGGGGCGACCGTGTGTACGTGTCCACGGCGGTGAGCAGCGATCCCAATGCGACCATCCGCACGGGCCTCTACGGCGATGTCGAGCCGTCGAGCGATCTGTCGAAGCACTCCTGGCGGCTCGTCGCGCTTGATAAGCACACCGGCAAAGTGGTCTGGGAGCGCGTTGCGCACGAGGGCATCCCCCGAACCAAGCGCCACCCGAAGTCGAGCCAGGCCTCGCCAACACCGGTCACCGACGGGCGGCACGTGGTGGTGTCATTCGGTTCCGAAGGGCTTTACGCCTACGGCGTCGACGGAGAGCTGCTCTGGAAGCGAGACCTCGGCGTCCTGAACGCCGGCTGGTTTTACGATCCCGACTATGAATGGGGGGTGGGCAGCTCGCCAGTGATTTGGAAGAATTCAGTGATCGTGCAATGCGACATCCAGAAGAACTCTTTCATCGCGGCCTTCGACTTAGCGACGGGCCAACCCCTCTGGCGCACCCCGCGTGACGAGATCCCGTCCTGGGGGACACCGACGATCTACGAAGGCAACGGCCGCACGGAACTTGTCACACAAGCCACCCACTTCACTCGAGGCTACGACCCCAGCACCGGCCAGGAGCTCTGGCGGCTCTCCGGCAACTCCGAGGTTACGATTCCGACACCCATTATCGGGCCGAACCTCATCTTCGTGACCAACGGGTACCGCGGCGTGCAGCCGATCTTTGCTATCAAGCCGGGCGCCAGGGGCGACATCACGCTGAAAGGGGAGCAGACCCAAAGCGAATTCATTGCCTGGAGCACGAAGCACGGCGGACCCTACATCCCCACGCCGGTCATCTACCGCGACCAGCTCTACGTGTGCTCGAACAACGGCGTGCTGTCGGCCTACGACGTGCGCACCGGGCAGCGCCTCTACCAGGAGCGCCTCGGGGGAACAGGCGGATCGTTCAGCGCGTCACCCGTTGCCGCGGACGGCAAAATCTATCTCTCCAGCGAGGATGGAGACATCTTCGTTGCCAAGGCGGGGCCGACCTACGAGCTTCTGGGGACGAACCCCATGGGCGAGGTTGTCATGGCGACGCCCGCCATCTCCGATGGCGTGATCATTATTCGTGGCCTCAAAGACTTGTTCGCTATCGGACAGCCAACGGCGGCCAAGCCTTCGTCTCACTAATTAGGACAATCGCGCCAGAAGTAAGGTCGGATCGTCGCTTTGTTTCCTCCCACAAAGCAGGAGTTTCGAAGATGCTATTGGTCCTGAGCGTACAATCCGCCCAGCTTCCGGCAGTCTCTGATATGAAGACAGTCGATCTGGTCGGAGGGACTTCCTGGTATTCTACTGTTGGTATTGACGTTTCGGAGGGCATTTGATGGCTCGCAGCGAGAACTTTGATGTCATCGTGGTAGGCTCCGGAGCCTCAGGCGGATGGGCATGCAAGCGGCTTTCGGAAGCCGGCCTGAAGGTCGCGCTAGTAGATAACGGCCGCCTCGTCCCGGAATCCGAGTTTACGGAACACAAGGCGCCTTACGAGCTGAAGTACCGCGATCGCGCTCCTGAGGTGATCAAACGGACGCGCCCGGTCCAGAAACTATTTTGCGACGAATACAATTACCACTGGTTTGCAAACGACTTGGAAGAGCCCTACACGACTCCGGAGAACATGCCTTTCACCTGGGTGGGGCGGCTGCGCGTGACCGGCGGTCGTACCATGGTCTGGGGCCGGCAGAGCTATCGGTTCAGCGATCTCGATTTTAAGGCCGCTTCCCACGACGGCTACGGTGATGATTGGCCTCTCGGCTACAAAGACCTGGAGCCCTATTACGACTTGGTGGAGGAATACGTTGGCATTACGGGAATGCCTGAGGGTGTGTATGAACTCCCGGACGGCAAGTTCCAACCGCCGATGGGGATGACCTGCGCCGAGGTTCTGTTTCGCAACCGAGTGAAAGGAAAACTCGGATGGACCGCAACGCTTGGACGTTCTGCCAATCTCACCCGTTCCCTCAATGGCCGCGCTCCGTGCCACTACTGCGGCCCCTGCCACCGGGGTTGCGCAACTCATTCCTACTTCAATTCCGCCTTCACCACCGTGGCCGACGCGCTCAAGACGGGTAACTGCACCCACATCCCGAACGCGATGGTTTACAAGGTACTGATGGACGCCGACCGGAACCGCGCGAGCGGCGTCCTCTACATCGACCGCAACACGCGCCGAACCGGCGAGGTGCGCGGTCGCGTGGTGATTCTGTGCGCGCAGGCGCTCGAGTCCGTGCGGGTCCTGTTCAACTCTGCCAATAAGGAGTATCCGAATGGCCTCGGCAACTCGAGCGGCGTGTTGGGACATTATTTGATGGACCATATCTGGGTGGGAGGGGGAGCCAGCGGTGAATTTCCCCAATTGGGCGATAAGCCCGGTTTCGGGCCCAACCGGCCCGACGGCATTTACGTTATCCGTTTTCGTAATACGAAGCAGGGTCCACCCTTGAAGACATTCCTCCGCGGCTATGGGTTCCAGGGCGGGAGTTCTACAAGCTTCAATTTCGCGGCGGCGGGTTTTGGAGAACAATATAAGAAGGCTGTGTTGGACCCGGTGATCACGATGTCCTTAGGCGGCTTCGGTGAGTGCCTCGCCCGCTGGGATAATTACGTCGAGCTCGATCGGAGTATCGTCGATTGTTACGGAATTCCCGTACTGCGCATCCACATGAAATTCCGGGAAAACGAACACGCGATCATCGATGATATGGCAGCTTCGGGAGCTGAAATGCTGGAAGTCGCGGGCGCGAGGAAGATCCATCCTTTTGCCGTTCATGACCGCGAACCAGGTCGCGGCATCCACGAAGTCGGGATCGCCCGCATGGGCAACGACCCGAAGAAATCCGTCCTGAATCAGTTTCAACAAAGCCACGACATCAAGAATTTGTTTGTTATGGACGGCTCGGGTTTCGCTTCCAGTGCTTGCCAAAATCCTACCATCACCATCATGGCGCTCTGCGTCCGCTCCTGCGATTATTTGATGGGGGAGATGAAACGGCAAAATATTTGAAGCACCGCGCGGCTCGCGAGCAAGCGGAAGGAGGGGCTCCGGAGACTCATGGACCTGACTCCTTTCCTGGAAGGGATTGTCACTGATGCCGAGCTATGGCGTCTTCGGTATTCCACCCACCAGTCCCTCCCTCCGAACCGAGCACTGCTCCAAGGCCGGAGTTAGCTTAGCTAGGACAATCGCGCCAGAAGTAAGGTCTGGTCGTCGCTTTGTTTCCCCCACAAAGCAGCAGCTTCGAAGATGCTTGATGCGATGGTCTTCAAGGGCTTGGCGCGATTGTCTGCAAGCAACGACTCGACGCGCTCGATGCCAAATTCCTTCGCATCGCCGTCCGGTACTTCCACCACCCCGTCGGTCACAATCAGCAGGAGGTCGTCGCGATGGGCTTCGAACCTGTGACTGGGATACTCGGCAGACGGCAATAAGCCCAGTGGTACGGAGCCATCACCGAGTCGCAGAACAGCACCCCGGGCCGTCGAAAAAAACAAGATGGGAAGATGACCGGCAAGGGCAAACTCGACTTCGCAAGCGCCGGAGTTTCTCGAAAAGCGCAGGAAGGCACCTGTTGCGTACATCTCGGGTTCCTTCACGGCCGGACCTGATTGATGCGTCCCAACAATGCTGGTAGGGCAGGCCCCTCGGCAATGCAGGTCCGAGCCGCAGTTTTGAGCGTCCCCATCAGAATCCCTGCCGGCAATCCATGCCCGGAGATATCCGCCACGTAAGCTAAGGCCGACCGCTCTCCGTCAGGTATAACGTCGACCAAGTCTCCGCCAACCTTCTCGCTGGGAAGAGAAACTCCGTAGAGCTCCCATGAGGGCGATTTGACTTCCAAGGCGGGTACAAGCGTCCTCTGGATTCCATGTGCCAGAGCAAGCTCGGTCTGAAGTCGTATCGAGAGGCGTCCCTCCTTGTAGAAGAAAAACAAGAAGAAGAGACACGCCAAAAAACTGAGCAGCAGGCAGGCAACGGCGGCGAAGCGAACGCCGACCTCGACCTGCGGACCAGCCGAACCTGACGTAAGTTGATGAAGGAGCCATCCAACCGGCCATGAAAGGAGAACATGCACTGCCGGGGCTAGCAGAAGCAGGCGAAGGGCGCGCAAGGCGCATACGAGATAGACGACCGCCATGAGCCCCGTGAAGACGGTCCAACCGAATACGTCAACAAAGGGCTTTTGCCCGAGTACCATGATGTCCAGCAGACACGCGACCATCCCAACCAAGCAGAAGATGGCCACGAAAAGAAACTTAAGCCGGTTCAGAGGAACGTCACGCCAATATGACCGGCTTCGGGCTGCGGTGAGCCTGAAAGAGAGCTTTCTGAGAAGGTCGCTGATCTGAAATCGTTTGTTGGCTGGGAACATGGCTGCTATTCTACGCCAGTTAAACCCCTTGGCTGCTGCCGTCCGCCAGTTCCGTCTGAGCCACCTCAGGTCGGCGCCGACATGGTCGTTCTGCTTCACAGGCTGCGGAAAAACTGTTGGGACGCACTTTGCAAGGGCGGGGCTTCAGCCCCGCCGCAACTCGTGCCCTACGATTCAACAACTTAGGTTGAGGGTGTCGGTACGGCGGGCCTGAAAGCCCCGCCCTTCCGAGGCCCGAATTCGCCTTTTTCCGCAGCCTGTTCAGCCGCGTCGGGGCGCTCTCTTGTTTCATTCCATCTCTTATGGGATCGGTATGTCCTATCCGTATACAGTACTATAGGGCAATCGCCGTTGCCCTTTCGTGTCATTGAGGAGTGTTAGAGAGAGAGTTACAAATGAAGCGTGGGAAGTAGACTGTTGAACGATGCTGTGAAGTTTAACTGGAGGGGAAAATTGAAGAAGATTATACGAGGATCGTTATGCCTGGCCACCTTGGGACTGCTCGGTCTTGCGCCTTACGCCGTTGCCGACAGCAGTGACCCCATGCTACTCACCAGCGCAGGATCAAATGTTATGGGTGGGATCTACGTCGGCGCCTACACCGCCCTGGTCAACGGTGTGTCCACCCAGGTTGTATGCGATGATTTTGCAGACGACTCTTACATCAACGAGTCCTGGACGGCGTCCGTAACCAACTTCTCGAGCCTCGGCTCGACAAAGTGGCAGTCGTCCGCGGGATACAATGAGGCAGCGTGGCTGATCCGCCAGATGTTTAGCTCCTCTAACCCGACGACGGTTGGTGAAATTCAGTATGCCATCTGGGGTATCTTTGACCCGAACGCAATCCCATACCTGAACGGTGTAAACGGGGGTTATGCCCAAGCTGCCCAAGGATTGATCAACGAGGCCGCTGCGCAGAATTATACCCCGGGGGAATTTTCGAATTTTCTCTTGTATACGCCGGTATCTGGCACAGCGACGTGCGGCGGACGCCCTTGCCCGACCCAGGGACCGCCGCAGGAGTTTATCGCCGTGCACGTCCCGGAATCGCCGTTCTTGACCACTCTCGCAGGTGACATGCTGGGTTTGGCTTTGATCGCCATGGTTCTGCGCCGGCGCCTTCTCCGGGCAAACGGCGGAGTCTCGTAACTCCAGCTCACCTCCTCCGGTTGTAGCAGTTCGCAGGCAGGGCCAAGCTGCCATGCTCTCGGCCCTGTCGCGGACTTCCAGGGGTCTGCGCCCTCTTCAGCGGGTCTGGCTGTACGGTTTGGGCGGCTGGAAGTCCGGCACACCGAACTGCCACAGTAGAAGGCCTCACTCGTCAGCGAGTTGCCCGTCGATTGGTCCTGTGGTCGCAGCCATCGTGCCGCGTCCGCCCGCGTTATCCACGCGCCAGAACTGGCTTGCGGCTCGCCGTAGCTGCCTGCAGCCGCACCATCATCTTGATCGTCGCTTCACACTGCACCTCATCAGGAGCAGGATTTTACCGAGCGCCACGCGGCAATATGCCGACTTCCTCCAGAGCCAAAGATCTTGAACGGTCATCTCTTGAGCCTTTCGGCACGAACTCCCCAAAGGGAAACACGCGAAGGAACTCGATGTCTTCGGGTATTCCGGCCGGCAAAGCGCCACGACATGATGGTGATCACGGCTGGGGCCACGGCGCAGACGAGGTTGAAGTTTTTTGGTTCACAATGGATGGGAATGTTTGGCCGCTTTACTCCGACCGAGGCAAGAATCGGCGACAAGATAATCCTACATCGGATACTTTTATGTCGTGCGCCCACTAGATGATTGGTGCAGTTGGCCCGAGCAAATGAAATGTCCCTCGTATTGAGCCTGGAGAACGGTGTTCATTGACTATGACCGGTTCACCCCCCATCAATGCGCTAGGAGCGTGGGCCCCTTTCAGATTTTAGGGTTACAATTCTCGCGGGCATTGACAAGGAGTCTCTCCAATACTTTTGCAAGGAGCGCTCATGAACCGCCGAAATGCACTAAAAGGTCTCGCTGCCGGCCTGGCAGCATTCCCGGGTCTTGTCCCTCACGTTGGCGATACTCGTCCTTCCTCCGTCGGAAAGCTCTTTCCGACAGACCTACCGTCACGGACGCCGAGACAATTTACAGCGGAGGGCTTTCTTCAGCCCGCTTGTGGGGTGATCTATCGCCAGACCCAGCCTCCCCGAGGGGGAATGGCCCTGGGCGGAATCGACACCGGCTTCCTGAGCTTAGAGGTAGACGGGACATTCGGAACCTGCACGATCTTTAATTCCCTTTCCCCCATGCGCGCGCCTTTGGCTTTGCCCTTCCTTGGACTGAGCCTGAAAGAGAGAGACGAGGTCTGGCTGCTGGGTAGCCCGCGCTCGGCATTTGGCGGATATGTATGGATTCCGATCCGCCATATACAGACTCCTCCATTGGTTCATTACTGGGGTCATTATCCGATTGCGGACTTGGAATATTCGATGCCGGACTCTCCCGTGAGTGTGGGTCTGCGCGCTTGGTCCCCGTTTCTGCCGGGAGACCCAGCTACCAGCAATACACCCGGAGCCGTCTTCGAAGTACATCTCCGGAACGTG
>Ga0187846_10001361_pt1 | contig 13839 bp, 17 predicted proteins | sample TC_taG_FD_161473 | JGI IMG/M metagenome (GOLD analysis project Ga0187846, IMG submission 161473) | Biofilm microbial communities from the roof of an iron ore cave, State of Minas Gerais, Brazil - TC_06 Biofilm (v2) | ecosystem: Environmental > Terrestrial > Deep subsurface > Cave > Wall biofilm...
GCCATCGAGGTCTACGCCAATGTCTGACGCGCGGCGAGCGTGGCCCCTGTGCCTCGAAAGCTCAAGAAGCGGCTGGGAACTCTTAGCGCCCTCCGGGGACTTCATCCAGGATGCGGAGTTGCTACCGCATCTTGAAGGATTTCCCGAAACGCGCCGGATCTGCGCTGACCTGAAGACAGCCGACAACGTTGCCTACATTAAATAGACTTCGTACCTCGGCCGGGTTCAACGTAACCGAATTTTGGGTGAGCAAGAATCTGCCCCAGGAGATGCGGGCGCGTGTGTGCAAAGCGTTGGCGAACGACTATCTCGCGGTCTTCGAGAAGCTGCGCGGCGCGGGTCAGCCCTCAACGGACAGCCCGGCCTGACCGGCCCGCTCCGGCACCTTAGAACCGCGCCTCCGGGCGCGGTTTTTTTCGCCTGCCGCGTCAGATGCTGATGCCGGCGTTCCCCTCGATCGACCTCTCGACCATGCCCCGGATCACCGCCTCCAGGCTGGCCAGCGGCAGCTGGTTGCCGACCAGCTTGCCGCCCGGCGCGCCAACGACCGGCCGTCCACGTGGACCCGCGCGTCCCAGGTGACGGTGCCGCCGCCCAGGGCGCCGTAACTGGCCCGGTACGTGCGGGTCACGTCGTCGCGCTGCCGGGTGTAGGTGCGTCGAATTGCATCAGGAACTTTCCGGCGTGCGCCGCAGTATCCACAGTGGCCTGACACGGCCCGTCAGCGCCCAGCGAATCCCGTAGAACAGCAGCGTGAGCACGAGCGGCGGGACCCACACGAACCACAGGGCGAAGTCCGCGCGTGCCTCGAACTCATCGCGAAACGCGCTCCCCTCTTCGCCCAACCTCCACCACTCCGCCGCCGCCGGACAGGTTTCGAGATCCCCTTTCTCCGGATCTTCAGCAGAGCAGTCCTTCAATGCGCGCTCGCCCCGGTCGAAGCGGTCCTTCACGGTGGAATGCCAACCGCTCGCCTGATGGTTGTTGTATGCCCAGACGCTACCGGCTCCAAGCACGAATGCCGCATTGGCAACAAGCAGAAGTCGGAAGCACCTAATCTCAATCGGAGATGTCGGAGGCACGATCGCAATGCCACCGGCAATCCCAGGCCGGACGAGTTCCCAGGCGCCTTATCGTCCATCTGGACGTATGGAAAGGGACAACGACGGCGATCAAAGCGAGCACGCCATGCGCCAGAGCGCCGATCTGCGCTCCGAATTCACGATTTCCAGAGGCAACAATATCGTCCGCGAGGTCCCCTACTGCAATGTGGGTGAAATGGACGGCAATCCCGAGGCAGGCCGCAATCCCGATGCATAGCACCCGGACCTTCAAGGAACCGCTTTCGTTCCAGACCGCTGGGACTGAGCCGGTAAGCAAGGCCAAGACGATGAAGCTCCCGCCGCCGCGATCATCTCCGGCGACAACAAGCCCCAGCAGAACCCCCGCGAGGAAAATGCCGAATTGAATGCCAGCGTTGCGGAAAGTCTGCAGGATCGTCACGTGAGAAATTCTGACGCCGACCAGTGAAGCTGAAATACTGCCGTCAGTATCGCAAGCGTCGCATTACTCACCATCGGTCCCCGAATACCATTGATGGCGGCGGGCGCGCGCATCAGTTCAATAAACGGCTGGTCTGAATGTCGCACTTGGGACTGCGCAGTTTCGTGCTGCGGGTGTCATGCGCTGCGCATCTTCGCGAGGAAGATCGCCACCCACACGACCGCAGCGGCGAACACCAGAGCCGAGTGAACGAGCTGCTTCGTAGCCCTCGACCATTGCGGGTTGCGCTTCGCCAGCACGTATCCGACCAGACCAGCCGCTAGCAGCAGGATGCCGGCTGTGGCGATCAGCCAAAAAATTTTCGAGATTGCGGCCGTTATCAGTGCTGTCGCTTGATCCACCGGCTTGATCAGAAGGGACTCGCAGGCTACTTCTCGTAGAACGGGAGCGATTCGAAAAGAGCATCGCCCGCCAGGAACGCCTTCTTCAGCGGGTTCGCGTTGCACCAGTTCTGGACGTAGAGCGCGATCGTGTCCATGTCCGGGATGACTCGAGAAGCGCGCCCGCCCAGCTGATTGAGCGCTTCGGGTGTCGGCCGGTTCCTACCCGATAGGTAAACCCTGGTACCAAGAAGCGGCAAACAGCCAGTCCAAGGAGTGCAGCACGTGCAGCTGGGTGACCATCTCCCCGCAAGATGAACTTCCCGCACCGACCAATGCTCCCTCATTGGCGTTTGAAGCGGACGACAGCATTGACGCCAAGACCGCAATCAAAAGAGTTCGTTTCATGTCGGGTCGCCCGATAACTCGTTTTTGGATCTCTTCATGCACGTGGAATGTTTGCATCGCAGGGTTGTTCAAGACCGCGCGATCTGGTGTCCTGGCGCCGATATGAATTCGGCGAACTTGGCGGCGAAATCCGTGTAGCACATCCTTGCTTCCCCGACTCCCAGACCCGGGCTGTAACTGCCGTCCGCCATTCGGTGCCACTCGCCAATGTTGCTAAACAGGCCCTGACCCTGCAATTCGGCGATGGCCGCCGTTACCAGATTGGGGTCGTGCTCCTTGCTCAGGCGCTGCGCGATCCGTATTGGATCCACGACCGGAAGTTCAGTAACCCTCTCCACGCTGCGCCCGGGTCCCCGAATCTGACCGGCAAACATCGTGTGCATCTCGGCCATAATCACGAGCGACGCCTTGGACAGATGCCGCAGCATGTCGATGAACTTCAGCTTCTCCAGCTGCGTCAGTTGGCGGTCTTCGATCCCGTGGATCAGCGCATTCACGAACAGCTCCTGCTTCTCCTCGATCTGGCTGTCGAGCGCTGACGCCACCACCTTCCAGCAGAATTCCCTGCCGTCGTTCGTTTGCAACCAGTCGGACGCGAAAAGCGCCTTCGGATCGCTGATCTTTCGTTCCAGCGTTTCGATCAGCGTGGCTACGTTTCTCTCGTGCCGACTCCGCTGGTATTCGTCCCAACCGGCGATGGCCTGCTCGACCCCTGGTATTAAGCCGGCAGCAGATTTCGCTACCGCTGTTGCGCCCGCGATCAGGTCTTTCCTGGTGCCAGAATCCATCTAACGGCCCGTGTAGTAGACGTCGAACATCGTCCTGCCTCTTCACCTACCTTTTTGGATAGAGCTTCTGCGCCATCAATGAGAACGCCAACTTCTTCCTCGTACACTCATCCTCGGGCAAGTCTTGCGCGGCAGAGACCGCGGTGACCGATGCCGGTGTTCGTGGCCCAAAGAGTTCCCGCGCGGCCGCCGACAGAGCGGTCTTGGCCTGCGGCGATAGTTGCATCACATCCGCCAGCGTGTACAGCGGCCCCTGGTAGCCGGTGATCGCCGAAAGGAGCCCAGGCCCGGCCGACTTCTGCCTTTCGACAGTGAGCCAACGATCCATGTCGGTGCTCACCGGGTTGCCTTCGTAGGCGAGCGGAAGCGGTAGCAGTCCGCCCACGATGGGCGTGAGCAGCGCTCTGTAGTCCTCGCGCCCGATGCGCACGTATGCCGCGGTCGAAACCTGGACAGGTTGGCGTCCGTTCTTGTTTCCCTGGCCGCAAAGCTTCGACGCCTCATTGACAACGTCACCCATCCAGATCACCTCGTTGATGCCGGTGCCCGAGCAGCCGCCCTGCAGCATCAGGGCGCGCCCGTAGGCCATCCCGATCCCGCACTGGATCGTGGTGAAACCCTTCTGAGCTAGGCGCCAGTTCAAGATGTTGACCAGGGCGTTCAGTTGGCAGGTTCGGAAAAAAGCGTCGTCCACGAACCGTTGCTCGTTGCCGTCGAACATGCCGCTAACGCAGTCGCCCTGGATGAAGATCTGCTTGCAGTTTGGGTCCTGATTCAGGACGGCGACGCACTCCGACAGGTAGGCGCGGTACAGCTTGCCGAGAACCGGCCGCGTGTGGTGGCTCGGCAGCTGCGAGCTTCCCCGGATATCGATGAACACGGCGACAACGCGCTCCACATAGAAGCCGTTGGCATAGGTCAGCCGTGAGACCGAGGGGATCGAGTCAACCGTCTCGTAGCTCCGGTCCGTCGCGTTCAGAATGTCACAAATCCGCGTGTCGCTATCGCTCACCTGATACGCGCGTCCGTTCGTGTTCATCCTGCCATCCCTTTCTTACGCCTTGACCGACGCCAGGATCGCCGCAAGCCAGGGTACTGCGCCCGCGAACGACCAGGCCATCGCCCGCACGACCCACTTGTGTTTGACCGCTGCGATTTGAGCGTTACGGTGAATCTGCTCCGTCCAGTCGGTTAGCAGCTCCTGCTCCGTGGCTTCTTGAAACCGCTCCGCGTAGTCGGCCGCGGGAAGCTGCGCGACGCGTCCGAAGAAGAGGAGGGATCGCTGCGGTCCGGCGAGACGCGGAAACAGGACCGCGGCCGCGCAACCGACGGCGATCACCAGCAGAACGGCTGCAACTGCTGTGAACAGAAACGCCCAGGGTGTTTTCACTGGGGCGGAGTTGAACGCCGCAGACAGCCCAACGAGCATCGCCACATCGAGGGTCACGACCACGCCGACCTTGATCTCCGATGCGGCGATCCAGGCGACGGTCCGTTCGAACACCCACTGAGCGGTGGTAAGACGTGGGATATCAGCCATCTCAAGCGTCTTCGGGACCTACGGTTCGATGCCGTGGCGTTTAAGGACTTCATCTTTGTGGCCCCGTTCGTCGTCGTAGGTATCGAGAACCTTCGCCCCGCTGCGTACCCGGGACATCTGAATGTCGCGCCCAAGGTGGAGATGGAACGGCCTCCTGCACTTCAGGCATTGAAGGGCGTAGCCGCCGTAGTCGTTAACGCCGCCGGGCTCCCAGATCTTGTCAATCTCAATCGTGTTCCCGCAGTGCGGGCAGGTCCCTATAACGGTGGCCGTATCAGTCATCGCTGCGCTTCGGTCTACGGAACCAGTCGGTGGACTCCGGCATGCGGTGCCTCCTTGAGCATTTGGGTCTGAGCTGCCGCGGCAGGCGGGCCGACCCAAAATTCACGTCGACATGTGGGCAAGTTCAGAAATTTCAAGTGGGCGATGAACCGAGGGTGCGCCGCGGCATGGAAGCGCGCTCGCATGGCGACACAGACGGCAACACGACGTACTTTCCGACTTGCCGACCGCCTGTGCGTAACTGACCTAAGCTCTTGATTGGTTTGGTGCTGCTGCCCCGACTCGAACGGGGGACCTACTGATTACGAATCTCCCTCAACCGCTCTTTCAACTATGTGATTTAATTGCAATATTCTTGATACTATTGGGGTTCTATTGATTTCGTCGACTTTTCGCAACATCCCGAGAAATCCTTTAATATCCCGCTAGTTCCTTCGATCTTGCCTGCTAACTGCCTGCTGGCGGGCAGAAACGGAAGCGCAATGGAACCGAGCGAGAGCAGTAAGACCGTACCCTTCACCGACGCGCGTGTGAGGCGGACGTTGGCCTGCGAGCGCGGCAGGCCGTACACGATCTGGTGGGACGAGAACACGCGCGGCCTTGGCCTGAAGGTCACAGCACCCGGAAGGCGCAAGTTCATCTTCGACGGACGCATCAACGGCAAGACCTTCCGCATGGACCTGGGCGACGTTAGTACGTTGACGCTCGGTGATGCCCAGACCAAAGCGCGGCTGTATCGCACGAAGATCGACGAGGGAATCGACCCGCGCCACTACTTGGCGATCGAGGCCGCCGAGGCGGCGAAGAAGGCGACCGCACTGTCGCCTACCGAAGTTGAGCCGCAGAAGATCGTGACAGTGCGCGAAGCATGGAACGCGTACCTGGTCGACCAAAAGCTGCATGCCTCGCCGAAGTACTACGACGATCACGTCAGCCTCGCATCGGCCGGCGGCGAACGGCGCAAGCGCAGCAAGCTGCTGACGAAAGCCGGGCCGCTGGCCGCGCTGATGCCACTTCCCTTGACCGAACTGAAGGCGACGTGTGTCGCGCAGTGGTTGACCACCGAAAGCAAGACACGGCCCACCAGCACGCACTACAGCTATCGGCTGCTCAGGGCATTCGTCCGGTGGTGCAATGACGACGACCAGAAGGACACGTTCGGCGTGCTGATCCCCGACAACGCCTGTAGCTCCAAGACCGTGCTACGGGTTGTGCCGAAGACGAAGCCCAAACTCGGCGATGCGCTCGAACGGGGAATGCTCAAGGCGTGGTTCGACTACGTGCGGCAAATCAAGAACCCGATGATCCGCGCCTACCTTCAATGCTTGTTGTTGACCGGCGCCAGGCGTGGCGAGCTCGGAAGCTTGAAGTGGGACGCGGTTGATTTCGAGTGGCGCAGCTTGACGATACGCGACAAGATCGAAGGCGAACGCGTGATCCCAATGACTCCGCACGTGCGCGAGCTGCTGCTCGAACTGAAGAACGCGCACGCGAAAGCGCCGAAGGTCGTCAAGCTGCTGCGCGGTTCGGACGGTGAGGATGCCGGTCCCGAAGCGAACCGGCTGACGTGGGTTTTCGCCAGCGCAAGCGCTGATGCCGGCGCCCTGGTCGAGCCGCGCATCGCGCACGACAAGGCGCTGAAGGCGGCTGGGCTGCCGCACATCACGCTGCATGGCCTGAGGCGTTCCTTCCTGTCGCTGAGCAACTGGTGCGAAGCGCCCGCCGGTGTGGCCGCTCAGCTCATGGGTCACCGGCCCTCCGCCGTCGCGGAAAAGCACTACCAGCGGCGCGAACTGGACTTCCTGCGCCAGTGGCACGACCGCATCGAGCGGTGGATTTTGAACGAAGCCAGCATCGAGCAGCCGGCCGCTCAGGGTGCTCCGAAGGTCGCCGCTACCGCGTGATCCAGAATGGACTTCCTTTCGCTGGCACAGCTGCTCACTGGCGTCGCCGAATCAATCTCTCTGGATCCAGCCGTCGAAGGACAGACGACGTTTTGTAACCGCGCGTTCCAGGCCACCTTCCAGGCGTTCTGGGTCTCGAATGCTCCCACGATCGAATGGGCACGCAAGCGATCGCTTGCCGCGCGCCGGGTGAATGAGGCAGTGCATCAATCGGATCATCCTGCGCCGCGCTGGTTCGAGTTCGACCAGGCGAAAGGTTTCGCCGTGGCGTGTGGCGCTGTTGCGCAGGAAGCCATCGAATTGCTGACGCAGGAATCGAACTTCGCCAACGCACTGCTCGCCAACTGCACCAAGCACCTCCGGGACGCGTCCAGAGACTACCGCGTCGACCAAATCGAACGCGACTTCATCGCCAAGCACGCGCTGTCAGCGCGTCCCTGGATCCTGCGGTCGCTGCATATCGGCGGCGATCGTTCCGAATGGATCAGGTTCTTGGAGGCCAGCGGGATCCCGCACTGCCTGGGTACGTCGAACGGCAGCCGCGCCAACCATTCTGAACCGCTGGATCCGATCGAGGTTGCCGCCTACGTCGAGAAGCTGAAAGCGAGGGGCGAGCGGAGATTCAACGTCAAGGCCGCCGACCGCTTCGAGTGCTCAATTCCTTACATCAAGAAGCTGTGCAGCCAGGCCAGGCGCCTCAACGGGCCACACTGGGTACCAACCGCCCGACGTAGGCCGTAATCGGCTTGCTTTCAGCGGCTACTCGGTAGCCACTTGCGGTAGCCACTTCCTGCAAACCCCGCGCCGCTTCCTGATCAGCGGTGGCTGCTCAGGATCCACTGGTGTAGCCGCCGGCTTTTGTGCGTGAATCCGCTCATCCCGTTGCCGCCAACGGGATCACTGGCAGGATTGAGCGATGGCACGAAAGTTCGTAAGGACCAGGGTCTTCGGGCAGCGCATTGACAGGGCGCCGAAGACGATCATCAACGGCGTCGCCAAGCAGGGCCACTACCTGGGCATCGTGCCCATCAAGGTCGGCGCGTTTCTGTTGTGGCCTGAAGACGAAATCGACAAGCTGCTCGGGGAGGCGCCTGAGACTGCTCCGCCCGCTCGAAGCGGCCAGAGAAAGACCTGCGCCGAACCAGTTGCCGCCTAAACAAAAAGCGGCCCGGAGGCCGCAAAGGAAAACTACATGACACAGCATACCGAAAACCAAACACCGGACGGCGACCATTCCAGCAGAGCAATGACCGCAGCCGAGCGCATCGAACTTGGCAAGCTGGTGAGGCTGCGGGCCAAGGTCGCCAAAGACAGTGTCGAGCAAATCGCGGCGCGCATGATCGCCGACTCGGAGGCTCAGCTATCAGTGCGCTTCGACATGTACGACGCGAACTGGAAAGACCTCGTCGAGGATGCTGAAGCCGTTGTTCAGCAGGCCGACCAGAAGATCGCGCAGCGCTGCCGCGAGCTTGGCATTCCGGAGACCTTTCGCCCGCGGCTGGACATCTACTGGCAATCGCGCGGCGAGAACGCAATGAAGGACCGCCGTTCCGAACTGCGGATGGGAGTACGCACCGACATCGAGGCGCGCATCAAGGAAGCAAAGGTGGAAATCGATCGGCAGTCCGCCGAGGTGCTGACTCAGCTTGCGGCGGGCGCGCTGGGCTCGGACGAGGCCAAGGCGTTCCTGGCGAACATGCCGTCGATCGAAGCCCTGATGCCTCCACTTCAGTTCGAGGACAACCTCCTGACGGCGAAGAAGCCGCTACAGCTGGTGCGGCGCCAAGCGTAATGATCGTCCCCGCCGGTTCGCTCGGCGTCTTTCTCGCGGATATCGAGCTCGCGGCGTTGCATGCGGCTGGCGCGGTCTGGGCGACGAGTTGGACAGCGTTGAGGATCTGTTGCGCGTAATCGACCACTGAGTCGACCGAGTGCGCGCAGCGCTGCGCCAGGCGCGCGAGGCGGATGTGGTGGCGACGCTGTCACAGGGCGAAGGTCCGCCGCGTTTGGAACCGTGCCGGCGGATTCCGGCGCAAACAACAAGGAGTGAACCGTGACCACAATCAACACTAACGAAATGAAGCCCGGGATGCCGGCGAAGCCCGTGATCGCCTGGGCCGACCCTGGCAGGTACGACTACGGCCCGGACGTCGAGCGGGCGCTCGACAACGACGCGATCCGGCCGCAATTGCTGAGGCTCTTGGCGGACTTCTGCAAGCACAAGGACGCTCCGTCGCGTGATGAGCTTCGCAGGGCGATGCGCTTCGTGATCGGCGGCCCGATCAACATGAAGTTTTTTCGCCCGGCGCTGGCGGCCCTAATCTGTAGCTCCCCCGAGCAGATCGAGCGCGAATACGCGACGCTCGACGCCGCTTGCGAGGTGATGGCTATCGAGCACGAATTGCAGGCTGCTATCGTCGAAGCGGAGGCTTCCGCGTCTCCGCCTTCGTCGGATGGCGGGCTTGCGGACATGAACGAGAGCGTTCCGTAGGCGGCCAATGCCTGACCTGCGTGATCTTGCCGCGGCGATCCGGCGCGACCTGAACGTCGACGTCGATCCGCGGAAGCTGGTGCCGGGCGCTATCGCCCGTTTCGGCCGGAAGGGCGCGTGCTACTGCAAGGTCTTTCCAGACGGCATCGGCGCCGTGTATGCCGACTTCCGCGACCCCGACGGCGTGAAGTTCAAGTGGCGGGCGCACCATGGCTTGGCGGAAACACTGGAAGGTCGCCGGCAGATCGAACAGCAGCGGCGCGAGCGGGCCGAAGAGAATGCCCGGCGCCATGAAGCCGCGGCCGAAAAGGCTGAGCGTATCTTGCGTCTGGCCCCGCTGGCGGATCGCCATCCGTACACGGACCGCAAGCAAGTCTTCCCGTATGGTTTGCGCGTCCAGCACGCCAATGCGGCCGAAGTGCGTGGCCAGTTCTACAGCACCAACCAGCATGGTGAATTAAGGCCACTGGCCGGCTTGCTGCTGCTGATCGGTCTTCGCGATCCGCAACACCGCCTGCTGGGCTTGCAGGCGATTGACGCGGACGGGAGCAAGTCCTTCCAGCGCGGGGCGCGAGTCGCCGGCTGTGCCCACCTGATCGGACGCGACCGGATGCGCCAGACCAGATCCATCGGCGTGTGCGAGGGCGTCGCCACAGGACTCACTGTCTTCGAGCGTACCGGCGAACCGATCGCTTGTGCCCTCAGCGCATGCAACTTGATGGCGGTGGCCCGGTCGATCCGCGCAAGGCTTCCCACCGCGGCGATCACGATCTACGGCGACTCCGATCCGGTGGGCCTGAAGTGCGCCCGCGCAGCCGCGCAAGCCGTGGGTGGAACGATCGAGGTGCCCCCGTTCTCCGAGGCGCAGCTGCTAGCGGGTTCGAGCGATTGGAACGATTTCTGGCACGCGACGGAGGCGGTGCAATCGTGACGACCGCAGCAACCGCAAGAACCGATGCCCGGTTGCGCGCTCAGGCAAGGCGCGAGGCCGACGAGGAACGCAGCTCCATCCAGAACGAACCCCACCTCAACGGCCACGATTTCGTCGATCCGGACGCGCGTGCAGTACAGGATGGCCCGCCGCCGGAGTTCGACCGGAACACGCCTCCAGACGGCACAGCCGTCAAGTTCGTCGAGGGGGAGGAGTGGCCGGTCCAGGCATTGAACCTGATCGAAATCATCAACCGTGAACCGCCGCCGCGGGACTGGTTCGCGTGGGAACGCCTGCTTGCGGGCCGCGGCCACGGCCTGACCGGGATCGGGGGCAGCAGCAAGACGCGCTTCCAGGTGCAGATGGGCATCGGTTGCACGTGCGGCCGCATGCTTTGGGACTGGAGAATCGAGCGCACCGGCAGCGGGCTGCTGCTCCTGACCGAGGACACCGCTCAAGACGTGTGGGGGCCGATCAACGCGACGATCAAGGCCCTGGGCCTGGACAAATACGAGCGCGAGGCCGTCATCGGGGGCCTGCACGTTTTCCCGCTCGCTGGTGAGGACTGTCGGCTTCTCACGGTGGACCCCGCCCGAGTGATGGTGCAGACCGATCTCGCCTACCGCCTATTGAAGCGCTGCGAAGCAACCCCGAATCTTCAATACATCGGCCTCGACCCGGCCATCCGCCTCACCGACGGCGAAGAAGCCAACCCGCTGCATCAGCGCCGCCTCGGCGACTTCGCCGACGGCTTGGCGATCCGCACCGGCGCCTGCGCCATGCTGTCCATGCATGCCGCCAAGGCACTGCAAACCTCCCAGGAAATCGTCAGCCATGCCTCCCGTGGCAGCGGCGCCATCACCGACGCCCTGCGTGCCGAGTTCGTCATGCGCACGATGACGCCGGAGGAGGCCCGAGCGCGCAACATCGACGAAGCCGACCGCAAGCAGTACGTCCAGCTCGTCTGCACGAAGGGCAACCACGTCCCGCCCAGCGCTATGGTGCCGATTTGGCTGCGCCGGTCGACCTGGGGGGTTCTGATGCCCGCAGACGAACTGCAGCAGCCGACGCCGAAGACCGATGGCCGTACCTTGAACGAACGGCACACAAAGGCCCTGCGGATCCTTGGCTCACTGAATGGGGGCAACAACGTCGGCGCCGGCCGCTGGCGCGAGGCGCTGCTCGCCGAGGGATTGATCCAGCGGTCGAATGAGAAAGGCGAGGGCGAAGCCTTCCGGCGGCTGATAACTCCGCTGCGCGATCACGGCCTGATCAATTCGACCGGCCGGGGCAAATCCGTCGCCTACGCCATCACCACCAGCTCGGACGGCATTCTGAACGCGGCCGACAACCCATGCCAGCAAACCTGATTGCTCAGATTCCCCACGGCGTCGACCGGCAGCCCCGGGGATTCCCAATGCCCCACGCCCCCTAAAGGGGGGGACCGTGGGCATGGGAATCAAATCCCCACGGTGCTGCCATCGCAAATGTGGGGGAAAGCGTGGGGGAAGCGTGTGGAATCCGTGGGGGAAAGTTTGATCGCACTCGGAAGTCAAGGAACCGGATCAACCGTTTACGAAAGTTGACCAACCCGCATCGGCGGGACGTCGGACGAAAGGAACTGAGCAATGGGGATTCCAGGCACTCCCATCGGCGTCATCACACCGGAGCCGGCGCGAAAATTGAACTACGTGCTCTCGAAGGAGCGCAAGCGGGACGTCGACCTAGTGAGCGAACAAGGAGCTTCGCAGACGGAAGGACATCCTGGCCCGCCAACGCAGGGACCGGTGCACGGCATGACCCGACCGAACCGACCCGACCGAACCGACCCTGCGTCAGTGGGTCGATCCTGACCACCCTCACGCAGATCAATGGGATGCGGCCTACCGCCGCCTGCAGTAGCGGTTCCGCAGCGCTCTGGCAGGCATCTGGCAGGCAGATTTCAAACAAATCGTGGCGGAGTGGCTACCTGCGCAGCGCCGATGCGTCTTGACGCTGGACGAGGATCACGCCGGCGCTTCGGGCTTCGGGCCGAGTCAGCCGTCCGCGAAACTCTCGGAGCGATCTCTGGTAACCAAGTTCTGGTAACCAAGTCTGGTAGCCAAGTCTGGTAGCCAAGTCTCGATTTCTCGATTTCTTGGCAACCAGTTTTGGCAACCGTTAGCTCAGCACGTCTCCGCGTCCAAGACGAAACACCCGACTGTAGACTGCTCGCACTCCCCGGGTGACTGACGGAGCTGCTCATCCTATGGTCGTCGAAACATCCCATACGTACCCAGCGGCGCGGACCGCCGATCCGCGTCTGCTGGCTCCCGGTCACCCGGTGTCGAAGCTTCCGAGCCTGGCCGCAGTGGGATCCAACCCCTCCACGACCGACTGCACCCATGCGAGCCATTCCCCGAGGCCTTTTCCTCCGGCAGAGGCGGCTGCCTGCTTAATATGCCGCGTGTATTCGCCAATCAGCTGCGCATCCTGCCAATTCTTGGCCTCTTGGAGCAGTTCGATGCGCTTTCGGTTTTCGGCCTCTTGGCGCTTTATCTCGCCTTGCCGACGCCGCTCCTCTGCTGCCGCCCTTTCCCTCTCTGCCTCCCACGCCCGTTCGCGCGCCTCCAAACGCCGCTGCTCCTCCCAGCCACGAACAGTCATCCGATAGAGCGATCGGAAAACATCATTTAGACGATCTTCCAGGCTGTTCTCAGAAGCCTCTGTGAACTGGCGTTCGGTGAGCCACCGGCTGTCAACGCAAAGCGTGGCGCCCAGTGGGGGTTCGGACTCTCTCCGTTCGCCCGTCGACAGTACGAAAACCCTCCTCCAGCCGCTCTGATATCCGCATCTCACACTTGGTCCGATGACCGCTAAGTTGTATCCTGCTGACGTCGGTCTGGACTTGACGTAAATCGGTCAGTCCGAAACTGCCATGACCGATGCGTGGTCGGTCGGTAATTGCGATCCGATCAGGGTTCGATCTGATCCTTCATGCGGAAGCTCTTGCCCTCGATGCGCACGGTCTCGGCGTGGTGCAGGAGGCGGTCGAGCAGCGCCGAGGTGAGGACGCTGTCGTTGTTGAAGATCGACGGCCATTGCTTGTAGACGCGGTTCGACGTGACGATGGTGGCGGCGCGCTCGTAGCGATGGCTGATGATCTGGAACAGGCAGTCGGCGCCGAACTTGTCGATCGGGAGATAGCCGAGCTCGTCCACGCAGAGGACCTGCGGTTTGAGGTAGCGGCCGAGGGCGTGTTTCATGCCGCTGTCGGTTTGGTGAGCAGCGAGCGAGTTGACGATGTCGATCGCGCCGGTGAAGAGCACGGAGTATCCGCGCAGGCAGGCGGCGTGGCCGAGCGCGCCACCACCTGCGAGGGTTAGTCTGCGCCGAGCGTGTAGTTCATCTCGCTTGGGTCGACAGGCAGCGGTGGAGACCAGAGGTGGCTCCAGTTGTTTGAACAGGATTTGGTGCCGGATAAGTGGATTGGCTGCGGGTTGAAATGCTCCAGTGCAGGGTTGTCCACGGCGCCGCCGCCGGCCCCTCTAAGGCCGGAGGCGAGCGGCGCGGTGGGCAACCTGTGTTTCACGGTCAGGCTGCCTGCTTGGCCGAAGCCAGCGTGTTGAAGTA
>Ga0187846_10001362_pt1 | contig 13838 bp, 12 predicted proteins | sample TC_taG_FD_161473 | JGI IMG/M metagenome (GOLD analysis project Ga0187846, IMG submission 161473) | Biofilm microbial communities from the roof of an iron ore cave, State of Minas Gerais, Brazil - TC_06 Biofilm (v2) | ecosystem: Environmental > Terrestrial > Deep subsurface > Cave > Wall biofilm...
GGACGCGCGGGATTCTACTAGATACGGTGGCGATTCGCCATGATTGCGAAGGTTGGGTGCGAGTTCGGGCGGGAGCGCGGCTGCGGCGGTGTGCTACCATGCACACATTTCTGGAGCGGAAAGGGCATCCGTGCAGTGCCGCAAGTGTGCCGCGAAACTTCCCGAGGGCTCGCAGTTCTGCCTGAAGTGCGGAGAGCCAGTGACTTCGCTGGCTACGCGCTCCGCGAGTTCACCAGCGATCGCTCCGTCCCTGTGCGACGCTTGCGGGTCGCAGCTGGCTGAGGGCGCGCAGTTCTGCCTGAAGTGCGGCCGGCCCGTCGCGTCGCCGGGAAGAGACGCGGAAGATTTCCCGGTGGTCGTCGAACCGCCTGCGGCGGAGCCTCGGCCTGTGCTTCCGCCACCGCAGCACAAACGGCACGTGGCGGTCTGGATCCTTCTTCTTGCCGGGCTGATTGCGCTGATTGCGTGGCTGGCGACCAGCGACAACGCGGTGGCGCAGCAGGTGCAGGAATTTGCGGGATGGAAACGCGACCAGACGATTCTCGACACGCCGGTTTCGGTGGCTGCCCGCGGCTTCCAGGACGTCAAGTTCTCGCTGCCGGAAGGATCGGTGAATGTTGCTGTGGTCGGCGAGTTCAAGGTCGCCGGCGGCAATCAGGGCACCAGCCGCCGCAAGGACAAAGGGAAGGACGACGACCACAACATCGAAGTCTACGTGCTCACCGAGCCCGCTTTCGCCGTCTGGCAAGACGGATACACGACCGGCTCGTTGTATGAAAGCGGGCGAGTTGCAGAAGGCTCGATGGACGCGGAGCTTCCCGCAGGCGCAGGCGTCTACTATCTCGTCTTCAGCAACAAGTTTGCGCCGAAGGCCCCAAAAACCGTACAAGCCACGGTTCAACTGCGTTACCGCAGCTGGCTGCCAGAGTCGATCCGCAGGCTGGAGACACGTGTGCGCGGCTGGCTTGAATTCTGATGCGGGTGGAAGTCAGAAGCGGTGCAAGCCGTCCTAGCGCATGGTCTCTTCGATTTCCGAGATCCAGTCAGGGCGCTTCAACACCTCTCGCGGCTTGGGACCATCGGCCGCGCCGACGATTCCATCCTGCTCCATGAGATCGATCAGGTGGGCGGCGCGTCCATAACCGATGCGCAGCCGGCGCTGCAGCAGGGAAGTCGAGGCTTTGCCGAACTCGACGACCAGTTTGACCGCGTCCTGATAGAGGGGATCGTCTTCGCTCTCTCCGTCTTCGGAAATCTCGCCAGTTTTCGATTCGGCGATCGCCTCGCGTTCTTCCTTCGGAGGATCGAGGAACTTTTCCTCATATTCGGCTGCGGCTTGCGCTTTCCAGAACTCGACAACTGCGGCGATCTCTTTCTCGGTAACGAACGGAGCATGCAGGCGATGCACGCGAGCCGAGCCCGAAGGCAGGTAGAGCATGTCGCCTTTTCCCAGCAGCGCTTCCGCGCCGTTGGCATCGAGAATGGTGCGCGAGTCGACTTTGGTCGCGACGCGAAACGACATGCGCGCCGGGAAGTTCGCCTTGATTAATCCCGTAATGACGTCGACCGACGGCCGCTGCGTCGCCAGCACCAGGTGAATGCCGACGGCGCGCGCCATCTGCGCCAGCCGCGTGATCGACTCTTCCACGTTGCAGGAGTCGAGCATCATCAGGTCGGCCAGTTCGTCGATGATGATGACAATATAGGGAATGGGCCTGTCGTCGGAGTCTTCCTCGAACAGGCTCGGCGTGCCGGCCTGGTCAAACAGCCGGTTGTACTGATCTACATTGCGCACGCCGCGCGACGCCAGCAGCTTCAACCTGCGTTCCATCTCGCGCACCGCGTTGCGCAGCGCATTGGCCGCGAGCTTGGGCTCAGTGATGATGGGCGTGTAGAGATGCGGAACGCCTTCGTAGTTGCCCAATTCCAGCCGCTTGGGGTCGACCAGAATCAAGCGCACCTGATCGGGTGTCGCCTTATAGAGGATCGACATGATCATGGCGTTGATGGCCACGCTCTTGCCCGCGCCGGTCGATCCCGCAATCAGCAGGTGCGGCATGCCCGCGAGGTCGGCGACGACGATGCGGCCGTTGATGTCCTTGCCCAGCGCCATGGTGAGCTTGGACTTCGAGCCCATGAATTCCTGCGACTCGATGTTCTCGCGCAGCCAGATGATTTCGCGCTCGCGGTTCGGAACCTGGATGCCAACGGTCGATTTGCCGGCCATGCGCTCGATGAGAATACTCTCGGCTTTCAACGCGAGGCACAGGTCGTCGGTGAGATTGGTGATGCGGCTGTACTTGATGCCGGCGTCGGGCTTGAACTCGAAGGTGGTCACGACCGGTCCGGGATTGATCTGGGTGACCTGTCCATGCACATCGAACTCGGCGTACTTTTCGGTCAGCACCTGGGCGAGCAACTTGAGTTCGTCGGCATCGACGGCATGCTGCGCGTCAGGACGCTGCAGCAGGCTGCTGGAGGGAAGCTTGAATCCGCCGGCGATGCGCGGCATGGTGGTCTTCGGTTTGTGCGAGCTGTCCGCGCGCTGTGTGACCTCAGGATCGAGCTCGCCGGAGTCTGCCAGCGACCCGGCAAGAACCCCGCCGCTTGCGGACTTGTTCCTGTTCTCGACCTGAAGCTCGTCGTCCAGCATGCGCTCAATGCCGGTGCGGCGGGGCAGGGGCGGCGTATTTTGGGTGGCAGAGGCGGGACGCGTCGGAATCAATTGCGTTCTCACTTCGGGTCTGGACATGCGCCGCTTTTCCAGCTCCTTCTGCTGGCGGCGGCGAGCGCGGTCGTCCTGCCAATCGCGGTAGCGGCTCCAAAGGGCGTTGATGAAGGCAAAGCGGGTTGGAGCCCACACTTCGAGCGCGGCGAAGGAGAACGTGGTGGAGAGATAGATGGCAACCGCGAGCACGCTGGCGCAGACGATGTAGGCTCCGGCGAGGTTGAGATAGTGAATGAGAGCGTCGCCGACAACGCGACCAAGGAGGCCTTCGATCGGGATCACGTGCAACCAGCGCAGATGGGCGGGCAGAAGAGCCAGAAGGGCAGGGACGAACATGACCAGCCAGGTCGCACCCAGAGTCTTCGCCAGGGGAGACTGAATCTTGCGCGAGCGGAACCAGCGCATTCCCAGCATGGCGGGGAAGATGGGGAGCAGAAACGCGCCGATGCCGAAGAACTGGAGGGTCACGTCGGAGATGAGCGCGCCGACCACGCCAATCCAGTTGCGGGCGGCGTGCGTGCCGGTCAATATGGAGGCGCTGTTCAGCGAGGGATCGAGCGGCGAGTAGGACGCCAGCGCGAGGAAGAGGAGGAGCGCGGAGACGCACAACAGGAAGCCGATCAGCTCATTGAGCCGCCGGTTGCCGGTCGGGACAAAAATACTTGCCAGGAACCCCATGTGGGCCGGATTTCACACCGGAAGCGAGATTTCCGCTGCGGTGCCGCAAATCGGCCAGAGCCTCATAATTATGACAAGAATGGCGGTCGGGGACAATGGGGGAATTCCGCGGGAGTATACAGTTGGCTTCCCGCAGCAGTTGGCATTTGGCCCGTTGGGTTTACGGGCAGTCCTGGAACCGCGACGACCAAGGGCTAATTGCTAAACGCCAAACGCTGACTGCTTGGCGAAGTTACGCCAGCTTGGCCGCAAACACCAGCACCAGCGCTCCAACAATGATGCGGTAGACGGCGAACGGCGCGAAGCCCCGCCTGCGCACGTAGGCCATGAACCACGCGACGGAGCCGTAGGCGACGATGAAAGAGACGACGAAGCCGATGGCGAGAACGATCCATCCGTGAGCGTCGATCTGCGAGACGCCGATGGGGTTCTCACCTTTTCCGCGGACGGATTTGTAGAGCGTGTAAACAGTGGCCGCAGCCATCGTGGGGATGGAGACGAAGAAGGAGAACTCGAGCGCGGAGGCACGCGACATACCGGCAATCTGCCCAGCAGCGATGGTCGACATGGAACGAGAGGTTCCGGGGAACACGGCGGAGAATATCTGGCACGCGCCGATCCAGATGGACTGGATGAGACTCATGTCTTCCATCTTCCAGGTGTGAATATTGGTGTTTCCGGCCGGACCAGCGGCTTCGGCATTGGCATGCATCGCGTCCACGATCCACATCACGATGCCGCCGACCAGCAGGGACCAGCCAATGATCGAGACGCTCTCCAGGTGTTTTCCAATCACCTTCGTCAACAGGAATGAAGGAATGGCGGTAACCACAAAGGCGACCATGGTGAGGCCGAGCGGGTGGGTCAGCGGGTTACGGTTGCCACTCTCGCCGCGAGGAAACGTGGACAGAAGCCGGGTGATGCGACTCCAGAAATAAACCGGCAAACACAGGATTGCGCCGAGTTGGATCACGATGGAATACATCTTCCAATAGCCGTCGGACAGGCTGATGTGCAGCAGCAATTCCGACAGCCGCAGGTGAGCGGTCGAACTGACGGGCAGAAATTCGGTGAGGCCTTCCACAATACCGAGGATGAGCGAGAGCAGGTAGTCGTTCAATCGACCTCCAAGAGTAAGGGACCAGTATCGCAGAAAAGGCCGGCGATGAGATTGCAGGGAATCCAGATCCCGGGAGCAATCCTTATCGCAGATCGCGGAGAACGGCGGCAGAGCACGCCGAGAAAAACCTTACTGCTTCACGTTGCCGTAGGTTGGAACGCCCTGCTGCATGTAGAAGATGAGCTTCTGCCCGCGCGGAGCCCAGTCGCTTTGCGGGTATTGGCTGATGAGTTTCTGGGCGAGACTCAAAGCGCGGTCTTTGGATTCGGCAGATTTTTTCTGGTTGGGCTCGGCGCGGTAGATCTCAATCAGGGCGGAGCGGCGCCAGGCGGCGTTGTACAAGGCTTCGGGAGCCGACGGGGACTGCGGGTGCTCGTCGGCGTACTTCTCGTACATGTCAGCTTCCTTGTCCGGGCACTTGGCAATGCCTTCCCAGTCGCCGCAAAGCTTGTTGTCGAGCAAGCGGAAGGCGGCGAGGTCGGCCCACCTGGTCCCGGGAAATTTTTTCTGGACAAGTTTCATCCATTCCTCGTCGATGCGGCCGCGCATGTAGGATTCGCGCTCGCGGGCGGAGGGGCGAGTCATGACGTCGTTGCGCTCAAGCTGCCAGCGAATGTCGGCGGCGCGGTAGAGGCTTTCGCCGGCGAGCGGGGAATTAGGAAAAAGATCGTAGACGCGATAGTAGAGGCGCATTGCATCCTGGGCGGCGTCACGGCGGCCGCGGCGGCGGCTGGCCTGGTCCTCGGAGTCGGCGGCCTCGCCGAAAATGATTTTGTCGCCGTTAGGAGTGGCGGCGGTGACCAGAGCCCGGTTGGGGACCCATCCGCTGATGGTTTTGCCTTCAGCTTCTTCGTCGGTGGCTCCTTCCTCATTGCTGGGCGCGCGGAGAATGGCCTGGACGTGAACCCAGTCGCGGCTGGTCTCGAGAATGACGAGTTCGTGGCCGCGCTCGGCTTCGCCGAGCCTGGCAGTGTCGGCGTTGGGAGAAACGCGAATGGTCTCTTCGTGAACCAGGGTTCCGCGCGGCGCCTGGGCCGAGGCGAGGGCTGTGGAAAACACAAATGCAGCGGCGAAGATCGCGAGGAAAGGGGCCGATTCCCGAATTGGGATCCGGCGAAGTTGGGTGGGGTACCCCCCTCCCCCCCCATCTATTGGAATCATAGGGTTAGGGTGCATTTTGAAGCCAAAATCTTGAGCCGTAAGGGCTTATAGGTAAAATCTTCAAAACAAAGACCTTATGATGCGCCCGGCAAGCCCGGCGATGCCTTCCTGACAGTTGCTGTCCTGATCATTAAAGGATCACTTTTGGCCCTGTCTAAGTCAAGGGAATTTGGGTCGTGTCCTAATTTGCGATTCCTACTTCCACTGCCAGTAGAGCTTACCGTTACTCGCCTTACGGGTGTAGAGCGGGAAAACCTTTTCCTGCGACAGGTAGATAATGGGCAGACGATAGTGGATGATCACTGCAATATCAGCATAAACAAGTCCTCCTTCGTCGGCAACGCGACTAATATCGTCGAGTGCAATCGTGAAGTGGTCATCAATCTTAAGATCATGGTCCGGAAGTTGTTCCCTGTGCAGTCTGCTGCTGTAGGTCCGCGTAGGGTCAGGGAATTCTCGCGCAGCGCACGGAGCATGTTGAGTACAAACCTCACCAACTCCCATATCCACCCCTACGGAACGGAGTGGAATGAAACCTGTATTGGTCACGGTCACGAGGGCTGAAAATGCATTTTCGAGATCAGGCGGGTCAGATACGGTCACGTTTATGCGAGGCAGGAGTGATAGCAGGGCGACAGCAATGCTAAGTATTCCGGTCAAGAATCCGAGAGTCTTTGCAATCAGCCGCAGAGAACCTCGTTTCTTGGGTTCTATCTTTTCCAGCCGCCGTTCTACTGCTCTGCGGATTGTACGGTTTAGCCTTGCGGTACGCGACATAAAAGCATAATTGTAACGCAAAAATACTTGACAACCAGAGATTATTGTAATACAGTAATTGACATGGCAAACGTGCTTCCGAAAGACGGTGTGGGAAGGTATCGTTGAGGTGTTTGAATTGAAAGGGCACGAGTCGGCGCATCGAGTTTATGCATGGGGGCACGACACGAATGATCCTGCGCATCCTCGCCGTCACGTCACGGTTTTACACCTGCATCCCATCAGATCAGCACATGATGCGGTTCGAGCGGCCATCGTGCAGGAATTCAGGGAAGGCAATGCCGAAGCCTAGAAAAGTGGGTAGGCCCAAACTACCAAAGGGCGAAGCCAAGGGCAGGATTGTCCCTGTCCGCTTCCGTTACCAGGATTTGAAGGGTATGGAAGCGGCTGCTAAGGCAAGCAACCAAACGGTCTCGGAATGGGTGCGGAGCACGATTAATGCCATACTTCAGCCCTGAAAAGGGCAAATCAGGACACTACCGGAATTTGGACGGTGAGGCCAATTATTGTTCGGCTCTCTGGTCCGCGCGCCTTTGAAGGGCGGTGAATTGCGGCATCGATTCTATGGGCGGCGGAGCTGTTCCAGCATGTCGGGCTCGATGTTGCCGCCGCTGATGATGGCGACGTTCAAAGTCGTGTCCGGGAGTTGATCGGGATGGAAGAGAAATCCGGCGGTGGCCACGGCGCCGCTGGGCTCGGCGACGGTGGCAGGATTGCCGGCCAGGAGTTTCATCGCCTGGCGGATCTCATCTTCGGTGACGGTGATGATGTCGTCGACGAAGCGGCGGATGTGTTCAAAGTTGATGGGGCCGACGCTTTGCGTGCGCAGGCCGTCGGCCAGTGTGCGCGAGACTTGCTCGGCAGGGAATTGAACGATTCTGCCGGAGCGCAGGCTGGCCTGGGCGTCGGCGGCGAGCTCGGGTTCGACACCGATGACTTTCACTTTGGGGTTGGTGAGCTTGAGGGCGGCGGCGACGCCGGAAATCAGTCCTCCGCCGCCGACAGGGGAGAGAACAGTCTCCGCGTCTGGCAGGTCCTCGAGGATTTCAAGGCCGATGGTGCCCTGGCCGGCGATGATGTGCTCGTCGTTGTAGGGAGGCACGATGACGTAGCCGTCGCGGAGGGCAAGTTCTTCAGCTTTGGCTTTGCGCTCGTCCGACGCGGGGCCGACGAGGACGATTTCGGCTCCGAGTTTGGCAGTGGCTTCGCGCTTGATCAGCGGCGCGTTGCCGGGCATGACGATGACGGCTTTCACGTTAAGCGCGCGGGCGGCGTAGGCGACGCCCTGGGCGTGGTTGCCGGAAGAGTAGGAGATGACGCCTTTTTTGCGTTCGGCGTCGGTGAGAGAGGCGATTTTGTTGAAGGCTCCGCGGAGCTTGAAAGCGCCGATGGGTTGAAGGTTTTCGGGTTTGAGAAATAAGGAGCGGTTGGGGTTCGTGGTTCCCACGTCTGGCAAATGCGGCGAGACGTGGGGCATCCCTGTCAGTTTGGGGTCGAATTGGATCAAGCGGGTGCGGACGGCGATGCCGCCGAGGCGGGTGCGGGCGGAGCGGAGGTCGGAGAGAGTGATCACGGGATGGTTGGTGGGGAAGTCTTATTCCAGTTTAGTCCCGGTTTAGTCCCGAGTTTTCCGGCGCCTGAAAATATTCGAGGCCTGAAGGTCCTGGCCGTTCCTAAGAATGCGAACAAACTCATCCGGCGGATTGCATTTGTGTAGGGCTGATCTTCCCTAAATCTCCAGTATCACGGGCATGATCAGCGGGCGGCGCTGGGTTTGTTTGGAGATATAGCGCTTCAGGTCGGCGCGGATTTTTTCTTTGATCACGCCATAGTCGGCTTTCTCTTCTTCGCTGGACTGCTCCAGAGTTTCCACGACGATGCGGCGGGCACCGTCCATGAGGCCGTCTTCCCCGGGATTGAAGCCGCGAGTCACGATTTCTGGGGTAGTTTCGACGCGTCCGCTGAGCTTGTTGATGGCGATGATGGGCAGCACGATGCCGTCTTCGCTGAGGTGGCGGCGGTCTTTGATGATGAGGTCTTCGACCACATCGGTGCGGTTGCCGGAATCGATGCAGACGCGGCCGACGTTGACGCGCCCGGCCTTGCGGGCGCCGAGTTCGTCGAACTCGAGGATGTCGCCGCTTTCGATGAGCATGGTTTTGCCGACCGATCCGTGCATGGCGGCGGCCATTTCGGCGTGCAGTTTCAACTGGCGATACTCGCCGTGAATGGGAATGAAGTAACGCGGCTTGACCAGGTTGATGATGAGCTTGAGCTCTTCCTGGCTGGCGTGTCCGCTGACGTGGACGGGGGGAGAAGTGCCGTCTTCGTAGATCACGTGGGCTTCCCGGCGGAAGAGGTGATCGATCATGCGGTAAATAGTTTTCTCGTTGCCGGGAATGATGCGGGAGGAGAGGACGACGGTGTCGCCTTTTTCGATTTTGGCGTGCTTGTGGTTGTCGACCGCGGCGCGCGAGAGCGCCGACATGGGCTCGCCCTGAGTGCCGCTGATGAGCACACATACCTTTTCCGGAGGGAAGTTCTTCATTTCGCCGGGATTGATCACCAGGCCCTCGGGAATCTCGATGTAGCCGAGGTCTTCGGCGATTTCGGCGGAGTTATTCATGGAGCGGCCGATGAAAACGACCTTGCGCTGGTGTTCGTGGGCAAGTTCGACCGCGACCTTGATGCGGTGAATGGACGAGGAGAAACAGGAGATGAAGAGACGCCGTTCGGTGCGGGCGAAGACCTCGTCAAACTTGCGCCGCACGGCGCGCTCGCTGGGAGTGTAGCCCTTGCGCTCCACATTGGTGGAATCCTGGAAGAGAGCGAGGACTCCTTCCTTGCCGTATTCGGCAAAGCCATGGAGATCAAAGAGGCGGTTGTCGGTGGGGGTGGGGTCGACTTTGAAATCGCCGGTGTGAATGACGACGCCGAGGGGCATGTGAATGGCGAGGGCGACGCAGTCGACCAGGCTGTGCGTGACCTGGATGGGGTGGATGGTGAAAGCTCCGGCTTTGAAGCGCTCGCCGGGGCGGATTTCACGCAGGTCGGCGTCGTCGAGCAGGCCGTGCTCGTCGAGTTTGTCTTCGACGTAGGCGAGCGTGAACTCGGTGCCCCAGACGGGCACGTTGAGCTCGGAGAGAATCCAGGGGAGAGCGCCGATGTGGTCTTCGTGGCCGTGGGTGAGGATGATGCCGCGCACGCGCTGCCGGTTCTCAGTGAGGTAGGAAATATCGGGCACGACAATGTCGACGCCGAGCAGCTCGGACTCGGGGAACATGAGGCCGGCGTCGATGACGATAATGTCGTCACCCCAGCGCAGGGCCATGCAGTTCATGCCGAACTCGCCGAGGCCGCCGAGAGGGATAACGTGCAGTTTTCCAGTGGGCATGAGGTAAGGAGAATGCTAACAGGGGTTAGGGGCCAGGGGCCAGCAATCAGTGGCCAGTATTCGCGGGCTACATCGCGCTGGGGCTTGAGCCATTTAGGACTCTAAGCCACCAAGACTTGGGGTCTAGGCTGATTTTCGGGCGCGCTCCCACCAGACTTTGGGATCGTCGGGACGGTTGAGCATCTTCGACAGTTCCGCCTTGATCTCGCGCAGACGGTTGCTGCGCAGCTCAAGGGCCGTCTGGTCGAACTCGGTGTGAACTCCCTTTTCTACACAGTGGGCGTTCAGTTTGCGGAGGTCGCTGATTTCCTGGCGGAGGCTGGACAGATGTTCCGAGATGTAAGGCATTTCTTGTATCCTACGCCGTATTTGCGGGCAGCGGGGTTTTATTCGTTCGATGGGTGTGAATGGATTTGCACATGAACCCAAACGACGAAAACCGCGCTGTGCAACCGCCAATCGCGCATGTTACCAGTTGGCGAATCGGGAGGGCCAACCCGCCAATTCGGCAAGCGCGGCGTCATCCTGGCTCGGAGGGAACCCCCACGCCCTTGCGAAACCGATTTATGAGAGAGCATCTGGTCCCTGGCCCCTGGTCTCTAATCCCCGGCGTGGGGTAAGGTGGGAAGGATGACGGATCGCGAGGGCAAGTCGTGGGTGCGCGGGCGCGTGGAAAAGGCGCTGATCAAGGGATTGACGCGCGCGTATTCGACGGTGCAGGTCGATCCCGAGAAGTTCCTGATGCAACTGCGCGCGGGTTATCGCATGCCGATCAGCGGGTATCAGGGCGTGTACTCGCTGGAGATGGGCGAAATTGACGTGGTGGCAGACTCGGTAATTCGTTCAGGAATGAAAGTCGCGGCGGTGGAAGGCGCGGGTTTCGGGCTGGGAGGATTGATCACGATTTTTCCTGACCTGGGGATTCTGGCGGTGATCACGATGCGGACGATCCAGAAATTGAGCCTGGTGTATGGATTTCGATACAACACAGACGACGAGATAGCGGAGCTGTGGATTGCGGCGGCGAGCGCGGCCGGTGTCGACATCAGCCGGGAACTGCTGGAAAAAGAAGTGGTCAACCGGTTTGTGCCCAAAGTCATGCAACGAATTGCGGCGCGAGCCAGCGCCGAGGTGGTGGAGAAGTGGGCGGGGCGGGTGATTCCGCTGGCCAGCTCGGCGATTGGCGCGGGGCTGAATTACTGGTTCGTGCGGGCCTGGGGCGAGCGGGCAAAGGCGCACTTCCGGCAGCGGCACTTGGCGGAGCGAGAGAAAGCGCACCAGGCGGGGCAAGCGGCGATTTCATTAAAGGAGCCCGCCGGGGCTGAAGCCCGTCCTGGTCTGGGCGGGCTATCGCGGCCCTGAAGGGCGGCTGCTCCGCGGCGGTGCGAATGGTTCGAGCGCTGCTAGAATCACGAATAATGCCTACCTTTTCCTGCTCGGCCATTTTGTTTGATCTGGATGGAGTGCTTTGCGATTCCACCAAGGCGGTGGACCGCGAGTGGCGGGAGTGGGCGGCGCGCAAAGGGGTGGACGGCGACGCGATTATGGAGATCGCGCATGGGGTGAGGACCATCGAGGTGATCCGGCGGGTGGCGCCGCATCTGGACGCGGAGGCGGAGGCGGCGGCGATTGAGAATCACGAGGCGGAGGATCAGCGGGGAGTCGTGGTCATGCCGGGCGCGTTAGAGTTGGTGCGATCGGTTCCGGAGGGGCGATGGGGTGTGGTGACATCGGGGTCGAGGCCGCTGGCCACCAATCGACTGCGGCAGTGCGGACTGCCGGTGCCGGAAGTGCTGGTCACGTCGGACGATGTGACGCAGGGAAAGCCAGATCCGGAGCCGTATTTGAAAGGAGCGGAGCGGTTGGGGTTTGCGCCGGAGGAGTGCCTTGTGATCGAAGATGCGCCGGCGGGGGTTCGTTCGGCGCGCGCGGCGGGAATGAAGGTGATTGGGCTGGCGAGCACCTATGGCGCGGCGGAGTTGGCAAGTGCGGATGCGGTCGTCCAGAACCTTGGACGAATTCAAATCACGTCGAACGGGACCGGAAGCCTGGTGATTGAGGTACGGTGATTGCGTTTGCGCCTCCGCCTCCGGCGGCTAATCACTTGCAGGGCTGGCCTACGGTTTTACGGTGATCGGTACGGCGGCCGACGGGATGCCGTTGGCGATCACTACCATCGTGCTGGCGCCGATTTCTGTACCCGGCAATACGTCAAACTCAGTGGATACATTTGCGGCTCCTGTGGCCACGCCCATGGTGCTGAAGGTGTGGGTGCGGGCAAAGAAGCTGTGCGTAGTGATGTTGTTCGTGATACGCACCAGAGGGTAGTTGGTGGCAGACTGGGCTTCATCCCCGTAGGCAGCGCCTTGCGAGAGGCCGTTGAACTGGGTCCCAGTGATAGTGTAGGTGCCTCCAATGTTAACCACGGCCGGATAACCAGGAGAGATGGTGGGCTGCCACGACGCTTGGTACCGCCCCCCCGGGGTTATAAAACCATAGCTCGGGAACTCCAATCTTAGCGCCTCCCTGCGTGTAGAGGATTTGGCCGGTGGGAAGAACGAGCATGCGGCCGCTCTCGATGAGCGAGTTGTTAAGACCCGTTGGCTGGGGAATGCTGATCCATCCCGTCCCGATCAGCGGGGTACTCGTAGAAAGTGATGGGCCCCTTGTTTACTCCCGGACCCGTAGCCAACAGGACGTTGCCGTCGGGCAGAAGAGCCGCCGGAACGTCTGCCGCATCGCTTACCCCTGGTATGTTTGGGCCCGCCGTCCAGGTTCCGGTTGTCGTGTTATAGATCGCGGTGTGACCGGCGGCGCTAGGGCAGCCGTTCGAGCCGGTGGCAAAAACAGTACCGTCTGGCCGTAGTACAGCAGGGCCGACTTCATATCCCAGGGTTCCGGGTGTGCACAGTAACCTGGAGTCCCAGAGTTGCACGATCGTCGATCCGGCGCTGGTCCACCCCCCCGTGGCGGGATTGTAGATCTCCGAGTTCGTACCGGATTGGTCCCCGGGAAGGTCAGTGTACGTGTCTACCGTGAGCACGTTTCCATCTGGCAACAGTGTCCATCCCTCCTCAGTGCTCTGGTCAAATTTTCCTTTGAAGCCCTTCGTTGGGTAGAGGACCGTCCAAGTCAATGCTGTTTCGTTGAGTAGAGCCCCTTTCGGCACGACCGTTCCGCCGGTACATGGCTCGGGACATTTGTTGGCCATCATAAAGGTCCCGTTGGGAAGAACGACGCTCTGTACATCCCCTATCTTTGCCCACGGTTTCCCTTTGGAATCTACAGGGAGATTGACCGGCGTCCAAAAGTTTGCGACCGGGTCATAGATCGCGCCCAAGGTGGTCCAGTCCTTCACTCCGAAGTTGTATTCCCCACCTTCTACGATTACCCGCCCGTCCGGTAACACGGCAGACGCGAAACCCCAGGGGGAGTAGGCCATGGGGAAGGAAGCGCCCGGCGCCATCGTCCCAGTGGTGTAGTTGGCGAACTGGTCTGGGGTCAGCTTCCACCAGTTCGAGCTGTCAATTTGTTGTATCAGGACAGTGCCATCGGTCAGAAGCAGAGTGACGCCGGGCAAAAACTGTTGCGTCGTAGGCACTTCTGTCCAAGACGAGTTCTGCGCGCTGGCGAGTCTGGAGCAGGCCAGGGCAGCCAGGAATGCGATTCCGGTCATCCGCAACATCTTCTGCTTTGTCTGGTTCATAGGGCACCACAAGTCGTTCACGTTTCTCTGTTACAAATCCTGTCACTGAGGTGTTCAACACACTGCTGCTTCCCAGCTTCTTAAAAGGGCTGCACCGCGAGTGAGGTCACTTTGCTTTCAACGCCGATGCGGCGTATTCCGGCCAACACTCTTGCGGGCTCCAGCGCACGGAATACTAGTGGACTGTCGCAGTGAATTCGTTAGTGCGTAGGCGGCGAGATGGGTCCGAGTATTTCCAGCGAATGGGACGGGCGTTAGCCGAGTAAGCGTTGAT
>Ga0187846_10001363_pt1 | contig 13834 bp, 13 predicted proteins | sample TC_taG_FD_161473 | JGI IMG/M metagenome (GOLD analysis project Ga0187846, IMG submission 161473) | Biofilm microbial communities from the roof of an iron ore cave, State of Minas Gerais, Brazil - TC_06 Biofilm (v2) | ecosystem: Environmental > Terrestrial > Deep subsurface > Cave > Wall biofilm...
CCAAGGCGAGCTCAACTTTCCCTTCCGCTCAATCCCCGTCTTGATCAAATCGATGATACTCGCCGCTCGCAAAGGAGAAATCGATACTGTCCTCGATAGCTCACCGTTATGGGTGGCGCCTTTTAACGGATGCCTTCGGTCCGCGCACACCGGGAATCCGCGGCTCATCTGGCGGCCAGGACGGCAATTCTTACGATCCGGCCTTTTCCCGCTTACACCGAACGGGCGATCCGATTCAGGTGAGAGACTTCGATCGAAAACGGCTGCATCCTCCTGGCGGATCGAAATCCATAGCGCACGCGATGACGCTTCAGCAGCAAAGCGCTATGCAGCCGGATCACCAGCGCGTTGGCCGTAATTGCCGTAATTAACACCAAGGGGGGCGCCGGAAAGTCAACGGTGGCGTCCCACCTCGCTGCGTATCGCGCCATGCGGTGTGCCGATGTCGCCTTGTGTGACCTGGACGCGCAAAAGTCGACGGAGTTCTGGCTGAGCCGGCGTCCCGCGACCTCCCCGAAGATCCGCGGCCACGGCCTTGCAGCTTCGTTCACGCATCCTCCCGCAGATACGAGGCATGTCGTCATCGACACGCCGAGCGGCTTCCAAGGCCTGGCCTACTTGCGCGTCATGATGTACGCCGATGCCGTGCTGGTTCCTACGGCCTTTTCGTTTTTCGACCGTCGCGCGCTCGTGAGCACCGTGCGCACGCTCCAGGCGGCTCCACGGGTCCTCAAGGGAAAATGCGCCATCGCTTGCGTCGGTACCCGCATCGACTCAAGATCAAACGATCACGCCCTGCTCGAGACCATGCTGCGGGATCTTGGCGTGGCTTACCTTGGGGCCATCCCCTGCGCACGCATCTACAGCCGCTGTCTCGAGCATGGACTTACGGTTTTCGACTTCCCCTCCGCGGTAGCGCGTGGCCAGATAGCGCACTGGGCCGGGGTGATCGCCTGGCTCGAGACCATCCTCGCGAAGGTCGCGCAGCGCCCGGTAAATCCATGCGTTTCCGCCGCTCGCCCCGTAGCGCCTGGCGTACAAACCCGCCCCCTCGTTCCTGTCTCGCGCCCGGCGCCTGCCGCGGCGGTGATCGGCAACATTCCGCGGTTTCTGATCCGGTAGCGCTACACGATCACCGCTTCGGGCTCCAGCATCACCCCGAACTTCTCGGCCACGCGCGCCTGCACCTCCTGCGCGAGCTCCAGGATCTCGCGTCCGGTCGCTCCGCCCCGGTTCACCAGCACCAGTGCCTGCCGCTCGTACACCGCGGCCCGCCCGCGCTTGACGCCTTTCATGCCGCACGCCTCGATCAGCCAGCCGGCGGCCAGCTTGAAGCGTCCCCCCGATAACGCGTAGCTCACCAGCGATGGAAACCGTTCCAGCAGGTCGGTGCGCTTTTCGCGCGAGACGACGGGGTTCTTGAAGAAGCTGCCGGCGTTACCGATCTGCGCAGGATCGGGAAGCTTGCGACGGCGAATCGCGCAGACCGCATCGAAGATGTCCGCCGCCGACGGCGAGTCGATCGCACGCGCCTTCAACTCGCGATCCAGCTCGGCATAGCCGAGCACCGGTTGCCAGCGCTTCGGCAGCGCCAGTGTCACCGACACGATGATCCGGCTGCCGTTCAAGTGCTTGAAGGCGCTGTCCCGATAGCCGAATTCACAGTCCTCGGGGCTCATCCTGACCAACGACTGCTGCGCGCAGTCCCACGCCTGCACGCTGTGCAGCCGCTCGGCGATCTCCAGTCCGTAGGCCCCGATGTTCTGGATCGGCGCCGCCCCGACGGTGCCGGGTATCAGGGCCAGGTTCTCCAGCCCGCCAAAGCCTGCCCCTACTAACCACTGGACCGTGTGGTGCCAATCCATTCCGGCCCCGACCTCGAACAGCCAGTCGTCTCCGAGGTCTCCGAGTGCGCGCAAGCCGGGAATCTGCACGCGCATCACCACGCCGAGATAGTCCGACACGAACAACACATTGGTTCCGCCGCCCAGCACCAGCCGCGGCAGCGCCGCCACGCGCGGATCGGCCAGCACCTCGCCGAGTTCGGACGGCTGCCGGATCGCCGCCAGGTAGGCCGCGCTGGCGTCGACGCCGAACGCATTCAGCGCCCTCAGCGACGCATTGGCCTGCAGTTCCATGGCCACCCGGGCGCCCGCCCCGATGTCTCAGATTTGAAACACACACCCATTTCGCATACTACTTATTTGGTATGTATAATCCCTGTATTCATAAGGCCGCGACCTGATGTGAAATATTACAAAGCAATCCAGCAGTTGTTGCTTTGAAGCCTAAGCCGTTTGGATTACCCTTCGCGCATCGCATGAAACCGCGCCACGACACCTACTACCAGCCGCTCCCGACTCTGGGCGGGTCGCAGACGAGCGTCGCGGAACTCGATCAGCGAGTGCCTGCCGCGCGGATCGCGCCGGACGTGGCGTCGCGGCAGCCCTCGGTGCTGGAGGCACAGCATCCGGATATCGTCCAGGCCATCACGCTGCTCTGGGGTTATCCGGAGATGAACGCGTATTTCGAGAAGCTCTGGCTCGACGACGGAACCGGCGCTCCAATCGCGCCAGAGGCGATGTCGGATCTGATGCTGCTGGCCGGCGTGCATCGCTGGCTCGCGCCGCAGCGGCCAGTGCGCAGCATGGCGTCGATCTACGACGCCTCCAACGCGGCCAAACCAACCAAAGACATCTGGGACAGCGTCCCGCGCCGCCGCTAGACCTCAGGCGATCGACTTGACGCGGCGCGCTTCGAACAGCAGCGCTCCGAAACGATCGATCACGGCTCGCTCCAGCCCGGCCGCATCCAGCCCAGCGCCGGCGTTCAGCCCGGCCGGGTCGCCGTGGTCGATGAATCGGTCCGGCAGCCCCAGGTGCAGGAACGGCCGCTCGATCGCCAGGCTCGATAAAGCCTCGGCACAGGCGCTGCCGGCGCCTCCCATCACGACGTTTTCCTCGACCGTGACCAGCGCGTCGTGCGAGCGGGCGATCTGCGCCAGCAGATCCGTATCCAACGGTTTGACGAACCGCATGTTGACGACGGTCGCATCCAGCGCGTCGGCCGCGCGCAACGCCGCGTACAGCACCGGCCCGAATGCCAGGATCGCGATGCGGCCACCGCGTGCTGCGCGCGAGTGGCGCCGCATCTCGCCGCGGCCCATCGGCAGGCATTGCAGGTCGCGCTCGACCGCCACCCCGGCGCCCGCCCCGCGCGGATACCGCACCGCGGCCGGGCCGTTGTGCGCGAACGCGGTCGACAGCATCTTGCGGCACTCGTTCTCGTCGCTCGGCGCCATCACGACCATGTTCGGGATGCAGCGCAGATAGCTCAGGTCGAAGGCGCCGTGGTGGGTGCCACCGTCGGCTCCGACCAGCCCGCCCCGGTCCAGCGCGAATACCACCGGCAGATTCTGAATCGCGACGTCGTGAATCAGCTGGTCGTAGGCGCGCTGCAGGAACGTGGAATAGATCGCGACGACCGGCTTGCGCCCCTCGCAGGCCAGGCCGGCCGCGAACGTGACCGCGTGCTGCTCGGCGATGCCGACGTCGAAATAACGGTCCGGAAACTGCCGCTCGAAACGCACCATGCCGGAGCCCTCGCGCATCGCCGGCGTGATCCCGACCAGTCGCGAGTCGGCTGCCGCCATGTCGCACAGCCAGTCTCCGAACACCTGGGTAAAGGTCGGCTTGCCGGGCGCGCCCTTCTGCAACCCCATTTTCGGATCGAAGGGCGAGGGGCCGTGATACAGCACCGGATCGGCCTCCGCCAGCTTGTAGCCCTGCCCCTTGCGGGTGACCACGTGCAGGAACTGCGGGCCGTCCAGGTCCCGGATGTTCTGCAAAGTCGGAATCAGCGAATCGAGGTCATGGCCGTCGATCGGTCCGATGTAGTTGAATCCGAATTCCTCGAACATCGTGCCGGGAACGAACATGCCTTTGGCATGCTCTTCGAACTTGCGCGCCAACTCGAGCATCGGCGGCACGTGCTTGAGCACCTGGCGGCCGGCCTGCTTGGCGGCGGCGTAGAACTTGCCGCTCATCAGCCGCGCCAGGTAACGGTTCAGCGCGCCGACCGCGGGAGAGATCGACATGTCGTTGTCGTTCAGCACGACCAGCAGCCGGACGTTCTCTGCGATGCCGGCGTTGTTCAGCGCTTCGAACGCCATGCCGGCGGACATCGCCCCGTCGCCGATCACCGCGATCGAATGCCGGCTCTCGCCGCGATCGCGCGCAGCCACCGCCATCCCCAGAGCGGCCGATATCGAGGTGGACGAGTGCGCCGTGCCGAAGGCGTCGTACAAGGACTCGGAGCGGCGCGGGAAGCCTGAAATGCCGTTGGCCTGCCGCAGGCTGCGCATCGCTTCGCGCCGGCCGGTCAGGATCTTGTGCCCGTAGGTCTGGTGGCCGACGTCCCACACGATCCGGTCTTCGGGCGTGTTGAACACGTAGTGCAGCGCGATCGTCAGCTCCACCGTGCCCAGGTTCGAGCTCAAGTGGCCGCCGGTTCGCGAGACCGATTCGAGCAGGAATGCGCGAAGCTCATCGGCCAGTTGCTTCAACTGGCTTCGATCGAGCTGCCGAAGTTCGGCCGGTTCGTTGATGGTCTGCAGCAGGCTGTACACGAATCAGCTCCGGCGTTGAACGATAAAGTCCGCCAGCTGCCTCAGCCGCACGGTTCTGTTTTGGACCTCGGCTCCGAGGCCGGACAGCGCCTCGTGAGCCTCCACTCTGAGCCGCTCCGCCCAGCGCCGCGCCGCTTCGGCCCCCAGCACCGAAACGTAGGTCGGCTTGCTCTGTCGCAGGTCCTTGCCGGCCGTCTTGCCCAGCTCGGCAGACGTGGCCACGGTGTCGAGCAGATCGTCGACGATCTGGAACGCCAACCCGATTGCGTCCGCATACTGCTCGAGCGCAACCCGTTCCGGCGCGTTCACGCGCCCGGCGGTGGCGCCCATCGTCACGGACGCGCGCAGCAGCGCGCCAGTTTTCATCCGATGCATCGTCTCCAGCTCGTCCGCGCTCATTTCGCTGCCGACCGCGGCCAGATCGATCGCCTGCCCGCCGCACATTCCCGCGGTACCCGAGGCGTGAGCCAGCTCCCGAATCAGCGCCACGCAGATGTCCGGCCCGACCGGCGCGCTGGCCAGCATCCCGAACGCCCCGGCCTGAAGCGCATCGCCGGTCAGCATCGCGGTGGCCTCATCGAACGCGACGTGCACCGTGGGCTTGCCACGCCGCAGCACATCGTCGTCCATGCAGGGCATGTCGTCATGCACCAGCGAATAGGCATGGACGAATTCGATCGCCGCCGCGATCGCGTCGAGCGCCGCCTCCGGCGCTGCGCCGAACTCGCCGGCGGCGTAGACCAGCAGCGGCCGCACGCGCTTGCCGCCATTCAGAACCGCGTAGCGCATCGCCGCGTGCAGCCGGCGCGGCTCCACGTCCTCCCCGGCAAGGTGGGACTGCACGTATTGCTCAAAGCGGGCCTGATGCGCCGCGATCCAATCGGACAATGCGTCCGTATACGGGGCGCTCTCCGCCCGCGCCAAAACCGATGCGACACTCACGTTACAGGGCCCGGAATTTCGTCTGGTGAGAAGTTGTTCAAAACGTTTTCATCGAGCTTCTGAATCTGCTGCTCTGCATTGGCCAGCCGGCCAAGGCAGAACCGCGCCAGCTCCGCGCCGCGCTGATATGCGGCCAGGGACTCGTCCAAGCCCAACTCGCCCGACTCCATCCGCCGAACCAGCTGATCGAGTTGGTCGAGCGCCTGCTCGAAGGTCAGATCATCGACCCGGTTCGCAGTGGTGGCGGGGGGTGTAGTCACGTTATCTTATGGGCGGCGCCGGCAGGCACGGGAGGACAAGGTGCCATGCCACCGGTTAAGGTATTTTAGTTCATAGCCCCGATTCGCCCGTCCGGGCAATCCTTTGCGTTGCGTTTACACACAAAAGCAGCAATCCCCATGCCGGCCTCCGAACGATTCGACACACTCGTGGACGCAGACACGCTACGCGCGAATTTGGGAAGTCCCGGATGGCGCGTCATCGACTGCCGACACGACCTCCCGCGGCCAGAAGCTGGCGCGCAAGAGTATGCCAAGGGACATATCGCCGGTGCCGTCTATGCCCATCTGGACCGTGATTTGTCCGGCCCGAAAACCCCCCGCTCCGGGCGTCACCCGCTGCCGGACCCGGACCAGCTGGTCCAATGTTTCCGCCGCTGGGGCATCGGGCCACAGACCCAGATCGTGGCCTACGACGCCAGCGCTGGCTCGTATGCGGCCCGGTTATGGTGGTTGGCGCGCTGGCTGGGGCACGAAGCGGTGGCGCTGCTTGACGGCGGATGGCAGGCCGCGCTGAACGCGGGCTTGCCGATCGAGACCGCCGAGCCGCGAATCGCACCCGGCCAGTTCGAGCGCCGACCCCCGCTGGTGCGCTGGGTCGACACCGATCGGGTCCAGAAGGCCAGCGTCGACCCCGGCTGGCTGATCGTCGACGCCCGGGCACCCGATCGCTACGCCGGGACCAATGAAACCGTCGATCCGATCGGCGGGCACATCCCCGGTGCGATCAACCGCTTCTGGCAGGCCAATATAGAAGCGCACGGCTGCTTCAAATCGCCGGCCCAATTGCGTTCCGAATTCGACGCGCTGCTGGGCGCGCGACCGGTCGCGAGCGTGATCTCGCAGTGCGGCTCCGGGGTCACCGCCTGCCATAACCTGCTCGCGATGCAGCGGGCCGGGCTGGCGGGGGCGGCTCTGTACCCTGGATCGTGGAGCGAGTGGATCACCGACCCGGCACGCTCCGTCGCCGTCGGAAGCGAGCCGGCTCGACGATAAGGACCGCTCCGCTCAACCGGCTTTCAGCCGCCCTTGACCACCGCGCGGATCAACCCCGCCAGGGCCACGCCCGCCAGCACCAACGCCACTTCCGGCAGCGAGTGGCTCAGGGGCTTGCGGCGCATCATCTCGGGCAGCAGATCCGACAGCGCGATGTAAACGAAGCTCGCCGCCGCCACCAGCAGCGTGTACGGCAGCAGCGCGCGGAACCCGTCGAGCAGGAAGTATCCGGCCACGCCGCCCACCACGGCCGACATGCCGGAGATCAGCATGAAAGTGAACGCGCGCCGGCGGCTCAGCCCGGCGTTCAGCAGGATCATGAAATCACCGATCTCGTGCGGAACTTCGTGCGCGAACACCGCGCTCGCGGTCAGCACGCCGGCGCGCACGTCCAGCAGGAACGCGGCCGCGATCACCACGCCGTCGCCGAAGTTATGGAATGCATCGCCGATCAGGATCGGCAAGGCGCCGCGGCCCGCTTCGCGCGCATCGTGCCCGTGCGGGTGCCGATGTTCATCGCCCTCGTGGTGGTGCGTGTGGTGCAGCAGCGTCAGCTTTTCGAGAATGAAAAAACCGACGATGCCGGCCGTCAGAACCCACCCGATTGTGCCCGCCGCCAGGCCGGAGTCCATCGCCTCCGGCAGCAGTTGCACCAGGGCGGTCGCCAGCAGCACCCCGGCCGCGATCGACACCATCTTGTCGACGACGCCCGATAGCAGGCGAAAGCTCAGCAGGGCCGCCAGGCTGATCGAGATCAGCGTGGAGACGGTGTTGGCAAGGAAGATGTACAGCAGCGTCAGCACGCCGCTCCCGGCTGGCGCGGGCTGTCTTCAGGACGTTCCACGCTCTTGGAAAATGAAAGGTTTGTTCTTCAGGCCAGGGCCGCGGCAAGTATATCGACCCGCCTGCCGGTATCATTTTTGTCACCACACCCAATAAACCACCGGTCCACCCCCCGATGAGCCCGTCCCGGGATCTGGAAGAGATTGCCCGTCGCTTCCGACGCATCGCGCCAGCGACCGAGCAATGCACGATTCGGGTCGTCGAGGAGTCGTCGACGACGACGTCGGTGCGCCGCGATGTGCCGGAGCCGGTTACGCGTTCGATCGACCGGGGCGCGATGGTGACGGTGGCCGAGGGCGACGGCCTCGGATACGCCGCCACCACCGACCTGAGCGAGGCAGGCCTGCGATCGGCCGCCGAGCGCGCACTGCGTTGGGCGCGATGCACGCGCGGGCGCACCGTGTTTGCCGATGCCCCGCCCCGGCTCGCTCCCGGCACCGGCCGGCATCACCGGGTCGCTGTCGCGGAGCCGGACTGGACCGTTGCCGAGCGGATCGATCTGCTCCGGCAAGAATCGTCCCAGTGCCGGATCGATGACCGGATTGTCGACTGGCAGGCCAGTTTGTGGACGATCCGGTCGCGCCGGCTGCTGGCGAGCGCCGGCGGCGACGAGCTGCTACAGCAGCACGACTTCGCCGTTCCCGCATTGCACGTCGTGGCGAGCGGCGGCGGCCTCACCCAGGTGCGCTCCTGGGGCGGGCGCAACAACGGCCTGTGCCAGCAGGGCTCCGCGCGGCAGGTCGCGCAGCGCAGCGGGTTCGCCGGCGCCGGCCGGCGCACGGCGCAGCAGGCGCTGCAGCTGCTGCAGGCTCCCAAGTGCCCGACCGGGACTTTCGACCTGCTGCTGATGCCCGATCAGATGATGCTGCAGATCCATGAATCGATCGGCCATCCGCTCGAGCTCGACCGGATCCTGGGTGACGAGCGCAATTACGCGGGCACCAGCTTTGTGACGGCGGACATGTTCGGCAGCTACCGCTATGGGTCTGCGCTGCTGAACGTCACCTATGATCCGACGCGCGCCGAGGAATTTGCGACGTTCGCCTACGACGACGAGGGCAGCGCCGCCCAGCGCCGCCACCTGATCCGGGACGGCATCCTGCTGGAGCCGCTCGGCGGCGCGCTGTCCCGGCAGCGGGTCGAGCGCGCGAGCTGGGACGGCTTCGTCGCGACGGCGCGCGCCAGCGGCTGGAATCGCCCGCCGATCGATCGGATGTCGAACCTGAACCTGGAGCCCGGGTCCTCATCCCTCGAGCAGTTGGTGTCGTCGATCGACGATGGCATCTTGATGCAGACCAACGCGTCCTGGTCGATCGACGACTCGCGCAACAAGTTCCAGTTCGGCTGTGAATGGGGTCAGCGGATCCGCTCGGGGCGGTTGACGGAAGTAGTCCGCAATCCGAACTACCGCGGCATCTCGGCGACGTTCTGGCGCTCCCTTGCCATGGTGGGCAATGCGTCGACTGTCGAGGTGCTCGGGTCGCCGTTCTGCGGCAAGGGGGAGCCCAATCAGCTGATCCGCGTCGGACACGCCAGTCCGGCCTGCAAATTCTCGGAGGTGGCGGTGTTCGGAGCCGAGCGTTGAAATGAAAGAGTGCTTCTTCGATCTGGTCGATTACGCGATCGGCCGGCTGCAGGGCACTGAAACGCTGCTGGCCACGTTCTGCGGCGAGAGCTCCGATTTCGTCCGCTTCAACCGGGCCCGCGTGCGCCAGGCCGGCAGCGTCAACCAGGCCAGCCTGCGCTTGACGCTGGTCGATCGGGGGCGGCGGCTGCATTCGACGCTGACCGCCGCGTTCGATCTCGAGGTCGACCGGGCTGCAATCGCGGCGGCAATCGCCGCCATGCGCGCCGAGCTGCCGTCCGTGCCGGTCGATCCGCTGCTGTTGTACGCGACCCGGGTTGCGAGCTCGAACCGGGAGCGCAGCGGCCGTTTGCCAGACGCCGAAGAGGCGGTCGACTGCGTGATCCGCGCCGCCGGCGGCGATGATCTGGTCGGCATTTTCGCCAGCGGCCCGGTATTCCGCGGGTTCGCCAACTCGCTGGGTCAGCGCAACTGGCATCGGGTCGACAGCTTCCAGCTTGACTGGTCGATTTATTTGAGCGGGCGGCAAGACGTCAAAGACAAGGCCGTCAAGTCGACCTTCGCGAGCGAGACGTGGAACGCGCAGGAAGTGGCGCGCCGGATCGCGGCGGTCCGCGAACAACTGCCGTTCCTGGCCCTGAGCCCGCGCGCGATCGAGCCGGGTCAGTATCGCGCCTTTCTGGCGCCGGCCGCGGTTGACGATCTGATCGGCATGCTGAGCTGGGACGGCGTGTCGGCGCGCAGCCAGCGCACGCGCCAAAGCGCGCTGCAGAAGCTGGTCGACGCCGAGGCCACACTGTCGGCAGCGGTCACATTGCGCGAAAACACGGCCGAAGGCCTGGCGCCCTCGTTCGATGAGACCGGCTTTCCGAAGCCCGCGCAGGTTGAGCTGATCGCTGGCGGCCGGCACGCCGGCGCGCTGGTGTCGGCGCGCACCGCGAAGGAATACGACACGGCCGCCAACGGCGCCAACGAGGAAGAATCGATGCAGTCCGCCGACCTCGATGGCGGCGCCTTGCCGATCGCAGAGTCGCTCGCCGCGCTGGACCAGGGAATCCTGGTCGGCAACCTCTGGTATCTGAACTATTCGGACCGCGCCTCGGGCCGGATCACCGGAATGACGCGATTTGCGACGTTCTGGGTCGAGCGTGGCCGGATCGTCGCGCCCTTGAACGTGATGCGTTTCGACGATTCCATTTACCGGCTGCTGGGCAGCGAGCTGAAGGCCCTGACCCATGAGCGCGAGTGGATCCAGAGCCGCAGCACCTATGGGCAGCGCTCGGTCGAATCCAGCCGCGTGCCGGGTGCGCTGCTGTCGAACCTGACGCTGACGCTGTAGACGCGACCCGGCGCCATCATCGGAGGCGCGACGCTCATGGACGAGCCAGTGGCGGAGTTGCTGCGCCGTCATGCGCTGTCGCTAGTGCTGTGGGCGCTGGCAGCGGCGCTCGTCGTGTTCAGCCTCGGCAGGGCCGCTCCCGAGCCGGAGGAATTGACGCAGATTTCGGGCGTCGTGCAGCGGGCCGACCCGATCGAGCGGTGCCCTCGTTGGCGTTTCTGCAAGACCGCGATCATCGTCACGATCGACGGCCTGCCGGGCCGTTACCACATCCGGCCGCCGCATCCGGCGTTTCTTCCGTGGTTTCACGTTCCGCACACGTCGGTCCGCACCTACATCAGGCGGCAGCCGACCGAGGCGCAATCGGACGACGAGCCGGTCGAGACCTGGGGCTTGTGGGTCAATGGAACAGAGCTGGTGTCGCTGGAGGACGCGCTGTCCGCCGACGCTTTCATGCGGCGCTCCGCCTGTCCGGTGCTCGCGGTGATCATCGCCACGCTGGGGATCGCGCGCTTTTTCCGGGAGTAGGCATCGGCCGGGCGCGCGTCCGCGCGTCGCCTCGCCCTGCCCCGCGTGTCGCCTTTGCGCGCGCGGCTACGTCCGAGTGGAAGGACGGGCGCCGGCCGGGGTGACGGCGAGGCTGCGCTGTCGATGGCTCGGAGGACCTATGAAGCGGACGATGTGGCGCGCACTGCTGGTTTCCGGATTGCCGGTGATGATGCTGATGGCCGGCTGCGAGCACCACCACCGCGATGTCCCGGTCACCACCTACCATTACGACAATCTGCGCACGGGCTGGAACGACCGCGAGCGCCACCTGAAACCCGGCAACGTTGCGAGCTCGCGTTTCGGCTTGCTGTATCCGCCGGTGGCGCTCGACGATCAGGTCGATGCGCAACCGCTGGTGATTCCCGACCAGAAAATCACCGCGGGGCCGACACCGGGCCGATACGACGTCGCGTACGTCGCTACCGAGGGCAACACCGTCTACGCGATCGATGCGGCCACCGGCAACGTCCTGCTCAGTCCCAACTTCGGCCCGCCGGTGCCGATGCCACTGGGCTGCAACAACAACGGGCCGAATGTCGGGATCAATGGCACACCGGTCATAGATCGGGAAAGCCGCACCCTGTACGTGATGGTCTACACGCTCGAATCGGGTAACCCGGCCTACCGCCTGCACGCACTCGACCTGGCGACGCTGGCCGACCGGGTACCGCCGGTGCTGGTGACCGCTTCCCACGTGCTGAGCAACGGCACCACTTACAGCTTCAACGCAACCTATCAGCGCCAGCGTCCCGCCCTGCTGTTGGCGTTCGGCAACGTCTATGCGGGCTTCGGCAGCTTCTGCGATTTTGCCCCAGACCAGTCACGCGGCTGGTTGCTGGGCTGGAACGCCGGCCCGCTGACGCCGCTCGCGCACAATCAGCTGAACGACACCCAGGCCACCTCGCCCGACACGTTCTTCCTTTCTGCAATCTGGATGTCCGGCTTCGGGATCGCGGCCGATCCGGTCGGCAATCTGTACTTCGTCACCGGAAATTCCGACTTCAGCGGAACGACCTACGACGGCGTCACCAACATCCAGGAAAGCATCGTCAAGCTGTCGGCCGATCTGAGCTCTGTCGTCAGTCTGTTCACTCCGTTCGGTCAGGCGGGCCTGGACGCAGGCGACCTGGACTTCGGATCCGGCGGCGCGCTGTTGCTGCCGGACCAGCCCGGGCCGACGCCACATCTGGCGGCAGCGGCCGGCAAAGCGGGTGACTTGTACTTCGTCGACCGCAAATCACTGGGCGGCTACACCCCGGGCGGTCCCGACAAGGTCGTGGGCAAAGTCAGCATCGGCAGCTGCTGGTGCGGGCAGACATTCTTCGCCCGGCATGGGCATGCGCGCGTCGTCAGCAGCGGCGGATCGCAGGTGACGATCTGGAAGCTGCAAACCTCGCCTTCGTTCGCGATCGCCTCGGAGGCATCATCGGCCCCGCTCAGCACCGGACAGGCTCCCGGCTTCTTCACCAGCGTATCTTCGGAAGGCAGCAACGACGCCATCGTCTGGGCCGTGTCGCGGCCGATCAACAACAGTCCGGCCAACGTCCTGTTGTACGCGTTCGACGCTCAACCGGCCGGCGGCAGCACGACGCTGACGCAGCTCTACAGCGGCGTGGCCGGCAACTGGCCCAATACCGGAGGCAACGCGAACATCGTTCCTGTGGTCGCGGACGGCAAGGTGTTCGTCGCCAGCAATCAACAATTGGCGGTGTTCGGCTTGCACTGAATGGAGCAGCGACAATGCAACGGACTTCCTCGAAACTCATAGCGATGGCGGCTCTGGTAGGCGGGTTCTGCTGTGCGCTGCCCCTCAGTTGCGCGGCGGCTCCAGGCGCCGGGACGACCTCGGAAGCGCCGCGCCCGGAAAGCACCGAACACATCGTCTTCGGCAGGATCCGCAGCATCGAGGGATCGCGCCTGAGCATCGAGACGCGGTCCAAGACAGTGATCCAGGTCGACGCGAAGCCGGCGATTCAGGCCCGCCGGATCAATGTCCCGGTGGTCGGACGGGCGGTCCGAGTGCATGGCACCTACGACGCCAAGGGCGTGCTGCACGCCGACAACGTGCAGAGCGCGAAGGATTCCGAGCTGCTGTGGCCGGCCGACAAGTAGCCGCGAACGCCGCCGCGGCGGCCGTCCTCGGTCGGGGATTTCTTCTGAAGGCCATTTCCGGAGAACAACGATGATCGGCTGCCATCGCGCATCATTCGCGGTCCTGACGCTTGCGGCTGCCGTGACGGGCTGCACGACCTACAACGATTCCCCGACCGGCGTCATCGAGCGCAAGTACGCCGCGATGGGACCTGCCGCTTCGGCGCTGACGGTGACCACGACGCAGCAGCACTGCGACCACCGCCACAATGCGTGCGACCTGTATTACCCGACCAACCTGGCGGCGGGTGCGCCGCACCCGATCATCACCTGGGGCAACGGCACCGGCGGGGTTTCCAAGGGTGCCGAGTATTTCATCAAGCACCTGGCGTCGTGGGGCTTCGTGGTAGTGGCGACCCGGGACCGATTCACCGGCGACGGCACCACGATCCTGGATGCGGCGAACTTCATGGTGGCGGCTAACAGCGATCCGGCGAGTCCCTTCCACAACATGCTCGACACGCAGCACATCGGCGCGGTTGGACACTCGCAAGGCGCCGGCGGCGCTGTGCGCGCAATGATCA
>Ga0187846_10001364_pt1 | contig 13828 bp, 10 predicted proteins | sample TC_taG_FD_161473 | JGI IMG/M metagenome (GOLD analysis project Ga0187846, IMG submission 161473) | Biofilm microbial communities from the roof of an iron ore cave, State of Minas Gerais, Brazil - TC_06 Biofilm (v2) | ecosystem: Environmental > Terrestrial > Deep subsurface > Cave > Wall biofilm...
GTGAAGCGCCTCCAAGCCCAGGCTGCCCTGAGCGTCGCTCCTGGAGGAACCATGTAAAAAAAAGCTTGACATCCATCCTCAGATGTCTCTCCCCAGGGAGAGGGCTGGTTTTCCTAACAGATTCGGCCCTCGCCACCCTTGGGGGAGAGGGTGCCCCGCGAAGCGGGACGGGTGAGGGGGTGCCGATGCCGAAATACAATATCGGTGCGATGAACAGTGAGACAACAAGCGTTCGAGAGAATGTCTTCATCTCAGCCTCCCTCCATTTCCAACTCCGCTGCCTCTCGTTTCGTCGTCATAGCGGTTGCCGGTGTTGCTGCTTTTCGCCCTGCCAGCAGACCCGGGTGTCAGGTCAGGCTGAACACCCCTCATTGCCGCTCGACGCAATCGACGCAACTCGAAGGGCCCTTTTGCGAACCTGCGATGGTATGATCGTAATATGAAACTGACCGCAGTGTTTGAACCTGCCGAAGAGGATGGATACACCTGCTTCGTGGAGGAGATTCCCGCCGCCATTTCACAGGCAGAGACTCTCGAAGAAGCTAAGGCGAACCTCCTCGATGCTCTGAAGCTGGTACTCGAGTGCCAGCGCGAGCTTACGGAAAAGAATCTTTCGCCCCACGCCCTGCGCGAAACGCTCGAGTTGGCTGAAGCATGACTTCTTGTTTCATAGCTGTTCTCTCTGCGGCCCAACTTGCTGCCTCTCATTTCGTCGTCATAGGGGTAGTGTGAGGTTCGTCTTTTGCCTGGCGGCCCTTCACGGGCATGGAAGAACCGCAAGGCTAAAGGCGCCCCGTCCCTCCGAGTCCCGTGTAGCGCGGGCTGCGGAGCGGGGCGACGGGGTCTCGGGAAGCCCTGCGCTACATCTTCAATCGACCATTACCGCCTGCCTTGCGAACAAAAGCAGATCCCTCGCTCCGCTTCGGGATGACAATCGTCGGGCCTAACCTGTCAGATCTTCAAATCGGCAATCGACAATCGAAAATCGGCGTTTACTCCTCCGATTCTTTCCGCCAAATGTCCAGCCCCGCAGACCCCAGAGCCAGCAGTCCCAGAGTGGCCGATCGCAGCGTGGCAGCGCTCACAGGCGCACTGTGCATCTCGGGCACGCGACCGTCTGCCACTGGGCCCGTGTCGCCGGCTCGAATCGGTTTACCAGGCTCGGTCTCGTAAGCGTAGCCCGTCAACGTGGCTTGGGCGCTCCCGCCACCAAGCAGAGTGTTGAGCCGCGCCCAGCCGAAGTGCTTCTGTCCTTGCGCCGTAAACTCCAAGCCGAGAAAGCGCCCTTGCGCCTTCTCCCAGTATCCGCACGTAGGATGAACGCCCGGTCCATCAGGCGATGGCCTACCATAGAAATAGAACATGGTCCTGTATGCCCCGAATCTGCCCCCCGGTCCGATGCGATGGCCTGCCGCGAGAACCGAGGCAACGCGGCAAGTAAATGGCTCTCCGGAACCGCTGAGCACACCTTGTATGTTGCCGAGAATGGCGTTGCCCGCTTGTGTGGGAGACACCTTCAGTGTGGAAAGCGCAAAAGGGCTCGAACCATACACCGAAAATCTGAAGTCGGTGATTCCATCGTGGTTGAGATCGAGAGAGAGATGGCCAGGCCCGCTGCGAGGGTGCACAACGCTGTAGGCTGGGGTGTAAACGATACGAGCGCTCGCCGGGCCGGCTGAGAGCAGCAACCCCGCTCCAATTGCACCTGCTGCCCGCGTGATTACCTCCGCCGCCTCGGGACCGCGTGCCCGCCGTCCCACGTCGGCCGCGCTGGCCGCTGCAGCGTAAGACGCCAGTTGCTTATCGAGACCCTCACTCAGCGGACCTTCCGAGCGGCCCCGACGGCCCTTGAAAGAACTCGACCCTGTGGGTTTCATGGTCGCCTCCTCTTCGATCAATGGATCTCACCACTCACCGCAATTGACGTTGAATATCCGCTTGTTAGAAAGGGCGAGCCGGCGATGGGGATTAGCGCACCAGTGGTGGTGTCGATCGTGTTCCCAAAGACACCGCCAGAAAACATGGAAATAAAGAAATCCACCGCATAAACGAACTTGCCTGAGGGGTCCACCGCCATGAAGTAGCACCCGTCACGAGGCGCGAACCCCCCCCGACAGGGGGTGTCAAAGGGTGACCCGGGGATTAGTGCGAGCGCGCCAGTGGTGGCGTTGATCGTGTAGCCCGAAATGCCGCCGGTAGTCGCCACATAGGCGAACTCGCCCGTAGGATTCACCGCCACCGATCTAGCAACGGCTCCGGCGGCGAAGGGTGACCCGGGCACGGGCGTCAGCGCGCCGGTGATGGCGTTGATGTTGAACCCCGAAACGACTTTGGCACCATAATTCGCCACATAGGCGAACTTGCCCGTAGGGTCCACTGCTACAGAGCTCGTCGGATCGCAATCGAAGGGTAAGTATCCTGCACTACACGAGGGCGCCCCGGCGAATGGCGATCCGGGAATGGGTATAAGCGCGCCGTTGGTGGCACTGATGGTGAACCCGGAAACATTCCCTTGAGCAAGATTCGTAACGTAGACGAACCTGCCGGTGGGGTCCACCGCCACGGCGACCGGAAAAGCTGCAGGAAACGGCGACCCCAGGATGGGCGTAAGCTCGCCGCTAGTCGACTCGATCGTGAAACCCGAAACGGTGCTGTCCAGGAAGTTGGCCACATAGGCGAACCTGCCCGAGGGATCCACCGCCACAGATAGTGGGCCTCGCCCGGCAGGAAATGGTGACCCGGCGATGGGTGTCAGCACGCCAGTGGCGGCGTCGATCAAATACCCGGACACACCACCGGACGAACCGCCGTTCGCCAAGTAAGTGAACCTACCCGTGGGGTCCACCGCTGCGGTCCACCCTCCGAGGGAGGGAAAGCCGGGGAACCGCGTGAGAGCACCGCTCGCGGCGTCGACCGTGAAGTCGGTACCAAGTGTCACGTAGGCAAACTTGGGGGTGTACGTGACCGGCGAACTTCCAGCAACAATGGCGATGCCCTGGGGCGCCAAGCGCGCTCGAACCTTCCCGCGAGTACTCAGGGTCAACGCCCCCGTGCCGGCCTGGATGGTGTAAGCCCACACGTCGTTTGAGCCGGAATTCACGACATAGACGAACTTGCCCGACGACTCAACTTGGACGAGGCGGGGCTGGGTCCCCGCCGTAAAAGGCGATCCCACGACCGGGGTGAGAGCTCCCGTGCTAGAGTTGATGGTATACGCCGAGACGTTGTTGGAGCCGTGGTTCGCCACGTAGACGAAGCTGCCGGTCACGTCCACGTTCACCGAAGCCGGAGCGCTGCCCGCCGCAAACGGCGATCCACTAATAGCCTTCAGCTCCCCGGTGGTGGAATTGATCGTATAGGCCGAAACATCGTTCGAGGTAGCGTTCGCGACGTAGAGGAACCTTCCGCTGGGATCGACGCGTTCTGCACGGGGACTCCTGCCGGCCGGAAAGGGTGAGCCGCTTAGAGGCTTCAGCGCTCCTGTCGTCAGATTGATGCTGTAGGCGGAGACGTCGTCCCCCAGGCTGTTGGCCACGTAGAGATACCGGCCCGAAGGCTCGGTGGCCACAAAGTAGGGTCCTGAACCGGCGGCAAAGGGTGATCCGGCCACGGGGCTGAGCGCCCCGGTGGTGGAATTGATCCTGTAAGCCCAGACGTTGTTCGAGGTGTAGTTGGATACGAACAGAAACCTTCCGTTCCCGCTCGCCCGGAGCGAAGTAGGATTGGTTCCGGCAGTGAAGGGCGAACCCGCCACCGGCTCCAGTGCCCCCGTGCTTGAATTTACGCTGTAAGCCGAAATGTCGTTGGAAGTGAAATTGGACACGTAGAGAAAGCTGCCGGCGAGCGTCGCTTCCCCAGGACCATGGCCGGCCAGGACGTAGCCATTGTCGCGCAGTTGGCCGGTGGAGGCGTTGACGGTGTAAATGGAGACCGTGTTGTCCGTGAAATTGGGCACGTAAGCGAAACGCGGCACACTCGTGGCGGCTCGGACGGTCGGCAAGCTCAGGCAGAGGATGGCAGCTCCGGCAAAGCTCAAGAGCCGAAGAGATCCTGATTTCATAAATCACCTCCGCCGCAACGATGTGAGTCCGGCGCATGCGCGCCGGTGAGGCCCGGCAGGGCCACCATAATGTGGCCCATGGCGTAAGCCGTGGGTACAGGTCAGAGCCGATAGAGCGGAGCCCCGTTAGGGGCGGCATAGCGCCCAGGAGGACCCGATGCCGCCCCTGCCGGGGCTTCTCGAGCTAGACATCCTCTTCCCAGCGCTGTGAAGCTGTGAAAAAATCCCACAAGAACCTTTCACCACCAAGACACGAAGGCACCAAGAAAAGAGCAAAGACTTCGTTGAGCAAAAGACCCCGATGCCGGAGTATCCGGCAAGCGCTGCGGATCGAACGACTTAGGACAAGGCGACGGATTATGAGATTTCATTCCCGGACACCTCAATTATTCTTCTTCTTGGTGTCTTGGTGCCTTTGTGGTGAGCTGACTGATTTTCTCACAGCTTCTGTCGCGCTGGGCCACATTATGACGGCCCTACCGGGCCTCGCTGACGCGCACTCCCACCGCGCACCCCTACTGCACGAAGCCGCCTACCTCGTTCTGCATGTTCATTCCGCTCCGGCTGTCCATCCAGGAGACGAAGAGCGTGTTACCGGCCCACGCGTTGCCGGTGTAGCTGCCCATAAAAGTGCCTCCGAAACCGTCGTTCGCCGGATTGGACTGGGCGGTGGAGATCAATTGACTCGAAGTAAAGGTAGTGCCTCCCGTGAGCGAGAAAGCACCAAACGCCTGGTAGCTGATGTTCGCCGAGTCATTGCGGCGGTCAAGCCAGCTCACACCGACTGTTCCGGTGGAGCTCACCGAAAGCCACGGGAAGAACTGGTCGTGCACAGCCGCTGACACTACCACCGGCTTGCTCCATTTGGTACCCCCGTTGGCGGACGTTACCACTTGCACCTTCATTTGGGTGCCCGTCCAGTTGTACATCGCGGCGTACAGGTTGCGCCCGTGGGGTCCGGTGCTGTTATCAATGCCGATGGCAGGGATATTGCTCACCGGCTCGGCGGTATTGGGAAGGCTACCGTAAAACGCGCACTGGCAGCCATCGGGAACCAGACGAGTAGTGGCCATAACGACCGGAGCGGACCAGGTGTTGCCCCCATTGGTCGATTTCGAGAACAACATCGAAGCGATGGTGCCGCCGCAATCCCCTGCCGGGCCATTCGCTGTACAGCGCTGCCAGGTGACGTACACGGTGCCATCCTTGCCGATGGCCAGGTCACTCCACTGGTCGACCGCGGGATACTTCTGCACCGGGTCCACCACGGAAGTCGTCCAGGTATTTCCGCTGTCACTCGAATGGGAGACGGCAATCCTGCTGTTCAAAGCAGCAGAATCAAATTGGGTGGTGGAGATGTACAGGCTGTTCACGTGGGGACTGGACGCGTTGGTGTCAATTTGCAACCAGCCTTGGTCAGCCAGCCCATTCGCGAAGACGGGCTTCACCGCCACCTGAGGAGCGCTCCACACCGCCCCGTTGTCGGTGGATTTCTCGAAGACGATGCTCCCGGTGCTTGGATTGCTGGCCTCCAGGTTGATACCTGAGACGAAGGCAACGTTGTTTCTGTTGTAGCCCACGCCGGGATCACCGGCGCCGAAATATCCCGTGAGGTTACCCAAACAGGTCTTATTCCAGGTTGATCCTCCGTCACTCGAAGCGTAGAAGCCGGCCGAAATGCCGCCGTCCGCCGAGCAGTTAAAGTCGAAACCACCTGTCAAAAGCTGCGCCATATTTGTAGGGTTCGTGGCGATGGGGCTCTCGTTGACCGGCGCTCCGCCTTCGGATGCCTGCACGTTCGGGAGCGTGCAGGGTGCCGGAGAGCACGTGAGGGATTCCGGACCGAACAGTGAGGCGCTGCGACCGGGCAACTGCACCTGGCCGCTTCTGATGGCCCTAGCCATATGAACACCACTCGAGACCGGGCTGCGTGCCAGCGCGGACTCAAGTCGGGGACCCTGAGCATTCGTGCTGATACCCAGGTACACTATCGGTGCGACGAACAGCGAGACAACGAGCGTTCGAGAGAATATCTTCATCTTTATCTTTCCTCCTTCGCGGTTCCTGCCGAATTCTTGCGTCTTAGGCATGCCACGTATAGCGGTCCCAACTCCGACCCGAGGATCTTGCCCTCCCCCGAGGGGCTTTGCGCGTGTCCCACATTTTCTGCTGGACACCAGGGTGCCCGGCGCTGCTGACCCTAGGTCAGCCCCAAAGGTGCGATCTACCTTAGCCCAGGCCGATGGCGGATGGGCGCTAAGCTAACACAGTTCTCCGGCGTTTAGCCCCGACAAGTCGGGGCGATATCTTGTGGCCCACGGCGAGTGCCTTTCGAGCCGTGGGAAAACCAGCGCTACATCTGGGAGCGAGCCCCGCCAGGGGCGACATCGGGCTCCCTGATGTCAGAGCAACGTATGTCGCCCGGCTGTGGCTCAACTCCAGACGCCTGGCGAGCTCATACTCCCACGGCTCGGAAGCCATCGCCGTGGGCCACAGGATGGCGCCCGCCAAGGCGGGCTAACCTATCGTGAACCGCTTCACGCGGCGCCTATGGGCCAATGGCCTGGGTCCGACCAAGCCGGCTGGCCTTGCTAGATCACCCTTTGGGGCTGAAGGGCGTTTCTAACGTTGCAGTCCTTCAAGGGACATGGAAGAGCCGCAGGGCTAAAAGGCGCCCCGTCCCGACGGGGTCTCGGGAAGCCCTGCGCTACATCTTCATCCGAAGAACCGCAGGGCTAAAAGGCGCCGTGTCCCGACGGGGTCTCGGGAAGCCCTGCGCTACATCTTCAATCCGAAGAGCCGCAGGGCTAAAAGGCGCCGTGTCCCGACGGGGTCTCGGGAAGCCCTGCGCTACATCTTCAATCCGAAGAGCCGCAGGGCTAAAGACGAGCCCTGCGCTACATCTGCTCCTTCCGCCAAATATCAAGCCCACGAGACCCCAGCGCCAGCAGCCCCAGGGTGGCCGGTCGCCGCGTAGCAACTGCAGGCGCGCTGTGCACCTCGGGCACGCGAGCGTCTGCCACTGGGCCCGTGTCGCCGGCTCGAATCGGTTTATTGGGCTCAGTCTCGTAAGCGTAGCCCGTCAACGTGGCTGAGTACGGGTACGTGACGTTGAGCCGCGCCCAACCGAAGTGCTTCTGTCCTTGGACCGTAAATTCCAAGCCGAGAAAGCGACCTTGCGCCTTGACCCAGTTTCCACAATCTATAGCAGCCCATGGAGCAGAGCCAGTTCCTTGGACAAAATCGTGCAGGAACAAATTCTGGTATGGTCCGAACTTACTCCCCGGTCCAATACGATGGCCTGCCGGCAGAGCGGAGGCAAGGCGGCAGGTAAAGGGTGCCCCGTAAAGACTGAGGTCGCTTGTATATTACCGAGTATGGCGTTGCCCGCTTGTGCGGAGGTCACCCGCCGTGAAAAGAAAAAGGGAGACCCGCTGACGCCAGAAAAGTTGAAGTCGATGATTCCATCATGGTTGAGATCGAGGGGGAAACTGCCGCGCAAAGGAATCGTCGTGTAGGTGGCGGTGTAAACGATGCGAGCGCTAGCGGGACTAGCTGAGAGCAGTAACCCCACGCCGGCTGCACCGGCCGCCCGGGTGACCACCTCCGCAGCTTCCAGAGCGCGCCGTCCCACTCCGGCCGCGCGGGCCGCGGCGGCGTAAGACACCAGTCTGGCGTTCAAGCTCTCGTTCAGCGGCTTGCGGTTTCGACGGCCCTGGAAGGATTTCGACCGTGTGGGTTTCATGGCCCCCTCCTTTTCCATCATCTGTCTGTACGGATTCCTACCCTGTGCCTTCCTCATACACCCGAGCAGGCCCATTGTCAAGCCAAAAGATGAACAGCCAAAAGATCAATGAAAGGTGAACTGCAGAAGGTGAACTGACGGAGCAAAAAAAGTCAGAGAAGGCTAGACTATCCTAGCATGGCGAGGCCCATCTTGACCAAGACCCAAATCACCCATAGTCCCGCGAAGCAAAGGAATATCGTGCTGGGTTTGACCTTACGACTGACCGCTTCCGAGAAACCGATTCCCAGCAGAGCCATAAACCAGATGGTAAAAACGTCCAGCGAGCTGAGAAGAGACAACAGTGGCTTGGAAGTCTCACGGGGGTTAAAGAAGAATCCCGGGTTGGTCGGCACGGGGTTTTGCGCATTGAGCTGCTCAGGATCCGCCAGCAGAATCATAACCAGTGCAATCACCGCCCCCAGAACGCTCACCAAGTTCGCATAACAAGTGATGCTGAAGGCCGTCTTGAACTCGAGCCTGGAGCCGAAGAGGGCATTCATGATCAGCAAGCCCAATCCGGCCACGACCAACAGAACAAGGGGCGTGGCGAGCAAGCCCGTGAGGTGCATGAAGATGGCGGTAAACTTGGTCCCTTGCTCGAGGGCTTGTTGCAATTGCTCCGGACTCATGTTGGAAGCTCGACCGCTCTGCTCAAGCGACTGTCGCACGATGCGTTCCGCGCCGATCTTCGCGAGCATTGTCTCAAATACGGCCATGGTAGCGAGGATGCCGACGATCAACGGCACGACAAAATCCGGCTTGCGACCGATATCGACAAAAGTTGCTCCCGGCGAGACAAAGATCCCCACAAAGCGCTGCAGAAAGGATTTCGGTGGTTCATCCATTGCGATTTCAGTGCTCACGGTGCCCATGTCCGTCCTCCGTACCGTGGATGTTTGGGGATTCAGATTCCTGGCTCTGCTGCGATGGAAAGGTGATAAGGGTTGCATCCCGTTCCCGCCATCCGCGAAGCGGATGGATAGCATAGCCGTGGGCAACGCCCACGGACCTAGGCCCAAGGAAGAGGGTACGACCCTGAAGGGGTCGCACCCCGGATGCAACCCTTTCAGCTTTCAGGGTTGGGACTGGGGCGATACGCACCTGCCCGTCGGGGGTTGCCCGACGCTACGTTCTGCGGCCCTTTCAGGGCCCGGCTCACACCCAGCGACTAAGCCCATGGATTGGGAGCGAGGACTGCTTGGCGGCCCGGCCCCAAAATCGATCCAGTCAAGATCAGCAATAGCATCCTTGACGATCCACGAATCGATGCTCTCCTTCTTTCGCGCGTAGCCTCGGAGCAGGGCGTTGAAGCAGAGGGTGTTAATCTTGCGAGGTATCCCCTCGGACCACCCTACGATCAAATCGCGGGCATCGGAGCTAAACAGCCCATCGCTGCTATGCCCCGCCATCCGCAGTCGGTGATCGATATACCGGCCCGACTCCGCGGCCGTCAGTGGATCCAGCCGGGCCAGTACCGAGACGTGTTGTCGGAAGCCAGCAAAGGCCGGTTGCGCCAGCTTGTCTGCCAGGTCCGACTGCCCCGCCACAACGACCTGCAAGGACCCGGAAAGTGGGGCTTCGAAATCCGACAGGCGCACGACCGTTTCGAAAACCGGACTCTGTAAGATATGTGCCTCGTCGATCACCACCACAAGCCGCCGACCCGCGCGCGCCCCAACCACGACGGCCTCACGCACCCGATGCTCAATCGCTGTCAACTCCTGATCCTCGGCCTCGATTCCCAGGTCCGCCCGCAAATAGAGCAGGAACTCGCGGGGGTCACGCGGGGCCTGAAAGAGAAACGCGGTGCGGTGGGAGCGCTCCAGCCGCGTCAGAAGCAGAAAAAGCAGGGTAGTCTTGCCCAATCCCGGCTCGGCCGTCAGCGCCAAGAATCCCCGCGCCGATTCAATCCCATAAGCCAGAGCACCCAGCACCCGGCGATGGGTCGAGCTCAAGTAGAGGTAGCGAGGATCAGGGGTCACTCCGAAGGGTTGCGCACAGAGCCCGTAGTAATCCAGCAATGCTGCCCCAGACGATGGCGACGCGAAATAATCAAGCCCTTTCATTTGGCTCTTTCAACTCCGTGTTTGCCGGGTCCAACTGGAGAGCGTCTGCAAGTTGGTCGAGCCGCTTGCGGAGATCACGCGCAACAAATTCTGAAGTTCTGCGGTGGACAGTCTCAGCTTGCTGGCGGAGCGTCGCCAAGGCAGCTTGGTTAAGCGCAGCGATCTGCTTCTCGGTCTGCTCCATTACGGCCTTTCCCGATGCCGTCAGTTGCGCACTCAAAGCTTCATGCGCCTTCTCGGCGCGTTGGCGAAGGTCGTCCGCCAGGTGGGCGGTTGTCTCGCGGAGTTGTTCAGAAACCTCATTTGCGCTCTTGGATTTGAAGGCGTCGAGGCTGCTCTCGAGTTCCGCTCGGAAACCCTCTAAGATGACGTCTGCCTTAGCCTGCAGCTCGGAGGTAGCGGAAGTCAACAGGTTAGTAAGGGTTTCCTGGCTGCGCTGCCGGGCGGCCTCCTTCAGGCCCAGCTCCATTTCCTCGCAGGCGGACCGAGCCTTCGCCAGCGCCTCGTCCAGGCGGGCAGACAGCCTCGCACTCGCCTCAACATCAAAGAGTTCGAGCACCGCAGATGCCTCGTACTGGGCGCGCCGGCGCGTCTCATTGGCGAACGTGGTGGAGGCCAGTTCGAGCTCCTGAGACAACTTCGAATAAAGTTCTTCGAAGGAGGAATTCAGATTTCGCCAGCTCTGTTGCTGGATCTCGTGGCTCTTGGCAAGCAAAGTCTCAAGCTCGGTGCGAGAAGCCCGAAAAAAATCCGACAGCGCGCGCGAGTCGCGAGGTGGTCGCGGGTTCCCGCTTAGCGGGAGTTCGGATTCCGATATTTCAGCGCCCCGCGGTTTATCCATAAATGAGCCTCGATTACACTTCAGTTAGTCACCAACGAGATCGGAGTGCGCTTTCCCACTTACACCGTCGCCGTCGCAGTCTACTTAACGCGAAGCTCAAAGGGGTTGTCAAGTATCAATTAAATTATACTTACAAGCTATATTATCGAGTATTAAATAATGGCCGCGGTCCAAATCTACGGGAGACGCTGCGAGAAAAGCTAATAAAGCTTGCCTTCCCGTTTTCGCCCCGTATAGTCCACGTACACGACTTTCAGCTCAGAATAGAACTCGATGGCCGTGGAGCCCGTCTCGCGCTCGCCCAGACCGCTCGATTTGGTGCCACCGAACGGCACGTGCGCTTCGCCGCCCACCGTGGGCGAGTTGACGTGAACCATGCCGCAGTCCAGCCGCTCGGCAGCCTGAAAGACGCGGTTGGCATCCGTACTGAAGATTGAGGACGTGAGTCCGAAGGGTATGTTGTTGGCTGCGACCAAAGCGGAATCGAAATCTCGGGCGCGGATGACCGACAGCACAGGCCCGAAAATCTCTTCCTGAGCAATGCACGCCTCAGGCGATACGTGGTCGAAGATGGTGGGAGCGATGAAGTACCCGTTATCGTAATTGCCGCCGAGCAGGCGCTCTCCTCCGCAGACCAACCGGGCCTCGCGCTTGCCGATTTCCAGGTACTCCTCCACCTTGTGGAGCTGGGCCTTGTCGACCGAGGGCCCTACATAGGTATCAGCCTCGCTGCCGTCGCCGACCTTGAGCTTGCGGGTGCGTTCAGCGAGCATTTCGACGAACCGGTCCGCCACGACATCCACCACCACGACGCGACTGGTGGCGGTACAACGTTGCCCGGTGGAACCAAAAGCGCCGGAGACAGTGCTCTCCGCAGCAAGGTCCAGGTCAGCGTCTTCCAGCACCACCACCGGGTTTTTGCCGCCCATCTCGCATTGGATCTTCTTGAGTTGCTGTGCGCCCTTGGCGTAGATGCGGCTGCCGACCTCGGTCGAGCCGGTAAAGGAGATCGCGCGCACGTCAGGACTCCCCACCAGCTCGTCGCCGATCTCGGAGCCCGAACCTGTGGCCATGTTTAACACACCAGCCGGCACGCCCGCTTCGACAAACAATTCAACCAGCCTGCGCGCCGTGAAGCTAGTCAACTCTGCTGGCTTCCACACTACGGTATTACCGCAAACGAGCGCCGGCGCGATCTTCCAAACCGGTATGGCCACGGGAAAGTTCCAGGGCGTAATCAGACCCACCACCCCGAGCGGCTGGCGGATGGTGTAAGCGAGGTTCCTGGGAAGTTCGGAAGGAAGGGTTTCACCGGTCAGCCTTCGGCCCTCGCCGGCGATGAATTCGAGGATGTTGATGCTCCGCAGAAGCTCGCCCCGCGACTCTGCCACGGTCTTGCCCTCTTCGCGCGTCAGCAACCTCGCCACCTCTTCCTTGTGCTCTTCGAGCAGGCGGGAGGCGCGCAGCAAGATCTTGCCGCGTTGCGGCGCAGGAGTGTCGCGCCAGGCTGGCAGGGCCCGCTTCGCCGCCTGGATGGCCCGCCGCATCTCCTCGCGAGTGCTTCGTGGAACGCAGCCGACGAGGTCGTCGAGATTCGCCGGATTTCGCCGTTCGACCCTTTTCGCTGAACCGGACTCCACCCACGTCCCGTCGATATAGTTCGCGCAGATCGCTGTCCGGCTCATGTGCGTAAGTGTTGCCATCTGACCCTCCAAAAACGAACCTAAGCCCAATGTCAAGTGGCTAATGAGATCTCGACTCGGCTAAGCAGATCCTTCGCTCCGCTCCGTCGAAAGCATGCAAGCTCGCAAGGGTCGTAGGGGTACGGCTTGCCGTACCTCGGTCCGCGCCACTCCCAGGCAGAAGGGTACGGCAAGCCGCACCCCTACAGTCATTGCGGGTTAGTCGTTCACCGGGTCGCCGGTGGCGACTTTCATAGAAATTGGTGGGCCGAAGGCCCATGTGACACTCAGGATGACAACTTCATGTTGCGTTTGTGCGGTTCTCACGGCCAAGAAGATGTAGGAACTCCGAGCTACGGCTTCACCGCAGCGAACGACTTATCCATCATCTCGATCGCCGTGTCTACATCGCCCTCCTCAATATTCAAGGGCGGCGACAACCGCAGGACGTTGGCGAAAAGCCCACCTTTACCTACCAACAGACCGTTCGAGCGGCACAGCTCCATGAACTGACTCGTGGCCTCCGGCGCAGGCTCCTTGGTGTTCCGGTTCTTCACTAACTCCAGGCCTTGCATCAGCCCCATACCGCGGACGTCACCGATGAGGGGATACTTCTGCTGCAATGCCTCGAGCTTCTGGCGAAAGTAGCCGCCGACGCGCTCGACGTTTTCGAGCAGCTTTTCCTCCTCGATCACTTCGATGGTCGCCTTGGCCGCGACCGACGAAACGGGATTGCCGCCAAAGGTGGAAATTGTCAGGCCTTTAAAACTGTCGGCAACTTCCGGTGTGGCGATGCATAAACCCACGGGGGTGCCGTTGGCCATGCCCTTGGCCGCGGTGATCATGTCGGGCTCCACTTCCCAATGCTCGATGCCGAACCAGTGCTTGCCGGTGCGCCCGAAGCCCGTTTGCACCTCGTCGGCAATGAACAGGCCGCCGTACTTCTTCACGATGGTGAAGACGATCTTGAAGTATTCCTTGGGAGGTGTGATGAATCCGCCCACGCCCTGGATGGTCTCTGCCAGGAAGGCGGCGATACTGCCCGAGGTGGTGGTGCGGATGGTCTCCTCTACGTCCTCCGCGCACGCCACCCCACAACTTGGGTAGGTCAGGTGCAACGGGCAGCGGTAGCAGTAGGGACTAACGGCGTGCGAAATCCCCACACTGACGATGCCGGCGCGCCGGTAGGGCGAATGTGCCGTCAGCGACTTCGCCAGCAGCGAGTGGCCGCTGTAACCGTGGCGTAGCGCCACAACGTCGAAGCTCCCCGTCGCCATACGCGCCAGCATCACCGCCGTCTCGTCAGCCTCGGTCCCGCTGTTACAAAAAAAGCTCTTCTGGAGCCGCCCGGGGGTGATCTCGGCCAGTTTCTCCGCCAACGCCACAATGTGC
>Ga0187846_10001365_pt1 | contig 13827 bp, 10 predicted proteins | sample TC_taG_FD_161473 | JGI IMG/M metagenome (GOLD analysis project Ga0187846, IMG submission 161473) | Biofilm microbial communities from the roof of an iron ore cave, State of Minas Gerais, Brazil - TC_06 Biofilm (v2) | ecosystem: Environmental > Terrestrial > Deep subsurface > Cave > Wall biofilm...
GTCCGCGCCTTTCTCTTCGCGTTAATAGTCTGGGCAGCAGGTAATAAAAGATCCTGGCGTTTGCAACAGCGTTAACGACAGCGACGGCGTCTTCTGCCACGGTCCCGTATCCATTCCAGAAAGCCTTCTCAAGTGCCAAAACCGACGGGCCCGCCGTGAGGGGATATAACAGACTGGCCCGAAGATTGAAAATAATGCTGGCAAGGTCGTGCAAGATCGTTCTGGACCGGGAATGTTCGAAATCGATGATCCACAAACGGTTTCGATTGTCGTCCCAGAGGAGATTGGCGAGCGAGAAATCGCCATGACTGACCGCCACGGGAGCAGATATGGCGCCCCGTCCGCCAAGCGATTGGAAGACGTTTTCGAGCGCTCTCAGCGCGTGGAAAGCGTAAAGTGTGGACTCGATCCGTTCGGAACGCAGAAAATTGCCCACCGTTTCGAGCATTTCATGGATGTCCACTATTTCCTTCCCTTCGAAGGACGCGTCGTGAACCTGCTTCAGCCAGCCGCCTGCCTGAAACATTGCCGCTGTGCTCGGCTCCGCTTTAGACTGCTTGTGGCGAGACCACTTGACCAAGCGGTCCAGGCGCGTGCCTTCGAGTTCTTCGAATACGAGGGTCCTGTTCCGAGCCGACATCCCGAGAAGCGCCGGCGTGTGTTTGTTACCCGCGAGGTCTTGGAATTTCAGGACCATGTTGGCCTCGGCCTCGACCTGATCGCCAATAGGCCTGGTGGCTTCACTGATGCGAGCGGCGTGTTCCAAAGGAAACAGAAAACGGGGTAGGCGCGTCGCGGCGGGATAAGAGTCTGCCAGATAAATCTTTGCAAAGATTCTGCGCCTATCGGTCCAGCCGTAGCAGCGGAGAACCACGCCGGAGCGATCCGGCTCGAAACGCTCCACGACGACCCGTTGCGGGTCCGTATTCAGTGCGGAAGCGATTCTTTCCTTGACCTCACCTCTTTCAAGCCGCATTCGCTGAAAAGGGGCAGCCACCGGATGCTGCGCCAGAAGTGGGCTCAACTGGAAGGATTGCTCGTAGCGCACTGGAAACTCCCCGAAGCAAAGCGCGGCGCCGACCGAAAGCGAACCATCATGCAACCGGTCACGAAAGCGGTGGCGCTGGATAAGACGAGCGTGAGCATGGCCCCTTTCAGTCCATAGGCGAGCGTCAACGGGATCCCAACCACAAGCGACACCGCGCAAGCCGCTGAGTAAGCCCAAAATACCGACGCCGGAGACTGCATAGCCCTCAGCATGATAGCCTGCGTTGTGGCGGAAATTCGAAATACAGATGCCAGCGCGGCCCAAAAGAGTATACCGGTAATTTGGGAGTACTTACCGTTGTAAAGATGCTGGGTGATTGGCCCTCCCAAGGGAAGCACAACGGCCCAGTAAAGCAGAGTACCTCCCACATACAGGGCGGCCAGCCGCCAAGCGAGGCGTCTGATCCCCTCCAACCCCTCCTGATGGTGGATGCGAGACGCATATGGCAGTGAGAGCAGAGACAAAGCCGCAAACACCTGCCCAATTGGCGATGAGAAATTCATCAGAGCTTTCATTTTTCCCAGTTCTGCCAAACCGCGAAATCGTCCGAGGAAACCGTAACAGATTGCTCCTGCAAACCAGATTGCGACTGCGCTCCCCAATGCCCACCGGCCATACGCCCAATGGACTCGAAGGATTTGCCGCCATCCGAACTCGTGCCCGGCCTGAGCGGAAATCCAGCGAGGCTTCAAAATATGGAGCATCCGCAGAGAGGTGCAGATGGCTCCGGCTGCCATCAAAAGGAAAGCGGATAAGGGGCTGAGCCACTGCCCCGAATAAAGGACCACAAGCCCGCACAACAGGATCGCAAGATAAAGGGATGACCCGATAAGGGCGTCCTTCGCGGAGAGCTTTATATAGAAGGCGCGACGAGTCAGCTCAAAGAGTTGAACCGAAGGTATGGCTACGCCGACCGCGATCAGTGCGGAGAACAGCTCGTTTTGCGACCTGAGCGTATGCATTACGAATGCCCCGGCCAGGGTAAGCAAACCCATCAATGCGGAGATAATGACGTGGATCCGCAGCAGGGCTCCCAGATAATCCCGATGCAACTGCCCGTAATCGGAGGAGCCGAAAACGCTCATCGGTTCCAGGATGACACAGCCGTAAAAAATGCTGAAGAAAAGGAATACTTCAAACGCCAGTGCATAGGCGCCGTATCGCTCCGGAGTGAGGGAGCGCGCCAGGAGAAGGGAAATTAGAAAATTGGATCCTGAAATGAAACCCTGATCCAGCAGCGCAATGAGGCCTTTGCCCGACCAAACTCTAGGACCGAGGTACCCGGCCGCCGTTCTCGGCGGCTGAAAGACCGTCGGCTGGGCCGCGGCGGTTGTGATGAGCTGGGCGCGCCAAGTTGTCATGCGGGGATTCCGGTCTCAGCGAACCTGTGTTCGGCGTCCGAACCAGCGCCAGCGCGCCAGCCTAAAAAGCGCACTCGGAAGCCATTCGCCGGCGACCGTCGCCGGGCTCCGGGCTACCTGCGGGAACAAGAAGCGGACGCGAAATTTGTGCGAGATCTTCCGCCAAATGCGGCGGAATAGATCCACAGTCCGGTTAAGGCACATCACAAAGAATGGCTTGGGGTCATCCTTCGACAGGAAAGCGGTCTCGTCGATTCCTCGCAACGACGCAATCCACTCCCGGACTCCCAGGCTACCTTCCTGGTAGTATCGAACGCTGGAAACCAGATCGAGGTCTTCTACCATCCATCGCCGTCCCTCAATGAAATGGCCGCAGGATACCGGCTGGCCGGTCAGATCCAGGTAGAGCGCACGAGCCACATCCATGCCGTTGTCGTCTACGAAGAGACGAAATGTGGAGCCAATTCTGGGATTAACATCCAGCACCTTATGGATACCATCTCTCGCATCGTACCGGTAACCGATATCGAGAATTCCGTGATACCCAAGCTCTCGCATGAATCGCCGAGTGACTTCCTCCACTTTGTCATTTCGGAGGCAAACTCCCAGGCTGGTCGAACCCGTATGCACGGGGCACTGCCGGAGCTTCTTGCCGGTGAAGCCGGCCAGACATTCCGAGGACTCGTTGAAATATCCGTTGAACATCCAGATGGTGTCATCACCGCCAGGGATGTATTCCTGCAGGAACAGATTGGGAGATTGTGAGTCTTCGGCCTCGTCATATTTTTCGAGAAGCTCCCGCACCGAGTTCAGGATGAACATCTTCTTCCCCGTCTTTTCCCAAAGGCGCTGCCCATCAATTCCCTTCAACATAACGGGGAAGACCGCGCGGGCCGCGAAGGCAAGTACCTCGTCCCGACATGCTGGAAACGAAGACGCTGCGGTGGGGACATTGTGGAGCTTCGCCAGGTGGTACATTTCCCGCTTGCTGCTGAGCGAGGCAGCCAGTCCGGGCCGCTGATTCGGAAAGATGAACCATTCGTGCAGCCAGGACGCGTGATCTTCCACAAACTTTGCGGTGCAGTCCGTGGTCGGGATGATAATAGCACGCCGCCCGATCTGGCGCCCCACTTCCGACAGGTAGCGCAGGGATTGCCCGGCGGGCAAGTGTTCGATATCCGAGTGGAATCCGCCCTGACAATACTTGGAGAAGAAAGCCGGCGCCCACCGGTTCGGGTCCAGATTGTAGACCGGAATACCGAGGCAGCCAAGGCTCCGTACGATGTTCAGGCCCCCGTGGCTCTCCGATCGAAGCACCAGCACGGGCGTAGAAGTATCTGGAATCTTCAATCCAGAATCTCCATTCTGTTTTCGAGCACGGCGCCGGAATGGGCTGAAATTCTTGAGGTAATCTGAGAGTCCCCGGCAATCATGACGACTTCCTCTCCGTCGAACTGGAATACCTCCTCCAAGTCGGCAACGTGGGAGAGGATGAATGCCAAGTCCCGCGCCTGACCTGTCCGCCGAAGATATTGGACGCTCTTACTACATAGAATGGAGGATATAGGTTTGCCCTCCCATCGGGCGATCATCTCATTCGTATTCAGGTCCTGTGGCTGAAATCCGGACCGAAGGAGTTCGCCCGCTATCCAGGCGCAACAGATCTGATCTTCCTCGCGAAATTCACCGTAATTTCCAGCTCCAATCACAGCTACGCAAGAATGGAGTCCTGCAAGGTATCGCGACAGAAACCTCGCGTTTCTCAAACAGGCAACGTAGACGGCGCCGCAGTTCCGCGCAGCATGGATCAGCTTTGTTCCGTGTGAGGACAGTAATATCAAGGACCGAAAGGTGTCGGTTCGTAGAGCCACCTCGGCGGGACTATTGTTCAAATCAAATCCAGCAGGCATCTCTCCGCTCTGCTCGCCGGCGCAGAGCGAATCGGGATGTTGGGCCCGAAGGACTTGCGCCGCTTCGAGGGAAGCCGCTGGATAACACCGCCGACCCAGGGATACCGCCGTTGCAATGGTGGTAGTCGTCCGAATCACGTCAACGGCAACGATGGCATACCCATGGCGGTAACGCTCGACACTTTCCGCAGAACAGTCAATGATTACCTGTCTACTCATGGAGTTCTATCCCTGACCGGAAAGCTCCCTGTCTCAGTCGGTCGGGTGGGTCGGGCCTCAAGTTCCTCAGTTCAAAAGAATCAGAGTGCAATCCGCGGCGGTAGCCCTCCACTCGCAGGACTTCCTCCAGCCTGACATTGCACAGGTGCACGTGCCTGCCGAAATGTTTGAGCAAGGCGAACTGGCTCGGCTTGGTGGGTGCCTCAAACATCAGATTCGCGAGACCAAGCCCTTCCACCAGCACATCGGCATAATGCTGCTGTAGAACACCCTGGTCATCGAAGAGTCCCACTCCCTGGGCGCTCTCCCTGGCCTCGACGACCAGTTGAACTGCACCGGCATCCAGCCATTGGCGCCCTTGCTGGACGAGATGTCGAAGGACCCGCTCGTCGAAGGGTCCATCGTGTTTCTTGCCCAGCTCGAACTGCACTTCCAAGCCTCTCGCCGTCGCATTGCGGACCACCTCACGCGGATTCAGCGGGGTGTCAGTGAAGCCTTGGGCGCACTCGATGCGATTTACGCCGAGATCGGCACAAAGATCGAGGTACGCCCGCAACTGACCTTGGGCGACCGCTATCTCGAATACGCTCCCGCCCGTGACGGTTGGAACGCCATGCCGGCGAGCCGCTGCTATTTTCTCGCGAGTGGCTTCCTCCCGCGCCAGCAACCAGCCGGCCATGGAGATTTTCAAAATCGAAAACAGATGGGCGCTTTGCGCCAAGTGGCTCTCCAGGGTCACCGGATCGTAGCCCGGATCAAACGGGCTCGTCCGCGGGGGCAGTTCCAGCACACCGATTCTTCGTAGGAACTCCTGTGTGCGACATTGCTTTCGAATTGCAATTGCACCCGATTTCTTCATAAGTCGCAAACCCCTCCGCCAAACCGCCCGGGAATGGACTGCAGGAGCGATGGCGCGGGAATCATACTGCGCCCGAACCCTTCAGCACGGCGGGAATGGTACCGGCGAGAATCCTCAAATCCAGCCACAGTGACCAGTGGTCGATGTATTGCATGTCAAGTTCCATCCACTGCTCGAACGATATCGAACTTCGGCCGCTGACCTGCCACAGGCAGGTGATTCCAGGACGGACGCTGAAGCGCCGTCGGTGCCAGTCCCGATCGAATCCGCGATAGTCCCTCACCGGGAGAGGTCTGGGGCCCACCAGGCTCATGTCGCCTTTGAGTACGTTAAAAATTTGGGGAAGCTCGTCAATGCTCGACTTTCTCAACAGGCTTCCCACGGGAGTGATCCGGGGATCGTTCTTGATTTTGAAGACGGGCCCGCGGGCCTCATTCAGATGTTCCAGCGCATGCTGCTTCTGTTCCGCATCCGCGACCATCGTGCGGAGTTTGTACATCCGAAATATGCGTTTGTTCAGGCCGAGTCTCTCTTGAACGAAAAATACCGGGCCGGGTGACGTCAGCTTAATTAATATTGCCGCCGCGAGAAATAGCGGCCCCAAAAGGACCAGTAGCGCCGAGCACACGAGAAAGTCCAGAGCTCGCTTCGCAAAGACAGACCACCCATCGAGGCGGCCTGTATACAACGTGATCAGCGGACCATCCTCGAATTCTTCGGCCTTGGATCTTGCCAGCTTCATGTCGAAAAGGCTCAGGAGAAACCGCACTACAATTCCCTGAGTCTCGCAAACGGCGGCGATTTTGGAAGCCTCGAAGTAGAAGGATTTCAGGGGCAGGCCAATGACAATCTCATCGACAACGTTGTTTCTGATAAATTCAGGCAGGCCATCAAGGTCGCAGACCAGCGGCCACGCCATCGGCCGGAATTGGCTGAGGCCGCTCCATTCGTGGTCGGCAAAGCCGATGATACGATAGCCCAGGTGGGCGCTGGACTCAATCTTGTTGGCGAACGCAATCGCCCTCGGGTTGGTGCCCGCTACCAGAACGTACCGAAGGTTCCGGCCGCGCCTCCGGGCGGCCTTCAATACGAACTGGATCAACACTCGGCTTCCCACCACTGCGCCACTGGACATCATCCAGAAAGCGAGCAGGAACGGCCCGTTTACCATGTTAATGTGGAACAGGGGTTTCGCCACTGCCACGCAGATCACTGCGGCCGTGGTTGCCTTGATGATTTGGCTGTAAATGGCTCTGCCGGAAGCGTAACGGCGGGATTCGTACAACCCGAAATACGAAAAGATCAGGTGCCAGGCAACAAGAAGGCCGGAGAACAGCAGGAAGTTCTGAACCTTGATGCGCATAGAGAAAAATTCCGTAATGGATATCTTGGCATCCAGGCCCGGAACCGCGGCCAACAGGAAACAGGAAGTCATAATGACTAGATCGAAGGAGGGCATGGCAACTCGAAGGCTGGGGCGTCGCATGGGAATCGGTGATGAGATTCGTGTCGGCTGGTGCGGAACTGACAGTTGCGGCGCTGGTGTTCTCTGAGGTTAACGGAGAAGTTCCCCGGCCAATGCCGGAGCATCCGCCGGCGGGGACCAAAGGTCGGCCGGCACTCTCCATTCGGACACGCTTTTAGGCGCTGGCCGCCCCATGCACACATACTCGAATCCGGCTTGGCGCGCCTGTGCGGGGTCATAGAGGTTTCGCCCATCCAGCAATACTGGAACCTCCATCAGCTCGCGCAGGGCGGCCAGATCCAACTGCCTGTATTCCTCCCATTCCGTGATCAGCAGAACAGCTTGCGCACCTCGTGCCACATCGTACGGAGATGCGCAGTAGGTTATCTTGCCAGGATTTTCCTGGAAGAGCCGGCGCGCGGTTGGCATCGCCTTGGGATCGTGCAGGCGGAGCGATGCCCCCTCACTCAAAAAGGATTCGATTATTCTGATGCTCGGCGCCTCGCGCATATCGTCTGTTCCGGGCTTAAAGGCAAGCCCAAGGATTCCTACGGTTTTCCCGTTCAGAATCCAGAGAGATTCGCGCACCTTCGCCAGAAACGTGTCGATGCGCCCGCGGTTGATGCGCTCTGCCGCGTGGAGGAGCGCGCAATCCAGCCCGTTCTCCTCGATCAGATGAATGAAGGATCGAAGATCCTTCGGAAGACAGTACCCTCCGAATCCAATTCCTGCTTGCAGGAACTGCGGTCCGATGCGAGGGTCGAGACCAAGGCCTTCGGCAACCCGTTGGACATCCGCCCCCAGGGCGTCACAGATATCCGCTACCATGTTGATGAACGAAATCTTCGTAGCCAGGAACGCATTGGCCGAATGCTTGATGAGCTCCGCCGTCGTGACGTCTGTTACGACGATAGGGCAATGCAACGGGCGGTAAATCGCCTCCAAGATTCGCCGGGCACGATCTGATGCGACGCCAATAATGATACGGGAAGGATGAAAGAAATTTTCAATTGCTGTGCCTTCTTGGAGAAACTCGGGGTTGGAAGCGACCTCAAAACCGGGCCCTTGCTCCTCCTGTGAGGCGGGCAAGACGGCTTTCCGGCCGACTTGGCCGTTCGGATGTTTCCGCGCCAGAGCGTACCGTCCCACGGTTCGCTCAATCCATAATGCGGTGATCGCGGGAACTGTGCTCTTTTCCACAATCAGCTTGTAGCCGTTTAAGCTTTTACCGATGGTGCGTGCGATTTGTTCTACTTGGGAAAGGTCGGAAGCGCCGTTTTCTCGCTGCGGTGTACCAACGCAAACGAAAAGAACGGAGGCGGACTGCACCGCTTCCACCACGTCGCAAGTAACCCGAAATTTTCCGGTCGCGCTGTGCTTCGCCAGCAAGGCATCCAGGCCGGGCTCGAAAAAGGGAGGTGTGCCCTTTTGGATCAGTCGGATTTTTTCTGCGTCTTCATCAGCTCCGATTACCTCCCAGCCCAGTTCTGCCAGTCCAACGGCAGTGGGGAGTCCTATGTGACCAAGTCCCAGGACCCCAACTGTCTGTGAATGATCGAATTGTTGGATCACATTCATTCAGACGCTCCTCCTGGACTCTCTCCGAGCCTGGTTGATCAAATCCTCGAATATAAGAATTCGGGGGTCGGAAAAGTCCGTTTGTTCAACACCGCACCGAGAATCCGAACCCGTGCAAATTCCAAACTCTCTTTCGCGCGGCGCGCGGCTTCCTTGCGGGATGCATTGGAGGCCAGCACGAGGACCACTCCGTCCGCCAACTGTGCGACCTGCATTCCATCGGCGTATGCAATGACTGGCGGCACGTCAATGAGCACATAACTGAACACGTTACGCAACTCCGTGAGTCGCTCCGTGACGCGGCAGATGCTCGGGAGCGCGGCTGACGATCTGGAACCGGCTGTGACAAACCACAAATTGGAGCCCTGCAACCTTCTGGCAAAATTGCAGATCGGCTCGCGCTTGGCGATGGCATCCGTTAATCCCCATTGGTTATCGGCGGAAAACCAGTGGTGCAACGCCGGGAAGCGCAGGTTCGCATCCACAACGCAAACCGACCCATCCACCTGAGCGGCCAGAGCTTCGGCTGCGCCCGCGCAGACCGACGTACAACCGGAACCACACTCGGTTCCCGCAAACATAACTACTTTGACAGGATGATCACCCGATCGCAGGAAGAGTTTCTGAACAAGTTTCAGCAGCTCCTCGCGGATCAGAGAGTGGGGATCGGGCAAAGGCCTCATTTCGTATGTGGGGAAAGCGTCCCCTGAGACGTTGCCTCCAACCCGTGGTATTCCGTCAATCTTCCGCAACATCTGGAAGTATTTGCTCATGAGCCCCCTTCAATCCGAGGTACGGAGCCGCTGCTCCAAAACACGGTTTTCGTCGAAACTTCCCCGGCCCGCAAATTTATGTCGCTTTCCACCGGAGGATAACCGGGCGCCAGGTAAACTTTCCATTTATGCAATCCTGGGGGAAGAGTCGCCACCACGCGACTGCGCCCATACAGTTGTCCGTCGATGAAAATTTCCATTCCGAGCGGCTGCGTTTCTATAACAAACACCGCAGGCTGTGCATCCAGTAAATCGGCTTTGACCGAGCCACTTTCTCTTTGCTTAATCGCATCCTTTCCATTCCCGCTCGGATAGTTAGGCTTGGAAACAGAACCGGGAGGACTATTTGGCCGAATGGAAACGGACGAGTTCTCAGAATCTGCATTTTCCCCGTCAGGCGAAAGATCGATGTTTCCGGCAACAGCAGCGGAGGCGAGCATTGCCGAGGCTCCTCTGTCTTTTTCCGATTTCGAAGATACTGTTCGAGAGCCGGCGATTGGACCTCCAGATTCCCCGTTGGGCAGGGGCCCCGACTTAGATACAGCGTTGAGAGAAGCTTTGGCGGTCGGGTTCGGTAGATTCCCTTTGATGTAGGAAATAGCCAGGGACCAGTACCGATGTGCCCTTGCCAAGGTTGACTTGGCGTAGGAGCCAGTCCAAAGGATTTCTGCTTGCAAGGCTATCACAAGCAGTATCGCCGCCGCCCAATATTGCAGTCGCTTCGCGATCGAAGTTCTCGTTGCCGCGCGTCGGGGAGCGTCGCCGCCGAACGACTGGGCCGGCGCTTCGCTCGTGGCTGGCTCCATTTTCATCGCGTTAGATTTCCCGTCCGGGGTGAATTGCGATTTCGCTTTCTCCCAATCGAGATCACTCATCACCTCTTGCAGCGTGGCAAGGTCAATCTGCTTTTGCCGCTTCACAAAACCGAGGCACAGCGCATGGAAACAAAGGTTATTAACGTTCCGCGGGATGCCGCCACTGTGCGCGGCAACGGCCTCCAAAGCCTTGGAGGTGAACAACGGATCGCTCTCCGCGTAGCCCGCCGATCGAAGGCGGTGATCAATGTACGACGCCACTTGGCCGGCGTTCAAGGGAGTCAAATAACAGAAGACAGAGATACGCTGGCGTAATTGAACGAGACGGGGATCGGCCAGCCGGTCAGCCAGTTCCGGCTGACCGGCCAGAACGAGCTGCAACAGCTTGGTTTGAGGAGTTTCGAAATTGGAGAGCATCCGCAGCATTTCGAGGGAAGCGTAATCTAGCTGCTGGGCTTCGTCGATGAGCACCACAACTTGTCGGCCGAGTCGCGATTCGCGGATCAAAACATCGTTGAGCTGGCCTTGCAGGCCGTCCAGAGCGAGACTGCGGGGATCCTCCCCCAAATCCTCGAGCAGGCAGCGCAGGAGTTCGACCGGCGAGGAATAGATCCGGGAAAGAAACGCGGTATGGGCGGTTCTTCCCAACTCTTCTTCAATGCGAAAAAGCAATGTGGTCTTGCCCAAGCCAGGCTTGGCGATCAACGCCAGAAAACCCCGCTTTGCTTGAATTCCGTAGAGTAACGAAGCGAAGGCTTCTCGATTCTCCGAGTTCAGGTAAAAAAAACGAGGATCGGGTGTCACGCCAAAGGGCTGTTCCCGCAGGCCAAAATATTCCAGAAACGTCAACTAGGTCTCCGGTCGATCCTCAGCGTTCCGCTGCAATGGCCATGCCGCCCTGCCCTCCTCCCCGGCGGACAAAGCTGGCATCTCTCCGGACGGAGGTGGCAGGAAAAATCTGGGCAGCCGTCCATTTTTCGGAAAGGATGCGAGGACTTCCAATTCGAGGTACTCCGCGACTTCCGCGGGCGTGCGGAACGAGGGATCGAAATAGTCGGTCACGAAAGCTCCCGCTAGGCTAATGACCAGCGCCAGGACGCCACCCGAAAGGAGCACCATCCAAGGTGGCGTGACAGGCAGGCGCGGGATCGTGGGTGCCTCCGCAATCGCCACGTTCAGGATGCGATTGTTATCCAGGGCGTCGGAAATACGGGCTTGCTCTTCTTTCTGCTGGTACAGCAAATAATTCGCTTCCGTCGTTTTGATCCTTCGGATCAAATCCTGGCGCTGTAAACCTCGCTTGTCGGCCAGGAGCGCATCTTCGCTGTAACCCAGAACAATTGGGGCTGTGGCATTCGCTTTGGCCTGAAGTGCTGCCAAGTTGGCATTGGCCCGCACCAGTTCGGACTGTAACAGATCGTAGGTCGGATTCCGGTCGGTGCTCTCTTCCTTGACCGGCCTATGCCCCTCCGCATCGATCGTGGCACGCACATCCACAATCTGCTGGTCCACCTCCTGCACCAGGCGATAACTGGGATCGTATTTGGCCACCAGTTCGGTCCGCTTGTTCTCAAGTTCCTGAAGGCGTGACTTTAAATCCGCCATGAGCTGGGGGTTGTCCCCAACCTTCAATTGGGTTGGCAGCCGCTGGGGGGTTTTTTCCATTTCGTTCCGGATCTCTTGCACCCGCCGGCTTGTTTCCTGAATCTCTGAGCGAGTTTGCTTTAAAACCGCGTCGAAATCGTTCGCCTTTCTCAATAGAATTTCTTTTTCGAGATCCGGATTTGAGGTGTTTTCTTTCCGATCGAAACTCGCGAGCAAGCCCTCTTCTTCGGAAAGTTCCTCCCGGTAGCTCTTGGCCTGCCGCTCGAAAAATTCGAACACACCCGGGGGGCGATTCACCTGGAGATGCTTGGCAAGATACAGGCTATCGAGTTCGCTCAGCACGCGCGCGGCCTTTTCCGGGGAGCGGGAGCTGTAGCTGATGCCAATCATATTCGACTGGGGAACCTCTGCGATCCGCAGCACATTTCCGAGCCGCTGAACGGCTTTGGCGGTCTTCCAGCCTTGCTCATGCTTGGAAGGCCACCAAGGCCACCACTCTTTTTCCGAATCCAGGCCGGTGTTTCGTGTTACGGTCTCCAATAAATCGTTACTTCTCAGCAGCGAGATTTCGGTATTGATTTCGCGCTCGGTCGGCATATCGAGGCTGCTGCTTTCCTGCTCCCGCGAACTGGCATCGGTGGAAACCGTCTCGTTTGCCCGCCGGTGCTTGACCAGAATCTTGGTCGTCGCTTCATACTTGGCACCGACGAGCATCGCGATAATCACTCCGGCAAACGTCGCGAGAAACAAAAGCGCCATAACGCGGCTCTGCCGGAACAGGACCGTGGATATTTCGCGCAATACTTCCGAGGAGGAGCGCGCGCCGGAACGTCGGACTATCAAACGTTGTTCTTCCATCTTGGTTCTCCTGAAAGCTACCCGGTCTAGAAACCCTTTGCTGGAATTAGATGGCTAATTCAGCGAGATCCTCGTTTAGTAACTGGATGGATGGCCCAATCAAGGGTAGGGACTGACAATTTGGCCGCTACGGTACGTGAGGAAATATTGCAAGGTTGGGAAGAGGAATATAGGGCTTTATTTTGGATATTGTGTTTTGAGGGATATAGAGCATGTCGCCTGGGTTCAAAAACACATCTTCGTTCAGAGTCCCTGATCCCAGCATTCGCTTGAGATCGATCTTCCTGACGGATGCCCAGTTCCCGGATACGCGCCGGAAAAGCAAGACTTGGGAATGTTTAGCGTTCGTCGTGAAGCCACCGGCCTCCGCGACAGCAGCGGTGATCGTCGTAGCTCCACGCAGGTCGTATTTCCCGGGACGTTCCACCTGACCCAGAGCCAGGAAGTACGGCTTCTCGAATTCCTTGATGGTCACAGTGATGACTGGCTTCGCGAGAATTTTCGCGTATGCCTCTTGCACAACCTGGCGGAGCTGCGGAAGCGTCTTTCCCTCAACCTGAATATCGCCAACGTCCTTTAAGGTCACAAATCCGTCAGGCTGGACTGTGATCGTCTGATTGAACTCTGGGGTAAATTCGAACTCGATACTCAAAACGTCGTTTTTCTCCACCCTGTACCGCGGGTCTCGTATCTGTAACTCTTGTGGATCAGGCTCGCCGGCCGCGTCAATCTTGTCCACGCCCTGGTTGAGTACTTTCACAATGGGATCGGATTGGGAGAGGCCTTTGTCTTGCCCGGCTACCGCAACCGAAAAGGATGCGGTCAGAACGAGAACCGCCAATTCCAAGGCCGTGAATTGTGAGATCACTTTACTCCCTCCTGTCGAAAAGGATGGTGTGCTGGTCGCCCTCTATATAACCGCCCAAAGGCCCGCAAAACACTATCTCGTCGCGGATCTTTCCAGTCTCAGCATTCGGGGGCTTTTCCCCCGCGTGTTGCGCTGGCGGCCATTCCTGGACTCCATATTGAAACTCGCCACGCTTGGTTTCTGCCAGCCCGCCGCAGGAGCCCCCGCAGCCTCGGCCAGCTCCGACCGGAAATAGGGAATTACCCGCTGGATTCCCCGCCGCAGGCTGACTTTCGGACTCCACTTTAATGTGGAAATGGCCTTAGCAATATCGGGCCGGCGGCGCATAGGATCATCGACTGGCAGGGGCCGAAAAACTATCTTGCTTCGACTACCAGTCACATCAATAACCATTCGCGCCAAGTCCAGCAATGAAATCTCCTCCGGATTGCCAAGATTGATCGGACCCGTCTGATCGGAAACCATTAG
>Ga0187846_10001366_pt1 | contig 13825 bp, 16 predicted proteins | sample TC_taG_FD_161473 | JGI IMG/M metagenome (GOLD analysis project Ga0187846, IMG submission 161473) | Biofilm microbial communities from the roof of an iron ore cave, State of Minas Gerais, Brazil - TC_06 Biofilm (v2) | ecosystem: Environmental > Terrestrial > Deep subsurface > Cave > Wall biofilm...
CTCTTCAGCGATGTCGGGATGTTCTTCCAAGTAGCCTTTGGCGTTCTCTCGACCCTGGCCGATGCGCGCATCCCCATACGTGTACCATGAGCCGGTCTTGCCGATGATATTGTGATCGAGCCCGACGTCGATGAGCGAGCCGCTGCGGCTGATCCCCTTACCGTACATGATGTCGAACTCCGCGACCTTGAAGGGCGGGGCGACCTTGTTCTTCACGACCTTGACGCGCGTGCGCGAGCCGACGACGTCGGTGCCGACTTTGATCGTCTCGAGCTTGCGGATGTCCAAGCGCACCGAAGCGTAGAACTTCAGCGCGCGCCCGCCGCTCGTCGTCTCCGGATTGCCGAACATCACCCCGATCTTCTCGCGGATCTGGTTGATGAACACCATCGTGGTGCGCGACTTGCTGATGGCGGCGGTCAGCTTGCGCAGCGCCTGCGACATCAGCCGCGCCTGTAGTCCTACGTGCGGCTCACCCATCTCGCCTTCGATCTCGGCTTTAGGCACGAGCGCGGCGACGGAGTCGATGACGACGATGTCGACCGCGTTGGAGCGGACCAGCATCTCGGCGATATCGAGCGCTTGCTCGCCGGTGTCAGGCTGCGACACGAGTAGATTGTCGAGGTCGACGCCCAGATTGCGCGCGTAGGCCGGGTCGAGCGCATGCTCGACGTCGATGAACGCCGCCACCCCGCCGGTCTTCTGCGCCTCCGCGATGCAATGCAAGGTGAGCGTGGTCTTGCCCGATGATTCCGGGCCGAAGATCTCCACGACCCGGCCGCGCGGCAGGCCGCCGACGCCGAGCGCGAGATCGAGGCCGATCGAGCCTGTCGAAACGGTCTCGATCTGCGTGTTGGCAGCCGCCTCGCCAAGTTTCATGATCGCGCCTTTGCCGAATTGGCGCTCGATCTGGGCTACCGCGTTTTCGAGGGCTTTGTCTTTTTCCGACACTAGGTTACCTTTCTTTTCCGAGCTCGCCGACGCGCGGAACACTACATTATAGCGTACGCTCGAACAGCGCGTCCACGTACGCTGCCGGGTCGAAGGGCTTGAGCTGGTCAAGCTGTTCCCCGAAGCCGACGTACTGCACCGGCACGCCGAGTTGGTCGACGATTGCTACGATAATCCCGCCCCGCGCCGTTCCGTCAAGTTTCGTGACGGCGATGCCCGTCAGGTTGGCCGCCTCGTGGAACAGACGGGCCTGCGAAACAGCGTTTTGGCCGGTCGACGCGTCGAGCACGAGCAGGGTCTCGTGCGGAGCGCCGTCCACCTCGCGCGCGATGACCCGCCGGATCTTCTTCAGCTCCTCCATGAGGTTGTGCTTGGTCTGCAGGCGTCCCGCGGTATCGATGTAGACGACATCGTGGCCGCGGGATTTGGCGGCTGCGAGCCCGTCGAACACCACGGCTGCGGGGTCGGCGCCCTCCTTCGAACGTACGAGTTCTGCGCCGGCACGTTTTGCCCAAATCTCAAGCTGGTCGGCGGCGGCAGCGCGATACGTGTCTGCTGCGATGAGGAGCGCTTGCTGTCGCCGCGCGCGTGCGACGGCGGCTAGCTTGCCGATCGTCGTCGTCTTGCCCGACCCGTTGACGCCGACGACGAGCACGACGTGCGGCTTGGCCGCGCTGGTCTCCGGCGCACGGCCCGGATGTCTGAGAAAGTCCGCGACGTCATTTCGGAAGACGCGAAGCACCGCGTCGCCGGTGCGCAGATTCTGCTGCTGGGCTGCGACCTTGAGCTGGGCGGCGACCTTCTCAGCGTAGCCGACGCCGAAATCCGCGGCGATCAGCGTCTCCTCAAGCTCCGTCCAGAACACCTCGTCGACAAGTTGGCGCCCGAGCAGGGCGTTCCAATGGCCTGCCAGCCCGTCGCGCGTCTTCGCGAGGGCTTCTCGAAACGTACTGAGCAGGCGCATTGTGGATTAATTCGACGCGGCGGCTGTCGGTAACTTGTGGATAAATGAGGCTGCCAAATGACTCCGAGCTCGCTTGCGCTCGCTCGGAACACTACATCTCCTCGAGCTTCGCTCGAGTGCTACACAAAACTCTTAGGAGGCTTGTGAGATCTGCGGTTTCTTGCGGACGTACTTTTGGCGTACGTTCGGATCGCCTTCGCGATAGCCGAGATCCAAGTGCAGCGCCCGTAATTTCGAGCGCAGGCGGATCACCGCTTGCGCGTGGATCTGCGAAACGCGAGATTCGGAAACGTTGAGCGCGCCCTTGATATCCTTGAGCGTGAGGCCTTCGAAGTAATACAGCGTGATGACGGTGCGCTCTTGCGGCGGTAGCCCGTCGACTGCGCGTGAGAGCGCGGCTTTGATCTCCGAGGTTTCGACCTGATGCGTGGGGTCGGGGCCGTTGTCTTTGAGCGTGTCGAGCAGGGCGATGTCGTGCCCCTTCTCGTTCGGGAGGAACTCTTCAAGCGACAGGATCGACGTGCCGCGGATCTTGAGCAGGAGCGTGTGGTACTCTTTGAGCGTCAGCCCCATGCCCTTGGCGACCTCGCCTTCAACAGGCATGCGTCCGAGCGTGCCTTCGAGCGAACCCATCACGCGTTCGAGCTCGCGCGCTTTTTGCCGCACTGCGCGCGGCACCCAGTCCATGGCGCGCAACGCATCGAGAATCGCGCCGCTGATGCGGGTCGTCGCGTACGTTTCGAACTTAACGCCGCGCGAGTCGTCGTACTTGGTGATCGCGTCGATGAGGCCGAGGATGCCCTCGTTCACGAGGTCGTTGATCTCGACGTGCGACGGCAGGTTCACCGAGATCTTACCGGCGACGTACTTGACAAGCGGCAAGTATTTGTGGACGATCTCTTCTCGCGTCAGGTTGCGGCCGGAGATCGCGTAGGTCCGGCCGCCGCGCGTGGGCGCGATCATGGCCGAACCCTTTCAAGCGGAAGGCCGTTACCGGCAAGTAGTTTATCGAGCGACTCGCGTCTGAAACGGTACTGGCCACCCGGCGTCTTGATCGCTTCAACGAGCCCTTCGCGCGCCCAGCGGCGGATAGCCGCGTCAGTCATGTTCAATTCGCGGGCGACTTCACCGGAAGTCATCCAGTCTTTGGCTCGCTGCTTGCGGCGCAACGGAGCGCGCCGGTCTTCAGCCATGTACGCGACGACCTTTCGGACACGAACTCGAGGCACTGCTCGAACGCGACGAGAGGCTCACAACGCGGGATTCCGCGGGGTGCAGCCGCAGCCGCACCAACAGCGGGCCCCCAGCTTTCACGTTTTTACGATTTTGCTCCTTTTTTCGGCCTATTCGATTTTTCTCAATAGGTGGATTTTGCCGGTCTAGATGACGGGACAATAGAAAAGACGACGCCGCCTCAAGGGCGTCGGCCTAAAAAGCTATGGCGGCCTCGAGGGGCCGCCACTGCATGATAGGCCGGCGGCCTTAGGGGCCGCCACAGCGTTACGCCTGCGGGACGGTTTCGGCGGTGAACGTTACTCGGGTTTCTCCGAACGTGATCTTGTCGCCGTGACGCAAGGGCGTGGGAGCGTGCGACACGAGGCGCTGCGAGCCGTTGAGCGACGTGCCGTTCGTGCTCTCCAAGTCTTCGATGATGAAGCTGCCGTGGCGGCGCATGATAAAGGCGTGGCGTCGCGACACATAGTTTCCGCCGTCGAACGGGGCGAGATCGATGTCCGGGTAGACGCCGTCGACGACCGACGCCCGGCCGACCAGCACGACGTCGCTGTCAATCGGCAGGTCGATCTCATTGCCGCCGTCTTCGACGAATAACGTAAGGCAGCCGCGCACCGCGGGAGCTTCAATCCGCCGCGTGGCTGATTCGTCGAGATTCGCTACCTCAGCGGGGAGCGCTTCGCCGCAAACCTTGCAGTAGGTCTCGCCGGCGTAGTTGCGCGCAAAACACCGTCCGCAAAGGCGCGCGCTCTCCTCGCTTCTCGACGCGGCGAACGGCGATGTCGCGGGGTGTCTGTGCACAGTACCCAAATCGGTTCCCATACCTTCAGTCCGTCTGCCCACGTTCGGGTTGCCCCCGGAGAATGGTGGTGAGCAGTATCGTAACACTCTCTTTATACCCCGCGGTGTGACGCGCCACACACCGTCACACGTACCGCCGGCACACACCCGCGCCGGTCCTCAAGAGTAGTCTAGCTCATCACTGTGGACCCGTACCTGAAGATCGCGTTAGGCGTACCTGATGCGTGGATTAAGTGCGGCGTACAGGATGTCGATCAGCAGATTCACGAGCACGAATGTCGAGGCGAAGAGCAAGATCGCGCCGTTGACGAGCGGGCTGTCGCGGTTGCTGATGGCCTCGAATGCAAGCCTGCCGACCCCGGGCCACGCGAATATGTGTTCTGTGAGCACGGCCCCACCCAGCAGCAGACCAGTCTGCAACCCGATGACGGTCACGATCGGGATCAGTGCATTGCGCAACCCGTGGTGGACGACTACCGCGTATGTGCCCAAACCCTTGGCGCGCGCCGTGCGCATGTAGTCGGTATTTCGCACCTCGAGCATGCTCGCGCGCGTCATCTTCGCCACGATCGCGAGCGGAATGGTTCCGAGCGTGATCGCCGGCAGTGCGAGGTGGCGCAGCGCGTCGAAAAACGCAGCGACGTTGCCTGCGAGCAGCGCGTCCAGGGTCATGAGATGCGTCCGCGCCGGTACCTCGAAATGCAGCGAAATGCGACCGCCGATCGGAAACACGTCGAAGCCGGCGCGGCTCGGTTCGTAGGCGAGCATGAACAGCAGCATCCAGCCGAGCCAGAACACCGGCACCGACACGCCGATGAGCACGACGATGTTGATCGCGGTATCGAGCGCCGTGCGATGGTTGAGCGCAGCCACGATGCCCGCCGGAATGCCGACGAGCACCGCAAAGCACATCGCCGCAAGCGCCAGCTCGACGGTCGCCGGAAAGTACTCCATCAATTTGCGCGATACCGGAACATTGTCGGCGAGCGATCGGCCAAGATTGCCGTGCCCAACCTGCCAGACGTATGCCGCCAGTTGATCGTACCAAGGACGATCGAGCTGCAGCTCGTGGGTGAGACGCTCGATGTCGGCTTTGGTCGCGTGCTCACCGAGCAGAATCTGCACCGGATTTCCCGGGATCAGGTGCAAGAAGAGGAACGAGAGGATGGTGATGGTGACGAGAACCGCAGCGAACCGTACTGCTCGCCGCACGAGAAAACTGGCCACGTGCGCTTGGCCTTTCCTATTGTTTCGCCAGCGGCCCTGCAGATGTCGGCGGGCGGCGCGCGGCCGCTTTTCGCAGGACCCCATAGCCGGACCGCAAAGACGTTTCGACGCGCTCGCGAGGCGCGCAGTTACATGAATTCGAGCGCGCTTAGAGAGCGCGTCTCTGCATCTACGTCGACGGAGCACGCAGCAGGTTCATGACGTCCGGGATTGCCTACACGGTTGCGATCGCGTTTCCGCTCGCGTGCGGAGTCGCTGCGATCGTCTACGGCCTCATCCTCATCGGCTGGATCTTGCGCAAGCCGACTGGTACTCCGCTGATGCAGCAGATCGCGGCCGCCATCCAGGAAGGCGCGTTGGCGTACATGCGGCGTCAGTATTCGACGGTCGCAATCGTCGCCGTCATCCTCTCGGTGATCATCGCAGTCGCGTTTCGCGCGTGGCAGCCTGCTGTCGGTTTCTTGATCGGCGCGGTGCTGTCAGGCGCGACCGGGTTCATCGGCATGTCGATTTCGGTGCGCGCCAACCTGCGCACCGCCGAAGCTGCAAAACTTGGACTGCCTGCCGCCTTCCGGGTCGCGTTCAACGGCGGCACGGTGACCGGGATGCTCGTCGTCGGTCTGGGGATCATCGCGGTCGCCGGTTACTTCGCGCTCATGCACGCGGTGTACGGCGCAGATCTTCGTTCGGCGCTTGGCGCGATGGTCGGCCTTGGATTCGGCTGCTCGCTGATCTCGGTGTTCGCGCGTCTCGGCGGCGGCATCTACACGAAGGCCGCGGACGTCGGCGCGGATCTCGTCGGTAAAGTTGAGGCCGGCATTCCCGAAGACGATCCGCGCAATCCCGCGGTTATCGCCGACAACGTCGGCGACAACGTCGGCGACTGCGCCGGCATGGCCGCCGACCTGTTCGAAACGTACTGCGTCACGACGATCGCGGCTATGCTGTTGGGATCGCTGGTCTTCGAATCAAGGCCCGCGCTGGCGCTTGACGCCGCGTTGTTTCCTCTTGCCATCGGCGGCGTTTCGATCATCGGTTCCATCATCGGCACGTTTTTCGTGCGCGTGCGCGGCACGGCGATCATGCAGGCGATGTACATCGGTTTGGCGATCGGCGCGATCTTTGCGGCCATCTTCTTCTACCCGCTCACATCGCGCGTGATGGGCAGTGCCGACGCTTTGATGGGCAGTACGGGCCTCTTCACGGCGTGGCGCCTGTGGGCGTGCGGCCTCATCGGATTGGCGATCACCGCGCTCATCATGATCATCACCGAGTATTTCACCGGCACGCAATACCCGCCGGTACAGCGGATCGCCAAAGCCTCGACGACCGGACACGCGACGAACATCATCACTGGGCTCGCGGTCTCGATGAAGGCGACGACCGCGCCGGCGCTCGTCATCGTCGCCGGAATCTTGGGCGCGTTTGCGCTCTCCGGTCTCTACGGCGTTGCGATCGCCGTCATGGCGATGCTGTCGCTCGCCGGCATCATCGTGGCGCTGGACTCGTACGGCCCGATCACCGACAACGCCGGCGGCATCGCCGAAATGGCAAAGTTAGGCCCCGAGATCCGCGCCATCACCGATCCGCTCGATGCGGTCGGCAACACGACCAAGGCCGTCACCAAAGGATACGCCATCGGCTCGGCTGCGCTCGCCGCCATCGTGCTCTTCGCGTCGTTCCAGCAAGAATTGGCCGAAGCGGCGCGCGGCGCCGCGGCGTTCATCTTCAAGCTCGACAATCCTTACGTGCTGTCCGGACTGCTGATCGGCGGCGCGCTGCCGTATCTGTTCGCGTCGCTCTGCATGGAAGCGGTCGGTCGCGCAGCCAGCGCGGTGGTCGAGGAAGTGCGGCGCCAGTTCCGCGAGATCAAAGGCATCATGGACGGCACCGCCAAGCCCGAGTACGGGCGCGCTGTCAGCCTGGTGACGGCGGCCGCGCTGCGCGAGATGCTCGTGCCCGCCCTCATCCCGGTGTTGACGCCGATACTCATCGTGCTGCTCGGCGTCTTCCACATCTTCTCGCCTACGAACGCGGCGTTGATGCTCGGCGGCGCGCTGGTCGGTTCGATCGTTACCGGTCTGTTCGTCGCTATTTCGATGACGTCTGGTGGCGGCGCGTGGGATAACGCCAAGAAGTACATCGAGGATGGCCACTACGGCGGCAAGGGCAGCCCGGCGCACGCCGCGGCAGTCACTGGCGACACCGTCGGCGATCCTTATAAGGACACAGCCGGTCCTGCCATCAACCCGATGATCAAAGTGTTGAACATCGTTTCGCTGCTGCTCGTTCCATTCTTGAAATAACGTATTCCCGACTACGTCGTCACTTGATGATCGGGCGAAACCACGGGCCGATCGCTTGCCAAATTTTCGCGAACCACATGAGCTCCCACGCTCGACCTTGTGGGAAGATCGCCACCAGCGCCAGCGCAACGCATGCGTAGAAGATGACCCCAAGCACCGTCCAGATGAACGCGGCGATGTTAAGTTTGGCGAGCGCGGGAGGTAACTGCGCCGACTGTTCGAGCGGAGCGCCCGCTCGCGGCGAGCTAGGCGACGCAACTCCAGTTCGGGGTGCAGCAGGCGAGGCGACTTCGCCGGCGAGCGGCGCGGCGTCGGCTCCAATCCCCTGTCCGCGCAACAGGCCGGCTTCGCCGCTGAGCTGCCGGCTGATCTTGCGGCGCTCGTCCTCGTTCAGGTCCACGAATTCCGCGACCGTCGCATAGCCGCCGAGCTCGACGCCTTCGGCTTGCGATTTGACGCGGATGAGCGCGCGCACGGTTGAATTGATCGAACGCAAGTCGACGCTCGTAAACAGAACCGTTCCTGCCGGGATCTCGACTGGGAACGACGCGATCAGGCCGTGCTCGTCGAGATGCGTGACGCGGCCGATGACGTCAAGATTGTACTCGGTGTTGCGCGCCTCGATGAACGCCGGCGGCGAAAGCGGCGGCGGCAGCTCGGACGGTGGAGGCGATCCGAATCTCATGCGCCCGGAATCGTCATTGGTTGAGGAGCGCCTCCGGCCGGTTCGGGCGTCGGCGTGTCCGCCGGCGCCGGCGTTGCGCTAACCGGCGCAGTCGTTGCGGGAGACGCCGGCGCGGGGGTAGCGGCTACGATCGTTGGTGCCTGCGTCGGTTGGGGCGACGGCGTGCGTGGTGCGGGCGTTGGCGCCCCGACGATGATCGCCGCGCGAAGCGCAGGTTTGAACCCGCACATGTAGTCCCATTTGCCGAGTTCGGTGAACTGGAGCGATACGCTGCGACCTGGATCTATCGGCCCGGTATCCCATGTACCGTCAGCTGCGGTTGCAGTATGTTGGATCTTGTCGCCGTTCGTCCAGGTGACGGTTTGACCGGGTGTGAGATGAAGGCTCGACGGGTGAAAGCCGTCTTTGTCGACCATGACGGCGAGCGGAGTCGTTGTGGGCGCCGGTACAGGTAGGGCGATCGCGCGATCTCGCGCCTGGTGTAAGGCGGCCAACAGCAGCGTTGCCGCGCTGAGCGACACCGCCGAGATACGTGCGACACGCGCTCGCGCGCGCCGTCCTGCTGCCATAGGCATGTCCGGACCCTTTTACCTTAGTACATCGGCGGCTGACGCCTGGTCCCGCAGGCGGTAACGCCCCGCATATGGGAAACGCCGGCGCTGGGAAAAGCGTTACTGACGACAGATGGACAGCCGTCACACGAATCTTCAGGCTCCAAACATGACGCGCCGCTGTTCCTCTGCGGAATTCAGGGCCTCGCGCTGTCGGCCGCGGCGGTCGCCGCGACGCCTCGCCTCGCGCTGGCCGACAGCACCTCGCAAGAACGCGCGATCGGGCAGCAAGTCTACGCCGACCAGCGCCAAAAAAATCAGATCCTTGACCGGTCGCCCTTCTACTCCGTCCTGCGCGCCGTCGGTGCGAGGATCTCGAAAGCGGCAGCGCCGCACTGGTACACGATGAACTTCGTCATCGTCAAAGGCGATAAGGCGAACGCTTTCTCGGTGCCCGGCGGTTGGGTCTATGTCAACGAGGCGTTGCTGCGCAACGCCGAGGATGAGGCCGAACTTGCCAATGTGCTCGGCCATGAAACGGGCCACATCGTGCTGGGCCACGTCATGAACCGCTTGCGGCAGGCGCAAGAGGTGAACTTGCTGTTCGCCCTGGGCGGCCTGTTCGTCCACTCCCAGGGCGCTGCCACGACGTACAGCATCGCAGAGTTAGGGGCGAACTACGGTTTTCTGAACTTCTCGCGCCAGCAAGAATACCAGGCCGATCACGAGGGAGTCATTCTCGCAAACGGCGCCGGCTACAATCCGTGGGGCATGGTCTGGTTCTTCCAAAAGCTCGAGGCGCTCTACGGCGACGCCGGTTTCGAGCAATTCGTGCAGGACCACCCATCGACCAAGGACCGCATCGCTCGCATCGAGTCATTCTTCGCGAGCGATCGAACTGCGTTTGGTTCGTGGTCGCGGGCGATCGCCCGGCGGCCCGGCCTGCCGTTGGACAATGCCAACACGCGCCTCGTCCTGAATTAGCCGGCCGGACATTCGTAGCCGAACGGCTACTGGATCTCGACCTTCGCGCCTTCGCCTTCGAGCTTAGCCTTGATCGTGTCGGCTTCTTCTTTCGTCACGCCGGTCTTGACGGGCTTCGGAGCGCCTTCGACGAGGTCTTTCGCCTCTTTCAGTCCGAGGCCGGGCACGACTTCGCGCACGACCTTGATGACGTTGATCTTCTTCTCGCCGGCCGCCGTCAAGATGACGTCAAAACTGGTTTTTGCCTCAGCTGCCGGTGCGGCTGCGCCGGCGGCGGGAACCGCGACCGCGACGGGTGCCGCGCTCACGCCGAATTGCTCCTCCAGCGACTTCACGAGTTCGTCTAACTCGAGGACGGTCAGTTTGTGGATCTGTGAGATGATGTCGGAGACTGCCATGATGTTGATGGATTCCTTTCCTAGAGGTCTCGACTCGAGCGTTCGCTCGAGTGCTACCTAAGCGGCGGGTTGTTCCTCAGATTTCTTGGTATGGATGGCGCGCAGCGCGCGCACGAGCTTGCTGCGGTTTGCGTTGAGCGTGCCGTGCAGCCGGTAGATCGGCGACTTGAGGCTCCTGACGAGCGCACCGAGCAATTCGATGCGGCTGCGTATCTTCGACAGCGCGGTGATGTCGGCCGGCCCGAGGTAGCGGCCATCCACGATCGCTGCCTTGATCTGCAGTTTGTTTGAGTCGCTGGCGAACTTGGTGAGCGCCTTCGCCGCGGCCACGGGATCTGAACCCACGAAAGCGACCGCGGTCGGCCCTTCAAGCACGCTTGTGAGCTGTCCGCGGCGTTGTTCGTCGACAGCCATACGGAACAGCGTGTTCTTCACGACCGAAAACGTCGACGCGTCCTTGCGCAGTTCTTTGCGCAGCGTCCGCAACTCGCCGACGGTCAGCCCGCGATAGTCGGTGAAGAACATCGACGCGGCGCGAGCGGCGCGTTCCCGCAGCTCTTCGATCTGTGATTCTTTTTTCGCGGTCGGCATACAAAAAGCGCTCCCTCGTTCGGTTTTGAGAAAGCGCCTCGCGATGTCGTCGGGCTCAAGAGCCCGACACTACAGTGCGGTTTGCTTCCTCGGCAGGCCCTTTGCGGGATTATCGCAACCCAGTTTCGGCCGGGCCGCGACCTGCTGTCATCGGATGCGCGGCACGCTGCAAGAGCGCGCCACTACATTGTCGTTACGCGGCGGCCGGTCTCAACCTCGCGGGGTCGATCCGCACGCCCGGCCCCATCGTGCTCGTCAAGGTGACGCTCCTCAGGTACGTTCCCTTGGCCGATGCCGGTTTGGCCCGGACGACCGCATCCATCAGCGTCGTCACGTTTTCCAGCAGCGCCTCCTTGGAAAAAGACGCCTTGCCGACCACGCAGTGGATGTTCGCCGCTTTGTCCAGGCGGTATTCTACCTTACCGGCCTTGATCTCCGCAACCGCCTGCTTGATGTTTTGCGTCACCGTCCCGGTTTTCGGATTGGGCATGCGCTGTGCGAGGATCTTGCCGAGGTTGGAGCCGACGGCGCCCATCATGTCCGGGGTGGCGACCGCCACGTCGAAGTCAAGCCAGCCGCCTTTGACCCGGTCGATCAGATCCTGATCGCCGACCACGTCTGCGCCCGCTTCTTGCGCTTCCTTCGCCTTCTCGCCCTTGGCGAAGACGATGACTTTCTTCGACTGGCCGGTGCCGTGCGGCAGCACCACCGTGCCGCGCACGTTTTGCTCCGACTTCTTTGGATCAACGCCAAGCCGAATGTGCAGCTCGATCGTCTCGTCGAACTTCGCCTTGGCGGTCAGCTTCACGAGGTCGACCGCGCGCGCCGATTCGAAGAGGCGCTCGTCGCCCTTCAGCTTGACTGACTCGCGATACTTCTTGCCGTGCTTTGCCATGCTACCCTACTTCGATGCCCATCGAGCGCGCCGTGCCGGCCACGATCTTCGCCGCCGCGTCGATGTCGTTAGCGTTGAGATCGGCCATCTTGATCTTAGCGATCTCGCGAACCTTATCCATCGAGATTTTCCCGACCTTGGTCCGGTTCGGCTCGCCCGATCCTTTCTCAACTCCCGCAGCCTTTTTGATGAGATCCGCCGCCGGCGGCGTCTTGAGGACGAACGTGAACGATCGGTCCTCGAACACCGTGATGACCGCCGGGATGATCTGACCCTTTTGAGCGGCGGTGCGCTCGTTGTACGTCTTGCAGAACTCCATGATGTTGATGCCATGTTGACCGAGCGCGGGACCGACCGGCGGCGCCGGAGTCGCGGCGCCTGCTGGGCACTGCAGGGTGATCTTCGCGATGACTTTCTTTGCCACGTCTTATACTTTCTCAACCTGATAGAATTCGAGCTCGACCGGCGTCTCGCGGCCGAAGATCGAGATGAGCGCGCGCAAGCGCTCCTTTTGCGGATCGATCTCATCCACCGTGCCGGTGAAGTCGAAGAACGGCCCGGATGTGACTTTGACGCGGTCGCCCTTGGCGAAGTCGATCTTGAGCTTGGGCGTTTCGATGCCCATCTGCTTCAGGATCGTCTTCACTTCTTTGTCGGCTAACGCAAGCGGCTTCTCGCCGGATCCGGGCGAGCCGACGAATCCGGTGACGCCTTGCGTGTTGCGCACGACGTACCACGACTGGTCCGTCATCTTCATCTCGACAAGCACGTAGCCCGGGTAGACCTTCTTCTCGACTTCTTTGCGCTTGCCGTCTTTGAATTCGACTTCTTTGTCGGTCGGCACGAGCACGCGGTACACGAACTCCTGCATGTTCATCGACTTGATGCGGCGCTCGAGGTTGGCCTTGACCTTGTTCTCGTAGCCCGAGTACGTGTGGATGACGTACCACTTGCGATCCGGGTCTGTCGGCGCCTCGAGCTCTTCGGCGAGCTCCGCCGGCGCGCTCGCCATTGCCGCGCTTGCCTGAAGTTGCTGCTGTTCTAACTCTTCCATATTCCTGCTACTGCGGAATCTTGAACAAAAAGCTGATCACGCCGCTCACGACCGACGTCCAGATCGCGACCGTGACGACGAGCGCGACCGTGATCAGCGTCGCCGAAACCCACTCGTCGCGGCTCGGCCACGTCACGCGTTTCATCTCCGAAACGACCGCGCGATAACCGTCGATGACACGCCGCCACTGGCGCTCGCGCTCTTCCGTGCGAGCTTGCTGTTGCTGCTCTTTTTGCTTTGCGGGTTTCCCGTCTGGGGACTCCGCCGGCCCCCCAGCGGCCATGATGCGCTTCATCTACTCCTTATGTCGACTCAGGGCGGACAGGACTCGAACCTGCAACCAACGGTTTTGGAGACCGCTACTCTACCAATTGAGCTACCGCCCTACACGGCGTAGACTCGAGCTTCGCTCGAGTGCTACGTTTCTCCGAGCTCGCTAAAGCTCGCTCGGAACATTACACTTCGCTCGAGTGCTGCGGTTTTCCCGATTACCTGGTCTCCTTGTGGCCCGTGTGACACTTGCACCACCGGCAGTACTTGGAAAGCTCGAGCCGGGTGCTGGTGTGTTGGCGGTTCTTCGTCGTCGTATAGTTGCGGCGCTTGCACTCGCCGCACGCAAGGGTGACGATGACGCGGTTCTCTTTTCTTGCCATCTCGCTGCTATTCGATCACCTTGGTGACGACGCCGGCGCCCACCGTGCGCCCGCCCTCGCGGATCGCAAAGCGCAACCCCTCTTCGCACGCGATCGGCGTGATCAGCTCCACCGTCATGCGGATGTTGTCCCCGGGCATGACCATCTCGACGCCCTCGGGCAGCTTGATCGAGCCGGTCACGTCGGTCGTGCGGAAGTAGAACTGCGGACGGTAGTTCGAGAAAAACGGCGTGTGACGGCCGCCCTCGTCTTTGCTAAGGACATAGACTTCGGCCTCAAACGTCTTGTGCGGTTTGATGCTGCCGGGCTTGGCCAGCACCTGACCGCGCTCGATGTCCGTGCGCTCGATGCCGCGCAAGAGCACCCCGACGTTGTCGCCCGCAATCCCCTCATCGAGCAGCTTGCGGAACATCTCGACTCCGGTCACCACCGACTTTTTGGCCTCGTCCTTGAGCCCGACGATCTCCACCTCGTCGCCCACCTTCACCCGGCCGCGCTCCACGCGCCCCGTGCCTACCGTGCCGCGACCGGT
>Ga0187846_10001367_pt1 | contig 13821 bp, 13 predicted proteins | sample TC_taG_FD_161473 | JGI IMG/M metagenome (GOLD analysis project Ga0187846, IMG submission 161473) | Biofilm microbial communities from the roof of an iron ore cave, State of Minas Gerais, Brazil - TC_06 Biofilm (v2) | ecosystem: Environmental > Terrestrial > Deep subsurface > Cave > Wall biofilm...
CGTTGAGGCGCACCGACGCCGCCGGCGTCGCCGCTCTGATTCGCTCACATCCGACACTCCTGCATCTGCTCCAGCGCTTGCAGCTTGGCGGCGACGGCTCACCTGGTCAGGTTATCTCGACTCATGATGATCAACTGATCGTCATCGAGAGCGGCTACGGCAAGGCTAAGAAGCCAGAGGATTACCTCGATGCATTTCGGCAATTCATCGAGGACAACCGCAATAGGATCGCGGGTCTGAACATCGCCGTGACACGTCCGCGAGAACTGACCCGGGAGCACCTACGCGCGCTGCGCCTCGCTCTCGCGGACGCGGAGTTTACTGAAGCGACAATCAGGACCGCTTGGCGGGAGGCGAAGAATGAAGACATCGCGGCCAGCATCATTGGCTACATTCGCCAACTCGCGCTCGGGTCACCGCTCGTCCCGTTCGAAGCTCGGGTCGATCGTGCAATCAAGAAGATTCTGGCTTCGCGCGCTTGGCCGGGGCCACAGAAGAAGTGGCTAGAACGCATCGCCAAAGAGATGAAGCGGTCGATTGTCATCGATCAGAGCACGTTCGAAGAAGGCGCCTTCAAGAATGCGGGTGGGTTTAAGAATATGCAGCACGTCTTTGGCAATGAGGCGATGAAGCTCGTGGACCAGATTGCGGACGCGGTCTGGGAAGACGCGGCCTGAAGAAGGCAAAGAGTCGGAGAGATGACTTCCACCCAAGATATCGTCCAAAAACTCTGGTCGCTTTGCGACATTCTGCGTGATGACGGGATTACCTACCACCAGTACGTCACCGAGCTCACGCTGCTGCTATTCCTGAAGATGGCGAAGGAGACCGAAACGGAACGTCGCCTGCCGGAAGGGAAGCGGTGGGACGATCTCAAGCGTCGGAACGGCGTAGAACAGCACACGTTCTACAGATCACTGCTGATCGACCTCGGAAAGGCGTCCGATCCGCTGGTCGCGGCTATCTACGCCAATGCCAGCACGAGCATCAAAGAACCACGCCATTTGGCGCAACTCATTGATGACATCGATGCTCTGGACTGGTACTCGGCCCGCCAGGACGGTCTGGGTGATCTCTATGAGGGATTGCTCGAGAAGAATGCCAGTGAGTTGAAAAGCGGGGCGGGCCAGTATTTCACGCCACGCCCGCTGATCTACGCGATGGTCGAAGTCATTAAGCCGCAGGCAGGGGAGATCGTTCAGGACCCCGCCGCTGGCACAGCCGGGTTCTTGATCATTGCGGATCGATACATAAAGCACCATACCGATGAGCTGTTCGACCTCGAGGCTTCGCAGCAGGAGTTCCAGAAGACGAGGGCGTTCGTGGGCATGGAACTGGTGCCGGATGCGCAACGGCTGGCGCTAATGAACTGCATGCTGCACGACATAGTTGGGACGGAGACCGGGCCGGTCTGGCTCGGCAACACTCTTTCCTCGGAAGGTCAGCGGCTTCCAAGAGCGGAGGTGATTCTTACCAACCCGCCATTCGGAACGAAGAAAGGGGGCGGGCTGCCGACGCGGGACGATTTCACCTATCCGACCAGTAACAAGCAGCTCGCCTTCCTTGAGCACGTTTACCGCAGTCTGAAGCCCGGCGGTCGAGCTGCGATTGTGGTACCTGACAACGTGCTTTTCGAGAGCGGTGTAGGCCGTCAGATCCGTGAGGATCTGATGAATAAATGTAACCTGCATACGATCCTGCGCCTACCAACCGGGATCTTCTATGCACAGGGCGTGAAGACCAATGTGCTCTTCTTCACAAGGGGCAGGATCGATACGGCCAACACAAAGGCTGTCTGGGTCTATGACCTGCGGGCCAACATGCCGCAATTTGGCAAGCGGACGCCATTTACGGTCGACGCTCTACGACCTTTCGTTACAGCCTATGGCGAAAGACCAGACGGCACCGGATCGCGAACCGACGAAGGTGAGTTGGGTCGATTCCGTTCCTTTACGCGTACCTGGATCACAGAACGCGGGGACAGTCTCGACATTTCTTGGCTGAAGGACGAGTCCGCAGTGGACGCCGCAGATCTACCCGAGCCTGGCGCGCTGGCGCAGGAGGCCATAGGTGAGTTGGAGCACGCCACGGCTGAATTGGAAGCTATCCTTGCCGAACTGGGTGCTGAGGTTCCCGAATGACGGAGGTCTGTCGCGGCTGGTATCGAGGGAAGCTTGGCGACCTAGTCGATTACGGCGCAACCGAAAAGATCGAACCGAGCAAGATTCCGCGCGATGCATGGGTGTTAGAACTCGAGGATATTGAGCGGGATACCTCTCGGATCATCTCACGCAAGACTGCTGCGCAGCGCAAACCTAAGAGCACGAAGAACCGATTCAGAGCTGGTGATGTGCTCTACGGGAAATTGCGTCCATATCTCAACAAGGTCGTTCTTGCGGATCGCGACGGATTTTCGACAACGGAGATTGTTCCCCTCAATGCCCACGGATATGCGGAACAACGCTTCCTGTTCTATTGGTTGAAGTCGACGGAATTCCGGGAATATGCGAATTCAGTCAGTCATGGCATCAACATGCCAAGGCTTGGAACAGAGGCCGGAAGCGCGGCCCCTCTAGTTCTGGCACCCCTCGCGGAACAAAGGCGCCTTGCCGACAGGCTCGATTCGCTTATCGCGCACGCAGACATGTGCCGGGTGCGCCTGGATCGCCTACTGCAAATTATCAAACGGCTTCGACAGTCGGTTTTGGTGGCAGCAACCTCGGGTAAGTTGACGGAAGAATGGCGCCAACGGCATCCGACGGAGTCAGGAAAGGCGCTTCTCGAGAGAATCGTAGCCGCGAGGCTCTTATCGGCTCAGAGCGAGAGTCATCGAAGGAGGATCGAAGAGTTGACGGATGCGGTTGCCGGCGTCGAGGGCAACGGGAACTGGTTCCCTTCTTCGTGGGTCAGCTGCACAATCGGTTCAATCGGGGATGTTTGCAACGGAAGCACGCCCTCGCGGAAGGAAGCGGGCTATTGGAGGGGAACTATCCCCTGGGTCAGTTCAGGAGAAGTGCAAAATTGCGAGATTTTCGAGACGCGAGAGCGTATTTCTCAGCAGGGGTTTGAGAATTCGTCCGTGAGGCTCCTTCCGGAAGGGACTGTGTTGGTCGCGATGATTGGAGAAGGGAAGACCCGAGGTCAGTCGGCAATTCTCCGTGTCGGCGCATGCATCAACCAGAACATAGCCGGGGTAGTTATCGACCACGGCCTAGTCGAACCGAAATTCCTTTTCTACTGGCTTCAGGCGCGATATGAGGCAAATCGCGAAGTTGGGAGCGGGTCGGGACCGCAGGCGCTGAACTGTCAGCGTGTCCGGGAGCTACCAGTAAGCCTGCCGCCACTGGGCGAACAGATCGCAATCGCTCGTCGAGTCGACCTGCTCCTTTCCAACGTCGACAAGCTAATGTCTCAGGTCGCTAGCGCGCGTGCACGAGTCGATTCATTTATGCCGGCGATTCTCGCTAAAGCCTTTCGTGGCGAGCTTCTACCACAGGACCCGAACGACGAGCCAGCGAGCGTGCTGCTACAACGGTTACGCGGCGAACGCCAAGGTCATACTGAAAGCAGAGGCCGGTCTCGCCCGCAGAGCACGTCTAATAGAACATCGGTCGCCCTCGCAGATGGCAAGGCAGGTTCAGCTCGACATTTGTCGCTGTCGGGGGAGTAGCCAACTGGAATCGTAACGGGCTGACGTGCTGGGGCTCGACGCGATTGAGAGTCGCGACATCAGGGAACCGTGGAGCCGCAATCTGCTCGCTTACATGGGGCACTACGTGGGGATAATCCAGGGAATGCTCAATATAGGATTGATTTCAAAGGGAATATGGTGGACCTCGTCTCCACCAGTACCATCCGCTCCGACACTGCACTCCGATGCGCTTGAGTGCAACAAGTCCCTGAAGTTGCAGAGAAATCCCGGCCCTCGTAGAGTCGGCCGGTGCAACTCGGTATCGCCCCGGTGCGCTCCAACGCACGAATTTCTGGCGGATCCGCTGGGGGATCGGAGCGCAGGTGGCGAAGCACCTTCTTTCGGCGCGCGCGGTTCAGCTGGCAGGACCCGGTGACCACTCGGACGGCGAGGGGCTGCTTCTGCACATCGACGAGCGGCGCTCGAACTGGATTCTCAGGTACACCTCGCTAGGCGGGCGCCGGCGCGAGCTCGGTCTCGGGCGCGCCGATCGCACCATCCTCGCCGCCGCGGGGCGGTCGTTGACCGGCGCGCGCGAGGCGGCTGACGCCGCGCGCCGGCCGCGATCCGATCGACGAGAAGCGCGCCGTGCGATCGGCCGCGAGGAAGGCCGAAGTCGAAAGAAAAGTCGAGGTCCGGCGCGAACGGACGACGCTCGCCCGCGTAGCCCGCGCCTATCACGAGCGTGTGATCGAGCCCAGGCGCACGTGGATTCACTCGCGCGAATGGATCGCCTCGCTCGAGCGGCACGTTCCGTCGGAACTCTGGCACAAGCCGATCGACCGGATCGAAGCGCCGGAGCTGCTGGACGCCGTCGCTAAGGTCACCGTGAAGTACCCGGAGACCGGCCGGCGGGTGCGGCAGCGCTTGGAGCTCGTCTTCGCCGACGCGGAATTCCGCAAGCTGTGCGCCGGCAACCCGGGCCGCGCGATCCGCGAGAAGGTTCGCGAGCAATGCGGAGGCCGCACGACGCGGTGCTACAAGGCGCTCGGCTATCGGGAGGTTCCCGTGTTCGTGGCGCGCCTGCGGGCGGTTCCAGGCATCAGCGCACGTGCTCTCGAGTTCGGGCTGCTCACCGCGGCGCGGACCGCGGAGATCGTGGGCGCGCGCTGGGCGGAGATCGACTTCGCCTCCAGGACATGGACGGTTCCGGCCGAGCCCATGAAAGCGCGCGAGATCCACACGGTGCCCCTGTCCGATCGCGCGATCGAAATCCTCGAAAGTCAGCTCGGCATCAACACGAGGTACGTGTTCCCGAGCGTGCGCGGCAAAGGCACCCCGCTGTCCAACATGGCGATGCTCGAGTGCCTGCGCAGGCTCGTGGGTGGGCAGACGACCGTGCACGGGCTGTGCCGGGCGAGCTTCGCAACCTGGGCTTACGAGGCCGCCGGCGCTCGCGAGGAGATCGTCGAAGCGTGCCTCGCCCACAAGGAGACCGATCGCGTCAAGGCCGCCTACGATCGCAGCCAGCATCACGCCGCCAGGCGACGGCTGCTGCAGGCATGGGCCGACTTCGTGAACGGAAAGGCGCCGATGCCGAACGTGATCGAAGGGGATTTTCGGTCGCCGCGGGAGCCAGCGCTTTCCGCCACCGCCGAGAGGTAGCTGTGCTTGACGTGTTCCGCTTCGCGTGGTTTGCTTTTCGCACATTGCTGGGCGTGATCTTGCTCGTGCTCGCGATGGAAGCCGCGATGTGGGTTCTCGTCAAGCTTCATTCGATGGCGGCAGGCAGTGCGAGCCCGAGCGCCGCGTCAAGGCGCGTCATGTCGTACAGCGCGCCAGGCGTCCGCCATACCGATCGGCGAGGCGCCGCCGTATCATCGGCGTCGCCTCCCACGTGGCACCCACCAACGGAGAGCGGACCATGAGCGTCGTCGTCGACTTCTCCGATCTGATGGACGCATTCGAGTTCGCCAGCTTCGGCGGCGGCTTCGAACATCGTGCCTACGTCGATCGGATAACCGGGAAGATCTATTACGTGTCGGATGATTTCGAATCCGAGGAAGAGCTACCAGATGACCTCGAAGAATCGGACAGATACCTGGCCGTTCCGGACAAGAATGAACTGGACCTTGGGCGGCGCCTCGTCGATCGATTCATCGGGGAGCGGCTGCCGGATGACGTCGAGCAGGTGCGCGATTTCTTCCAGCGCAAGGGCGCCTACAGCCGCTTGAAGGTTCTGCTCACCGATCGCGGGGCGCTCCAGCAGTGGTACGAGTTCGAGCAGGCCGAAAAGGAGGCGATGCTGAAAGACTGGTGCCGGGAGAATGAGATCGAGCTCGCTGATCCAGGTGCCGCACAGCGTTCCGCGTAAAAAGCGCGGCCCGGTTGATTAAGAAATAGCGGATCCACACGCCGTCGAACTGCAGGCTTGGCTCACGCTGCATCGCCCGCCTCGTCCCGACACCAGGACCGCCGGGACCTATCGACGGAACTCCAAAGGCGCCCCGTCCGACTTACAAAAGGTTCCGCGTTAGAAAGGTCTCCGACGATCCGCGTCCTCGCATTTTCATCGCGGAATGAGTGAACAGGGATCCGCTTTTGCCATTTACGCGTGTGCCAGACGGCGTAAGACCGCCATTAGACCAGTCGTCCAAGCCTGCTCAGGGACGAGGCCAGCCTGGAACTGCTGGAAAGTAATTCCGGTCTTTGATTCGGTCAAACCGAGGACGCGCAAGTACCTCCGGATCGTCGTACCACCAAGTTTTCGGGTGCTTCGGGAGACCCTGATGCTCTTGTTTAGGGATCCGAAAATGATAAAGCTCTCTCTGCGAGTCTCGACACGTGCACCAATGCGAACAACGTGCATGAGAAACTCATTGATCTTCATCTCGCGCGCCGTGTCCGTCACGTGTTGAGAGTGCTGCTCTATCCAGGTCCCGATCTGCGTCACGAGAATATCAACGTGCGAAGGACGTTCCGTGCCAGGGACGTACCCCTGCGCTGCGGCCACCACGAAGTCAAATATCTCCTCGTCCGAGGCAATCAACCTGCGATGGTTCTCGTCCAGGTACGTCACCAATGACACGAGCGCAGTCCGTTTGTTCCCATTGTGGAATGCATGATTTGCGACGAGAGAATGAAACAGCGCGGCGCCCTTCATGACGACCGTCGTGTACTTCATAATCTTGCCGAGACCAGTCTTCGGCCTATTTGACGCCGACTCGATTAGCCCACGTTCACGGATCCCGGGCGGAGCAATTGGATCGCCACTCTCGGAGAAAACCTCGACGAGGCGTTCGTGGATTCCGATGATCTGGTTAACAGGTAGCGTGTCAGGCATTGAAGGAGTAGAGCAGCGCGAAGCTATGGCGTCAACGACCCATGTCTACTAGCTCCTGATTTCGAAAGCGGTTCAGTGGCGATGCTTTCGGTCCGTCAACTTGTCAATAGGGGTCCACTAGAGCGACTCGTGCCGCGGCATCAGTTCAAGCGCCAACGGATTCGAGGTCCTGTGCTCTCTGGAAGTTGCTCGGTGGGCTCAACTCCGGGCCCCCCAGCGACCCACACTGGTGACCAGGCGTCTGCGTCACTGGCTTCTGCTTGGACCGCTAGTGTAAGCGTCGATACGAGATTGCGGTTCGTCGCATCCGGGTCTCTACTCGTCATTGGCCGGAAATACTCGCTAGTCTTGGGAGCAGATTCCTGCCGAAAGTCGCTTGGCGGAGCGTGCGCACGCACCTCGCTGGATATTTCGCCAATCGGCCCGAGCCGCCTTAACCGTCATCTTGCCAAGTAGCTTTCCTTTTGGGGTATCTCTCGAATGCCGAGCCTTCGCATCACCAGTGTTTCGTTCAGGCACTACAAAGCCTTCGAGCGTTTCCAGATCTCGCTCCGCGAATTTAACGTATTGGTAGGGCCCAATGACGCGGGGAAATCGACAATCATCGCGGCGTTTCGGATCCTATCCGAAGGCCTGAGTGTCGCGCGCGCGCGGAAGGCAGTTTCACTCGAGGTCGAGGGCGTCGGCGCATGGGGTCATCGCCTCAACCTCGCCGACCTTTCGGTGGCCGCGGAGAACATCTTTTACAACTATGATGACTCGGCCCCCGCGGACATCAGATTCCGCCTTTCTAACGGGAATCTCCTTCGCTTGCATTTCCCGGCCCAGAACACTTGTTATCTGATTCCAGAATCACCGAAGCGTGCCGTCACTACACCGTCCCTTTTCAAGGCCGACTTCGACGTTCAAATCGGCTTCGTACCAACGCTCGGTCCAGTCGATCAGCGCGAGTTACTGTACCAAGAGCGCGCCGCCCGTCTTGCTCTGTACACCAATCGCGCATCGCGAAATTTTCGCAATATCTGGTACCACTTTGCGGAGGATTTCCCAGAGTTCAGGGAACTCCTCGTTCGAACTTGGCCGGGAATGGACATCCAGCGACCGGAAGTCACCCTGTCCGGCGGCGAAGCTACGCTCACAATGTTTTGTCCGGAGGAACGTCTCCCTCGCGAAATATGCTGGGCCGGATATGGATTCCAGGTCTGGTGCCAAATGCTCACTTACATAGTTAAGAACAAGAGGGCATCCATTCTTCTGATCGATGAGCCCGACATTTACTTGCACGCCGACCTTCAGAGGCAGCTCGTCGCCCTGCTTGGACATGTCGGGCCCGATGTGATTCTTGCGACCCATTCGACTGAAATCATTTCAGAAGTTGAACCGAGCAGCATATTGAACATCAGTAAAGATGCTGTATCTGCGCGACACATCGGCGACCTTTCCCAGGTCAAGCGTGCTTTCGCAACCCTCGGCTCGAGTCTAAATCCGACCCTGACTCAGCTCGCTAAGACTCACCGTGCATTATTCGTCGAAGGATCGGATTTTCTGATCCTGGCCGCATTCGCTCGCATAATTGGACGGACTCGCACGGCGAATCGCTCGGACTTCGCGGTCGTGCAACTTCACGGTTTCAACACGCGAAAGATGCTCGACATCGCAGAGGGAATCGAGTTGACATTAGGCGCAAAGATAAGCCGTGCCGTAATACTCGATCGCGACTTTCGCTCCGCTGAAGAAGTTGGCCAAATTGAATCCTCACTCCGCGGTGAAGGCACGATTGTTTACATCCATCGCCGCAAGGAAATTGAGAACTACCTCCTGGACGTTGGCGCTCTGACCCGTGCCGTCGAGGAACGGATAAATGAAAGGCGCCGGCGTGGCGTTTCGGTACGCGGATCTTGCCCTGATATTGCCAGATGCCTGGAGGAATTCGCCGAGGCCTTGCGTGGCGAAACGATGGCTCAGTTCCTGGCAAGGCGAGCCGATTTCCTGAAGAGAACAACGCCACATGTCGATCTGGCAACAACCAATCAAGCGGCTATTGAAGAATTCGAGGAGCGGTGGCGCAGTCCCCAGAGTCGCCTCGAAATCATTCCGGGAAAGGAGGTTTTAGCAAGACTCAACTCTCGCCTTCAAAGCGAGTTGGCACTGTCTGTGTCCGATCTCCAAATAGTGTCGCACTTCACTTCAGGCACGCTTCCGGGGGACGTTGTTCACCTGCTCGACGTAGTCGAGGACTTTCGGCAGATGCGCCGGGAAATGAATTGATCGAAGCATCGTATGTTTTCGGCACGACTACCTATCCTGCAATTCAATTTTTTGCTCCTTGAATGACCCATCGCTGCTAACAAACCGATAACAAATCGTTGAACACCACCTCGCTTCAACAAGTCGTTAGCCGTTCGTGATCGGTTCTTCAACAGCAGGGCCGGTGTGTTAAGGGAACTTCGACAGCTACTCTACGGTCTGTTAGCAGATCGTGAACACCGCCATGGAATCGGATCCCGCTGCCAGCGTCTTCGCTTTGCCCACCAGGAAAGCCCAGCAGACGCTGCACGGCTACGTGCGGCAGCACCTCCAGTTGATCGAGCAGGCCCTTTCTTTCGGGATTCCATACACGACGATCACCGAGGCTGCGCACACGGCTGGCTTTGCCGGCACTTCCGTGCACACAATGGAGCAAGCGGTGTATCGGGCGCGCCACTACAAGCCGCGCTTCGCCGTCACGCTTGGTCCGCGGCCCGCATCCCAGCCGCCGGCGGCTCCGCCTCCGCAATGGTCGGCGCCGCATTCGCCCACGAAAGAAGACATGGCCTCGATTCGCAGACGCCTCCGGGAGCTCGCGCGGCCGCCCAGACCGGGCGAAGACGATCCGCTGATCTAACGCGTCTATTGAGCGAGTACTTGTCTACTTAATGCGTTGTACAACCGAAAATCGATGATGCTCAAAACCGCGAAGCAGAAGCCGAACACCATAAAGTAGGTGCGCTTCTTCGTGGTGGTCGTGCATACGATCGCGCATGCGATCAGGGAGAGAGCAAGAAATATGCTCCAGGTGAACCAGAAACCGAAGCCGAGGATGTCCTCCGGAACTTCCGGCAGGGTCGGTCGCAAATAGTGGAGGTTCCTATCCAGGTGCTTTGAATAGTCGAGCAGCAAATCCACATAAACGCCGAGCACGAGATAGGGCAGGCCCAAGAGCAAGAGTCTTCCAGTTTGGCGCATGACTCAGAATCCAACCGTGCCCGCGCTATGCTCTCCTTAGACGGCGAATGCCATCAAGCAGCTTCGACATGAAGCGCGACACGCAGTCCAACAGCTGCTGCCATGTTCACCAGGGCATCCAGCGAAAACCTGCTGATACGTCCGCGCAGCAGATCGTTGATCCTCGGCTGCGTGACGCCGCAGCGACGGGCAGCCTCGGCCTGCGTCCAGCCCTTGCTCTCCACCAGTTCGCGCAACGCCACCATCAGATCGGCCCGGGCCCGCAAATTGGCAGCCTCGCCGGCGGTGTTTTCGAGCGCGTCCCATACGCTGTTGAAAGTCTTCTTGCTCATTCGCGGTCCTTCAGCAAGTCGCGCAGTCGTTTGGCTGCAATGTCGATCTGCTTCTTGGGCGTCTTCTCGGACGTCTTCTGGAACGCGTGCAGAACGTACACGCCGTCGGCCAGGCGCGCGATGTAGATCACGCGGTAGGTACCGGTATCGCTCCAGATGCGCAATTCCTCGACGCCCTTGCCGACGCTCGGCATCGGCTTGAAATCGTCCGGCTACAAACCTCGTTGCAGGCGGTCGATCTGAAATCCGGCATCACGACGGGCATCATCCGGAAACCCCCGAAGAACCTTCAGCGAGTCGCCGAGGAACGTGACGGGTTTCACAAAAGGATGATATATCAATATGGATATAAGTCAACCAGTGTCGGAACGAGCGGCGGACCGCCGGGGGCTGGTCTGTCGAATGAATTGTGGCGCGGCCTTGACAGGACCTCGTCTCCATCAGGTAGTCTTTCTCCGATCGTGCACATGCATGTCGCATGAGTGCACTAAACGCTTGAACTTGCAAGGCAAATCGGGCCGCTCTAGCGTCCGATGAGTGCAAGCGTGAGTCCGTCCAATGCGCCCCGATGAAGCGGTTTGCTCAGACCAGGCGAGAGATCTACGGACAGCTGCTCGCCGTCTTGGGGCGGCATGGGTCCTGAAACTTGCGACCCTGATTCGCCTTGCGGAAAGGGTGCGCATGCGCGTCATGTTCCGCGCGTTGGTTCCAGGCCGAGCTGCCGCCCGAGGATCTTGGTAACGAACCCTCCGGCTGGCTCGCCACCCACCATCTGCCTGATGCGCTCCCGTATCTCGTCTTCTCGGCCGCACGTCTGCGCGGCCTTCATCGTGTCGTCGTACGCCGCCCAGACGTCGAGGCCCGTGATCTCGAAGCCGTAACCCTGCACGAGCCAGTTAAGTGCGAGAAGCCCGGCCTCGAGGGCGAACGCCGGCTGCTCCTGCGCAAGGTCGCGCGCCGCGCGGGTCAGGGTCTTCGGATCGGTGGGAGTTCGGCGCGCCAGAGCCAGTGCTTCCTCGTAGAGGTCGGCTTCCTTCGCGGCGGCGAACCACTTGCCTTCCTGGCCGGGGGTGGTTTCGACAAGATCCGCAAGGATTTCGGGCGCGGTCTTGAGCGGGTACTTCCTGGCGACGGCGCGGAAGGTTGCGAGATAGGTGGGGCGGCGGTTCGCATGAAGCCCGTACCGGGCATAGGCCTCCTCCGCGAGCCCGGACGACAGAAGTATCTCCTCGCAGATTTCGTCGACGGCACCGTCGGGCGTCCACGAGCCGCGGCACGATTCGGCGTACCGGATTGCCTCGGACTTCCTGCCCAGGGCGGCGAGGGCCTTCACGGCCCAGCGCTTGTACGGCCAGAGGGTCTCGGCGCGCAGAAGCTCGACGATTTCCTCATAGCGCCCCGCACGGTAAAGCGCGCTCAGGCAGGCCGACGTTCCGTGGAAGAAGCCGCTGAGCGCTTTGTCGGGGCTGAGCGCCTTGCGGGTGGTGCCGAGCAAGTTGTCCGCCCATTTCGACGCAACTTCGTCCGAGGCGCACAGCTCACCCCAGTGGTCGGTGAGGGCCTCGATGTACGGGATACCGTCTGCCGCATGCGCTTCCCAGAGGCGATCGAGCCAGCCATCGCGCACCTTCGCCTCTGCCGGCGCGGCCGCGATGATCGGGATCAACTCGGCGATCGCGCCGTTGACGGCGCCGCCGATCGCGCCGGAGGAGCTGTCGACGTGCTCGAGGGCAGGGGAGACCCGCTCCAGGAACAAGACCGCTCCTTCGGCACCGAGCATCGGATCGGTCCGCGCGACCTTCCGGATTTCAGCCACTGCCTGCCTGACGCGCTGGATCGCTGGCTGGGGTTTCCAGCCGAACGCGTTCCGGCGGAAGCGCGCGCGGAACTCCCACTTGTGTGCGTCGGGCTTGGGCATTGTCAGGATGAGACCATACGACGATTGAGCGTCTTTCGCGGGGCCGCTCTGATCATCGCTTGCCGTTTGCTCCCCAATCATACGCGAAACACTTGCATTACGGTGGTATTTTGCATACGATTGGGGAATGCCTTCCCTCGCTGAATTCCTCGACCAGCAGCTCGCGCGGGGACGCGCCTACTTCTCGCGCGAGGACGCGGTGGTGGCGCTCGGTCTGCCAACCAGGAACGTCGCGGCGGCCGTCGGCCGCCTGATCGGGAAGGGGCGCTTGGCGAACCCCCGTCACGGCTTCTACCTGATTCTGCGGCCGGAGGACCGGGTGCTCGGGGCGCCGGACCCGGTGCGCTGGATCGATCCGCTGATGAAGCATCAGCGGATCGACTACCGGATTTCACTGCTTCGGGCCGCCGCGTTCCACGGGTCCACGCACCAGGCGGCGATGGTGTTCCAGATCGTCGTCCCCAGGCAGTTGCGCGGCTTCGAGATCGGCCGCCACCGATTGCAGTTCGTCTACCAGGCGCCGCAAGCTTTCACCGAAGCCAATCGGCCCGACTACCTTGCGCAAATGAAAAGTGAGGCGGGGTTCGCGAAGGTGGCGGGTGTCGAGCTGACTCTCTTGGACTGCGCGCGATACCTGCATCGTGCAGCCGGAATCAACGGCGTGGCGCAGATTGCGAAGGATCTGGGTGCCGAGGCGGACCCGCGCAAGCTGGCCAAGCTCGCCCACGTTTACGAGAACTCATCCGTTCGACGGCTCGGCTACCTGCTCGAGCTTAGCGGCCATTTGCGCCAGGCAAAGGCGCTCGAGCGATTCGCGCGCGAAGCCAAGTCCTTGAAGCCGCTTGATCCTGCGGCCAAGCATCTGGGAGCTTCGCTCGCGTCCGCGCAGGAAAGGAACCCCAAGTGGATGCTGCTGCTCAATGAGCGGGTCGAGGTGGAAGCGTGATCCCACGTGCTTATCTCCAGGAATGGAGCGCCAGAGCGCCGTGGCCGGACCTCAGGCAGGTCGAGCAGGATCTGATCATCTCCCGCGCGCTCTGCGATCTCTTCACTGCGCCAAAGCTGAAGGGCAAGATTGCCTTTCGGGGTGGTACCGCACTCAGCAAGCTGCTTTTCCGGCAGCCGTTGCGCTACTCCGAGGATATTGACCTGGTGCAGGTGCGCCCCGAGCGCATCGGTCCGACGATCGATGCGATACGCGACGCACTGGCGTGGCTGGGCGACTGCAATCGCGATCGAGCGGGTCACTCGACCCATCTCACGTTCCGCTTTGCGCCCGAGGAGCAGCCCGATACGACGTTGAACGTGAAAGTCGAAATCAACACGCGTGAGCACGAGAGCTTGCTCGGCGTGAAGAACTACCCGTTCGAGC
>Ga0187846_10001368_pt1 | contig 13813 bp, 11 predicted proteins | sample TC_taG_FD_161473 | JGI IMG/M metagenome (GOLD analysis project Ga0187846, IMG submission 161473) | Biofilm microbial communities from the roof of an iron ore cave, State of Minas Gerais, Brazil - TC_06 Biofilm (v2) | ecosystem: Environmental > Terrestrial > Deep subsurface > Cave > Wall biofilm...
CAGAGGTCTCGCGGAGGAAAGATTGCCCGATTCTCCGGAAAAATCTAGATTCTGGAAGATGACGCCGATCCAATGGTTGATTTGCGCCGTGGCGGCCATCGGGTTTTCGTTTGATACGTACGAGCTTCTGTTGCTCTCCTTGATCGTCCGGCCGGCGTTGCTGGAACTGCTGCCGCGCGACGTGAGCCAGGTCGTCTTCAACCGCTGGGTCGGAATTTTCTTTTACGTTCCCGCCATCGCCGGGGGCGTGTTTGGATTGCTCGGCGGATACCTGATTGACTTGCTGGGCCGCCGCCGCATCCTGCTGTGGAGCATTTTGCTGTTCGGCGTCTCCACGTTCGCCAGCGCGTACGTGACCAGCGCGATGCAGTTCCTGATTTTTCGCTGCGGCACGTTCGTGGGGGTCTCCGTAGAATTTGTCGCCGCCACGGCGTGGCTCGCCGAATTATTCCCCGAGCGGGAGCAGAGAGAGGCAATTATCGGAATCACGCAAGCATTTGCCTCAACCGGCGGGATTCTCGTTAGCGCCGCCTACTACCTGGCGGTCACGTTCAGCCAGCGTCTGCCTGTCATCCATGGAGGACACGAGGCGTGGCGGTACACGGCGATTTCGGGCCTCCTCCCGGCTATCCCGCTGGTCCTGGTGCGTCCGTTCCTGCCCGAATCGCCAATCTGGAAAAGAAAACAAGCCGAGGGAACGTTGACCCGGCCCAGCATCTTCGAGCTATTCGGCCCCGCGTTTCGCAAGACGGCTTTGATCACCTGCTTGATGATGGCCTGCTCCTACGCCGCCTCCTTCGGGATGCTGCAGCACTTCGCGCGGATTATTCCCGGCACGCCGAGCGTCCGGATTTTGCCACGCGCCGCGCAGGAACAAAGAGTCGGCGTGTTGCAAGCATGGCAGGAGTGGGGCAGCCTGGCAGGCCGTATTTTGATGGCGGTGATGGCGGTGTTCGTGGTGAGCCGGAGGCGGCTGCTGCGAATCGTACAGGTTCCCGGCGTACTGCTGGTTCCCATCGTCATGTGGATTCCGGCGGCGCACGATGCGGACATGGCGGCGTGGTGGATTTTCGCTCTGGGTGTCTTGACGGTCGCGCAATTCAGCTTTTGGGGAAATTACCTGCCGTTGGTCTATCCGACTTATCTCCGGGGAACCGGCGAAAGCTTCGCGGCGAATATTGGAGGGAGGATGCTGGGGACCTCGGCGGCGCTGCTGGTCACGTCCATGGTGGCGTTTATGCCCGGCGGGACGCCGACCCGCCAATTGGCGTACGCTGCGGGCATTGTGGGCTCCCTTTCCTATCTGGTCGGGTTCATTGCCAGCTTCTGGCTGCCCGAGCCGTCGCAGCAGGCCACTCCGGAATGAGCCGATGCCAGGCTACGCAAGTTTGAGCCGCATCAGCTTGCGGGCATCGCCATCGTAAATTTTCTTCCGTCGTCGTTTGAGAAGGTGCCGGGGCACAACCTTTGCGTTCGAAGTTTGGGGGCCACAGCCTTAGGATTTGCGGAGGCTGCAGGCCTCCACGAATCACTGGTCGCCGGTCACCGCTGACAGGTCGCCAGTCACTTGTCAGCAGTCCCCAGGCACTTACCTCGATCCGTCTTCGACGGGCTACTCGTCACAACTCGCATGCGGGTTGCTGCGCGCGAGCGAGGATGCGATAATTCCGCGTGACACCGAAGACGTTCCCTTCTGGGAGTGTTCTTCAAGGGGGAATCATGGGAGTTCGAGACGCGTGGATTGAAAAGCGGCTGGCGGAAGCTGCCGCCGCGAACGGCACGCGCAACGTTTCGCAGATGCACTACGCCCGGCAGGGCGTGATCACCGGGGAGATAGCCTATGTAGCGCGGCGGGAGAAGCTCGAGCCCGAGCTGGTGCGCAGCGAAGTTGCCCGCGGCCGCGCCATCATTCCTGCGAACATCCATCACCGTTCGCTCGAGCCGATGGGCATCGGCGTCGCATTCAAATGTAAAATCAACGCCAACATCGGCAACTCCGCGACCACGTCGAATATCGACGAAGAGCTGAAGAAGCTGCACAACTCCGTGCACTACGGCGCCGACACCGCTATGGACCTTTCGACCGGCGGCGATATCCCCACGATCCGCAAGGCCATCATCGAAGCATCGCCGGTGCCCATCGGCACCGTGCCGATTTACGAAGCCATCTCGCGCGTGCGGCGCAACGAGGATTTGACTCCCGAGTTGATGCTTGAAGTGATCGAGGAGCAGGCCGAGCAGGGCGTGGATTACATGACCATTCACGCCGGGGTGCTCCGCGACTTTGTGCCGCTGGTGCGCAACCGCATCACCGGCATTGTCAGCCGCGGCGGCGCGCTCATGGCCCAGTGGATGAATTTTCATAAAAAAGAAAATTTCCTCTACGAGCGCTTTGACGACATCTGCAAAATTTTCAAGAAGCATGACGTGAGCTTTTCCTTGGGCGACGGCCTGCGTCCCGGGTGCATCGCCGACGCCAGCGACGCAGCGCAGTTTGCCGAGCTGAAGGTGCTGGGCGAGCTGACCACGAAGGCTTGGGAGCACGATGTCCAGGTGATGATCGAAGGCCCCGGGCACATTCCCATGGACCAGATCGAGCTTCAGGTAACCAAGGAGATGGAACTGTGCCATGAGGCGCCGTTCTACACCCTCGGGCCGCTGGTGATTGACATCGCGCCCGGCTACGACCACATCACCAGCGCCATCGGCGCGGCGATGATTGGCTGGCACGGCGCCTCCATGCTGTGTTACGTCACGCCGAAGGAGCACCTGGGGCTGCCCAACGCCGAGGACGTGAAGCAGGGCGTGATCGCGTACAAGATTGCGGCGCACGCCGCCGACGTCGCGCGGCACCGCCCCGGCGCGCGAGACCGCGACGACGCGCTCTCCTACGCGCGATTCCTGTTCGACTGGAACAAGCAATTTGAGCTGTCGCTCGATCCCGCCACCGCGCGTGCCATGCACGACGAGACGCTGCCCGACGATTTCTACAAGGACGCGAAGTTCTGCTCGATGTGCGGACCGAAATTTTGCTCGATGAACGTCACGCAGCTCGCAGAGGCGCTCGACGGCAAGGACCAGTCCCAGCGCCAGCAGAAATTCGTCGAGCTGCTGGCGAAGATCGAGCCGTAGCAGCAGGTCGCACAGGCTTCAGCCTGTGCCTCTCGGGATGTGCCGGCACGAAAAACGCACAGACTCAAGTCTGTGCTACCAAAATCATCGTTAAGCAGCCAGGCATCGGCCGTAAGCAGAAACTCCGTTCGAAATGTGTCAGCGCAATCTTTGAGCCATGCTGGGATCCACTCACAACGAGGAACTCCGCGAGGAATTCAATCGCTGGGCCGAGGCCGGCCGCGGCGAGGAAATGGAGGAAGGCCACCTCCCCATCACTCTGCCGGTGCTCGACCTGATGCAGCTTGCACCGGACGACAATGTGCTCGACGTGGGCTGCGGCGCCGGCTGGCTGGCCCGCTTGTTGGCGGAGCGCGTGCCCGAAGGGCGCGTCGTCGGTGTGGACATTTCCGACGAAATGGTGCGCCGCGCGCGCCGGCGCTATGTGGACCTCGAGAACACCATGTTCGTGACCGGCGCGGCCGAGGAAATTCCTTGGGACGCCAACTTCTTCACTCACGCGATTTCCGTTGAATCGGCGTACTACTGGCCCGATCCGGCCCGCGGCCTCAGTGAAATTTTCCGCGTGTTGCGCGAAGGCGGTTCCGCCTGGGTTCTGATCAACTATTACGGCGAGAATCCGCACAGCCATCAGTGGGCCGAGCGGTTCCAAGTGCCAATCCACCGGCTGGGCGCCGAGGACTGGGCAGCGATGTTCCGCGACGCCGGCTTTGCAGCGGTGGCTCACCGGCGCATCCCCGACCCCACACCGGCGCCGGAAAAGTACTCCGGCCGATGGTTCCGTGACGCCGCACAGCTCCGCGCCTTCCGCGAAATCGGCGCGCTGCTGATTCATGGTACGAAACCCTCCTTGTAACCACGGATGAACACGGATAGACACGGATAAAGCAAATTCAACAATGTGCCCAATGCTTTGGACTCATCACGCCAGCGCCAGAATTCGACCCGTATAGCTACAGGGGAGGTTTGATTCTCTTTGCTTTTATCCGTGTAAATCCGTGTGCATCCGTGGTTCCGCCTTTGACTCACTGCAATCGCGCGGCTATACTTTGAGGTTCGGGTAGGCCACGAGGGAGGGTATGGGAGTCCTCGACCAGCGATTTGAAAAGAACTTCATGATTTCTTCGGTGGACTACGTGTTCAACTGGGCGCGTAAGTCCGCCATTTGGCCTCTCACCTTTGGACTAGCGTGCTGCGCCATTGAGATGATTGCCTCGACCACGTCGAGGTTCGACATCGCACGGTTTGGCGCAGAGGTGTTCCGCCCCTCGCCGCGCCAAGCCGACCTCATGATTGTGGCGGGCACGGTGACCCTAAAGATGGGCCCCGTCCTCAAGCGCGTGTGGGACCAGATGCCCGACCCGAAGTGGTGCATCTCGATGGGAGCCTGCTCGAGCGTGGGCGGGCCGTTCAACGCATATTCGGTGCTTCAGGGCGTGGACCACATCGTGCCCGTGGACGTGTATGTTGTCGGCTGCCCCCCTCGGCCCGAGGGGCTCCTTTACGCGCTACTGAAGCTTCAGGATAAGATAGATCAAATGTCTCTGGCCAAGCGGCCCACCGAGGTCCGTCTCCATCCGGGTATGGCAGAAGACTTTAAGCGCGGGGTGATGATCGCGCAGACCCCCTCGCCCCGGTGATCTGGTCACGGGAAGGCTTTGAAGTTCAGGAATCCGTCCGGCAACTTCACAATTGCTACGGCCCACGTCATTAGGGCGCGAGGTTCTCCCAAAACGGAATCCGACATTGCCACATGAAAGCGTGGCAACGTATGTTGCTGAAAGCAAACCCACTTCTTTGAAGGAGCGCCCCCATGGCCTTTGCGCGCGTCGCTCGGAAGGACGAAATCCCTGCGGGGTCGATCCGCGAGTTTCAAATCGAGGGAAAAACGCTGGCTATCGCCAATGTGGGCAACAAGTTCTATGCTATCAACAACACCTGTTTGCATCGGGGTGGACCTCTGGGGCAGGGCCTGCTCCAGGGGGTAGCCGTGACCTGTCCCTGGCATGGCTGGCAGTATGATGTGACCACCGGTAAGCTGGTGATGAATCAAGCAGTTGCGGTCGAAACCTACGCGATAGACGTGCGTGGCGATGACCTCTGGATTAACGTGCTGTAGCAGCCGCTTCAAAAACACAGTAATCTGCTCTAAATTAAGCACATAGTTACGCTGGCGGAGCGCTTTCCGAAACGTCCTGGGAACCCCGGAACCCTCTCGCGCATCTAAACTTATGACGCTCACGATTGCATTGTGACGTCCGTCTTACAGAGCAGGTCGCGAATTGAGCGAAAATTTACACAAGCCGCGAGGTCCCGTGTATAGTGTCCGGCCAACTCGGTTGCGGCAAAAGCCACTGACGTTGGAGGATTCGCGATTGACGACTGCCACGACTCGCGCGGCGGCAAAGCGGGGACATTGGCTCTTTTCCGTGAACCCGCAGCATTACCACTGGGATACGCTATTCGTGAAAGGCAAGGAAATGTGGCGAGGGGCAGGATCCCGGGCGGACGCCCTCCGGGCATTAAAGCAGGTGCGCCGGGGAGATCGAGTCCTGTGCTATCACGCGGCCCCGGAACGGGCCTTATACGCCATTGCGGAAGTCACCCGGGACCCTTACCCGGACCCTCACGATTTGGAGTCGAAGATGCTCGCTGCGGACCTGCGCGCGATGGAGCGGTTGCCGAGGCAGGTTACGCTTGATGAGCTACGGAGTAATCCCGCTTTACGGAAAGTGAAGTTCCTGAAAAACGTTCGCCTGATCATCTCTGCTATCTCCGATGAGGAATACCAGGAAATTTTGCGCATGGCGGGAATCGTCGCCTCTCCCGGCCTTCCTCTTCCCTAAGCCTGCTTTCGTCCAGCCCTCTTCCCACACACCTCGGCTTCTGTGTGGTATTTTCGCTGAGGCGCCGAAATGCCAGAACTCCCCGAAGTGGAAACCGTTGTACGCGGGCTGCGCGCTTCATTGCCAGGCTGCCGGATCGTAGATGTTCGGCTGGGTAAGACCGATTTTATCGAGAACCCAGTCTCGCTGGTGGAGCATTTGCCGGGCACACGAATCGCAGGCATTTCGCGCCTTGGCAAGTTCGTTTGCGTGGAGCTCATACGCGAAGGCCCTGCTTTCAATTCCGACCCGCGTATCTTTCTCTTGATCCATCTCGGTATGACTGGCCAGCTTACGACCCGCAATCCTGCCGATGCGGTGGCGCCCCACACACATGGTTTTTTTTCGCTCGATGACGGCCGGGAGCTGCGCTACACCGACATCCGGCGGTTCGGCCGGATTTTCCTGGTGCCCGAATCGTTGCTTCCTGCATTTCGCGGCCGTCTGGGGGCTGAGCCGCTGGACATTGGCGAGGCGGAATTCAACGCGCGGCTAGGCTCCCGGCGCGCGCGCATCAAGGCGCTGCTGCTCGACCAAAGCGTCCTGCGCGGGCTCGGCAACATCTATGCGGATGAAAGTTTGTTTCGCGCGCGGATTCATCCTGCCCGCCTCGGCTCGCGCCTCACACCGCGGCAACTGAGGGCGCTCTACCGCGCCATTCGCCAAACCCTGGCCACCGCGATTCGCCTCCGCGGCTCCTCCATTTCCGATTACGTGGATTCCAACGGCAATCGAGGGGAATTCCAACTCCGGCATCGTGTCTATCAAAGAGAAGGAAAACCCTGCGTGCGCTGCGGAGCAACCATCCGGCGCGTCGTTGTGGCCGGACGCAGCAGCTTCTTTTGCCCGCACTGCCAGACTGTTCCCCGGAAGCGGCGAACGCGGAGCCTTGCACCAACAAAATAGGTGGAGATGGGAGACGTGGCATTGGGCGGAGGCCCCAACGCGCCGCCGGTGTAGGGGAACACAGCCGTCCACAAGAGGGCGGCGTTCCAGGTTACAATCGCGCGCTCAAAGGAGTTTCCTTGCGCGCCGTCGTCCAACGCGTTACCCGGGCTCGCGTCATTGTGGACGCGCGCATCGTCGGGGAAATTTCGGCTGGATTGGTTGTGCTGCTTGGGGTTGGCCGCGGAGACACCGCCGAATCGGCCGCCTACCTGGCCGAGAAAATCGCACACTTGCGCATCTTCGCCGACGGAGCCGACAAGATGAACAGGTCGCTCGTGGAATTGAAAGGCGCGGCGCTTGTGGTTTCGCAATTCACGCTTTATGGAGACACTCGTGGAGGCCGCCGCCCGTCGTTTATCCGCGCGGCCGCTCCGGAGGAGGCCAACCCGCGCTACGACGAGTTCGTTCAAGCCCTGCGCTCGTACGGCCTCCAGGTGGAAACCGGAGTTTTTCAAGCGCACATGGATTTGGAGTTGGTCAACGACGGCCCCGTCACCATTCTGCTTGACTCGGAGAAGGCCATCTGAGATGAAGTGCGCAACTGGGGAAACGCCGGGCTTGCAATGGTATCGTAGCACGATAAAATAGGATGGTGTCCCACGCTTCCATGACTTCCGACGAGTTCCGTGCCCTAGCAGAATTCCGGTACCGAATCCGGGTCTTCCTGAATGGCAGCGAGCAAGCGGCGCGCTCTATGGGGCTCGAACCACAACAATACCTTCTCCTGCTCGCGGTTCGGGGCTTGCCCCTCCGGCGGGAAGCCAGCATCCGGGAGCTCGCCGAGCGGATGCAGCTTCGGCACCACAGCGTGGTGGAATTGGTGGACCGGCTCGAGCGCCGGTCCTTTCTGCGGAGGGAAAGGTCACGGCAAGATCGCCGGCAGGTGATTGTGCACCTGACCGCCCGCGGAGAAAAGGTTCTATCACGGCTGGCCGCCCAGCGCCTAGAGGAGTTGCGGACGGCGGCGCCGGTCCTGGTGCGCGCGCTTACCGCAGTGATCCGTTCGACGGGCCGCCCGGCGCCCCGGCCAAAGCGCGCACAGGAACGCCGGACCGCGGCAGACTGAGGCGCGGCGCAAACCAAACGAACCTGTCCGCCCTGTGGGATTCCGCTGGATTCCCGCTTCGTGGAGGCGCCCAGATCTTATGAGGAGAGGAGGCTCTGCTTTTGGATTCCCCTGCAGAAATCAGCGGCGGCAAGAGTCAGCCTGGCGGCTTCCGGTTGGGATTTATTTCTCTGCTGGCTTCCGGAGTCGGCATCCTGGCCGGGCTCGTCGCATTTTTTCTCTATAATCTGATTGGCCTGTTTACGAATCTCGCGTTTTACCACGTGTGGTCCTTCCAATTTCGAAGTCCGGCGGAAAATCACTTGGGCCCTTGGATCCTGGTCACGACGGTTGCCGGCGGGATCATTGTCGGGGTGATGGCCAAATATGGCTCGCCGAAGATCCGCGGGCACGGCATTCCGGAAGCAATGGAAGCGGTTTTGACGTCCAAGAGCCGCATCGAAGCCAAAGTCGCCATCCTAAAGCCTCTTTCCGCAGCGATTGCCATCGGGACCGGCGGCCCGTTTGGCGCAGAAGGGCCGATCATTCAAACTGGCGGCGCGTTTGGCTCGGTCATCGGACAACTCGTCTCCACAACAGCTTCCGAGCGCAAAGTCTTGTTAGCCTGCGGGGCCGGCGCCGGTATGGCCGCCACCTTCAACACTCCCATTGCCGGGGTGATTCTAGCGATCGAGTTGCTTCTGTTCGAGTTCCAGTCGCGGTCGTTCATTCCCCTGGTGATTTCGACGACGCTGGCGACGGGAGTGCGGCAAATGCTGCTGGGCACGGGCTCGATGTTTCACGTGCTTTCAACGGACTTTGGGATTCCCCGGGCCCTGCCGTACTACCTCGTGCTGGGTGTGGTGTGTGGCGCGGTTGCCATCGCGTTCACGAAAGCCCTCTATTTCGTTGAGGATCGGTTCGACGCGCTGCCCATCTCGCAACTCTGGCATCCGGCCATCGGCGCTTTAGTGCTCGGCATCATCGGTTATTTTGTGCCGCGCGTTCTGGGGGTCGGGTATGACACCCTGGGCGATATCCTCAACCAAAATCTCCCGCTGAAAATGCTGCTGCTCATCGCCATCTTCAAATCTATCGCGCTGGTAATTTCGATCGGCTCCGGCACATCCGGCGGCCTGCTCGCGCCGATGTTCATGTGCTCGGCGGCGATCGGCGGCGTGTTTGCGATGGGCGCCAACGCCTTGATTCCCGGCGCGCACCTCTCGCCAGGGGCGTTCGCCTTGGTGGCCATGGCGGCAGTATTCGGCTCGGCCTCGCGCGCGACATTCGCGTTCATCGTGTTTGCGTTTGAGATCGTGCACGACTTCAACGCGGTTCTTCCCTTGATGCTGGTCTCGGTCATCGCCGACGCGGTCGCCATGCGCTATCTGCCGAATTCCATCATGACGGAGAAACTGGCGCGGCGCGGGCTCGATACCCATCAGGAGTACGAAGCCAGTGTCCTGAAGCAAGTCAAAGTGGCGGATGTGATGATCCGGGACGTCGCCACGGTCGATCCAGAGGACACTATTCGCGCTTTGGCCGACCGGTTTTCCTCAGGGGACCTACAAATGATGCGCCGCCACGCGCTCCCCATTGTGGACTCCGCCGGGCGGCTGTTGGGGATTGTCACGCAGGGCGACTTGCTGCGCGGTTTGAAAGCGGATCCGGAAGGGAAAACGAAAGTGCTGGACGCGGGCACGCGCTCCCTCAGCGTTGCTCACCCCGACGAAAGCGTCCTCACCGCCGTCTCCAGAATGCTGGAGCACAACATCGGCCGATTGCCGGTGGTGGACAGCAACGACCCGCAGCGGATGGTAGGTTACCTCACTCGGGCCAGCGTCTTGACCTCCTGGCGAGAACGCCTTCATGAGGAAGCTGTCCGGGAACCAGGATGGTTCGAGCGGCTGAGACAAGATTCTGGGGCCGGGGGCGCCGTTGGCGTCGCGACGGGGCGCGTGGTTGCTCTCCAGACAGACCGCATCCGGCTCATGCTGGATGGTTCTGAAAACAATCACTCTGAGGAGTTCGCTCTCCGCGCCGCCTCCAGGGGAATTGCCCCTGGGGATGCCGTTCGAATTAGTTTCCGGACAGACAAGGGTCAAAAAGTCGCGGTCCGCATTGAAGAACTGCCTACCCAACAGTAACCAGTCACATGCGCAGGAAATTTTAAGAGTGGACGCAGAGGCGCAGGCTAGAATCCTCCGCCACCACCGCCGCCGAACCCGCCGCCCGATGAGCCTCCGCCACCGAAGCCTGAGCCGCCGCTGCTCCGCGGGGCTGACGCCAGCACCGTACTGGCGCGGGTGGTCATCATGTCCAAGCTGTTGACGAAACCTATGGGATGGAATCCTCCGCCGTAATAGCCCCCCTGATACCACGAGGGCGGTTGCGTGTAGATATTCTGGAACGCGCCTACCCACTTCTTCTCGACGCCTAGCGCCATGGCGAACGGGAGAAATTTCTCGAAGGTTTCCGGAGATTGGTTCATGCGGTCCATGCGATCCGCTTCGACGTGCGTCAAGAAATCTTCAAATCCCAAGACATCGGCCAGCGCGCGCGCCCCGGCTGGCGTCCGTGTGGGCATATACCAGCCGAATCCCGCAATGATCCCTCCGGAGACGATGGCCGCGATGAGGAACGGCGTCACTACGATCCCGCTGGTTTGGGAAAGCTTGATGCCGAGGACCAGAAGCAGAGCGCCCACGACAAACGCGCCCCCGATGTAGCCGCTGCGGACGATGTCCGGCCGGTGCAGGAAGTAGCCGCGCTCGATGAGGCCCTCGAAAATGCCTTCCCGAATCGGCGGCAGATTTTTGTAGAACTGGTTCTGTAATTGCGAAAGCTCGACTTGGCTGGTCAAGCCGTTGTCGAACATGCCCGCCAGCAGGAGCAACTCGTGCGACTTCAGGCCCTGCCATTGGTTGGGATCTTTTTTCCGGTGGAACACATATTCTTTGTTCGAGTACAGGCCCATCAGGTGCGGCTTGTCCTTCTCTTCGATGGTCAGGAAGCCGCGCACAGCCAAGTCCACAATAGTGGCGGTGATGTCGCGCATGTTGGCCGCATCGTCCACGAGCGCGCCGGCTTCGGCGGGGGTCATGCCGTCGGGCGGCTGGTACTGCACGGTAATGGGACCGACGCGCGGGTCGCGCCCGTGCGTCTCCCACAACCAGAACATGATGGCGAACACAGCGATGGGGAAGAAGAGCGGCCAGTTGCTGATGAGAAATTGTTGAATGAGCTCGCTGCGCCCCGGTTCTTGCACGAACCCTTTGTCCCAGCCGATTACGACGGTTAGGCCCTCGTGGAACGCGAGGGGCCGCTCCATTGTGACGTCCACCCGGTTCGTTGAAGTTACGACGCCGGCGTTCTGCGCGCGGGAGCCGTAAGCCCCGGTGAAATCCAGCGCGCGGATGCCGGTCACGCCCGTGGGCAGCAGGATTTGCGCGGAGGCGTTCTCGATGGGCACATCCCACTCGTCTCCGGTAACATTCCAATAGAGTTCGTCGTGGTCTTCGAAAAATTTCAGGCCATTGTTGACGCGATAGTGGAGGACGATGGTCCGGACGGCGTCGGTGGCGTCATCCACGTAGATTTTCCATTTCAAGTAATGCCGGTCGCGCGAAGTTTCCACTTTGAGAGGCTGTCCGGCGGCGTCGGCGGCGCCGTGGAGCTTCACGAACAGGGTGTAGTTGAATCCTTGCGGCGTGACGTACTCGACGGGGATGGTGCGGTACAGGCCGTGCCACTCGCCGATGAAATTCGCTTCGATCGTTTCCGTAACGTCGAGCGCGGCGTCCGATTGCACGAAAATTTCCGCCGAGAATTTTTGGATTTTGAGCTGCCGGGCCGCCGCGGGCGTTGCCGCCCCCGTGAGCAAAACGCCGATTGCGGCCAGCAACAACGCGCCGCGCAACAAGCGCTGCCACCCGGTCTGCTGCGCGCTGATGGCGATTCTTGTCGGGACCGCTTGCATTGCAGCTAAGCGCCGGTCGGAGTGAAGCTGACCTTGGGCGCTTCCCGCTCCGCAGGCGCGCTTACCTGGAAGAATTCCCGCTCCTTGAAATTGCCCATGCCGGCGACCAGGTTGGAAGGAAATTGCTCGATCTTGGTGTTGTAATCGCGCACCACGGCGTCGTAGTAGCGCCGCGCATTCTGCAGCGTGTCTTCAATTCCGTTGAGGGAGTTTTGGAGCTGCGTGAAGCTTTCGACGGCGCGCAATTGCGGGTACGCCTCGGCCAGCGCGAACAACTGGCGCAGCGCGCCGGTGAGCATGCCCTCGGCCTCGCCCTTGGCGGCGGGGCCTTGCGCGGTCATGGCCCGGTTCCGCGCGGAGATAACCGCCTCGAGCGTGCCCCGCTCGTGGGCCGCGTAGCCCTTCACAGTCTCAACGAGGTTCGGGATCAAGTCGTACCGGCGCTTGAGCTGCACATCAATATCCGCCCAGGCGTTGTCGCACTGAATTTTCAGGCGCACCAGGCCGTTGTACGCCGTAATGAGAAACAGCACCAGGGCCACCACAACAACCACGACGGCAATCAGCATGGAAGACCCTCTCTCGCTCCGGTGAAGTAGTCCCTCCGGGCGCTACGTCCGACTATAGGCGTAGCGGGCTGCGCTGTAAAGCAGCATGGGGACCTTGTGTGCAAAATTAGGGCTGTTCCGTCGGGCGATAGTAATATGGCGTTGACACTGGAATGACGAGTATATTTGAGTTACTCTGGCGCGCGCGGAATCCATCCGCTTCCCTGGGCTTATGCACTTCAAAGCCTTCAGCGCCGCCGTCTTCGGAATTGACGCCTACTTGGTGGAGGTGGAGGTAGATGTGGGTTCGGGGATACCCGGCAATTTCAACGTGGTGGGGCTCCCTGACGTAGCAGTGAAAGAAAGCCGCGAGCGCATCAAGGCGGCGCTCAAGAATTGCGGCCACGATTTCCCGCCCCAAAGCGTCACTGTGAATTTGGCGCCGGCCGACATCCGCAAAGAGGGTTCGGCGTTCGACCTCCCCATGGCCCTTTCCATCCTGGGCTGCCAGGGCACGTTTTTCGGCAAGCGGCTCGACCAACTCGTGTTCCTCGGTGAGCTGTCGCTGGACGGCCAGGTGCGCTCTGTGCGCGGAGCGCTTTCGGCGGCGCTGGCGGCTCGCGAGCACAAAATCCGCGCGCTGGCCGTGCCGGAAGCCAACGCTCGCGAGGCCGCCGTGGTCGAGGGCATCGAGGTGTTCGCGGTGCGCTCGCTCCCGCAGGCGGTGGACTTGATCAACGCGCCGGAGTCCTTCTCGGCATTGCGCGTGGACGCCACCACGATGCTGGCCGAAGCGGCGCAGTATCCGGTGGACCTGCGCGACGTTCGCGGACAGCAGGCCGCCAAACGCGCGCTCGAAGTCGCCTGCGCCGGCGGGCACAACATCATCTTCATCGGGCCGCCCGGGGCGGGAAAAACGATGCTGGCGAAGCGCATCCCGACTATCCTGCCGCCGATGTCGCTCGAAGAAGCCATCGAGACGACGCGCATCCACAGCGTGGCCGGGCTGCTCGAGGATTCGCGCGGCCTGGTGGGCAAGCGGCCATTCCGATCGCCGCACCACACCATCAGCGACGCAGGGCTGATCGGCGGCGGCGCAGTGCCGCGGCCCGGCGAGGTTTCGCTCGGGCACCACGGCGTGCTCTTTCTTGACGAGCTGCCCGAGTTCCAACGCAACGTCCTCGAAGTGATGCGCCAGCCGCTCGAGGACGGCGCGGTCACCATCTCGCGCGCCGCTAGCTCCATCACGTTCCCCGCGCGCTTCATGCTGGCGGCG
>Ga0187846_10001369_pt1 | contig 13813 bp, 9 predicted proteins | sample TC_taG_FD_161473 | JGI IMG/M metagenome (GOLD analysis project Ga0187846, IMG submission 161473) | Biofilm microbial communities from the roof of an iron ore cave, State of Minas Gerais, Brazil - TC_06 Biofilm (v2) | ecosystem: Environmental > Terrestrial > Deep subsurface > Cave > Wall biofilm ...
GTTCGCGCTCGATCAGAGCGTCCCTCTCGTGCGCCAGGCGCCGGATGCCCACTTCCCACTGGCACGTGGCATACGGCGAGGCGTGGCACTTGCGTCCTTCCGCATCGATCCAATCGACACGCCGGCGCACGCGCTCATCGATGTAAACGTTGGCAGGGATGTAGCCGGCCCGGTGCAGATCGGCCAGCCGGCCGCGCACGCGCCGCGAAAAGGCACCGCCGAATTCGTGCAAGTCCGCCATACCCCTTTTGCCGATCGAGGCACCGGCGGTCAGGGATTCTTGTACGGAAGGGCGCGACCGAACTTGCGCGCGATCAAGGTCGGGCACAGTTCCGCTACTTGAGCGAATCGCTCGATCTTTTGCTGCGCGAGCGCCAGGCGGAGGGGGATGTCCCGGTCCACGCGGTGAAAGCGCGGAAGAATGTCGACGCGTCGGCGTAGCCTACGTTCGAAGCGATGCGCTCGACCGACTCGTCGGATTTTTCCAGACGTGAGAGCGCGATATCGCGCCGCAGGGCATTCTTGATCGCTCGCAGGCTCGAGCCTTCCTCGTGCAGGCGTCTTTCGACCGTACGCGAAGACATGTGCAGCCGGCGCGCCGCCTCGTTCAGGGAAATCGAGTCCGGAAAGCTCCTGGCGACCAGGTCGCGCACGCGGCGGACCATTTCCCGGTCGCGCCGGTACAGCGTGACGATCTTGCCCGGAGCGCCCTGCAGAAAGCCCGCCAGCGCTTCCTCGTCGCGCTGTACCGGAAGCTGCAGCAGGTTCGAGTTCAGGGTGGCGGCCAGATATCGCGACCCGAAGGTCGACCTCGAGGTGTAGATCAGCGCGTAATCGGCCGCATGCGGCGGCTCGGCATAGGGGAACGCGACCGAATTCAAGGCCAGATCGCGGTTGACCAGCCAGCAGGCCAGGCCGTGCAGCCAGCGCAGCAGCCATTCGAATGCGAACACGCGTCGCGCATCGTCGCGCCGGCGCTGCAGAGGCCGCGTCTCCACGATCTGCAGTTCGGTCGTTCCCGCCGCTGTCGGCACGATCGTCACTGCCAGATCGGGAAGAACCAGCCGCAGGAATCGGCAGGCACGATCGAGCGCTTCGGCGAGCGAGCGGCTGCTCACGACGCTGCGGGCGAGAAACTCGAAGGCGCCGAGGCGCACCGGCGCCGAGAAAAGCGCGAAGCCCTCGTCCTGCAGCTCGGCAACGGTCAGGTTGTACAGCTCCGCGTAGCTGCGCACCGGCACCCGGCCGTCGGGATCGTCCAGATCCACGGACTCGATGATGGCCTGGGCGAGCAGGCGGGAAAACTCGATCCGCCGTGCCGCCATCCCCGACAGCATTCCGGTCACGAAGCCCACCGCGACCGTGGCGCGGTGAGGCTTGCGGCCGGCCGGGATGCCGGAACCCCCGGCATCGCCCTTTGCTCGCCGCAGTCTTTGTTCCGCAGTACCCAAGATATGCGGTTCCAGAGAGATTGGCGGATTATGCAAGGTTCCTGTCGGCTCCTGCAATGTGAAACCGAATCGGCGCAAACTACCATTCGTGGGAGTCGACCGCGGGAAGGAATCGCCATGACAGACCTGGCCGAAGGCAAGAGGCTGCAGCCGTATCAGGCCGCCCAGAAAGTCCGCGTGGTGACCGCGGCTTCGCTGTTCGACGGCCACGATGCCTCGATCAACGTGATGCGGCGGATTTTGCAAGCCAGCGGCGTTGAGGTGATTCACCTGGGGCACAACCGCTCCGTCGGCGAGATCGTCGACGCGGCCCTGCAGGAAGACGCTCAGGGCATCGCGGTTACCAGCTATCAGGGCGGCCACGTCGAGTACTTCAAGTACATGCTCGATCTGCTGCAGCAGAAGGGCGGGGGCAACATCAAGGTGTTTGGCGGGGGCGGCGGCGTCATCGTTCCGCGCGAAATCCGCGAACTGCACGAATACGGAATCGCGCGCATCTACTCGCCCGAGGACGGCGCGATGCTCGGGCTGCAGGGGATGATCAACGACTTGATCCAGAAGTCGGACTTCGATGCCACGACCGAGGCTCCACGCCACTCGGACATTCTTCCGGCGCTGCACTCGGGCGACTTGCGGCAGCTCGCCCGCGTAATCACCGCCCTGGAAAACGGCGTCTACGAGCAAAGCACCAGCCAGGCGCTGCTGGAGGTTGCCGCCTCGTCGACCGCTCCCACCCTCGGCATCACCGGCACCGGCGGTGCCGGCAAGAGCTCGCTTGCCGACGAGCTGGTGCTGCGGCTGCGGCTGGATCAGCAGGATCGGTTGAGGATCGCGATCATCTCGATCGATCCTTCGCGCAAGCGCGGCGGCGGCGCACTGCTGGGCGACCGCATCCGGATGAATGCGATCGACCATCCCAACATCTTCATGCGGTCACTGGCCACGCGCGACACCGGCACCGAGGTGTCGGCGTCGCTGCCCGAAGTGATCGCTGCCTGCCGGATCGCCGGCTTCGACCTGATCGTCGTCGAGACCTCCGGCATCGGGCAGGGCGACACGGCGATCGTTCCGCTGGTCGATGTATCGCTGTATGTGATGACGCCGGAGTTCGGCGCCGCCAGCCAGCTCGAGAAGATCGACATGCTGGACTTCGCCGACTTCGTGGCGATCAACAAATTCGACCGCCGCGGCGCCGAGGACGCGCTGCGGGATGTGCGCAAGCAGGTTCAGCGCAATCGGGGGCTGTTCTCGACGAGCCCGCAGGAGCTGCCGGTGTTCGGCACGCAGGCGAGCCACTTCAACGACGACGGCGTAACCGCGCTGTATCAGGCACTGGTCGATGCGCTCCGAGGCAAGGGCTTGAAAGCGCAGCCGGGTCGGCTGCCGCGCGTGGCGGTGAAGGCATCGTCGCGGCTGCGTGCGATCGTGTCGCCCGAACGCGTCCGCTATCTGGCCGAGATCGCCGAGTCGGTGCGCGGCTACCACGGGCAGGTCGCGCAGCAGGCCAAGATCGCTCGCGAACGCCAGTCGCTGGCAACCGCAAAAGAGCTGTTCGGTCAGTGCGGCAAACCCACCGAGCACTTCGACGAGCTGATCGCGCTCAAGAACTCCGAGCTCACACCCGCCGCTGCCAAGCTGCTCGATCAGTGGCCGACCACCCGGTCGCTGTACGCGGCGGACGAGTATGTCGTGCGGATCCGCGACCGTGAGGTGCGAACGCGCCTGGTGAGCGAAACGCTCTCGGGAAGCCGCATACCGAAGGTGGCCCTGCCGCAGTACGAGGACGCGGGCGAGATCCTGCGCTTCCTGATGAAGGAGAACGTTCCGGGCTCCTTCCCCTTTACCGCGGGCGTTTTCGCGTTCAAGCGCGAGAACGAGGATCCCACGCGGATGTTCGCGGGCGAGGGCGACGCCTTCCGGACCAACCGGCGCTTCAAGAAGGTGTCCGAGGGAATGCCGGCCAAGCGCCTTTCAACGGCGTTCGACTCGGTGACGCTGTACGGCTGCGATCCGGACCCGCGCCCGGACATCTACGGCAAGGTGGGCAACTCCGGCGTATCGATCGCCACTCTCGACGACATGAAAGTGCTGTACGACGGTTTCGACCTGTGCAGCCCGGACACCTCCGTATCGATGACGATCAACGGGCCTGCGCCGATCATCCTGGCGATGTTCTTCAACACCGCGATCGACCAGCAGGCCGAGAAATTCCGCTCGGACAACCATCGCGAACCAACCGAGGATGAGCTCGCCAAGATCCGCGAATGGGCGCTGGAGACTGTTCGCGGCACCGTGCAGGCCGACATCCTGAAAGAGGATCAAGGCCAGAACACGTGCATCTTCTCCACCGAGTTCGCCCTGAAAATGATGGGCGATATCCAGGAGTACTTCGTTCACCACGGCGTTGGAAATTTCTACTCGGTTTCGATCTCCGGCTACCACATTGCCGAGGCCGGCGCCAACCCGATCAGCCAGCTTGCTTTCACGCTGGCCAACGGCTTCACCTACGTCGAGGCATATCTCGCGCGCGGGATGCACATCGACGATTTCGCTCCCAACCTGAGCTTTTTCTTCTCCAACGGCATGGACCCGGAGTACACCGTGCTCGGGCGCGTTGCGCGCCGCATCTGGGCGGTGGCGATGAAGAACCGCTACGGCGCCAACGAGCGCAGCCAGAAGCTCAAATACCACTGCCAGACCAGCGGCAGGAGCCTGCATGCGCAGGAGATCTCCTTCAACGACATCCGCACCACGCTGCAGGCGCTGATCGCGACCTACGACAATTGCAACAGCCTGCACACGAACGCCTACGACGAGGCCATCACGACGCCGACCGAAGAATCGGTGCGGCGCGCAATGGCGATCCAGCTGATCATCAACCGCGAGTGGGGGTTGGCGAAGAACGAGAACCCGAACCAGGGCTCCTTCATCATCGACGAGCTCACCGACCTGGTGGAGGAGGCGGTGTTGCAGGAGTTCGATGCGATCAGCCGGCGCGGCGGCGTGCTGGGCGCGATGGAAACCGGCTACCAGCGCGGCAAGATCCAGGAGGAGAGCCTTTTATACGAGCGTCGCAAGCACGACGGCTCCTATCCGATCATCGGCGTCAATACCTTCCGCGATCCTCATGGCGGCTCGGGCCAGAAGGAAATCGAGCTGGCGCGCTCCTCCGAGGAGGAAAAGCAGAGCCAGCTGGCGCGCCTGGCCGATTTCCACGCGCGCCATCGCTCGCAATGCCCGCTGATGCTGGCGAGGCTGAAGCAGACCGTGATCGACGATGCGAACGTGTTCGAGGTCCTGATGGACGCCGTTCGCCATTGCTCGCTCGGCCAGATCAGCAACTCGTTGTACGAGGTGGGCGGGCGCTACCGGCGCAGCATGTAGCTGCATCAGAAGTAGACGGCGCCGAAGATTCCGACGTGGTTTCCGGTGGCCGACGGTCCGCCGCCCTCGAGCTGATAGTGCTCGAAGACGTATCGGAGCTTGAATCCCACCTGCACCCAGCCTGAGCGCGGCAGCAGGTATTCGCCTTCGATGACGCCACCGGTGGTCGAGTTGAACTTCACGTCGGCGCCGCCGCCAATGCCGCTTCCCGATATGTGGGGGTCTTGCACGAAGCGCACGCCGCCGCCGGCACGAAAGCGCGGCGACAGTCCGTAATACGCGAGCAGCTCAATCGGATAACGCTCGAAACGCAAATCGCCGTTGCTGGCGTTGCACCTGTCCACGTGATAGCCGACCGTCGCCTGGACCGCGACCTTCGGCTCGTAGCGGTACTCGACGCCCCCATAGACGTCGATCAACCCGCCCGCGTGGATGTTGCACGTGCTGCCGTTGGTGAACAGCACGGTCCCTATGGTGGTGCCGCCAAAAGTGCCGCCGAGGCCGATCAGAGGATGAAAGCCGGATGCTTCCGCGGGCGTTTCCGCAGCAGCGCACGTCCAGGCTGCCGCCGTGAGAACCAGAGCCAAGAACAGGCTCTTCATCGATGCTCCCCCTTTGCATGTTTCGCCGAGATTGCGTTCTTCTGGATGCGGCGACCGCATCGCTCAAGCATACTGGGCGGCGACGATGGTGAAAGGCGGCGTACGGGTCGCCGACTACCGCTTGTAGCTTAGGATCGCGATACTCTGAGGGGGCTCGTTCGTGTTTGAGGTGACCCGATGACGCCAAATGTGCAAGCGCCCGGCGCGCGCTTCAACTTCGCGCAGCACCTGATCGATTGCAACTCGTCGCGGCCCGAGAAAGCCGCATACATCGACGACCAGGGGCGCCTTTCCTATTCGCAGTTCGCCGACCGGGTGCGGCGGCTGGCCGCGGTGCTGCTGGCCTGCGGCGTGCGGCGCGAGGAGCGCGTTTTGCTGTTGATGCACGACTGCACCGACTGGCCGGTCAGCTTCTTGGGAGCCATGTACGCCGGCGTGGTGCCGGTGGCGGTGAACACGCTGATGACCGCGGACGATTACGCCTACATGCTGCAGCATTCGCGCGCGCAGGCAGTGCTGGTGTCGGACCCACTGCTTCCGGTCCTGCAGAATGCGATGGCGCAGCAGGGCCACGAGGTCCACTCTGTGATGGTCTCGCGTCCGCAGGCGCAGCTGCCGGATGGCGCGGTCTCGCTCAAGTCGCTGCTCGCTCGGCAGGCGCCGCTCGCGCAACCGGCCCCCACCGGCCCGCACGACCCCGGTTTCTGGCTGTACTCCTCGGGTTCGACCGGGCGGCCGAAGGGAACGGTGCACAGTCACAGCAACCCGTACTGGACCGCCGAGCTGTACGGCAAGCCGGTGTTGGGGCTGACCGAACGCGATGTGTGTTTCTCGGCGGCGAAGCTGTTTTTTGCGTACGGCCTCGGCAATGCCCTGAGCTTTCCGCTCAGCGTGGGTGCCACGGTCGTACTGATGGCCGAGCGGCCGACACCGGAGGCGGTCTTCAAGCGCTGGATCAGCGATCAGCCGACCGTGTACTTTGGAGTGCCGACCGGATTCGCAGGCATGCTGGCCTCGCCCGCGCTGCCAACGAAGGAGCAGGTCTCGTTGCGGCTGGCCTCGTCGGCCGGCGAGGCGCTGCCGGCCGAGCTGGGCCAGCGCTTCACCGCACGCTTCGGCGTCGAGATCATCGACGGTATCGGCTCCACCGAAATGTTGCACATCTACCTGTCGAATCGCCCCGGCAAGGTGCGCTACGGCACCACCGGCTGGCCGGTGGCCGGCTACACGATCGAGCTGCGCGGCGAAGACGGCCACCCGGTGGCTGACGGCGAGACCGGCGATCTATACGTGCAGGGTCCGAGCTCGGCGCTGATGTACTGGGCAGACCGGGACAAGACTCAGCAGACCTTCCAGGGCGCCTGGACCAAGAGCGGCGACAAGTACGTGCGCAATCCCGACGGCACCTACACCTACGCGGGTCGCAGCGACGACATGCTGAAGGTGAGCGGGGTGTACGTTTCGCCGTTCGAGGTCGAGTCGACGCTGGTTCAGCACGCTGCGGTGCTGGAAGCTGCGGTAATCGGCGTCACCGACGAGCAGGGGCTGGTCAAGCCGAAGGCGTTCGTCGTGCTCAGGGCCGGCCAGCAGGCGACCGACGCCGAGCTGAAGGCTTTCGTCAAAGAACGCCTGGCCCCGTACAAGTATCCGCGCGCGATCGAGTTCATCAGCGAGCTGCCCAAGACCGCCACCGGCAAGATCCAGCGCTTCAAGCTGCGCGAGCGCGAGAAGGCGCGCAACTAGCTCTTCGACCGCCGGCGCAGTTCACCCGGCGTTTGTTGTTGACCCGCGGGTGCCGTTTACCTCACGCCGCCGGTTATCCGCTGTTGCTGTTCACCGAGATGAACGCCAGCCCGTCGTAGCCCTTGACGCCGACGGTCTGGATCGCTGTGGCCGTCACGCGCGGCTCTGCGGCGATGCGGTCGAAGAGGGCCCGCGTTCCGCGGATTTCCGGATCGGCGCTGGCAGCATCGGCCACTGCTCCGCGCCGCACCACGTTGTCGACGACGATCAGGCTTCCGGGGCGGGTGAGCTTCATCGACCAATCGAAGTAGTTCGGGTTGTTCTCCTTGTCGGCGTCGATGAAGATGAGGTCGAATGGCCCCGCGCCCTCCTTGGCGATCCCCGCCAGCGATTCGAGCGCTGCTCCCACCCGCACTTCGACCACCTTGCCCAGGCCGGCCCGCTCGAGGTTCGCCCGCGCCACCGTGGCGTGCTTCGGGAGGTACTCGAGCGAGATCATCTTGGCTCGCGCATCGCCCTGCGGTAGCGCCCGTCCCATCCAGATCGCGCTGTAGCCGCCCAGCGTTCCGATCTCCAGGATCCGGCGCGCTCCCAGCACTCGCGCCAGCATGTTCAGCAGCCTGCCCTGGTTTGGCGCGACCTGGATCTCGGGTAGCCCGGCCGCCCTGCTAGCTGCCAGCGCGGCTTCGAGGATCGGGTCGGTCAGGGAGAGGATCGAATCGAAGTAGTGGTCGACGGCTTCGAAAGTTGCTCGGTCCATCGCGCGGTTCCCGTCGAGGAAGGATATTGCGCCGCATTTTGACGCAAACCCGATCCGCGGCCGGTCGAAAGGGGGGCAGATCATCTCTTGTCGAGGACAAAACCTGCAGGTGACTCTGCGAGCACCGCTCCATCGGGACTTCGAACACCTAGCGAAAAAGGGCCCCGCGAACGGAGCCCTTTAAGGGGACGACGTTGCTATTGCTTAGAGCGACACGCCAGCAGTTCCGCCGCCGCCGACCTGGGCCAGAAACTCAGTCGACAGTTCGAGAACCTGCTCTTCAGCTTCTTCACGCTCTTCAACGATTTCGAGTACTTGGTCCATGATTTCCCCCGCGGTGAGGATTCGGCCATCTGTTCGGTTGACCGGTGAGTCATCGAATTGGCCGTTGCTTCGAACTCACCTTAGGCGCCAACGTACGCCGGGTTTTTCGCGACAAACAGAGGTCAAAACGTACCCCTGACCTAAAGTCCACCGCGATCGGGTCGATTCACAGGTGAGGCCGGGGGACTAGCCCCGGCGTGAGGTATTGCCGCAAGTACCCCAAATGCAGCTGTCTGACGCGTCAATCGCCGCGATCGCTTCCTTATCGCATTTCTCCGACGCGGCGGACCTTTCCGGACGTATCGCCGAGCTCGCGGTTCAGTTGCGAGACGCACCGATGGTCAAGGACGGAAAGCCACTCTTCGAGGCGGCCGCCGACGCACTGTCGGCGTTGCCTGGCGAGCCAGTTAGCACGGACCGAGTGATGTGTCTGCTGTACGTCACTCGCTATCAGTACTTCTGCGGCAACCCGTATTCCGGCCTTGCCCATGCGGAACAGGCCGTCGAGTTGGCCCGGCGCCTCAGCGATCCTGCTGTGGAAGCGAAGGCGCTGAAGATGCTGGGCCTGCTGAACGCTGAAACGGGTAACTACCCGGCGGCGGTCGGCGCTCTGACCGCTGCGCTGGCCCCGGCGCGCGCCGCGGGCGAAGCGCTGCAGGAGGTCGAAATCCTTGCAAATCTCGGCCTTGCGCACCAGTACGCAGGTCACTACGGCGCCGCGATCCCTTCGTATGAGCGCGCCGTGGAAGTGGCTGAGGCTGCTGGCGCTCCGCCGCTGGCGCGCGCCACCGCGCTCAACAATATCGCTCTCGCCTGTCTGCACCTGCGCGATTTCGCACGCGGCCTTGCTGCCGCCGAGCGCTCGATTGAAGCGCTTGCATCACCCTCCGAGACCTATGAGCGCGTGGTTCGGGCGATGGCCGAGTGCTACTACGCGCGTTTGCTGTTGGAGGTTCGCAATCTGCCGCTCGCGCGCGAACGGGCAAAACTGGCGCGCATGTACTCGACCGGCACGACGGAGCTGACCGAACTGACTGCCGACATGACGCAGGGCCTGGTCGAAGCCCATGACCCAATTTCCCGCGACATCGGCCTGTCGCGCCTGCAGCAGGCGCTGCATCGCAGCCGCAGGGGCCACGCTGGCGCCCTGCGCGACGCACTCGCGATGATCGTTCGCGGCTACGAGGCCGCCGGCCAGCCGAACAGCGCCCTTGTTTATCTGCACGAGATCGTCCAGTTGAACCGCGACAGCCGCGTGCACAACGTGTTGCAGCACCATCGCCGGCACCTGGATCGGCTGAGCCGCGACCTGGACCTGAGCGCCGAGGTAGCCCTGGTCGAACAGCAGCGCGAGCTGCGCTACCAGCGCCTGTCGATGGACGCCCTGCGCGAGTGCATGCAGGTGCTGGAGAAAAACACGGTGGCGGCCGAGCTGCACGACGACGACACCGGCGAGCATTGCTACCGGGTCGGCGCGCTGGCAAAGGAGCTGGCTCAGAAAAAGGGAATGGATCCCGAGATGTGCACGCTGATCGACTTGTCGGCGCGGCTGCACGACATCGGCAAGCTGCGCGTGCCCGATTCGATCCTGCTGAAGCCGGGCCGCTTCACCCCGGAAGAGCGCGCGATCATGGAAAAGCACTGCGAGCACGGCTGGGAGCTGATCGGCGAAGGTGGCCTGGCGCAGCTCTTCGTTGCACAGGAGATCGCGCTGAACCACCACGAGCGCTGGGACGGCAACGGCTACCCGAACCGGCGCCAGGGCAACATGATCCCGCTGGCGGCGCGGGTGACCGCTCTGGCCGACGTGTTCGATGCGCTGACGCACCGCCGCTGCTACAAGGAGGCGTGGTCGGTGCCGGACGCGTTGAAAGAGATCGCCTCGCTGCGCGGCAAGCACTTCGATCCGGAGCTCACGGATCTGTTCCTGCAGCTCGTTCCGCAGCTGCAAGCTCGCCACGGCGACCTGGATGTGTACCTGGGGGTGGAGGCGCGCAAGAACGATTTCATCACCGACCGCGAGCGCGTTGCGCGCGAGCTCAAAGCCGATCTGGGAACGTTCGATGTACGGCGCTGACGACACACCGCCCGAAGACGCGATCGACGGCGCGATCGACGGCGCGATCGATGACGAGCTGCTGCTCGACCGTATCCACGGCCTGGAGCCGACTCGCGAACCGCGCCCCGAGGGCGACATTCACGAGTCGCAAATGCTGGGACGGATGCAGTTCGTGCCGATGCCGGCCCCACGCCCCTCGTTCTGGCGCGGCGAGCTGTGCATGCCGGACAGCCGCTACACGCTGCAGATCGTGTGCGAGGTGGCGGGCGACGAGCTGCCCGGCTCCGACCAGGCCGCCTGCGTGACTGCGTTCCGGCGCCTGCAGGTGCAGGACGCGGTGTTGTGCGCGCCACTGATCAACCAGCGGCTGCGCGAGCTGCAGATCGGTCGCACGATCATCCCTGACGACCTCGTGTTGACGATGATCCACTTACCGGTGCGTCCGCTTACCGCGGCCCGCTACGAGCTGGGCTTCCGCGCTCCCGTGCTCCCGCAGCTGGCGTTCACGGTCGTATTCGTGCACGGCGCACCGCGTTCGGTTCGCATCGACAGCGACAGCTGACGGATCGGTCCGTCGGATCGGGATCGGCCCGATCACCTCAAAGGAACGTTCGCACCGTCGCCCTTCATGGCCAGGCGCTCGGCCAGGTCCGCGGCTAACTGGAGGGATTACGCCGCAGCTCGGTGCGCAGCCGGTGGCTTGCGCCGAGACAAGGTGGACCGGTGCGTCGAAGCAGTCCTTTTCGCGCGGGACAGGGCGGTCACGCGTAGCTTGACTCCGGCTTGTTCTTGAAGGTGGCCGAGCACAGCGAAAAGATTACGTGCCTGCGGGTTGCCTCGGCTGCCAAACATCCGAATGAGGCTTTTGGCCGAGGTGCCTGTCTTGGTGCCCAGCTCCTCGAAGCCGATGGTCGCTTTGATGTAATCGCGCAGGATCGACCTGCCGGTGTCGACATCGCCGGCGAGCATTGTCTCGATGCCTTCGCGAAGGAGCGCCTCCCGGAAGGCGGGATCGGCCAGTACGCGGGCCTGAACGGTTTCCTTGAAGTTGCGCGTCAGTGCCATGATCTACCTCGATTGCCGCGGTTCCAGGTCGCCGAACCACTCGCCAAACGGCGAGCGACCGTCTGCATCGACGTATTCGCGGAGGTCGAGCATCGCGAATGGTAACACATACGGTACCAGTCGTCACGCCGGGTGGGAGCGACTTGGCCGACAGGGTCGGTGCACGGCGCACCGCGTTCGGTTCGCATCGACAGCGACAGCTGAGTTTCCCGCGCCCCCGAGAAGATGGGTGGGGCGCACCAACGTCTACCGCAACAATCCGAGCACCGTGTACGCCATCGCCAGGATCGCCTTGACGATCGACTCGCCCGCGATCAGGCCCGAGGCGACCGGCACCGCGTAGGCCTCCTGGGCCGCGGGTGCGGCGCGCCGCCACGCAAGCGAAAACAGCGCGCCCACCGTGAAGGCGAGCGCGGCGTTGAAGTAGACGATCCAGCCCAGGCCCAGGCCTGTCGCTGACGGCAGCCAGGCACGGGTCCTCGGCGCAAGTTTCTCCAGCAGAGGCAGTGTGATGCCCACCGCCGCGCCGATCAGGATCGCGAGCTTGGCCGAGATCGGCAGCGCGCCCAGGCCGACGGTGAGCGCCCGCGCGACGGCCACCCATAGTTGCGTGGCCGGAAGCGGATACTTGTCCAGCGCCGAGACGTCCGGCACCATCAGGTACCAGGCTGGAACCGAAGCGAGCGTTCCGAACAGCACTCCGATGAGCTGCGCAATGAACTGCCGGCGCGGATTCGCACCCAGCAGGTAGCCCGACTTCAGGTCGAACAAGAGGTCGGCTGCGGCGGCCGCGCTGTTGGAGGCGATGCCGGCCGACATCACGTTGTGGGTGAGGCTCGCTTGTACGCCGACCGCCGACGGTGGCGAGATCAGCGCGAACAACAGCTGCATCAGTTTGCCCATTGCCCCGACGGGTGGAATGTTCGTTTCGCCCGCAGTGCGGCAGGCGACCAGCGCCAGCACGAACGACATCGCAACCGCGACCAGCCCGACCCACCAGGCCACCTGGAACGCGATGATCTGCAGCAACAGCATCACGATCGTGATCGGAATCATGCCGGCGATCACCCAGGAGTTGGGCACCTCGATCGCCGCCATCGTTGCGCCGATCGCCGATTTGGGAGAGTCGGGACAATCGCTGCGGCGCGAACGCTGCAGCACGGTAAAGGCCCGTCCTACCGTGCGCCACTGCAGCGCCAGCGCGGTCAGGCTCGCGAACACCAGAACCGATACGCCTCCCCACAGCGCCCAGCGCACTGGATTAAATAGTGCGCCGCCGCCGGCGGTCGGAATCGACACGACGTAACCCGCTACCCCGGCGTTGCTCACGTCAATCGCGTGCAGCCAGGGTGCGACAAAGCAGTACAGCGCGCCGGAGCTTGCCAGCATCGATAGCGACACGCGTGGGCCGACGATGATCCCGGCTCCGATCATCAGCACGCTCGGCTCGAATCCGAAAGATGTGAGCGGCTTACCGTCCATCAGCGCGATTCCCCGTTCGGGCACCTGGTCCGGCAGGTGCACGTTGAAAAGGTGCATCCGCATCCATTGGAACAACCGCCCCAGCGCGACGAACTGATTCTCGGCCGTCGTCAGCACGGCAACCACCGCGCCGACCATCAGTGCGGCGACCAGCGCATATGCCTTGCCCAGCGCCTCACGCCCGCGCCCGTACAGGCTGCGCAGGGTCGTTGCAGTTGCCACGCCATCCGGAAACGCCAACTGCTCCTGGTTGATCAGCTGGCGCTTCATCGGGATCGCAAGGAACACTCCCATCGCGCCGGTGGCGGCGATGAACAACAGGATCACCCACCAGGGCTGATGCCGGTGCGCAGGGTCCAGGATCAGCAGCGCACCGAAGGTGACGGCCAGCGCGGCGCCCGTGGACGCGCCCGCGGCTGTCGCGGTCGACTGCATGCAGTTGTTTTCCAGGATCGACATCGGCGTCAGGCGGCTGCCCGACAGGAAGCGCAGCGCGTTCCAGCTGACGTACGAGAGCACGCACGCGGTAACCGACACACCGAACGACCAGCCGACCTTCATTACCGTGTAGATGTTGCTGAACCCCATCAGCATGCCCAGCACGGCACCCATCGCTACCGCGCGCAGCGTCAGTTGGGGTATGCGATCGCCCTGATAGGTGGTGGTGAACCAGTGGCCGTCCTTGTCCTCCGGGGTCGCTTCGGCCCCCAGCGGCTGGAATTCAGGTGCGAGGCCGCTCACAGCGAGCGCCACACCAGGCAAGTCGGTCGGCGCCGAACCGCTCGGCTGGGCGGATGCTGTCATGTCCGGTGCGCGCTTGCCCGGCTCAGTCGATCCCGATGAACTTGTGCGTCTGCAGGCTCAGCCGCCAGCGCGGCTCGCGCAGGCAGTACTGAACCGCCAGGCGCGTGTTCTCGGCGAGCTGTGGCCCATCCATCGGCTG
>Ga0187846_10001370_pt1 | contig 13801 bp, 12 predicted proteins | sample TC_taG_FD_161473 | JGI IMG/M metagenome (GOLD analysis project Ga0187846, IMG submission 161473) | Biofilm microbial communities from the roof of an iron ore cave, State of Minas Gerais, Brazil - TC_06 Biofilm (v2) | ecosystem: Environmental > Terrestrial > Deep subsurface > Cave > Wall biofilm...
GATTTGCCGCGAAAAGACAAACTCAAAGCCGTAATCATTGCTCGTTGCGGTGAGCACCGAGGTATTCGTGGTCAGCGCGAGCGCGGCAAGCCCGGCGCGGTCGCGGTCGGCGCGCAGCCGGACGACAAGTTCGGCGGCTAGATGCTGCGCGTCGGCGGCGCTGCCGCCGTTGCCGAAGAACACGATTTTATGCCCCTTGGCAAGGGCTGCCGAAGCCGCTTCGGCGAACCGATCGATGCGGCTCAGCAACTCCGCCGAAAAGCTCTCCTTGACGCGGCAGCTCTCCCGGAGTTGGGCGCGGATCTGCTCAATACGGTTGCCCATTTGGCGGGCTCAGCAGAGCACGATTTTATCGCGGTGGTGTTTGACGCGGCGCGTCGAGTTCCGCGTGTCCACCACTAATTTCGCGTGCTCAACGATCGACTCGTAATCGTAGGAGGAATGATCGGTGGCGATCAACACGCAATCATACGAGCCTAGGGTCTTCGGAGTCAGATCCACCGAGCGCATCTTCGAATAATCGTAGTGCCGCATCTTGTGCAGTGCCGGAAAGTAGGGATCGTTGTAATCAAGCTTGGCGCCGCCTTCGAGAAGCAGTTGCATCAGTTTCAGGGAGGGCGATTCGCGCAGGTCGTCCACGTCCTTCTTGTAGGCGACTCCGAGCAGCAGGACGCGAGAACCCTTCAGGCTTCTCTCGCGCTGGTTGAGCGCCGTGCTCACCGCACTAACAACCTGGTACGGCATAGCCGTGTTGATTTCACCGGCCAGTTCGATGAAGCGCGTGGCGAAGTCGTATTCGCGCGCTTTCCAGGAGAGATAGAACGGGTCCACCGGGATGCAATGCCCGCCCAAGCCGGGACCGGGATAGAACGGCATGAAGCCGAACGGCTTGGTTGCGGCGCTATCGATAATTTCCCAGATGTCCAGCCCCATACGCAGGCACAGCAGCTTCAGCTCGTTGACCATGGCAATGTTGACACAACGGAAAATGTTCTCCATCAGCTTTACCATTTCCGCTGCGCGCGTCGAAGTCACTGGGATTACTCGCGAGACGATCTGGCCATAAAGGTTGGCGGCGGCCCGGCCGCTCGGCGGATTCGTGCCGCCAACCACCTTCGGGATCTGCGCCAGCCCGAACTGCTTGTTCCCGGGGTCTTCTCGCTCGGGCGAAAAAGCCAGGTAGAAGTCGGTTGTGACATTTTCGCTTTTTGCGCCTTGGGTGATGGGGCAATGTAGACCGCTGGCTTTTTGCAGAATGGGCAGTACCAGCTCTTCCGTCGTGCCCGGATACGTCGTGCTCTCGAGCACGATCAATTGATTACGCTGGAGGTTCGGCGCAATTGCGTTGGCTGTCTGCTCTACATAGCTCAGGTCAGGCTCGCGCCGTTCATCGAGCGGCGTAGGTACGCAGATCAAAACGGCGTCCACCTCGCGCAGCCGCTTAAAGTCGCCGGTGGCGCTGAAGCGCTTGTTCTTGACGTGCTCCTGAATCTTCTCCGCCGGGATGTGCTTGATGTAGGTTTGTCCGGCGTTCAGCTTCACGACCTTATCTGGATCGGTATCGAAGCCGATGACGCGATGGCCCGTCTCTGCAAACCGGAGCGCCAACGGCAATCCCACATAGCCACAGCCAATGATCCCGACCTTCAGTTCCTTGCCCGCGAAGAATTCGGGCTTGCGATCTACGGACATCGCTCTTCTAGCTCCTCTCTATTGGTTCGTCTGAAGTCCCCTGGGGTAAGCCGGCCCGACTATAGCAAGAATCCCGTGAACGACAAGGGCAGGCAGCGTTCCACGTGCCAGAATTGCAAATCCAGTCTTCCAGTCGTGTTAGGGGAACAGGAGGGTTTATTCGAGGAGGCGAGCTGTGGGGACTACTTATTCTCTCTTGCGCACGCGAAGCAGTTCGCGCGAAACATTCCAGACGAAATTTATTGCGCTGCGGCCGCCCTGAACCGCTTTCTTGCTCGCAAGCGAACTCCGCCTGAAAAAAGGCTGGGGAAGAACCAGCGGCTATACCGGTTGCAGAAGACGCGCAGAGCAGCTCGATAAGGACGAGGGTAAGGAAATAACGGAATGCCCAAGAGCTCGCTCTTTTCCACCTTGAATCCCGCCGCCCGAACAACCTGAAAGCATTCCCGCAAAGTAAACAATCGAATGTGTGCGTAGTTCCACGATCGGTAGTCCGCGCAGTAGAATTTGTACTCCGCAGTAACGATTCCTTTGCCGAAGAGCATCCGCAACCTTTGCAAAATGTCGAAATGCTGCGGTATGCCAAGAATTGCATAGCCCTCATCCTTCAGTGTTCGGTGAACCTCGCGGAGCAAAGCGAGGGGATCAAACACGTGTTCGATCACATCGGTCGCAACGGCAACGTCGAAGCATTGATCGTCGAAGGGCAGTCCCTGATTCAGATCCCACAGCTGCGCGTGCAAGCCTTCCGCGGATGCGCGCCGCACTGCCTCGTCTTGGAGGTCGAGCCCGTAAACGGCGTGCCCGCGCCGCACCAGTTCACTCGTGACTGCGCCTGCCCCACAACCGAGGTCTAAGATGTTTTGGGGGCGCGGCTCCTCGATCCATAGGGAAGAAATCTTCTCAAACATATTTCCCTGTGTGTCCCGATTAAGAGTGTTTTCCGTGCAGGAGGAATCGTGAAACTCTTTGACTGTATTGGCGGCCATTTTGCGCCTTCCTTCTTTTCCTTAGCTGGACTCGCAGCCGGATGCCAAGTCAGTCAAGCTGAAGACTCTCGGCACTGTGTTTGCAGGCAGTTAATCCGTCTTTCAAGCCAGTTCAGGCCACCTCAATCGTTCGTTCTCCTCGGTGATCGGGTCGCGGGCGCTTCCTATTGCTCACCGCGAGCCGATTTCGCACGCAGGTTCAATCGAATCTTTGCTTGGGAAGCCATGAAGTAGCCCCATTCCAGAAAACTGCGCTCTTTCTTAGGCAGGTGCCGGAAGAGCCAAATGCAGCCGTTAATCCTTAGGATGGGAAAGAAATCGTGTCTCGTCATCAGCATCTGCAAGGATTTTTCCGAATAGATGGATATGTGCCCGTCAGCGGGATTCAGGTAATGCCAATCCTTGTTATGTCGTCCTTCTTGGAAGGTTTCGGCATAAAGAAGAAGATAGCCTTGCGAGTGAAGTCGGGAAGCGACTTGATCCAAGACCTCGTCAGGCTGCCGGGTATGTTCGAGAACCCCGACTAGGGTGGCGATGTCAAAACGGAAGATCTTTTTTGCCAGCACTCCGAATTCGGAGAAGACCCGGGCAGACACGTGAGGGCCTGCCGGGCAAGGTTCATATCCGAATGCGTCAAAACCGCTTCGGTTCAATTCTCGCACCAGATCGCCCGGGCCGCACTCATAGTCGAGAATCCGGCAAACGCGTGCGAGGCGTATGCCCGGCAATTGGGTAAGTCGGATGATGGAGGAAAGGACGCGCGCTTGGCGCTCCTTCCAGCGAGGGCCGATGGCGTGGAAATGCTCCTGGCTGTGGACTCGAGTGCCCTCGTCCTCCTTCACAGTCAGATGGCTGCACTGGGGGCATTGGAAGTATTCGACCTCGGCTCCGTAAAGGGGTCTGGAAAAGCGCTTGGCTGCCTCACTGCCGCAAATCACGCACGTTACGCAGCTGCTGGATGGGCTCCCCGGACCGCTCATTTCCCTGGTTGCTACTTGTCCGCGCATCATTGAGTGAACCTCTCCCTAGGGCTTATTGACCGTCGCCTCGCCAAAGCCGCGACGATAGTTTGACGAGTAGACATAGCGCGGGGGCCTCGCTTAGACCATGAAAAGCCCTGGCAGGAAATGCGAGCGTCCCATGAACAGCGCGCGAAAGCTTCTAGGTGCTCGACTGAGACTGAACCCACTCCCATTTCATCTCAGCGGCTCTCAATCGCGGGTGGGAGACCAAGAGGTGCCAGATCAGGGCCTGGAAGGACTCCGTGTGAGCGGTAACGGTGGAGGGATTCACGACGGGGATGAGGATGCAAGCGTCGGCCACGTGCGCGGTGTAGCCTCCGTCGCGGCCGACGACGCCGCAACTGGTGGCGTGTACCTCTTGGACGTAATCAAGCGCACGCACTAGGTTAGTGCTGACGTTTCTTTCCGCATCTCCGCCGCCGACGGAGAAGACAAGAATCATGTCATCCCGATTCAATCGGCAGCCGCGCAGCCAATTGGAGTAACACGTCTCCCAGCCCTCGTCATTCACCCGTGCAGTTAGTTCGGAGACGTTATCCGAAGGCGTGTACGCCTCGATCTGGGCGATCTTGCGGAAATCGCAAACGGCGTGGGAGGCGTGGCCGGCGCCCCCTCCTGTGCCGAGCACAAAAAGCCGGCCGCCGCGCTGCCGTAGCTCGACCAGCAGATCCACCGTCCGCTCGATCGCCCCCTGATCCAGCCGATTCAAGATCTCAGTTGCTTCCTCGATGTATTGGCTCACGTAGCTCATGGCATTTGGCTTGTCCCTCATCGAAGATTTGTTGCCCCGGCGACGCGCCCGATCCATCAGTCCAGGGTCGAAAGGCAACCAGCTGAAGAAACCACTGATGCGCTTCTATCCATTTCCGAGGAAATCACTTGCGCAGCCTCCCACAGATCGGTGGCCACGAAGGCCGGACGGGCGTGGGGAGCTTCGGTGAACTGACAAATTTCACACTTCCAGCGGCCAATGAAAACGGTTCGGCAGCCCGCCCTAGTTCCGGCCAGCAGGTCGGGGACTCCGTCTCCGATCAGGTAGCATTCCTCGAGCGAAACGCGAAGATCCGCCGCTGCCTGTTCGAGCAGACCAATCTCTGGTTTGCGGCATTGGCAGCGCTGCCGGAGTCTTGCCACTCTTGCTTCCGGGTGGTGGAAGCAGTAATAGAAGCGGTCGATGCGCCCGCCCGCAGCGTGAATTTTCGAAATCATTTTGCGTTCCATTGCCTTCAGCGTTCTCGGTTTGAGTCTCCCTTTGGCGATTCCGGGTTGATTGGAAATGACGGCCACGCGCAATCCAAGATCATTCAGCAGGCGCACCGCCTCGGACACACGGGGAAGTAGCTTGAATTGCGAGGATGTAAAGGGAGCGTCGATCACGCCAGCGTCCTCGTGGTAGACCAGCGCATTGATCACGCCATCGCGATCGAGGAGGACGGCTTTCATGGAAAACTCCATGCAACTGCCAGGGATGACGGGACAAGCTCGAAGACACCCCGTAAGATCGTCTCAAGGGGTACGTTAGCCGGCATTTTTCTGGACGAAAGCCAAGGCATCTTCGTGATGATTGTGGCGGTGCATATGAGCCAGGCGGCAGTCCCGGGAGACGGCGTCAAAAACCACTTTGCTGCCTTCGAAATCGAAACGGAAATTGAGCTCCCGCAGGCCTGCCTCGCGCATCGCTTCCCGCACCTGCGCCTTCTTCCCTTCGCAATAGAGCATCAGGAAGCCCCCTCCGCCGGCACCGGAGATCTTTCCGCCAATCGCACCTTTCTGCTTCGCCAGTTCGTACCAAGCGTCGATCTGGGGATTCGTGATTTCTTCGGAAAGTCGCTTTTTCGTTTGCCAGTGCACATCCAGCAGTTCTCCGAAACGTCGCAGATTTCCCTTTGAAATTGCGTGCGAGATTTCGAGCCCGACGTCTTTGATTTCCCGCAAGCTGCTCACGACAGTGCGGTCGTTCGCGCGGGTAGCCTCATCCTGCCTCTTCAATATCGTCGTGGCGTCGCGCATCCCATTTGTATAGAACATCAGGATGTTGTGTTCGAGAGTCTCGAGCACATCAACTTCCAACTCGAGATGCGTAACGGCCACGCGGCCCTCCCGGTTGATGTCGAGCGCCGTCAGATTTCCGAAAGCGGCCATGTACTGATCCTGCTTACCAATCGGTTTCTGCAATACGTCGAGTTCGATGGCGCAAGCTTCCTCAGCCAGTTTCTGGGGAGTGGCTTGATCCTGCAACAGATTGTGCAAAGCATTCAACAAGCCTACGAGATAGCAGCTGGATGAACCCAGCCCGGTTCCGGCGGGGATGTCCGCAATCGAGACGATTTCGATTCCGTTCGTGATGGAGAAGTGGCGCAAGGCTTCGCGCGCCAGCGTGTGCTGCACCTCGTCCGCGTGGTCGACCAATTCCGACTTGGAATACCGCACGCGGACCTTGTCATCCACGATAGGTGTGTTCACGTTCAGGTACATGTATTTATCGAGAGCCGCGGCGAGAATGAATCCACCATGCTCACGGTAGAACGACGGTAGATCGGTCCCGCCACCCGCAAGCGTGATCCGGAACGGGGTCCGGGTGATGATCATTGTCCCTCCTGAGTTTTAATCGAGCCGGATGCGCAGCAATGCGCTCGAGTCAATGTTGTTGAAGCAGGTGAGAATCCAGCGCACGTCGATCGTTCCCTGGTCCGCGGTGCGTTGCGATCAATACGCGCCCTCGGCCTTCACGATCTCCCTGAAAGTCTTGGCGATGATCACTAGGTCGAGCCAGATGGACCAGTGCTCAATGTAAAACATGTCCATCTGTATTTTTTCCTCGTAGGTGGTGGTTTGCCTTCCCATCACCTGCCAGAAGCCTGTCAGCCCCGGCTTCATCGAGAGAAGCCGGGGGAGAAGATCCCCGTATCGTTCCCGCGCGTCCGGTGTGATTGCGCGCGGGCCAACGAAGGCCATGTCGCCCGTCAGGACGCTGAAGAACTGCGGGAATTCGTCCAGGCTATGCTTGCGCAGGAAACGGCCGACGCGTAGCACCCGGGGGTCGTTCTTCAGCTTGAACGAAGAGTTAAATTGCACCTTTAGGGTCGGATTGTTTTCGAGGATTTCTTCGGCGTCCGCGACCATGGTGCGGAATTTCAGGAAATGATGTACGCCGCCGTCGGATCCCACATAGGTGCGCCGATAAAAGACCGCGCCTCCGTCCTCCCATTTGATGAACAGCCCGATGATCGGCAGCAGCGCAAGTGTCACCGCGCTGCCCGCAAGACCAACCAGGAGATCGATCGAGGCTTTCACAACGCGCTGCGCAAAGCGTGACCATCGCGGCGGTGAATACGCGTGGAAGCAACCCGAGTATTCGTCGCGTTCACAACTCAGGTACTCCGCGCCCAACAGTGGTGCAGAAATCTCGACCGCGATTCCTTTTTCCTGGCAGCGGCGCAGAATCTCGGGGGCTCGAGGTATGCGGTCTGTCACGGATTCATCGAGGCACAGGATGACAATCTGTGCGCGCTCAGCCTCGGCAATTTCTTCCCAATCCTCAGGCCCGCCGAGAATCGGCAGCGCGAATTGTGCTGCGGGAGAGTGGGAGCGTCCCTGCGGTTCGACGACGATGCCGGTCACCTCATAGCCCCGGAACCGCTGTAGAGCCAGGTAGCGCCCGAGATCCGCGACGCGCGCCGCCGGGCCGAGCAGCAGCGCTTTCTGCCGTGCGAGACCCCGCCGCCACAGCTCGCTGTACATTCCGCGAAGGCCGAACCGCTCCACGAGGAGGAATAGGAGACTCAAAACGTACCAGGCAATAAGCAGGGAGCGAGAAATCCCTAGAGACTGGGAGAAAGCGATACTTGTTCCCGCGAGCACGAGGAAAGAAGAGGAAACACTTTTGAAGAGGAACTCTAGTTCTCTTTCTGGGCGGGGCTGACAAGGACTCTTGTGGCCTTCGAAGAGATACATCAGTGCAACGATGAGCATGACGAAGAAGAGAAAAGAGCGCGAACCAGGTGAGAATGATCCGGGGAGGTTTAATCGGTGCCGGGCCAAGCTCACGGCCAAGCGGCCCGCAACCGTCAGCGCAACCACATCGCCGGCTAGAAACAATACCCACTTAACCCCTGACAGGCTGAGGAGGTCGGAAACCCGCGTCTCGCGCCGGGTGACGGTTGTGTGCACGTCTGCGTCACGCTCAATTCCTGCACCCGGACGGAATATTGGTTCGGTTACCATCGTCTACGCTCCGGCAACGACGACAGGCTGCCGGTTGCGAACGGCGCGTCGAACAACGCCGGAACACTCCATGGCCTCGAAGGCGGGCTTGAAGTAATCACCGGGATCCGGCGTCAGCTCCAACCACGTCAGGTAGTCGTCGAAGATTTCTCGGAGGCCCTTCGTGACTTTCCATCCCAGCGATTCGAGTTTGGTGACGCTTGAAACGGTGTGACGCACATCGCCGACGCGGTAGGCGCAGGGAATCTCCGGCGAGACGCGCGCGTTCATCCACTCAGTCAACGCGCGCGCGTATTCGAGAACGGTAGTCGGGCGGCCGCTGCCGACGTTGAACGCCTGCCCGTTGGCCTGGGCATTGTCTAGCACCAGGAGATTTGCCTCGACGACGTCTGCAATGTGGACGTAATCGCGGAGCTGGTTGCCGTCTTCGAAAATGATGGGCGCCTTTCCGCTTTGCAGAGCGCGGGTGAAGATCCGGCAGATTCCTGAATAGGCGTTGTAAAACGATTGCCGCGCTCCCTGCACGATCGAGTAGCGCAGCGCCACGGTGGGAATTCCGAGCAGCCTTCCGAGACGCAGCGCCGCCAGCTCTTGTGCGAATTTCGAAACGCCGTAGGGTCCACTAGGATTGACATGCTCTTCGCGAAGGAGAGTGGGTGCGAGCTCTCCTCCGCATTTCGGGCAGCGCAGGTTCCAATCGCCGCCGTCGAGCTGTGTGACCTGACGCGCCTCCGGAAGAAGAAATCCATCCTCGGTGCAGCGGTATTGTCCTTCGCCGTACACCGATTGCGATGAGGCGAGGATGATTTTCCGGACGCCGATGCCCTTTTCACGGATGATCTCGTACAACAGCGCGGTGCTGACCACATTCGAATGGAAGAACTTGCTGTAGTCCGGCATATAGTCTTGATACGCTGCCTCGTGGAAGATGACCTCAATGCCATCCAGGGCGCGTTCGACCGCCGCCTTGTCGCGGACATCGCCCACCTGGAATTCAATTTCCTGGCTGAGGTAGCCGGGGCGCCCGCGCGGATGAACGCGCGGCTCGAGATTGTCCAGGACCCGCACTTCGTAACCGCGTTCGAGCAACGCGTCTGCAATGTGCGAGCCGATGAAGCCGGCACCTCCCGTGACGAGTGCTTTCACGAGTTCACCTCATCTTTTGAGTTTTTCTAGAATTGGCTTTGCGGATCCGCGATTGCCGGGATGTGACTCAGCTGACTTCGCGAAATTGCCGGCCGTCAATCCGCCGCAGGGTAAACAGGGCCGAGCGGCCCAGCTCACTGGCACGCGCTGGCAAGGCCTTCCAATCGTCCCACACCGCGCTGATCAGCCGGCCGGTCACGCCTTGTCCCGAGGGAGAGGCCAGGAAAACCGCGAGCTCTGCCGCCCGCTCCGGGGGCGTTCCACCTTTTTCTTTCTGTTCCAGTGCCTTAGCGTAGAATGCGGCACCGGCGCTCTCACCCGCCGCGAGAACCTCGTCCAGCAAACGGGTGTTCACCGCGCCTGGCGCAATGGCGTTGATGCGAATGCCGGATGCCTTCACCTCTTCCGCCACCGTTTCGGTGAACCGCACGACCGCTGCCTTCGATGTGCCATAGGCGCTGAATCGCGGGAGCGGCTGTACGGCGCCCCCGCCGGAAAAATTGATGATCACACCCTTCCGTCGCGCCACCATGTGGGGTAATACGGCATGTGTCGCAAACACCGTGCCCATCAGGTTTGTCTCGATCGCTGCGGTCCAATGGTCCAGATCAATATCCGCAAAGGAGCCGATCGGACCATAAATCCCGGCCGCATTGACGAGGACATCGATGCGGCCAAATCGCTCCACGGCTAGAGCAACCATTCCATCAACGTCCGGGCGCTTGGAAACATCGCCGGCCAGCGCGACTGAAGTCACCCCTCTCTCCGCTGTCTCGCGGGCAACGCGGTCCACTTCATGCCGCGTGCGCGCCAGGAGGACCAAGTTGGCGCAGTTTTGAGCAAATGCGTGCGCGATGGCCTCGCCAATCCCGCGGCCCGCGCCCGTGATCACCACGGTTTCGCCTTCAGGACTCATGTTCTTCCTCCGATTCCCACTCCGGTCGGCGCTTCGAGCGGTTCGGGAATGCCGACGCCGCGGTAGCGAAGGCCTGCGGCGCGAGCCGCACCTGCATCCAGATAGTTGTGTGCGTCGATCATAAGCGGCCGGCGCATGCCCTGCCGCAGCCGATTCAGATCGAGGTCTTGAAATGCCGGCCAGGGAGTCAACAGAAACAAAGCGTCGGCCCCTTCCGCGGCTTGGTAAGCATCTTCGCAGAGCGCGATCCCGCGCGTTTCCGGCTGTGGCTCGCACACGTGTGGATCAAACGCCCGAATCGAAGCGCCCGAAGAAAGCAGCATGGTGGCAAGCTCCAGAGCGCGCGAACGGCGCAGCGTGCTGGTGCCGGCTTTGTACGTGAGCCCCAGCAGACCCACGTGCAAGCCGGATAGGGAGCTGTACTCGCGTTTCAGCTTTTCGAGCAAGCTGTTTAAGCGGGAATCGTTGACCGCAATCGTGGCATCCAGCTGCAGTGTTTTTTGCTTCCCGCCGGCGCCCAGGCCGCGTAAGACCTGCAGATCCCGGCCTAGTGTCCCGCCACTGAAGCCGGGACCGGGGCTGAGGAAGGCATGCTCACCAATGCGGCGATCCAGGCGAAGCACGCGGACGACCTCGCGAATATCGGCACCGCAAACTTCCGCGAGACCGGCAAGCTCATTCACAAAACTGATCGAGGTGGCCAGGAAGGCATTCAACGAGTGTTTGGCCATCTCGGCGCTGCTTCTGCCGACCACCAGTTTGCGCGCGGGAATTCCTTCATAGAGGCGCAGCAGACCTCGGGCGGCGTTCTCGTCCGCAGCCCCGACCAAGATGAAATCCGGCTGGAGGTAGGCCGCAAGAGCCTGCCCGAGGCGCAAATTTTCAGGATGACTCAGGACCGAAAAGGAGGCGTACGGCGCCAGCCGATGCAATCGCTCGGCAAAGCAATCGCACGTGCCCGCCGGTACTTGGCTCATTACCACGATCGTGGCATCCGGGCGCGCGTGCCGCACAATAGGCTCCAGATACGCTTCCACTGGACTGAGGTCACTGTGGTCACTCTCATCTACTGGCGTATCAAACGTCAGGAAAATAAAATCGGCATCTTGAAAAGCCTCGCGTGCGGCCGTGACAAATGTGAGTCTTCCCAACTTCGCCTGTTCAGCCACTAATTCCGGCAATCCGGGCTCATAGACAGGAAGCAGAGCTTGCTGCAGTTTGCGAATCCTTTCGGGGTCCGGATCCGTGCCCCGCACCGTATGCCCGAGCGAGGCCAAACCCGCAGAAACAACACAACCCAGGTGCCAAAGGCCAACTGTCGCGATCTGTGCCAGGACTTTTCCCCTCTCGATTGATTTCAGACTTTGCTCAGCCCGACCCGTCCGGCAGCACCAGTGGCCATGCTCGCCACGCGGCTAGCGCAGCCGTTGGGGTCTGATTTATGAATCGCTTCAACGAGCCGGAGTGTCTGCAAAGCCTGCCTGCCGCTGCTCGGCGGCTCCTGCCCCTCAGCGATGCATTGCAGAAAATCACTCCACTCGTACTCGAGAGAATGATCCTCATCCGGAAACTCAAACCAGTGCTCCTCGGGCGGGGCTCCGGAGGCGTGGCGGGCGGCGAAGCAGAGCCGTTCCGGGCCGTAATTGCCGCCCAGTCCGGAGACGGCCAAAGACCCTGATTCACCGAATACTTCAAATACAAACACGTTCTTCCAATTCGTCCAGCTAGCATGAAGCTGTGCCACACAACCACCGGCGGTCCGCAACAGAGCGAAGGCGTTGTCCTCGCAAGGTGCAATGGGCCAGAAAGCTGTGGTCACAAAGCCGATTGCTTCCTGAAAGCTTCCCGCGAACCATTCGAAGAGATCGAGTGCGTGGACGCCTTGGTCGAGCAGCTGTCCGCCTCCGGAAAGGCTGGCCTGCGTGCGCCACTCCCGCTCGTAACCGGGACGGCCTCCGTGACCATAGAGGCAGCGCAAAAACAGAACCGCTCCGATCGCACCCTCTGTGAAAAGCGCATGTGCTCTTGCAATCGCGGGGTGATAGCGATGGTTGTACCCAACTTTGAGGCACAATTTTCGCTTCGCGGCTTCCTCGACTGTGGGGAGGACTTCGTCAGCGCTTCTCCCAAACGGCTTTTCGCAAAGGACGTGCTTTCCTGCCGCCAGCGCTTTCAGGGTCACCACTGGAAGAAAGCGCGTCGGGGTCGATACAACCACTGCATCGATGTCATCCCTCATTACTGTCTCTTCCCAATTTGCTGAGTGCGAGCAGCCGATGCTTCCGGCGAGCCTTCTGGCAGCCTCCGGCACCTGATCAGCAACGACATCGATCGTACTGTGCGGGTTCGCTGCAATGGCCGTCGCCCGCCGGATGCCGAACTTTCCGGCCCCTATAATGGCCACGCGAATTCGGTTTTCAGCGAGCATGGGCATTTTTCCATTCCTTGGAAAGAGAGAGTTTGTTCTTTCGACCGAACGTGTGGATGCGCAAGCGGCGGTGCCGCGGCGATTCGCCGAGACGCCAGGCGTCCTATCGGGCAGTAGGTGCCGGAACGGCGGACTTTGTCCTGCTCATCTGCGCCAGTGTTTTCTCGGCATCTTCCACAAACTGTCGGACCGTTTCGCGGGTGTATCGGTGATCGACCATCTTCGCGAGAAATGGCGGTGGGATCGTGATGATGTGCGCGCCAGCCAGTGCGGCATTCTGGACGTCCATGACCGTGCGGATGCTGCCAACAATGATCCGGGCCGAGAGCTCCCAATCGTCGAGCCACTGGCGGACATTCCGGATCGTGATCGCGGGATCGTTGCCCTCATCGGCGACGCGTCCCGAAAAGATGCTCACAAACGTGGCGCCGGCCTTGACGGCCAGGATCGCTTGGTTGAAGGAGAGGATCGCGGTCACGTTGATGGCGATTCCTTCTTGCGAGAGTCGGTGGATCACGCCGAGACAGGATTCGCCGTGCTGATTTACTACCGGAATCTTGACGGTGATATTGCGCGCCCACGTGGCAAACGTGCGCGCCTGTTTCAGCATGGTCTCACGGTCGTTGGACGTGACTTCGACACTGAGAGGTCGCTCCGCCAGCAGAGCCGCAAGCTTGCGCGCTCCTTCTTCCAGGTCGGTGATACCGTCCTTGAACATGATGCTGGGATTCGTCGTGACCCCATCGATGACGCCTTGCGTGAGCCAGTGCTCAATTTGCTTCGGATCTGCGGAATCGAGAAATATCTGCATGACGCGCTCCTCCTCTTGGGCCTCGTGAGTAGTAATGGTCTTGGACGATACAGGTTCGTGCCGTGGTCTTCGTTGCCTTCTCTCTAAGACAGGAATCTTCTTGATTCAGTAATCGTCGGCCTTCTTCGCCGCCAAGGTAGATTTCTTGGTTGCCAGTCGCAGGCCGGCCCGGCTGGCAGACAGTTCCAGAGTCCTCGAATGCCTGCTAGCTTCCATCAGAGACAGCTCGAACTGACGCAGGATTTCATCGCGCCGCAAATTTGTCTCCGCGTACTTCCTTGCTTCCTGTCCCAACTGCCGCCGGAGACCGCCATCCTCAGCAAGGTGGATCACTGCCGAAACGAAGGCATCTACGTCTCCCGGGGGCGTGACAATCCCTCTTCCATTGACCACCGTGGCGAGTTGCGTCCCTGCCTCTGCGGTCGCCACAACTGCCCGGCCGCTTGCGAGCATCCCGGTGAGCTTTGAAGGCATCATCAGATCGCGGGCGCTCCCACGCTGCGGCAAGAGATGGATGTCGGCCAGATTGAGCAAGTCGTTCAATTGGCCAGCCGGCTGAAGTGGGAGGAATCG
>Ga0187846_10001371_pt1 | contig 13788 bp, 13 predicted proteins | sample TC_taG_FD_161473 | JGI IMG/M metagenome (GOLD analysis project Ga0187846, IMG submission 161473) | Biofilm microbial communities from the roof of an iron ore cave, State of Minas Gerais, Brazil - TC_06 Biofilm (v2) | ecosystem: Environmental > Terrestrial > Deep subsurface > Cave > Wall biofilm...
AAAACTCCGGGCCGCTTAAGCAACAACCACCGACGACGCGCCACAATGCCTCGATCCGAGAACTCTCCCGCGACGCTTGCGGCCTTCGTTGCAACGACGATTGCGGCCACGTGCGTATGGGCACCCGCGGCGAATGCGCAGGACAAGGGCACTGTCGCGGCCGCCCCTACGGAGTCGATCGTCGTTACCGGCCCCAGGCTCGCGTCCGACGCGGAGTTGACCGAGCAGGTTGCGACGGCACTGGACTCCAACCGGTACCTAGACGCTTCGCGGATTACGGTCACGACAACCGCCGGCGTCGTGCACCTGGACGGGTTGGTCGGCGACGCTGGGGACCTGATTGCTGCGCTGCGGACCGTACGTCGAGTTGCCGGTGCGAGGCGCGTGATCGACAACCTCGAAATGTGCGAACCAGACGGCGGAGGCATGTGAGGACGGAAATCTTAAACAGGATCGGCCATAACCTCCTGGGGCTGCCCGGCCGGCAGCACGATGCGGGCCAGCAGCCCGGGTGAGGCGTCCTCCAGCTTGAGCGCGCCGCCGTGCAAGGTGGCAATCGCTGAAACGATCGACAGACCCAGGCCATTGCCCGGCAGGTTGCGGCTGTGGTCGAGGCGGTAGAAGCGCTCGGTCACCCTCGGCCGCTCCGCCGCGGGGATGCCAGGCCCGTTGTCGCGGACCACGATCTCGGCGCCCTGCGGCTGCGCGAAGGCGCCAACCTCGATGGTCGCGCCTGGGCCCGCGTACTTGATGGCGTTGTCGATCAGGCTGGCCACCGCGCTCGCCACCAGGTTGCGGTCGACGGCCGCCAGCACCGTGCCGCTGCCGGCGGGTCGCAACGACACCTGGCGCTGCTCGGCCGTCGCATCGTACAGCTCGACCATGTCCTTGGCGATGGCGTTCAGGTCGACCGACTCGAACGATTTGGCGCGCATCCCGGACTCGGCTTCGGCGATCTGCAACAGCTTCTCGAAGACCAGGATCAGCTCGTCGATCCCTTCGATCGCAGCCGACGCAGCCTCGCCCATCGGCCCCGGCTTGGCGTGATGGCGGACCGCCTCGTCGAGCCGGCTGCGGATCCGGCTCAGCGGCGTCCTCAGGTCGTGCGCGATCGCGTTGGACACGTGCCGTACGCCTTCCATCAGGTGCCCGATGCGGTCGAGCATCCGGTTGATATCGACGCTCAAGCGGCCGAATTCGTCGTCGCCCGATACCGGAATGCGCTGGTTCAGGTCGCCATCCTCGATTCTCTGCGCCGTCCGGCGGATCTCGGCGATCCGCTTTTCGATCTGATGCCGGAACATCAGCGCTCCGATCACCAGCACGACCAGCGCAGCGCAGGCGCCACCCACCAGCGCCTTGACCACCAGATCGCTGATCGAGCGCTGCTCGCTCAGATCGCGCCCGACGTACAGGAATGCGCCCTCCGGCAACTGCCGCACGATCAGGCGGCCGCTTGTACGCTTGCCTTCGCGCACGACGTCGTCCGTGACGACCTGTCCGAGCGGCCGGGTTGCGGCCGGAACCGCCGTCAGGTTGCCGACCACGCGCTCGCCCGAAGGCGACACGACCAGGAAGATCTCGGTATCGCTGTCGATGCCGTCGTTCAGCTCCCGCTCGATCTGCGCGGCCAGATCCTCGATCGGCCGGTTGCCGTATGTCTCGGTCAGCCGATTGGAGATCGCCGTGATCTTGGCATCGATGCGGCGATCCATCACGCCGATGGTTCCGAAGTAGAACACCCCCGACGCCACCAGGATCGCCTCGGCCACCAGCACCGAGAACCCCAGCGCAAGCCGGGTTGCGATCGACTTCGGGAAGCTAGGCACTCGCGCTCAGCCGGTACCCCACCCCGCGCACCGTGTGAATCAAGGGTGGGGAGAAGTCCTTGTCGATCTTGTTGCGCAGCCGGCTGATCTGCACATCGATCACGTTGGTCTGCGGATCGAACCGGCAGTCCCACACCGCCTCCAGCAGCATGGTTCGGGTCACGACCTGGCCTTCGTTGCGCATCAGAAACTCGAGCAACCGGAACTCGCGCGGCTGCAGCGCGATCGGAGTGGATCCGCGCACCACCCGGAAGGTGCGCACATCCAGAGCCAGATCGGCGACCTTCAGCTGCGTGGTCTGATGACCCGGCCGGGCGCGCCGCAGCAGCGCTTCGACCCGCGCCAGCAGCTCGGAGAACGCAAACGGCTTCGGGATGTAATCGTCGCCTCCGTGGCGCAGACCCCGCACGCGCTCGTCGATGCTGGTAAGCGCGCTGACGATCAGGACCGGCGTGTTCTTACCCAGGTCTCGAAGCTTGCCGAGAATGGCCAGGCCGTCGACTTGGCCGGGCAGCAGCCGGTCCAGGATCACGATATCCCAGGACTCGTTGGTGGCGTGGTGCAACCCGTCCAGGCCGTTGTCGCAGGCCAGGGTGTTGTAGCCGGCCTCGGTCAGGCCGTTGCAGATATAGCGGCGGGTATCGGCATCGTCCTCGATGACCAGGCACCTCAAGTCGCCCCCTTCGCCGGGTGACCGCGTGAACCGCTCACGCGGAAACGGTAACACAAGGTTGACCAGCGACTGCACTACCCCGTCGCAAAGTCCTCCGGTTCGTACACCTGCCGCAGCTCGATGTCGGCCTCCTGACCGGGAAACGGATGCGGGCACCGCGTCAGCCATTGCAGCGCTTCCTGCTTGGACTTCACCTTCCACATCCAGTAGCCGGCAATCAGCTCTTTGGTCTCGGTAAACGGACCGTCGATCACGGTGCGCTTGTTGCCCGCGCTGAAGTGCACCCGCGCCCCCTTCGAACTGGGCTGCAGCCCGTCGCCGGCGAGCATCACGCCCGCTTTCAGCAACTCCTCGTTGTACCGGCCCATGTCCGCCAGCAGACTTTCATCCGGCAGAGCACCGGATTCCGAAGTCTTCGTCGCCCTCACCATCACCATGAATCGCATCGTTTTGCTCCATTCAGACCCTATCAACATCGTGCTGGCCGCCGCCCTGCCGCGGGCTTCGCCGCCGAAGCCGCAGCTTGTCACGTAGTCGAATCGCAGCGCGCGATTTGGACAGGAACCGGATTATTTTTCCAGCTCGGCGAGCCGGCGTTCGAGAAAGCGCCGTTCGGGCGCCTGCCGCGCCAGTTCCAGGGCCTTGCGGTAGGACTTGCGGGCCTCGCTGCGATCCCCCATGCGTCGGCACAGATCCGCGCGGGCCGAATGGGCCAGGTGGTAGTCGTCCAGGTCGCCGCGCCCGAGGATTGCGTCGATCGCGGCCAGACCCGCGGCCGGCCCGTCGCGCATCGCGAGCGCAACAGCTCGATTCAACTCGACCACCGGGGAGGGATCGGCGCGCATCAGCACGTCGTACAGAGCGACGATCTGTCCCCAGTCGGTGGCCTCGGCGGTCGCGGCTTCCGCATGGACCGCGGCGATCGCGGCCTGCAGTGTGTAAGGCCCGAAACTGCGGGACTTCAGCGCACCTTCCACCAGCGCGATCGCCTCGGCGATCTGCTCGCGGTTCCACAGCGATCGGTCCTGCTCAGCCAGCAAGACGATGTCTCCCGACGGGGAGGATCGGGCAGCCCGTCGCGCCTCGTGCAGCTGCATCAGCGCGAGCAGCCCCACCGCCTCGGGCTCGGGCATCAACTCGGCCAGCAGTCGCCCCAGGCGTATGGCCTCGGCGGTCAGGCTCTGGCGCATCAGCGCCTCGCCCGCAGACGCCAGATAGCCTTCGTTGAACACCAGGTAGATCACGCGCAGGACGCCATCGAGCCGCTCGGCCAATTCCGCGCGCGCTGGAACCTCATATGGAATGCGCGCCTCCCGTATCTTGGCCTTTGCGCGGACGATCCTCTGTGCCACCGTCGGCGGTGACGTCAGGTGGGCGCGGGCGATCTCCTCGGTCGTCAGGCCACACACCTCACGCAGCGTCAGCGCGACCTGAGCGTCGGGAGCAAGGGCCGGGTGACAGCAGGTGAAGATCAGGCGCAGCCGATCATCCTCGACATGGGTCCGCCCGGCTTCGACCTCCGGAGCGGGAATCGCCTCGATCTGCTCGGCGACGTCTTCGAGCGAGACATCGAACTTCGCCCGCCGCCGGATGCGGTCGATCGCCTTGAACCGGCCCGTCGATACGAGCCAGGCGCGCGGATTGAGCGGCACGCCCTCGCGCGGCCACTGTTCGACCGCTGCCATGAAGGCGTCGTGCAGCGCCTCTTCCGCTATGTCGAAATCGCGCAGCAGCCGTATCAGCGTGGCCAGCACCCGGCGCGATTCGGCGCGGTAAATGCCGTCCACCACGGCATGAATGCCGGTGACATCCGCGTCAGCGCCGCTCGCTGTGGCCATTGCCCATTATGGGTCAACGGCGCTCCCAGTGCCCTTCGTGAAGCCGCCAGCCGCGTTCCTCCCGCTCCCACCGGTGCGGAACCCACGCGTAGCCCGCGCGCGGCGCTTCCCAATGGCCGCGCTCCCACTCGTGGCGCCCGCCGCGCCACCCCCAGTAGCCGCCGATCCAGAAGTATCCGGGCGCAGGCGCAACGCCGATGATCTCTTCCTGCGGAGGCGGTGGCGCCACCGTCACCAATTCGGCGGAGTAGTAACCGGGACGGGCAGGAGCCACGATGCAGCCGGCCAGCACGGCACAAGCGAGCAGGGCCGCGGCGACCAGGCGATACAGCGACCAATTGATGCGTGGGTCTGTCATTCGATCCTCACAAGGTCAAAGGGCGGTCGGAAGATCCGCCCGGCTTGGGGCAGGTGGATGTCACTCTAACGCATCCGCCCCGTGCGGCGACGACGCTGGCTTGTAAGCGTTCGTTTCCGAATCGGCGCGCGGTGCGCTTGATCGACGCCGGACGGTCGTCGTCTTTACGGCCGATGCACACGGTAATTCTTAGTCAATCGAACCACCTCATTCCAAGCGTGCAAACGCGGTCTTAGGCGTCTCATCGGTTTACCGTTTTCGCGGGCCAAAATGCATTGAGAATGTTCAAGCGCGCGTTCATAGTGACCCCCGAATCCAGTCGTGCCGGTGCACGGGAATTTGAGGGCGCTGCAAAAGATTGCCACTTGAGGTTTTCAAGGTACTCGAACTTGAGCTGCGTGTTGATTGCTTCGTGACCGAAGTCATCGCAACGTCGAGAGGGGACCACGAAGACACCGGGAGGTAAAAATGGACGCCACCATCTTCTGATTTCTCAGAGCGTGTGAACGCCGGCAGGCACGGCTTCGGTCACACGCACAAATCCACCGTTGGGTCACGTTGCGGGTCCGCCATCGCGGCGCTCGCGCAAGGGAGGTTTTTCAATGAGAACCGCCATCTGTCCGACGCATCTTCATTTTCACCACCTGGCCAGTCACTTTCTGGCGTTGACGGCCGCCGACCGCTTCCTGCGGTTTGGATGGATATTGAGCGACGTCGACCTCGTTGCCTATGTGGAGAGCCTGCTGCGCTCAATCGGCAACGTGGTCGTAGTCGTGGAGCCGGCACCGGACATCTCGGGCGCACTGCACCTGGAATGCCGGGGCTCCAGCGCCGACCTCGGACTGAGCGTGTCCGCATGGGCGCGCGGCAAGGGCATCGGAACCGTTCTGCTGGAGCGTGCCGCCGTGCTCGCTCGCGCGCACGGCATCAGAACGCTGTTCGTGCGGAACCTGAACTTCAACGCAGCGCTGCAACGGCTGGCACATCGGGTCGGCATGAGCGTCGCCTGCGCGCCCAACGCCCGCTCGACGCGCCTGGAGCTGTCTGCGAACGGACCGCGGCGCGACCCGACCGCATGGGCGGTGACACTGGCCGACGATTCGTTACGCTCCCACTGGGGGGAGGCGGCGCGCGAGCCATCGCGGGACACGGAGTGCACGCTGGTCTGACGTCCGGTCAGACGGGCAGGGTCGCATCGTCCCGGCCCCACATCAGGATCGCTCCGCAGCCTCGCGTCTCCAGCAGATCGACGCGATCGAGCTCGGGCAGGTCGGCCACGACCTGCTGTTTGATCCATCGGGCCAGCGTTGCTGCATCGTTGTCCTCGATGGCGGGCAACTCGTACAGTGGTTGATGATCGAGCCTGATAAACGCCGGTTTGAAACGCTCCTTCACATCCCCGAAATCGATCGTCCATCCAAGCACCTCATCGAGCGACGCGCTCAAATGAAGGCGCAGGCCGTACGTATGTCCGTGAATGCGCCGGCGCGAGTCTGCCTCGGGCGCGCGCCGCATCCGCACGGCGCTGTCCAGCGAAAGCTCCGACCAGATCCGGTAGCGCCGCCCGTCGAAATGCGCGCCGCAGGTGGCCGTCTCGGATACGGTCACCCGGCTCAACTCCGGAAGCAACGGCTTCAACCGCCGCCAGATGGTGCTGGCGATCAATTCGCTGGTCGGGTTCTCCAACCCCGGGATGTCGTTCAGGCAGGCCTGGTGGAACTCGGCGTGGATGGGCGCCCAGCACCGGTCCAGGCGGTCGCAGAGAAGGCCGGAGTCGGCGCCGCTTTCGTGCCGCCCCGTCGCGGCCGCGGCGTGCAGGATCACCTCGAATCCGTGGCCGTGCATGCGCCGGCACTTGTGATCCGGCGCGACGTTGGGGAGGCGGTGTGCGGCCTCGAACCGATAGCGGCGCCAGGCGTAAGCACGCTCCTGGCGATCCACATCCGCGCCCTGGACCGGGGTGCTCTGTACGCCGACCTGCTCGATGGACGGCAGATCGAGGTGCGCCCGCACCCATCGCGCCAGATTCTCGTCGGTGGGCTGCTCCAGGCACTCGTTGAGCAGCTGGTAGTCGAGCGGCGCTACGCAGTGCTGCAGCCGCGCTCGCAGCTGGTCAACCTCGCTTCCCGGGAAGTCCGCCCAGCCCGGCGCGATCGCAGCTCGCACGCTGGCCACGAAACCGTGGCCGTGCAGCCGGCGTGCGCGGTGCCCTTGAGGCAGCTGGCTGAGCGTGCGCGCCGACTCGAACCGGGCCGCAGCGGCGTACAGAAGTCGGTCCTGCATCTGGCGGTCGTGCATGTGGCGGACTGTAACAGCGCGTTGCCGAACTGCCGGCGCACGGGTTACACGACCAGTCGCGCGTAGGCCAGCCCACAGCGTTCGCGTGCACGCGCCAGCACATCGCGCGCGGCCTGCTCGCGATAGCGGGCTTGCGCGCGATAAGCCTGAACCACCAGCGAGCGCAGCGGCGTGTCGGGCCAGGTCTGCTCGATGCATGCGGCTGCGCGCTCGGCGCTCTCACTGCCCGCGCTGGCGAGCGCGTAGGCCACCTGCACTTGTGCTGTCATCGCGACGTTGGCGATTCGCGCTGCGAGCCGATAAGGAAGCAACATCGGACTGGCGTGGCTATCGCTGTTCGCAAGTGCATCCGAGGGCGCAGTTGTCAGGTCAATCATCGGTAGTGCTCCAATCTATTGCACTGCAGCATAACGCAATTGACGGCTCGCCCGATGACAGAAATCGACCGGCTCGCGCGGTGGATTTCGCAGCGCACCATCCTGATTTTCGACTCTGTCCCTCTGTTCGCAGTGTTTACCGGGAAATGCGATCGAGCTCTGCGCGGGCACCGCCCGATTCGCTGAAACTCGCCGGGCAGCTGCGCGCTGCGTCCTCGAGGCGGCGCAATGCCTGACCCTTCTCGCCGTGCAAGAGGTACCACTCGCCGATATAAAACGCCGCTTCGCACTGGCGGCCATTCTGGGTGTGCGCATCGCCCTGCTGCGCCGCCTGATACACGCCGCTCGGATCGGTCCGCCCCAGATAGAGCTGGATCACGGGTGAGGGCCACGGCTCGCCGGTGTCGGACGTGTTCTGAGCCAGATCGCGCGCGGCGTCCTCCGGGTGGCCGGCACGCGCTTCGGACAGGTACAGCCAGATCGCCACATAGGGGTCCGAGCGCCACAGCCGAACGGCCTGTGACAAATCACTTTGTGCCGCGTCGAATTGCCCGCTGTAGAAATTCATCGTGCCGCGGCCCTTGTAGGCCGGAGCCAGTTTCGGATCGAGGCCGATGGCTTGATCGAATTCATCCCTGGCCTTGGCGTAATCGGCCGACAGGGTCCACAGCACGCCTCGATTGAAATGCGCCTGCGCCAGCTTCGGGTCCAGTTTCAGGGCCTGCGCGCAATCGGCAGCGGCCTGGGCATAGGCTTCCTTGATCAGCCAGGTGTTGCACCGGTTGTTGAAGGCAACCGCAGAGCTCGGATTGAGCCGAATCGCTTCGTCGTAATCGGCGATCGAACGCGTGTAGTCGTGCAGGTGGTCCAGCAGCAGGCCGCGCGCGACGAACAGTTCCTCGCGGTCCGGATCCAGACGGATCGCTTCGCCAAGATCGTCGACCGCCTTGGCCAGGTCGCCCTTAGCCTGCCGGGCGGCGGCCCGCTCCGTATAGCAGCGCTCGTTCTTGCGACCCAGCAGGATCGCCTGGTCCAGATCCTTGATGGCGGCGTCCAGTTCGCCGCGCGATCTGAGCAGGGCCCCGCGATTTTCGTACGCGAGGGCCAGCTTCGGGTCCAACTGGATTGCGTGATCGAAATCGCGCATGGCGGCATCCAGGTTGCCCTTCGAGCCCAACGCCGCTCCCCGGTTGCTGTAGGCGGCCGCAAAGCTCGGGTCGGCCGCAACCGCACGGTCGTAGTCTTCGATCGCCCGGTCGACGTCGCCCTGCGCTTTCCACGCCACGCCGCGATTGTCGAGCGCCACCGCCTTGTGCCGCGCCGAGATGTTTTCTGCTTTCAGCGCGTCGCTGCAGGCTCCAATCCTCTGTTGCGGCGACAGTGCGCCGCCTGCGCAGGCCTGCAGCGCCGACTCCCACTGCGCCAGGCCGGCGGCCGAAAAAGTTCCTGCCATCAGCACGAATATCCACCGGCCGCACGCGGCGCCGACGAACTGCGGGGCCGGTCGCGCCGCCCCGCGCAATCTGATGTTTCGCATGAGGATCATCACGTCCCTTCAGGATTGCAAGCCGGGCGCAATCTAGCATCCACCTCCGCCCTTCGGGCTTCGGCGGGTCGCCTATCATTGGCACCGATCCAACCGTAGGAGTGAAACGCATGCCACTAGCGGGGCTGGGGCTGCATGTGTTGATCGCGTTGATCTTCGCGATCCACGCGGTGCGCACCGGGCGACCGGTCTTCTGGGTGTTCATCCTGTTCTCGTTTCCGCTGCTCGGAAGCCTGGTCTACTTCCTCGTGGAGTATTTGCCGGGCACGCGCCTGCAGCGCAACGTCGGCACGGCAGCCCGCTCGTTCGCGCGCAGCCTGGACCCCGGCCGTGAGCTGCGTGAGGCACGGCGGGCGTTCCAGTTGTCCGCCACGGTACAGAACCGGATCAGGCTCGCCAATGCTCTGCTGGCTGCCGGCGAGCCGGGGCCGGCCATTGACCATTTCGATGCCTGCCTGCAGGGCCCTTTTGCGAACGATCCGGAGATTCGTCTGGGCGGGGCGCGGGCCCGCATCCAGGACGGCAACCCGGTCGCGGCGTTGGAGCTGCTGACCGCGCTGCGCCAGCGCAGTCCGGACTTCCGCCCGGAAGCGGTCAGCCTGTTGATGGCGCAGGCGCTGGCCGCGGCTGGCCGCACTGACGATGCGCGCGCAGAATTCGAGTCCGCGCTGGCACGCTTCGACAGCGTCGAGGTTCGTGCCAACTACGCGATCTGGGCCGCGCAGGCCGGTGACCTGGACACCGCAAAAAGGCTGCGAGAGCAACTGGCCGCGACGGCGCAGTACTGGGATCGCCATACGCGCTCGTTTCACCAGGATCTGTTCCGCAGCGTCGACGCGGCGCTGGAAGCGGGCCGAGGCGCGAGTTAACACTGGGCGATGGTAAGGAGGCTGACATGGTGAGCGTTGCGTTCGACTTCTCGGGGACCACCACGGTCGTCACCGGGGGCGCAAGCGGGATCGGCCTGGCCATCGCCGACACGATCGTTCGCGCCCGCGGCAACGTCGTGATATCGGCGAGTCGCAACCCGGACAAGACCCGTTCCGCGCTGGATCGCCTCCACCCGTCGGCGCCGGGGGTCGATGCGCAGGCGTTTTCCTGCGAAGTGGGACGGGAAGAATCGGTCGCGGATTTCTTCTCGCAGGCCGCCCGGGCCGCGGACCAGATCCGCTACGTCGTTCACAGCGCCGGCGTTTCGCCCAACACAGAGTTCTTCGATCAGACCCAGAAGGAGTGGGACAGCGTACTGAACGCGAATCTGACGGGCTCCTTTCTGGTGTTGAAGTACGCCAGCCTGATGATGGCCGGCAACCCGGTGATCGACGAGTGGAAGGGCAAGATCGTGCTGGTGACCTCCTCCAACGGCGTCAACGCTTACGACCCGGTCTCGGCGCATTACGACGCGTCGAAAGCCGGCGCCAACCTGCTGATGCGCAACGCCGCCGAGAAGCTCGCCTCGCTGCGGATCTGCGTCAACGCGCTGGCGCCCGGCTGGATCCAGACCGCGCTGAACGACAGCCTGCCCGACGAAGTGCGAGCCAGCGAGAGCGCGAAGATATGGATGGGACGCTGGGGCACGCCGCAGGAGATGGGCGAGTGCGTAGCCCACCTCCTGACGATGCCTTACCTGGTCGGGCAGATCCTGATGCCCGACGGAGGCTATCGGTAGCGCGCGGCCCTCAGCCCCTCTCCCAGGGGAGAGGGGAGTAAAAGGGGCGCCGCGGTCAGTCCCCCCAATTCGCGCCGGTGGCCAGCACGGCGGCATCGGCTGCGGTGATGGCACTGCCCGCACCCGGCATTCCGATCGCGCCGCCGATGCTCGTGTTCGGTGTGATGGCCCCGAAGAATCCGGGCAGGGTTGGCATCGAGCCGGCGCCCGGATAGAACAGCTTGGTGCTCCCATTCAGCGTCACCATGATGCCGGCCACCGTCATTTTGTCGTTCGGAGCATCGTCGCCGCTGATCACGCCTTCCACCGCAGCAGTCGGTGAGCTTGGGGTCGGGATCACTTCGACGCGCGTGGCCACGTTGGTGCCGCCGGACGGGTAAGCCGCGACGATCACCTGATCGCCACTTTTCAGCACGCTCGCGAAATTGGCGGAGTTGAACGGCTGCTCACCCGCCAGCCAGTCGCCGAAGCGCGTCTTGTCGGTCACGGTGAAACTCAGTCCCAGCACTGAGAACGTCATTCCCGATACCGTTCCGACCGAACCCATTACGGCGAATGTCGCATGCTGTTCCACCTCGATCGATGTCGCCATCAGCGTGCCATCCGAGGCGATCGTGCCGGTGACCTCGACGATCTGGTTGTTCGCCAGGCCGGCCACGCTGGAGGCGATGCCCGATGCATTGACCTGGATCCCGCGCACGACAAACATCGTGCCGTTGAGCTGGCGGACCGGGCCTTCGATCGTTACGGTGCTGCCGATCGCGAACGTGGGCGCCTCGGAACGCTTCCTGATGGAGTCGGCCGTCAGCGTCAGCGTGTTGGCGCTGAGCGAGCCGCTCGGTGGTGTCATCGAGCGCACCGACACGAAATCGCCATTGGTGAATGAACACGTCATCATCATGTTGCAGACCGTCGACGAGGTGATGTCGACCGTCAGAGCGTTGATGTTGAAGCTGTTCGTGCTGGAGTTGTAGCCGTTCACGTAGCCCTGCACCCGGTACAGGCTGAATGAGGTCGGCTCGTAAACCAGCGTGGCGACGATGGTGGTGGCTCCCGGGATACAGCTCGCGACCGGGTTCGCGACTGGGCCCATGGTCGGGCACTCCAGGTAACCGAATACGATCACATGGTCGCCGGCGCCGATGTCGCCCAATTGCGTCAGCGCCGTGCTACCCGACCCGTGCACCGTGCCTGCAAACGACGTGCCGCTCGTGGTCTGCACGGGTTGGCCGAGCACGGTCAGCATGCCGTGCATCGTGTCGACGACGTCGACCTCGCCCCGAACCGCACTGGTGAAGCGCAGCATCGTGGCGGTGCCGCCGTCCGCCTCGACGTCGACCGTCATCCCGACCGCCAGATTCGACGTCGACGAGGCCGCGTCGTCGTTGTCGCCGTCGAGCACTTGCGTCTGCATGCCAGTGGCGAACTCGTGCCCGTTCACGAACACGCTGCCGAAGCCGCTGATGACGCCGCTGGCACCCGACATGCTCGATGAGCCGGATGTCATGCTGGAGGAGCCGCCACTGCACGCGGCCAGGATCGTCGCGGCCGCCAGCGCAATCGATATTCCAGCAACTAGGACTCGCTTGTTCATCGCAGTCTCCCTTCCGCCCGGGCGAAAAGACTATCGTCCAAGGCGTGTGCGTGAACAATCGCGTACTTCCCGCTCCCCCGCTAATCTCTTCGAGCGATCACTGATACACCTGATACAAATTGAAAAAGACTGATCGCGACAGGGAGAATGAGCACGATCAAACGGTGCGCGTTCAATGCGGTGCAAGGTGGGCGGCCGTGAGCCCTCGGTGCTCCAGCAGCGGCCCAATGTCGGCCGGCGCTCCATAGAACCCCTCGAAGAGCTGCTCCGGCTCTTCGGTGCGGCCGCGCGATAAGAGCTTGGCGCGGAAAAAATCCCCGTTGGCCCGGTTCAGTCCGCCGTGGTGGTGGAACCACTGCTCCGTATCGCGGGCCAGCACCTCGCTCCAGATGTAGGCGTAATAGTTCGCGTCGTAGCCGATGTCGAAAACGTGGGAAAAATAGGGCGAGTGGTAGCGCGGCGGCACCGCATCCACGTCCACGTGTGCCCGCTGCAGCGCCGTCTTTTCAAATGCCATCACCTTGGCTGCCGGCGGAGCCTGCCGGGGGTCGATCTGGTGCCACGACTGGTCCAGGATGGCCGCAGCGAGGTATTCGGTGGTGGCGTAGCCCTGATCGAACTTCTGCGCGGCCAGCACCTTCTTCAGAAGGGCCGGCGGCATCGGCTCGCCGGTGCGGACGTGACGCGCATAGTGCGCCAGCACGGCCGGCTCGCGCGCCCACATCTCGTTGAACTGCGACGGATATTCGACGAAATCGCGCGGCGTCCTGGTTCCGTGCAGCAACGGATACCTCACGCTGGACAGCATCCCGTGCAACGCGTGACCGAACTCGTGGAACATCGTGGTCGTCTCATCGAAGGTCAGCAGGGTCGCCTGCCCTGCGGAGGGCTTGGGCACGTTCAAATTGATGATCACGACCGCCCGCGTTCCTTCCAGCGTCGATTGCCCGACGAACTCGTTCATCCAGGCGCCGCCCCGTTTCGACTCGCGCGCGTACAGATCCGTCAGCAGCAGCGCCAGCCCGCTGCCGTCGGCGTCGAACACCTCGTAGATCTGCACATCCGGGTGGTAGCGCGGCAGATCGTCGCGGCGCTTGAATGTGAGCCCGTACAGCTCGTGGGCCGCATAGAAAACCCCGTCGCGCAGCACGCGGTCCATCTCGAAGTACGGTTTGACCTCGGAATCATCCAGATCGAAGCGTGCCTTGCGCGCCTGCTGCGCGTAATAAGCCCAGTCCCAGGCTCGCAGCTTGAAAGCGGGCGCGCGCGCCGCACGCGCTTGGGCGTCGATCAGCTGCTGCAGTCCTTGGGCATCGCGCCGTGCCTTGGCTACCGCGGCCGTCGCCAGCCCGGCCAGCATCCGATTGACGGCCGCGGTCGTGCCCGCGCTCTCGTCGGCCAGCACATAGGCGGCGTGGCCCGGGAAACCGAGCAACCGGGCCCGCTGCGAGCGCAGTTTCACCAGCTCGGCGATCACGCCGTCATTGTCCGCATCGCCGCCGTCGGCGCGTCCGATCGAGGCCCGGAAGATGCGCTCGCGCAGGGCGCGGTTCTTCAGCTGCGCCAGCATCGGCTGAATCGTCGTGTTCTGGAGCGCAATCCGCCA
>Ga0187846_10001372_pt1 | contig 13786 bp, 23 predicted proteins | sample TC_taG_FD_161473 | JGI IMG/M metagenome (GOLD analysis project Ga0187846, IMG submission 161473) | Biofilm microbial communities from the roof of an iron ore cave, State of Minas Gerais, Brazil - TC_06 Biofilm (v2) | ecosystem: Environmental > Terrestrial > Deep subsurface > Cave > Wall biofilm...
CGGTGATCCCGATGTGCTCGCTGCGCTCGGTCGTGGCGGCATTACACTCGGCGTGGCGGCCGAATTGAACCTCTACGAACACCCACCGACGCGCCGCGCCCATCTGCAGCTGGCCGAGAAGGGCGGGTCGACGACGGCGATCGTCAGGTCCTGGCGCAAGCAGGCGAACGAATTTCATCAGCTGCAGCTGACGCGCGCGGATGCGCCGGAGGTGACCGAGAACGTCGCCGCGGCACTGCCGACCGTCGAACCGATCAAGTGCTACTTCTGCGACGGCTCAGAGGATGTGCACACGATGCAACAAATATTCATTCACGGGCCGTGTAAACGGATGCTGCGCAACGCCCTTGCCAGGGGCATCGAGGATCGAGGATGAGCGCGGCTGAATGGCCCGCTGCGCACAGCAAATATCGCAACACCCCCGTGGTGATCCTCGACGTGCGCTTTGCCTCGCAAGGCGAGGCGAGCCGCTGGCATGAGCTGCAGCTGCTTGAGCGGAGTTTCTACGTGAAAGAGCTGCAGCGCCAGGTGCCATATCGACTGCTCACCCTGGCCAACACGGGAAAGCCTGGACTCGTGGGCCTCTACGTGGCGGATTTCACGTATTTCGAAGCCGTCCATCCCCGTGTCGGCCCGTGGACGTTCATCGTGGAGGATTTCAAGGGACATCAAACCGAGCTGTTCCGCTGGAAGCGTCGGCACTTCGAGCTCCAGTATGGGATCCCGATCAGGATCACCCGCCGTGGCCACTGACGCCGATCGCATCCGCCTGCGCCTGGTCGACCTGGCCATCACTGCTGCGCTCGAGAGCACGCCGGCAGACAAAACCGCGCGCGCGCGCGCCGCGCTCATCGGCGTGACCTTTGGTCCTGGCGAGCTTGTGCGCGATACTCTCTCCGGCCAGCTGGCCACCGTGCTGTATGCCAAAGCTGACGCAATTCGCCGTCTCACTCCCTGAGCGGAAATCGGTGGAAGTCTACGTGCTTGAGCTCGCTGACGGTCGCATCGTCGCGCGGACGGTCGACGAGCTCACACACGCAACAGACGACGAGCGGTTAGCCGCGGGCCTGCCGATCCTGGCAGAACGCTCGTGACGCTGCTCCATGCCGCGTTCGAATGCGTCGGTATGGTGGTCGCGTTCGTGTTCTTCCTCCTGTCGATCATCCTGGCCGGCTATCTGACCTACACCCGCCGGCAGCTGACCCAGGCGCGCCAGGGTGTCGCAATGGCAGCCCGCCTCCGCCGTGACGCGCCCCCTGGCGGCGTCACGCGGTCGGGGCCAGGCACATCAGATCGCGGGTAAGGGTGTAGTGGCGCCCCCCCTGTCGATCGTCGCTCCTGGGGCATCCTGGCAAGGATCTTTAGCCGTCGACAGAGCGATCGGCCGAGTCAAGCACGTGTGGCAGGCTTTGACGGAGACACGGCTGCCCGTGCCTCTCCTGGGCCAACCATTCCGGCCAGGCGAGGCCGGATGGTCGATTGTCAAGGCCTCGCCCTGGCTATCAGATGGCCGATACGGCCCTGAGGGTTACATGTGTGACGCGCACGTGCCGCTTGTTGCGCTGCCGTCGACCGTCGCGCTCGGATGGTTCATCGCCCTGATCAACATGCGAAACGGGCGGCGTGCGATCGGATGGGTCGGCGACGTGGGCCCGTGGAACACGCACGATAACGTCTACGTGTTGGACGGCGCGAGACCGCAGAGCGAATCTGGAAGAGACGAGCAGGGGCGCGTGACGAACCGGAGCGGTCTCGATATGGGTGGGCGCGTCTGGTCAGAGCTCGCGATGGTCGATAGCGGCCATGTCGCATGGACGCGGATCGTGTGGTAGGCCTGTGGGCGCACTCGCCGACGAATTCCCCTCCGATCTGCTGGCGCCAGACGAGCTCGAGCGCGCTATTGCCTTCATCCGTGCCCTACCGCTCACGATGCCGGAGAAACGCAAGAAGCTCCGCGACTGGTCGCGCCTGGTCGATCTCACTGTGCCGCCAGCGTATTACGGCAGGCTCATGGGCGGACCGACGCGGATCGGCGCCGTGTGAGCGGCCGCGTCGCTCTAGCACCCACGCGTTCAATCCAGTAGGCACTTGGCGGCGTGCCGCTCCAGTCGTCCTGAGCGCGTTGGACGCTGACGCAGCGCAAACACGCCTCGAGCGATACACATCGGCGTGCAACCGACACACGCCGCCGCGAGCTCGCGCGACCGATCAGGGGCGCCAACCGTTTCACGTAGAATCGCCACTGCGTTTGCATGGCCAGGAAGTATATAGACCAAATAGACAGGTGACAAGTGTTCCCTGACACGGTCCCGGTTGCGGTAGCACGTCAGGTGCCAGTCCTCGCCGGTCAAACGAAGGCGGAGGCGGCGATCTTTCATACGTGGCTGGCTGACCACGGCCGCGAGTATGAACGGGTGAGCACGAACGTTCGACTTGGAACCGGTTACGACCCTGGTGAGCAATTTCCAGACTACGCCAGGCAATACACGATCCTGACCACGCAGAAACGAGCCGACTTGGTCGCGTTTAAACAGGCTTCCGTCGACATCTGGGAATTGAAGATCACCGCTCATTTATCCGCGCTGGGACAGCTCCTCGGGTATCGGTCGCTATGGCTACGCGAATTTCCGACCTGGCCAGTCGACACGATGGGCGTCATGGCGATGCACATGAGCGTTGATACCTGGACAGTCCTGCACGAACACGGGATCGTCATTGTGCTCTACCCGGATGTCATCTTGCCAGCCCTACCGGCACTGCCACCAGGGTAGGGACTATAGGCAGCCTGGTGTGCCGGAGAGGGTGCCCTTGACCCCTCCACAAAGTTGAAACCCTGTCTAACGAATTCGCGCAAGTTTTCGCGTCAATTTGTAAGTTCGTTTGCGATCATCGCGATAAGTTTGCGAAACATACGATCGGCCGCGCGCGGCCGTCGCGGAGTCCGCCAGAGCTGCCCCTGGTTAGAGCAACGAACACGCGGTTGAATTTTGAGCAGGCTTGTCGGGAGCTTACGCCGGAGGTTTCGGCCGATTCGCCGCAATTTGCTGTTCAAGCGCGATCCGCTGCGCCGCGAGCTCGGCGTCCAGCTGCTCCCGGGCGGTTGAGGCCGCGTCGTGCGCGGCGATCCGCCGGCTCGTGATGTCGGAGAGCTGTTGCATGGTGTCGCTGCCGACGAGCGCGATCTGCTGGAGCTTGTCGGCGGCCGCCGTGGCAATCAGATCCTGGCGACGCTGCGAGGCCGCGGGGAGCGTGGTTGCTTTCTCCTGCAACGAGGCGACGTTGAAATCGGCCGCGGCGACTTGCTGATCGGCGGTCCCTTGCGCTTTGGCGATCTCAGCCTGGCGCACCTGTTCGGCAGCCACATCCTTTTTCTCGGCCAGGTCAATCGCCCGCAGCTTGGTCGCGAGCTGTTTGCTCGTGATTTCGCCCGCGTCGGCCGCGTCCTGTGCCGATTGCCTGGCTGCCTCGTAGCCAGCGACCCGTGCCGCCTGTTTGGCGTCTAAGAGCTGCTGATCGAGCTGCACGCGTTTGCGCGCGGCCGCCGTCACGGCGACGGCCTTATCCGCGAGGATCTGCCGTTGAACGGCATTCGCGCTGACTTTGTCCGCCTCGGCCGCCAGCGCCCCTTGAGCAGTTTCCGCGGATTTCACTTGCGCGGCATGGGCCTGTTCGGTCGATCGGATCTGAGCGCGCTGCTGAGTCACCTGGGCAGCGGTCAGCAGCTTGTCTTTTGCCGCCTGGTCGACCAGGGCAACGCGATCCTTCATTGCCTGTTCGGTCAGCTGGGTCTTGGCCAGGGCAGCATCATCCGCCGCTTTTTGCTTCGCCTCGAGAAACGCCTGATGGTCCTTTTTGGCTTGAGCGGCCGCCTCTTTCTTCGCTTGAGCGGCTGCAGCCGCGTCGGCTTTTGCTTTGGCTTTCGCTTCGGCTTTTTGCTGTGCCGCGGCCGCCTTGCGCTGCGCGGCGTCGGCTTTATCGCTGATGACTTTCTGTTCGAGCATCTCGAGCAGCGTTGCATCGTCCGGGGTGTAACCGAGTTCTTCGAGCCTGGCGCGATACTCGCTCAGGTCGAGGATGTTGCGCGTCAGCAGCTCACCGAGCTGAGCGACGCTGAGCGCCTTCCGTTTGGTGATGGCGCGCAGCTGCGCGACTTGGAACCACGCCTCTTTTTCATCCGCCGGCAGCTGGACCACATGAAGCGCTGATTGAAACTGATCAAGGTCGATAATGCCTTCGTGCAGGAGCATCAGCTGCGCGGTGAGTTCGTCTCGAAGGATCGGATCGATCCGGCGGAGCGATTCGGCGCGCCGAATAAACAGCGAGTCTCCAGGCTGGTAGCCGTCGTGTTTGAGCTCGTCTGCAAAATCGGAATCAGCGAGCTGTCCATCGTGCACCAGGCGATCGAAATCCGCGATCGGGATACGTTTCGTCACCGCGTTGACGATGTCGGTGATGCGATCGGTTGACAGGCCTTTCGCGCCAAGCTCGGTTTGCAGCCACGCTGAATCGTGTGCACCCGCCAGGTAGGCCCTTGCCGCGATGTCATCGCCCAACCGTGCCGGCCGATACTGCAGCGAGAACTTCTCGGCCATCGGTTGTGCGATCAGCAGATGGATCGCCGGCTGCAGGGCGATCCTGGTTAACCGGCCGATTCCAAGCGACTGGATCACCGTTTCGACCAGGTCGTTAAACGCGTGAATCCTGCCGAGCGATTCGACCTCGCCGATGAGATCGAGCACCCATCCGCGAATGCCGACCTCCATCAACGTTCCGAGGAACTTTTCGGCCGGCACTTCTGACGGGGTGATGCCGTCACCGCCTCCGCCGCTCGCGCTCGCCGCGATCAACGCGTCGATGACGCCCTTGCCGATCGCCGCGGCCGCCTGGCCGGGATCTCTGGACCCTCCGCCTCCGATCCCGGAATTGCCGAAGATTTCGTCCAGCGTGACGCCGGCGAGCTCGTTGATTGCCGGATCCGCCGTCTGCATCGACTGAACAAGGAGCTTAGCCAGGAAGGCCGCGAGCTCTGTTAACGCCGACATCAGCAGGCCGAGGATGCCGGCGACGAGCTCGAGCACCGGGCGGAAGGCGGATCGCCAGATTGCCGTCACGCCGCCCGATTCGACCAGCCCTGCCGAAATCTTCTCGGCGATCTGTTCGACGTCGTAACCGACGACCGATGTGCGGAAATCGGGAGCGGGATACTCATTGTCGTCCATCAGTGCGGCTCGAGCGGCAACACCGCGAAGCACGACAGGTGCGTCAGGATCAAGATGATGACCGAGACCAACAACACGGCTATGCCGGTCTTGGCCAGGCGGTCGAGTTGATCAGGCGAGAGCATTTACTGACCCGTCGGATGCGGCTGCCAGATCGCCGGCTCGTTGCCGTTGAGGATCGATGTCATCACGGGCAGCGACTGTTTAATCGGTGCGGCGATCGGGCCGCCGTCGCCGCGTAGGTAGGTCTCGAGATACCCTCGCGACGTGCGCACGGTCGGAGCGATCGACAATTCGCGCAAGGCCTGATACCCGCCGCTGGTCGGGAGACTCGCCCACCGATGAAACGTCATCCGCCAAAGCGAGGCCTGATTCGCCCAGATGGACGTCAGGAGCAGCGGACCGCGCAGCAGTCCGTCGATGTCGAGCAGGTAGCTATCGATCTTGCTGATGACCTCGTTCACGACGCCGATCGTGTCGTTGTAGACGGTGGTAAAGATGTTCTGAACCGTGGTGAGCGCATGCGTGAGATCCTGGCCGAGCGTCGTGTTCTGCAGATGGAGCAGCGTGATCAGCGACTGCAGCATCGCGATCGTCTCGAAGATCGGCGCGAAAAACGTATCGTAAATGGCCTTCTCAATGCCGCGGATGGTGTTGATGACATCGGCGATCGGCTTGAGGATCCCTTTGAACCAACCCACCACATCGTCGAACAGCTGTGCGCCTTTGTAGAGCATGGGCCCGAGCACGTCCGACCAGAATCCTTTCAGGCCTAAGAACGTGTCCATGTGAAGTGGGTTCACCACTTTCCACACGGCTGTCAACACCGTCCAGACCGTGGTGGCGATGTCGACCGCGACTCCAACCATCCAATCAATGATCCCAACGATGATGCCCCACATGGAAAACCCCTCGAGAGAGGGGGCTACCCCCCCTAGACAACATCAACCCGCGTCTATGCGCTCGCGCGCGTCGCCGTTAGGACGGCTTCACCTTGGTCCTGAGCGCGGCGATCTGATTGGCGAATTCCTGGATCTTTTGATTCGCCGTTTCGGCGTTGAACGCCTCCGCGTCGAATGAGAGATCGAACGGTCCATCGTCGCCAACCATGAAGTCCACGCGGATCAACCGTTGGATGCTGCCGTTGGCGTTGAGCTGCGTTTGCACACTCTGGCGGCGTATCGTGATGGTTGGCACCGAATCCCCCTCTGAGAAATTCCGCCGGCGATCCTAAATCACAACGGCGACATCGCCGCGATCTCCCTTATCGCCTCTCTGGCCTGGCGGTCCTGGCGGTCCTGGCGGTCCCTGCGGTCCTGACGGTCCCTGCGGTCCTGGTTGCCTGGCGAGATCGGACAGGTTGCTGTTCAGTGAATCGATCCGTGATTTGATGTCCGTGATGGCGGATGGCCCGCCGATCTCGCGGAAGATTTCGGTTGTGGCGCCCGTGACCACGTGCGCGTCTATCTCCGGCCAGGGGAGCAGATCCGGTTCAACAATCGGCCTGGTGCCGCGTGCCATCGCCAGGTTGTGCGCCTTGCCCGGACCGCATTCGGGATCCAGCGAGCAGGGCGCCCCTTGCCCCGGACCGGTCGATCCTTCGATGCCACGGTTGATCCCCTCGCCAAGATGATCGACATGTGATCCTGCGCTCGAGAGTCCGACGACCTCCGGATCGTAGTTCCTGGTCGTGGCCGTGCTGTGCGCCAGGTTGGTCGCTGTGCTCAGCGCTTCGTGTCGCTGCTGATGTTCGCCGATGCCGTCGACGATCGTGGGACCGTTGGTTTCAACGACCTGGCGCACCCAGGACCAGTTATCGCGCGTATAGAGATACGCCCCGGCGAAATCGTTGTGATGCGCCGCGACCAGATCGATATGGTCCGTCGGCGGACTGATCCGCTCCATCGGCCGCGTGGCGGTGAACCCATCGAATCCCATCGCCGCTTACCGCCCGTTCGCCGTCGCCACCGGTTGCGGTCCTCGGGGCGAGGGCTGAAATAACCCGACCAGGTTGGACGCGATGCACAACCCCACACCGTAGAGCGATCCCGTCGTGAACCCTGCCGACACAGATCTGCCAGAGACGGCATGGACGGCGGCACACGCCGCAGCGGTTCCGGCGGCATTTCCAACGATGCGCGTCCAATTCATAGCGGCCTCCGGTGTGTTAATTTCCTTGGTGCCGAAACCCGCGGGAGATCGTCATCGTCGAGTTTGTCGTTCGGCTTGACGAATCGGCCGGGCACACCTGGCGCGATATTTTCGTCAATGTGGTTGTCGCGGTTGACTGCGCGCTGTAAGCACACGCGCTCGAGATCGCCACGCGTAAACGCCGCGGGGAGCTCCGGATAGAGCTGCCGCACCTGACCCTCCGGCATGCGTTCGAGCTCGCTCGCGCCGATCGGTGGACACGCGTGATAGTAGCGTGCGCCGTTTGGTTGCGGATCCTCGTAGGTGCCCAGGCACGTCGGACACTTAAACTTCCCCATCGCTCACCTACACTCCTTCGATCCACTCGCGCACATAGAGACGGATGGCTGACCACTGGTCGCCAACGTCAATCGCGCCAGTTGCCGATCGCACGCGAAATCCGGCCGGCAGATATAAATCGTTGGGCAGACCGGAGCTCACCGCGCCTCCCGTCAGAATGTCAGCTGAGACGGGACCGCCAGCGCCAGCACCCCACGATTCCCGAATGGCGAGGCCGGCGGTAATCGCGACGGGTGACGCCGCTTCAAAGACGGGTGTGGCGCCATCGTCGGCAATCAACCGCGGTTGCCGGTTCGCGACGACCGCGGACGTCGTGAGCAGTGCGGACGCGGCGACGAGCTCCCACCGGGCGTTTGTCGGAACCGTTTGACTCCAATCGGTGCCCGCCGCAGGATTGCCGATCGTCACCGCCTGCGCCCATCCTTCGCCGTCGAGCGGGAGTTGTGTCGTGCCGCCAGGCCAATAGAGATCGGTGTTCGCCGTCACATACCCAGAGGCGATCGTCCCGAGTGTGAGCGCATTCGCCAGCGTGCCGCGGCAGATGCGGACGAACACGAACGTCTGACCGAGCAGCGGCGCACCCGCCGTCACGATGATCCGGATGTGCTCCAGCCATCCGCTATCGACGCCGACGCGCACGGTCGTGACCACGCGGTTGGTCGTGGGCGTCACCGTGAAGGAAAACGGCAGGAGCTGCAGGTCGGTTCCGAGCATCGCACCCGCGATCGTGAGTGTGACGCCGGCGGCCGAGTCGAAGCTGTCGATTTGTAGCGCATCCTCGCCCGTGAACAGATACTGCGCTGGTCCCTGCAGGGCGTTGATCCGCGGTGCGCGGGCGAATTCCGGCGACGCTGGCCACGGAGGTTGATCGAGGAGCGGCATTTATGAAACCTCCATCCATTCCCGAATGAGATAGCGCGGTGCGCTGAATTGATCCCCGGGATCAAGCCCGTTGGTGATGGTCGAAAAGGTATCGCCAGCAAACATCAGCGAGTCGGCTGGAATCGGCTGTGAAAAGATCGCGTTCACGACGTCGGAGGCAAGCGGTAGGTTCCACCCCCATGTGAAATGGGCTACCTGATTCGCCGTCGCATCGGCGGCCGCCTGCAGCTCGACATAGTTGAACGTCGAATGGACGAACGCCAGAAACACGCGGCGATTGGCCGCGACCACAGATGTGAACAGCTGAAATCCGATGGCGAGTATTTGGAACCTGGCGCTAGTTGGAATCGTCTCGAGAATGTTGATACCGAGCGCTGGTGTTGTTCCGAGCACGATCCGCCCGCTCCCCTGAAACTGCGTCAGCGTGTTGTCGATCGGCGTGCCTGGCCATCCGATTGACTGCGTGGAGGTGAGATAGCCGGCGACGAGCGTGCCGAGCAGGATCGTTGCGCCACTCAACCCGCGAACAATTTCGATGATCACGAAAATCTGTCCGATCTGCGGTGCCGCGCCGCTTGCGGCGATGGCGGTGATATTGAGCAGGTAGCCCGTGCCGAGCGCCTCGAGCGCGATCGTAGGCACGCGGTTACTGCCGACTGGCACCGCAAACGCGAACGGCAGGATCTTGCTCGAGGGTGCATCTAGGAATCGGCCCTGAACGAGCACGGTATCGGCAATGCTCCCGATCGTCGTGATCTGAAGGTTGTCCTCGCCGCTCATCGCAAACTGGGCAAACGACGGGATCACCATGCCGCGCTGAATGAGCGCGGTCCCGAGTGAAACGAGCGTAACCGCCGGAGTTTGTAACTCCGGCGGCTGATCGTCGGCCATCTACTGCCGCGCGAGCTCCACCAGGTGCACCTGCACGTTGAACGTCCCGCCCGTGTGCGTCGTGACGTTGTCGAGCAGAATGCCGGCCTTGTTGTTCGCGTTGAGGATGGGAATGCACGCCAGGCCGGTCCGCTGAGAGAGCAGATGGAACCATTGCGCGGTCACGTGCGACAGCGTATTGATGCCCGGTGCCGCCACGCGCAGGTTCCCCGTGTCGGCACCACGCAAACAGATGGCGCCACCGTTCACGTCGACCGTGAACCCGAGGAGCGCGTAATCCGTGTTCGCCTTCGTGAAGTCAAACGAAGAGTTCAACGCGACGGCTGTCGCGTAGTTCCCCGTGACCGCACCCGTGATCACGACTTCCTGCGCCATCAGGTTCACGCCGCGCTTATGGACATCGTCGATCGTGGTGAGTCGTGCCTGGATGCCCGGCAGATCCTCGTAGTAGAGCAGGAGCGACATCGGCGAGATCGATCCCGCTCCCGATGTGCCCGCGAGCTGCACCGTCAGAGTGTCGAGCGTGTAGAGCAGCGTCGGCACCCACAGCGACCACTCGGTCAACGCGTTGTTGGCCGGACCGCGCACGCGGATCCCGTGGACGTTGTCGTGCATCCGCGGAGAGTGGATCTCGAAAATGAAGGCGGCTTCGACCATCGCCCATGCCTGCAACAGCCAGATCTTCTTGCTGAGATCGGTTTGCGCGCGCACGGTCAACGTGTCGCCCGTGTTCATCGTAATACTGGTCAGCGCAGCGTTGTTCCCGTTGGTTCCGCTGATATGTTCAATCGCGACGCCCATCGTCGCCTTGCCTTTCTCTCCGGTTGGCCGTGGTTAGACTTCGGTCGGTTTTTTCGGTGTCAGCACGCCCGCCAGGTGCGCGGTCTCAGCCTGCCAGGCGTAGTGCTTGGCCGTCGCCAGGTCTGCGCCGCAGGCCGCATCAACGGCGTGTTGCGCAAACGTTCGAGCGCTCTCGCCGGCCAGCGATTCGACCCACGCGGCAAGGGATCGTCCCTCGCGCGCAGGGAGTCGCTTGGTCGCGATCGCGAGATCGATCAACCGTCCCGCGGTGATCGGTTCGTCGGTCAGGTCCACCTGTTCAACGTCAGCTTTTTTCGATGTCATTGTTCAGTCCTTCTCGCCTGCCGCGAGCGGCGCGGCAAACAGAAACGACGGTTATCCGCCCACCCGCTTCGCGTGCAGCGTGGTCTGAACAATGATGGAGCGCGCCTGGTTCGCTGGATCGCCTCGAGGCCTGCGAGGCGGATAGACGATCGATCCGAGCGCATCGAAGTAAGGGGCGCTGTTCTGCTGATAGGGCGCCTGGCCGCCGCGGATCCCTTCCGGATAGTGGTTCGCACCCTTCCCGCTGGCGTTGGTCTGATACTTCGCCGCGCCCGCTTTCACCACGCCTTTCTGAAATGCACCGCGGCCGATTCCTGCCTGCACGCCAGCTGCGTAGGTGTCAGCCGATTGACTCGTCTGATCGACCCACGCCTGACCGGCATTGCTCACGCCCATCTTGTAGTCGTTCCCCGCGGCGCTCGCCCGCTGAACAAACTTTGTCGCGGCGTCAGCGACGTTCTTAACCTTGCGCGCCATTGGCACCCCCTGTCCTTTCGTGTCGTTCCACGTGGAACATGATGGTGCAGTATAGGACAGGCTTTAAGTTGTAAAGTGTTTTTCCACAGGATTTCCACAGGATTTCCACAACGCCGACCTGTGGAGTCTGACATCAATCAAGATGCTTGAAAATCAGCGAGATGCAGCGAAAATCGTGGGCGAAGCAGGCGGCGAAAGTGTCGCTAGAGTACCTTCTATTACGCTCGCCATATCTTATTACCTATATGTATCAATATTACGTGGGAGGGGAAAAAACGGGGGGAGCGGGGGGAGAAAAAGGGGGGCGAGGCCGATTCGCGCCACCCCTGGCCGGCTCGCGCGTCCGTGCGGTCTAGGGGGGGTAGCCTCCACTGGCCTTTGTGCTGGTTGTCTGTTCGGTCTATAATCCTTCGCTCATGCCACTGTCACCTGGTGAGCTGCCCGACGATTTGCGCGACGTGCGCAACGATCGCCTGGTCGCGCTCGCGCTTGAACGCGCGCCCACGGTCAACGATGGCGGCGTCATTCTGACGCGCACGGCCGCGCTCGTTCTGCTCGGCGTCTTTTTACAGCTCGAGCGTGACGGTCTGTTCGGCGCGCCGCCGGCTGATCAGGCGTTGACGTTCATCGCGACACTGACGCGGTTGGTCTCGCCGACCAGCTACGAGGATCGGCGCGCCATCCTCGGCCATCGCGGGATCCTGGCCTTTGCGCTGGCGCATCCCGACGGCGTGCGCATCGTCGACGATCTCGCAGACGTGTCGATCGGCCGTGTGGAGATTGCGCGTCCATGATCGCCATCACGCACGGGCGCTGCCCGGTGTGCCGGCGGATGATCCCGCTTGCGGCCGATGGTCGGCTCAAGGCGCATCGGAACTTTACGGTGCCACGGAACACCCACGCCGCCTTGTGCCGCGGCTGGTATCGCGATCCGCTGCCAGGATCAGTGCACACGTGCCGGCCAGAAACGGCGGAGCGCAAATAATGGCGAATGGCGTCACGGCGTTCGCGGGCGGGTTTGGTGAGGTACCGGCCGCACCGCCTGGAGCGGAATACGCGGAGCGCGCGCTTGGCTTGCTGTTGGTCGACGGCGGCACGATGGAAGGCGAGACGCTGATCGACGAGCTCAAACGTCTCGGTTACAGCTCGCGCGGTCCGGCCTATTACCCAGGCGGGCCGTTCTATGAGCTCGGCAGTCCGCACACCTACGCCGCCATCAACCCGAACGGGCAAGCCTGGGATCTCATTCACAACGGCGTGCCCTATCCGAATCCCTGGATGGCCACGCCAGGCGGTCAGCTACCAGCCGCGCCTCCGATTCCGCCGCAGCCCCCCATTCCGCCCGGCTTGCGCGCGATCCTGCTCGACATGGCCGACGCGTGTTACCGGCTCGCGCGTGGCTTCAACGCCCTGGCCAGTCTGATTCCGTGATGGAGCTCCGAAAAATCGCGCGCAACGGACACAGCAAACAAGTGACCTTACCGCAGGCCTTTCTCAACCATCTCGGCTGGATGGAACACGATGTGGTCGGTCTCGACATCCGCGACCAGACGATCGTGATCTGCCGGCCTGTCTCGCCGAACGGCATTGAGAGGCCTCCGCGGCCGCGCGTCAACCGTCGCCATGTCCGAAAAAGCTAAACGCTACGTGTGGCGAGTGACGCACCAGACCGGCGACGTTGAGTATCTGTGTCAGCTGAAAAGCGTGCGCCGGAACCTCGTGGCCCCTGACAGCGGCGCCGCGCGGCGCACCCTCACGCGCGTCGACCGCGGGTGTTACTACTACGTCGACAGCTATCAGACGCCGAAAGGCCGTCGACCGTCGCTCGTCCTCATCGAACACATTCGCGCGAGTGTGGCGGAGCTCGAGAAAGACCAGGGTAAGTTACCGTTTGACGCGACGCGCGAGCAGACGGCCGCGGAGCTCACCGCTCGTGGCGTGTGAGCGGTGCGGCGCGCCCCGCGCATCGGACGCGGCGATCCTCGAGGCTGTCTTCACAGCGCCGAACGGCGCGCCGTTGAAACTGAAGCTCATCGTCAACCCGCAGCCGATGATCATCGGCGGGGTCGCGCCGATGTTTTGTGACAACTGCTATCTCTTTTTCGTGGAGATGTTCGGCCAGGTGCGCGCGGCGATGAGGCTCATCGATGGCCAAACCCCAATTGCGTGACGTCTCGATGGCGCTCATCGACGATCCGCGCGCGCCGGCGCGGAGCGCGATGGATGAGAGCAAGCTGCAGGAGCTCGCCGATTCGATCCGCCAGGTCGGCGTGATCGAGCCGATCGTGGTCGCGAGACGTGGCGCCCGATTCGAAGTGGTCGCTGGCCATCGGCGGAGGATCGCCGCGCAGATTGCCGCGCTCTCGAGCGTGCCGTGTGTCATTCACGACGACTTCAAGACGGCCGAAGAGGCCGTCACGCTGCACGAAAACATTTACCGCGAGGATCTGAACCCGGTCGATGAGGCGAAATTCTTTCAGCGACTGCTGGCGCGTGTCGACGGCGATAGCGACCGTCTCGCCGACCTGGTCAAACAGCGGCGCGAGCACGTCGAATCACGGTTGCAGCTGCTGACCGGTGATCCCGATGTGCTCGCTGCGCTCGGTCGTGGCGGCATTACACTCGGCGTGGCGGCCGAATTGAACCTCTACGAACACCCACCGACGCGCCGCGCCCATCTGCAGCTGGCCGAGAAGGGCGGG
>Ga0187846_10001373_pt1 | contig 13784 bp, 24 predicted proteins | sample TC_taG_FD_161473 | JGI IMG/M metagenome (GOLD analysis project Ga0187846, IMG submission 161473) | Biofilm microbial communities from the roof of an iron ore cave, State of Minas Gerais, Brazil - TC_06 Biofilm (v2) | ecosystem: Environmental > Terrestrial > Deep subsurface > Cave > Wall biofilm...
CTGAGCGCGTCGAAATACGGCGCCGTGTTTTGCTGGTAGGGGGTCTGACCGGCGCGGATGCCTTCCGGGTAGTGGTTGGCACCCTTGGTGCTCGCGTTCGTCTGGTATTTCTGCGGCCCCGCTTTCTGCACGCCTTTGGCGAACGCGCCGCGGCCGATTGCCTGCTGCACGCCGGCAGCGTAGGTGTCGGACGACGCCAACGTGGAATCACTCCACGCCTGGCCCGCATTCATCACCCCGGTTTTGTAATCCCCCCCCGCGGCCGATGCGCGGTTGACGAACTTCGTCGCCGCATCGGCGATCGCCTTGACCTTTTTTGCCATGAGCTCCTCCCGGTCTTCGGATTGACGAGCCGCTCCGATCCGATCGAGAGCCGGAGTTTACATCGAAATTTCTAATGGGTCGCGTCTGTCTCATGCGGTAGACGCATAGGTTAGTGTTTCGCTGAACCTTCGCCGCCAGACCCGTTCTTGTAACAGCCCTGCGAGCCTTCGCAGGGGCGCCAGCGTGGAATCGTGGCGCCTGCGATCGAATAAGCTCGATCTTGTGAAGGACTTGCTATATAAGTACAAAATTCCCCCCACACAGGGGTGGGGGGTTGGGGGAGGGAAAATGAAGCGAACCATAAGTCTCTCCGTAAGTCGCCTCTAACTCTGCTCGCCGGCACCCTCTCGCCCTGATTTGACAGATAGTCACTACCTGCCTAGAATGGACGGATATGCCTGACCGGCCGGAACGTCGCTGCCCGTTCTGCGGGCGCTGGACGTGGCACTTCAATTGGTGCGTGTACTGTTTCGCGTTCTTGCGATGAGCGCGGACCCGGTGACGATCTCGCGTGACCACGCGCTCACGCTTGTCGCGCTCGTCGTGGAGCTCGAGCGCCGCACGGGTGAGGGGTCCTTCGGCCAGGTGATCGTGCGCACCGCCTACGGGGCGCTCATGGGCGCGGTGACGCCGACCACTTACGCGGATCGCCAGGCGATACAGGAACGGCGCGACGCGATCGCGCGCCTGCTCGTGGGGGAGAGCTGAACATGGCAAACGGGGTAACGACGCTCGGCTGGAGCTGGGGCGATCTGCCCGCGGCGCCGGCGGGGTGCGAATACGCGGAGCGCGCCCTCGAGCAGCTGCTCGTGATGGGCGGCGCGATCGACGGCGAGTCGCTGATCCAGCAGCTCAAGGATCTTGGCTATGACAGTCGCGGCCCGGCTTACTATGCGAGCGGCCCTTACTACGCGCTCGGCGCGCCGCACGTCTACGCGGCGCTGAACACGACCCGGGACGCCTGGGATCTGATTCACCTGGGCGCGCCGCCGTGGACCTGCACGCCCGGCGGCCGGCTGCCCGCCGCGCCGCCGCCGCCGCCGCCACCGCCGCCGCCGCCGCCGCCCGAGGGGCCGCACGCCCTGGTGCTCGAGCTCGCGACCGCGTTTGACGAGATCGCGCAGCTGTTCCGCGAGCTCGCGACGTTTCTCAGAGGGGCGTAAGACCGCATGACTGAGCTCGAGCGGCTCGCGATTATCGGCAGTCTCGAGGAGCTCGAGCACACGTGTGTGCGCGAGGTCGAAGCGATCCTGGTGGAAGACCGGCTCGATCGTGACGTGGTGCTGGAGCGCATCGCGTTCGCCTTCGACGTGAAACGGGCCGCGCTCACCTCGCGCAGCGCCTGGCGCCTCGAGCTCGAGTTCGAGGCGGCGCGGTCGGACCCGCGCCGCGCGTAATCCGCCCGTGAGCTATTTTCGCAAGGTCGCGAGGTGTGGCAAATCGCTAGCGATCGTCATGCCCCCCGAATATCTCCGCGCCCTGAAGCTGCGCCATGGTGACCAAGTGATCGTTGAGCTCGTGAACGACCAAATCGTGATCGGTCGCGCGATCTCGGAACGTGAAGCGGCCGAGCGTTACCGCGCCGCGAAGAATCGCACCTATGGCGCGTAGTCAGCTCCGCAAGTGGATCATCGACCCGCCCGGCGACGGCGCGCCGCTCTATGCCGGAACGCGCCGCGGCGCGTCCGCGGTGCTGGAGTGCCTCTCGTATCCATCCAGACCGATCCGACTGAAGCGCCGCTGTCCGGGGGTGTATGGCTGGACGCCGGCGGCCGACGTCGTGACGCAGTATGCGCCGGGCACCTGGTTGATCTACACCCGGCGCGGTCTCGAGCAGCTGCGCGTCGTGCGCGCGCGCGAGCTCTCCATCTTGCCGACCGCGCCCGTGCGTCGCGTCAGCGACGAGCACCATGGCGTGTGAACGGTGCGGCGCCGTGAGCGCGAGCGATGGCGCGATGCTCGACGCGATGTTCGAGACGACGAACGGCCAACCGCTGCACATGGTCGTGCGCCTGGTCGCGAGTCACGACGCGCTCGGGCTCAGGGCCGCGATGTTCTGCCCGGAGTGTTGGGTGTTCTTTGTGGAGCAATTTGGCGCGCGTCTGCAACAGAAACGGGTGATCCGTGAGCCGTCCGCAACTCCGTGAGATCTCGATCGACCAGGTGGAGGATCCCCACGCGCCGGCGCGCAGCGCCGGCGGCTTCGGCGATCTCGAGGATCTCGCGCAATCGCTGCGCGAGGTGGGCGTGATTGAACCGCTGATCGTCGCGCGCCGTGAGAGCCGCTTCGAGGTCGTCGCCGGGCACCGCCGCTTACTGGCCGCCAAGATCGCCGGCCTGGTGAGCGTGCCGTGTATCGTGCACGACAATTTCAAGGCCGCCGAAGAGGCGGTGATGCTGCACGAAAACGTGCACCGCGCCGACCTGAACGTGGTCGACGAAGCGCGCTTCTACGCGCGCCTGCTCGAGCGCGTCGACGGGAACACCGATCGGCTCGCCACGCTCGTCCACGAGAGTCGCCAACGAGTCGAGCAGCGCCTCTTACTGCTGCGCGGCGATCCCGACGTGCTCGCGGCGCTCGAGAAAGACGAGATCGGCGCCGGGGTCGCGCAAGAGCTCAATCTCTACCTGGACGCGCCGACCCGCCGCGCCCACCTGCAGCTCGCGGCCGCCGGCGGCGCGAAAATCGCGACGGTGCGCGAGTGGCGGAAACAAGCGAATTTTTTCGCCGAGCTGCAAGCGACGCGCGCCGCGGCGCCGCCGACCGACGCGCCGGCGGAGATCCCCCCGAGCGCGCCCGATCCCTTCCGCTGTTTCTTTTGCGGGAGCGCCGAAGATGTCTGGACCATGGAACAGCTGTATATTCATCGGCCATGCCGGGGCCTGCTCAAATCGGCGCTCGGCGCCCACTTTCGGGAGGAGCCATGAGATCCGCGCGGGTGCGCGGCGTGGCCGCACTCATCGCCATGACGCTGGCGGTCCAGTGGTGGTGGCCCTTTCACAAGCATCGCCGGGTGATCTACGCGCAAACGCTCCCCTATCAGTTGACCGTGGGGTGGGACACGGAGACCGGCCAGCCGCCGACCCTCACGTATAACTGCTATTTGGACGGGGTGCGCGTCGTCACGGGCGTGACGATGACCACGTGCTCGTTTCCGGTCGCGGCCCTCGGTCAGCATACGGTCGGCGTGACCGCCGTCGTGCCGAGCGATGTGCCGAGCGAGTCGGACCCGGGGACCCTCACGTTTATGCTGCAAGCGCCCCCGAAACCAACCAACGTGAAAGTGCGGTAAGCCGCGCATGGCCGAGATCCCGATCCTGTCGCAGATCGCCGCACAGCGCCTGGTTGATCAACTCGCGGCGCGCCCGATCGATCCCACGGGGACGGCGCCGGCGAAGCTGCTCGGACTGACGTATGCGCCCGGCGAGATCGTGCGCGACCGCGTGACCGGCGAAACGGTCAAGGTGCTCCATGCCCAGAATCGAGCAGTTCGCCGTCCAGCTGCCCGACCGGCGAAAAGTTGAAATCTACGTGCTCGAGCTGCCCGATGGGCGTATCGTGGCGCGCACGGTCGACGAGCTCGCGACCGCGACCGATAACGAGCGGATCGCCGCGGGCCTGCAACCACTCGGGCAACCATGAGCGGGCCGCGGATCGTCGCGTGCGTCGGGATCGCGCTCGTGCAAGTGGGCGCGCTCGGCTCCGCGTGGGTCGTGAGCGGAAGCCGCGGCGTGTGGTGGGCGCTGGGTGACGAGTGCGCGGGGGTCATCACGCTCGCCGTCGTCGCGTATGTCTTCCAATCGTCCCTGGCGGAGCGCACGCGCCGCGACGAGCTGCGCGCCCGCTTTGTCGAGCGCCTGCAGAAGCACCCGTGAGCGATCTCGATCTCGCGTGGGCGGTGTGCGCGCTCTGCGGCCAACCGTTTCCGTTGATCGGGCCGCGGCCGATCGTGGACCGCTATCCCGACGATCTGTTTTGTGAGCCGTGCGCGGCGTGGCTGACGCGCGAGCCCGACGACGAGGAGCCATGGCCCGAGTAACGTGCCTCCCGACCGTGCAGATTCGGATCGTGACGCCGGCGCTCTGTCGCATCCTGCAAGCGGTGTGCGACGATATGCTGTTCGAGCATGTCATCACGTCGATCGCGGACGGGGTGCACCTGCACGACAGCGCGCATTACCGCGGCGAAGCGGTGGACATCCGCACGCGCGATCTCGCCCTGTCGGACGCGGCCGCGTTCGGTGATCGCATGGAGCGGGCGCTCGGCCCGGCCTTCCTGGTGCTGCTCGAGAAGCCGGGCGATACGCCCTACACGTCGGCGCAGCACCTACACGTGCAACTCAAAAGCGGCCAGACCTGGCCGCCGCCGCCTGCGGCATAATGGCACCATGCCCGAGCTCGCCGAGGAGTTCCCGCCCGAGCTGCTCCACCGTGACGCGCTCGAGCGCGTGGTGGCGTTCATTCGCAGCTTGCCGCTCACGCCGGCAACGAAACGGAAAAAGCTGGGGGATTGGGCGCTGGGGATGGGTCTGCAGCTGGATGGGAGTTACTATCGACGATTGAGTGGTGGCCCGACGCCGTGGTGAGCCCATCACGCCCGGGGGGTGCCGTGATGCCGAGTCGTAACCCTGGCGTTGCCGCCTGGGGGCTCGCGTTCGCTTGGTTGGCGGGATACGAGTGGTGGGCGCTCAAGACACACCATCAGTCGCTGTCGCGCGCCGCCTGGCAGGAAACGACGGCCTGGCCGCCGCTCACGTTCCTCGCCGGGATGGTCGTCGGGGGGCTTGCGGTCCATCTCTGGTGGCGCTGGAATCCCGACACGACGGACGCCGGCGCCTAAATGCCGCTCCCGCAGCTCTGGACCGTCGACCAGGCGCTCAGCCAGGATCGGTTGCCGGGGCAGCTGCCCGTCGAAGCGGCGCTCACCCGCGCCTTCCTGCTCGAACACGGCGCCGCGTATCACTGGATCGCCACGAACGTCCGGCTTGGCGTGGGTGACGATCCGGGGCCTGCCTATCCCGACTATGCCCGCCGCTATGCCGTCGCCACCACGCAAAAGCGGGCCGATCTGGTCGGCTTCCGTGACAAAACGGTAGACATTTTCGAAGTCAAGGTGCAGGCCAACCTCAGCGAGATCGGCCAGCTGATCGGGTATAAAACGCTCTGGAATCGGGAATTTCCGGCGACGCCGGCGGATCTCCTGGGTGTCATCGCCCGCCACATGAGCCTGGACACCATGACGGTCCTGCTGGCACAAGGGATGCCGCTGTTTCTTTACCCGGATGTTCTGTTGCCCGATCTAACCATCGTCAGGCCGTCCTAGCCGGACACCCCTGCCCTCTACATATGATCAATTTTTCTACATCTATCGAAAGTTTCGAAGCGATCGCGCGAAAATCTGAGCTGCTCGTCAATCGAATTTCGAAGACGCGCGGATTTTGGCGCAAAATCATTGGAAAAGGGTCTGTCGAAGCTTCGCTTCTCCCGGTCTTATACTGGCGCACCCTCACGGCGCCGCCTGGCGCACGCCGCGCGGATCGTGTGACACAAACCGATCACGCGCCAGGCGGCTTCGGTTTGTTAGCTTGAATCGTCCGCTCGAGCGCGACCCGCGCATCGGCGATCTTCTGGTCGAGCGTGGCGCGGGCGACGGCGGCCGCATCGAACGCGGCGACTTTCTTCGACGTAATGTCGGCGAGGGCCGCCGCGGTATCGGTCCCGGTCTGCGCGAGCACCGCCAGGTGTCCGCTCAGCGCGGTCGCGATTGCATCGTTGCGGGCGCGGGTCGCCGCGGGGATCAACGTGGCTTTTTCCTGCAGCGCCGTGACATCCACCGCGCCCTTTGCCACGATCGCGTCGGCCGAGCTCGTCGCCTGCTGCACGCGGAGCTGCGTGACGTTCTCAGCCGCGATCGCTTTCTTTTCCTGCAGATCGATCGCGCGGAGTTTGGTGGCGAGCTGCTTCGCGGTGATCTCGCCCGCGTCGAAACTATCCTGGGCGGACTGGCGCGCCAGCTGGAAGCCGGCGACCCGATCGGCCTGGCGCGCATCGAGCAGCTGCTGGTCGAGCGCGGCGCGGTCGCGCGCCGCCTTCGTGGTCGCGGCGACCTGATCCGCGGTGACTTGGGCTTGCACCTGCGCCGCATCGACTTTCACCTGCTCCTGGTCGAGCGCGGTTTGCGTCGCGGTGCTGGCGTTCGCTTGCGCCAGGTGCTCCTGTTCCAAGATCTTCAGTTGCGCCCGCGCCTGCGCCGCCTGCTGGTCGGTGATGAGCCGCTGTTGTTGGGCGTCCGTGATCGCCTGTTCCCGTTCGACGAGCGCCTGCTCGGTCAGCTGAATCCGCTGCACGGCCGCATCGCTGGCCGCTTGTTGCTTCGCGAGCATAAACGCCCGTTGATCCGCTTTCGCCTTCGCGGCGTCCGTCTTCCGCTGCGCGGCCGCGGCGACCGCCGCCGCCTGTTTCGTTTTCGCGGCCGCGGCCTTGTCGGCGGCGATCTGTTTCTTCTGTTGCTGCGCCGCTTCGCGGTCGGAGAGCGTGTGCTGCTGGAGGAGCTCGAGCAGCGTGGCGTCCGCGTCGCTGTAGCCCCGCGCGAGGAGCGCATCGCGGTATTCCCCGAGACTGATGACGTTCTTGGCGAGCATCGTATTGAGCTCGCCCACCGTGATCGCCCGCCGCGGATGCGAGGCAATCACTTGCGCGAGCTCCACGTAAATCGCGAGCTCATCGGCCGGCAGCCGGACGTTGCCGGCGAACGATTGGAAGGTGGGAAAATCGATCTCGCCGGTGCGCAGCAGGGAGAGGTATTCGCGGATCTCCTCCTTGACGATCACGTCGGTGCGCGCCAGGTTGAGCGCCTGGACGATCGCGGCCGCATCATCCGCCGTGTAACCTTGATCGCTGAGCTGCTGCTCGAGCGCCGTGTCGGCGAGATAGCCGTCTCGCGCCAGGCGTTCGGCGTCCGCGACCGGGAGAAACTTGCGCGCCTCGTTCAGGAACGCTTCGATCTGGTCGCTGCGCCACCCCTGGCGCCCGAGTTCGTTCTCGAGCTGCGCCGCGTCCCATTTGCCGCGGATCACCTGCTTCACCGCGACGCCTTCACTCAGCAGCTTCGGGCGGTATTGCTGCTGGAAGAGCTCGAGCATGGGCTGCGCGATGAGGAGATCGATTGCGGGCCGGAGCGCCTGGCGCGTGAGGCGGCCGATCCCGAGCGCCTGGATCGTGTCCTCCACCAGGTGATTGAACGCCTGCACCTGGCCGAGCGTTTCGACTTCCGTGATGAGATCGAGCACCCAGCCCCGGATCGCCACTTCCATCAGCGTCCCGAGAAACTGCTCCGCCGGCGCCGCGCTCGGCGTGATGCCGTCGCCGCTGCCGCCGGCGCCCTGATTCACGAGCGCCGCGACGACTTTGTGCCCCACGGCTTGCGCCGCGGCCGCGGGGTCGCCCCCGAAGCCGCCGCCGCCGCCAAAGGTTTGCCCGAAGACTTCCTCGAGCGCGACGCCGGTGAGCTGCGCCACTTCCGGCTTCGCGGTTTGGAGCGCCTGCACCATCAGCTTGGCGAGAAACGTCGCGATGTAGGTGATCGCCGCGAGCGCGAGCCCGAGGATGCCGGCGACGATGTCGAGAATCGGGCGAAAGGCCGAGGTCCAGAACGCGGTCAGCCCACCGTTTCGCACGAGCCCCGCGGAGAGCTGATCGGCCAGCTGTTCAAAATCGGGCGCCTGGACGTCGTTCGGGGTGTCAGCCATGCCGAGATCCTTGCCAGGATGCCCGAGGTTGCGCGATCGCGTGGGGGGCCGCTACTCTCCTATTCCCCCGGTGCCGCCGCCTGCTGGGAGCCCCGCTGGCCCCCGCTGGCGGGGAAGGCCGGCGCCGGGGGCCTTCACGGTTCAATGACGGCGCCGTCGCCGACTCTTTAGGGATTGACAGCGCGGCCGAGTCGTGCTAGGCGCCATCACGCCTCGAGCGTCGGGGTCGACGGGGGGAGTCCATCCGGCTCGCGGAGGTTCACCACACGATCGAGGGTATCGAGCGCGCCGGTGATGTGCGGTTCATACGGCCCGCCGCCGGTCTCGAGAAACGTGACGAGCGATCCGTGGCTGTCGGTGACGCCGTGCTGCTCGCCGAAATACACCAGGCGCTGGCGCCCGAGCGGCGAGAGCGGATGAATGCCGGCGGCCCACCACACGGCCCACACCGCGCCGATGTTCGCCGCGATCGAATCGATCAAGAGCACGGTTTTTAAGAGGTTGTTCACGTCGAGAATGGTGGTCTCGATCGTCCGGATGACGTCGTTGACCGGGGTGACGACCGTCTGGTAGACCGCGTTGATGTGCCCGTAAATTTCATCGAGCACGTGCTCGATCTCCTGGCCGAGCGCGGTATGTGACAGCTGCAAGAGCTCGAGCAGCTGGCGGATGCGTGAGATCGTGTCGAGGATCGGTCGAAAAAACTGCGTGTAGATCTCGCGCTCCACGTCGTAAATCGTGCGCAGCCACTGCTGCACGGGCGCGGTAAACGACTTCCACCAGTCGGCCGCCTTGACGATCCACCCCTTGAACGTGGACCAGAACGGCGAGAGCACGTCGCGCCACACGATCGAGAGCCCGGACCAGATCACGCCGAGGATCGGCCCGATGACCGCCCACATGGCCGCAAGCGCCGCGATGACCGCCGCGGCGACATCCGCGATCGCGCCGGCGAGCCAGGAGAGCGCCGCGAAGATGATCCCAAACACGGAGCGCCGCCTAGCTCCCGCTGACTTTCGTGTGGAGCGTCGCGATCTGCTGCGCGAAGGCTTGCAGCTTCGCGTGCACGGTCTCGGCGTTGTAATCCGTCTTCGGGATCGATTCACTGAACGGCCCGTCGTCGCCCACCATAAAATCGATCCGCACGAATGTGGTGATGCGACCCGCGGGGGTGAGCTCCGTTTGATCGGACTGGCGGAGGATCTTGATCGGGGGCATAGGGCCTCTCTAAAAAATCAGCTGCACGTCTTGCCCGGCGGGGCCTTGATCGCCCTGTGGGCCGGGCGGTCCGGGCGGGCCGGGCGGGCCTTCCGGTCCGGGCGGTCCTTCCGGGCCTGAGGATTTTTCCACCCGGTCGATCGACGCGTGAATGCTCGAGACTTCGCTGTCAAGACTCGCGATGCGTTGCGGCCCGCCGATCTCCGCGAGGATCTCGCCGGCGCTCACCGTTTGCGCCGCTTGGCGAATATCGTCCCACGGCAAGAACGCCGATTCGACGACGCGCGTCGGGACGCTGTTTTGTTGGAGCTCTGGTGGCTCGCCGGGTGGGGGCGGCCATTGGCCTGGCGGGGGCGAGCCCCCCGGCGGGGTGCTCGGATAGTGCGCGAGGAGCGCGCCCGGCGCGCTCGAGATGAGTCCCTGGAGATCGTCGATCGCGGGATCCATACCCGCGCCGCCGGCAATCACGTGATCGATTGTGAGGGTCGCGAGATCTTGCGCGGTGCCCTGCTGCCCGTCCGTCGTGAGCCCGTCGAGCGTCGCCTGGTCCGCGAAGCCGGCGAGCGTCGCGCCGTCGCCGGCGAGCACGGGGGCATCATCGGCCGCGCCGTCGCGTAGCACGCCGTTCAAGGCGTCCGCGGTGCCCTGGTGGAGCGCGCCGAGCGTGTGCGAGCGGTCCGCGCCAAACTGCACGCTGGGATCGATCGGGCGGATCGGAATCCGTATCACCGTCACCGCCTTCGGGGTTGCTTACGGCCGGATCGCCGGCGGCGCCGGCGACGTTGTGGGGGTGGTCTGAAAGAGGCCGGCGAGATTCGACCCGACACACAGCGCCACCCCCAGCCACGCGCCGCGATCGGTGACGACGCCGAGCCCGGAGCCGGCGAGCCCGTGCGCCGTCAAGCACGCGCCCGCCACGCCGATCACATTCACGACGATCTGGGTCCAGTTCATCGCTTGATTCTATCCCCGAGCCGGCGCTCGGCGGCGATCCGCGGCGCGTCCTCGAGATCCGGCACTTCCCCCGGCTTGACGACGACGGGCGGCGCGTCCGGCGCGATGTTTTCGTTGCGCGCGCCGGGCCGCGCCACGAAGCGCCCCGCCACCGCGATCTCGAGATCGGTCCGCGTGAAGCCGGGCGCGAGCTCGGGATAGAGCGTCGTCACCTGGTCCGCGGGCAGTTGCGCGAGCTCGGCGACCGACAGGGGCGCGCACGCGTGAAAATACCGCGAGCCGTCCGCTTGCGGGTCGGTATAGGTGCCGTGACACGCGGGGCACGCCCAGCGGCCCATTATTACGCGACCCCGCTTAGTTGCCTTCGAGCCACTCGCGCACGCTGATAAAGATCGCGGACCATTGGTCGGCGGCTTGAATGTTCCCGGTGCTCGAGCGCACGCGCCACCCGCCGACGAGCGCGATCCGCGCCGGGAGGGGGTTGACGTCCGACAAGCCGCCGGCGTCGGTCGACGCCGCGATTGCTTGACCCCAGCTGTGCTGAATCGCGAGGCTCGCGATCTGCGCCGTCGTTTGCGCCGACTCGTAGACGATGTTTGCGCCGTCATCCACGACGAGCAGCGTGTGGCGGTTTGCGACCGCGGCGGCCGTCGTGAACAGCGCCGACGCGCTCACGAGTTCCCAGCGGGCGCCCGTGGGCACCGTGATCGTAAAGTCGGCGCCGGCCGCCGGATTCGCGATCTGCACGCTGCGCACAACACCGTTGCCGTCGAGCGGCCCCTGCTGCAGCCCCCCGGGAAAAAATATATCGGTGTTGGCGGTCACGTAGCCGCTGCAAATCGTGCCGAGGATCAGCGCGGTCGCCGTCGTGCCGCGACACAGGCGCACCCACACGAACGTTTGCCCGACCAACGGCGCGCCCGCGCTCGCCGTGACACGCAGGTGCATGATCCAGCCGCTATCAATGCTCGTGCGCGTCGTCGCGATCGTGCGGTTACTGTTTGGGAGGTGGATGAAACTGAATGGGATGAGTTGCAAGCGGCTCGACAGCATGACGCCGCTGATCGTCAGGGTGACGTTGGGGAGCGAGCACACCGAGTCGATCTCGAGCGCATCCTCCCCCGTCAGCACAAACGGCGACGGGAAGCGGAGCGCGAGCTCACGCGGCAAGCCGCCAGATTCGGGGCCGAGGAGGTCCGGCGTGAGGGTGTCCATCTACAGCACCTCGAGCAGCTCTTCGACGAAATACTGCGGCGCGGCGTATTGATCGCCAGCCTGAAGCTGTGCGGTCACCGTCGCGAAATTGTCGCCGCCGCGCATAAGCTGATAGTGATTCAGCGGGCCGGTGTTGATGATGTTCGTCGGCGACAGGTTCTCGCCCTGGGCAGGGGCGCCGGGGGAAAAATAAAAATGGCCGGACTGACTCGCGGTGAGGGTGCTGGCCGGCAAGTGGAGGTCTTCGTCTAAGCCGCTCGTGTAGAACGTGAGATCGGGGACCCGCGCCGCGGCCGCGGCGCTCGCGGTCAGCTTCAACTTGATCCCGCGGACGCGCCACACGGCGCCGTTGGGACACGTTTCGGACACCTCGGCGCCGAGCGCCGGCGTCGTGCCGGTGATGACCCGCAACCGCGGTTTGCTGTCGAGGGAGCTCTGGATCGGCGAGCCCGGCCACCCGAGCCCCTGCGTGCTCGTGACGTAACCCTGCAACAACGTGCCGAGGAGAAACGTCGCGCCACTAATGCCGCGGATGATCTGGACAATCACAAACACCTGCCCGATCTGCGGCGTCGCCCCGGTGACGAACGCGGTGAGGTTCAACAGGTAGCCGGTGCCGAGCGCAAACGTCTGCGTGGTCACGGTCAACCCATCACTCGCCACGGGCACCGCATACGAAAACGGGAGCACCCCTTGCGCGGCCGCGTCGAGAAAGCGCCCCTGGATGTTGACGAGCGCACCCGCGATGCTCCCAATTGTTTTGACTTGGATGTTGTCCTCGCCCGTGACCGCAAACTGCGCGAACGACGGGAGCACGACTCCCTTCAGCAGCAGCGCCGGCCCGAGCGCGACGATGTTGGCCGGAATCGGCGCCGGCGCGCCCGCGCCGTTGCTCACCTACGCCTTGGCGAGCTCGAGCAAAATGACCTGCACGTTGAATGTCCCCCCGGTGTGCGTCGTCACGTTGTCGATCAAAATGCCCGCCTTGTTATTACTGTTGAGCACAGGGATGCACGCCTTGCCCGTCCGCCGCGTGAGCCGCACAAACCACTCGCCGATGAGCTGCGGCAGCGTGTTGATCCCGGGCGCGGCGACGCGGAGGTTGCCCGTATCAGCGCCGCGGAGACAGATCGCCCCGCCGTTGATGTCCACGGCAAACCCGAGCAGCGCATAGTCCGTATTGGCCTTCGTGAAATCAAAGTTGGCGTTGAGCGCGACCGCCGCCGCGTAGTTCCCAGTGACCGCGCCGGTGACGACGACTTCCTGCGCCATCACGTTCACGCCGCGTTTCTGGAGATCGTCCGCGGTGGTAAGCCGTGACGCGATGCCCGGCAAGTCCTCGTAGTAAATCAAGAGCGACATCGGCGAGAGCGAGCCGGCCCCGCTCGTGCCGGCGAGCTGCACGGTCAGGGTGTCCAGCGTATACATCTTGGTCGGATTCTCCAGCGACCACTCGGGTAAAGCGTTGTTCGCGGGTCCACGGACGCGAATCCCGTGCACGTTGTCGTGCATCCGGGGACTGTGGATCTCAAAAATGAAGGCCGCTTCCACCATCGCCCACGCGGCGAGCAGCCAAATGTTTTTCGTGAGATCGGTTTGCGCGCGAATGGTGAGCGTGTCGCCCGTGTTCATCGTCAGACTGGTCAGCGCGGCGTTGTTGCCATTCGTCCCGCTGATATGTTCGATTGCTGCGCCCATCGTCGTAAATCCTTTTCGTCCGATCGGCCGAGGTTAACTGCGATCCGGGGGTTTGGCGCGGCCGGTGTCTTTCAGGTGCGCCGTCTCGGCCTGGTGGGCGAAATGTCGCACGCCGGGATAGTCCGCGACGCGGGCCGACGCGACGAGCTCGCGGCCGAAAGCCTGCGCGGCCGCGCCCGAGAGCGACGCCGCCCACTCATCGAGGCCGCGGCCTTCTCGCTTGGGAAGCTCGTGCTTCGCAATGGCCGCGTCGACGAGGCCGCCCGCGGTTAGCGGTTCTTCGAGATCGGTATCCGGCAGCTCGGCCGGTTCTTCGCGGGATTTTCGATCAGTCATCGGGCGATCCTTTCTGCGCTACGTGCGTGTCGTGCTCGAGGGGACCTGTGAGCGCCGCGGATTAGCCACCGACGCGCTTCGTATGCAGCGTCGTCTGCACGATGATCGAGCGCTGTTGGTTCGCCGGATCGCCGCGCGGCCGCCGCGGGGGATACACGATCGAACTGAGCGCGTCGAAATACGGCGCCGTGTTTTGCTGGTAGGGGGTCTGACCGGCGCGGATGCCTTCCGGGTAGTGGTTGGCACCCTTGGTGCTCGCGTTCGTCTGGTATTTCTGCGGCCCCGCTTTCT
>Ga0187846_10001374_pt1 | contig 13781 bp, 14 predicted proteins | sample TC_taG_FD_161473 | JGI IMG/M metagenome (GOLD analysis project Ga0187846, IMG submission 161473) | Biofilm microbial communities from the roof of an iron ore cave, State of Minas Gerais, Brazil - TC_06 Biofilm (v2) | ecosystem: Environmental > Terrestrial > Deep subsurface > Cave > Wall biofilm...
CGCATGAGAGCTTGCTTAACCGGCGTCTTCGGGTTCTGTCTCCGGCCGTGCGCACCTATGAGCCGATCCCCTCCCGCTGCCGCGGAAACGAATATTCGCGTCCGGACCCTTGAAAGCGAACATAAGAACAGGATGCGGAAAAAGTCGCTCTATAGGCCAGATTTGGAGTAAAATGCGCAGCGCGTGACGAGATGTGGGGGACGTCCGATGCGCGGTTGGGATGCACGCAGCGAGGTGCTGTTCAGTTACGTGACGTGCGAACGGCGGGTGCCACAGGATCATCCGCTGCGCGCGATATTGCGGATTGTTGACGAGGCGCTGGCAGCCGTGTCGCCAGAATTCGAGAGGCTGTACGCCAAGTTTGGTCGACCGTCGATCCCGCCGGAGCGATTGCTTCGCGCCCTGCTGTTGCAGGCGTTCTATTCGGTCCGTTCCGAGAAGCAGCTGATGGAGCAGCTGCAATACAATCTGCTGTTCCGCTGGTTTGTCGGGCTGTCGCTGGATGACGAGATTTGGGATGAGACAGTGTTCACCAAAAACCGCGAGCGCCTGATCGAGGGCGACATCGCCGCCAAGTTTATGGCCGCGGTGCTCGGTCAGGAAGCGGTCAAGGCGCTGTTGTCGGACGATCACTTCTCGGTCGACGGAACGCTGATCGAAGCGTGGGCCAGCATGAAGAGTTTTCGCCCCAAGGACGGCAGCGGCGAGCCACCGGCGCCGGGCCGCAATGGCGAGCGCGACTTTCACGGCGAGAAGCGCAGCAACGAGACGCACGCCTCGACCACCGACCCTGACGCCCGGCTGTATCGTAAGGGACCGGGCCAGCCCGCTAAGCTGGCCTATCTCGGGCATGTTCTGATCGAGAACCGGCACGCTCTGGTGGTCGACGCGCGTCTGAGCTTGGCCACCGGGACGGCGGAGCGCGAGGCGGCGCTGGAGATGGTGGCCGACCGGCCGGGTAATCACCGGATCACGCTCGGGGCCGACAAGGCCTACGATGTGGTCGAGTTTGTCGCCGATCTGCGGCAGCTCAATGTGACCCCGCATGTGGCGCAGAACACCACCAAATCGGCGCTCGGCGATCGACGGTCGGACGACCCACCATCCCGGCTATGCGGTCAGTGGGCGGCTGCGTAAGCGCATTGAGGAGGTGTTTGGTTGGACCAAAGCAGCGGCCGGCTTCCGCAAGACCCGTCACCGTGGTCTGGCGCGCGTCGGCTGGATGTTCACCCTCACGGCCACGGCTTACAATCTGGTTCGGTTGCCAAAGCTGGTGGGGGCCGGAGCGTAGTCACGCCCGGACTCTGCCCAGACTCTGCGCAACGACGGCAAACACCATCAAAATCGATGCGGCACCTGTTTCAATGACGCGCTCTCTGCAACTTTAGAGAGAATTTCGCATTGCGACCTGATAAATCGCCTCAGAACCATGATTTTTTCCGCAGCCTGCTCTCATGTTCGCTTTCAAGGGTTCGGACGCACCAATTTGTTCCGCTGTGGCGGAAGGGGCCGGTTCGGAGGTGCGCACGGCCGGAGACAGGACCCGAAGACGCCGGTTGAACAAACTCTCATGCGCGGGTTGGTTACCGCATTACCGTGGTTTCGTCTCGGGGCTGCCTCGCTCTAAGGACGAGCGTCGGTCCGGGGACCGGCTCATAACAGGCCAGGAGGGTTCCCCACCGCGGCCCTGTCGCCGGCGGTGCGCACCATTGGATTTGCTGGCGTCGGTCTCCTTTTTCGGTTGCCGGCGGGCAGTTTGGTCAGGCTGCGAGCACTGGTTGCGTGATGCCGGCAATGGCCCAAATAAAGCCAACCATTTCGCGGGCGATCGCGGTGGTGACCACGACCTTCGGCTTGCCGATGGCAGCGAGACGGCGATACCGCGAGCACAACCGCAGTTGGGCTTTCCAGGCAATGTCGCGCACCGCCGGCGGCAACTTCTCATTACGGTCGTGCAGCTTGCGGCTGACCCGTGCCGGCATGCGGTAGGTCCAGGCGCCTTCGATCAGCACGCGGCGGGCCAGCACATTGCCGGCCTTGGTGATGCCACCGCGCCGAATGCTGGCGCCGGAGGAATGTTCAGAAGGGACCAGGCCGAGATAGGCCATCAGCTGTCGTGCATTGGCGAACCGTCGAAAATCTCCGACCTCAGCGACCACGGTGACGGCAACCACCAGGGCGACGCCACGCATTGCCTGTAACGCTGTGACCACGGGTGCCATCGACCAGCTGGGCAGCAGCTCTGCGATCTGCCGCGTCAGCCGCTCGAGCCGGGCTTCGGCGTCCTGGACAGCGACAATATAATCCTGCAGCACGATCTGCTGTGCTGGATGGGCAAAGCGCACCGTGGTCAGCCAGCGGCGATAGGCCAGCGTCCAGGCTCGAACGCCGCGATAGATCCGCTCGTGACGCAGCAAGAAGCTTTGCAGATGCTGGCGAGCCTTGGACAATACCCGCCCCGCCGTCGCCCGCGCCCGTACCAGATCGCGAATCGCTTCGTGTGCAGCGTCGGGGATCCAGATCGGGGTCAGCTCGCCGGCGCGGTGCAGCTTGGCCAGCATCACCGCGTCGCGGCGATCCGTCTTCACCCGGTCGCCCGCCTTGATCGGGATCAACGACGGCGCCACCACGACGCAATCATGCCCACAACCGGTCAGCAGCCGGTGCAGCCCATAACCGCAAGGACCGGCTTCGTAGCAGAAGCTCAGCCGGCGCCCTCCTTTGCTCAGCCGCGCCGCCAGCTTGACCAGTGTCTCGGGACGGTTTTCGAAAACCCCGACTTGGCGGACCTCGCCGCCGCGGCCGCCCTCGGCAACGGCGACGCAGACCGCCGCCTTGTGCACATCCAACCCGACATAGGTGATACTATCCATCAGGCCCGTCTCCCATGCATGAGGCTCTGTGCCGGTCATTCGGCACAACCCTCGACATTCTGCTTGTTGAGAGGCGGGCCGGCGATCACTCAGCGAACATCGGGTCTAAGGGCGGTTAAATCGGATGTTCGTATATAAGGGCGGTTAAATCGGATGTTCGTATATAAGTAGGGAAAATCCGCGTGATAGCTCCGCGCATGTGCAGAGCTCGAAGAGGATAGCAAAGAGCCAGAAGTAGAACGGGATTGTTTTTCACATAATCCCTCAAGACATTTCTTATGCTTAACGTACCTGCCTTGTGTGGTCAAATTATTTTTTCGATTCTCTTGTACGTTTGGCACCTCGTCCGCTCTGGCCGGTCAGTCGAACACGAAGGCCACTTGCGCCGCGTAATCCGAGGTCATTGCCACCGGGTGGGCCGAGCGCATGAAGGAGCTCATATAATCAGCCAATGCACGAAACACGTGTGTCGCCATCGAAAAGTCATCTAAAATGACCGCCGTTTCTGGAACCAGCAGCGTGTTAAGGCTGACCAAAGTGAAGAGTGTCGAGGAATATAGATCGCTGTCGCTATGAACGACAAGGCGGGATCTGGGCATGAACCCATTCAGAAAGCCGGGCAGCGTATTCTGGAACCAGCCCTTGACGAAGCTGACCCTGTCGTCGTCCATTTCCGGGACCCGGCCTCCCGTGCTGAGTGTACCTTTGGGGTAGTTTCGGGTCCAATCCTCTGGCAATCCTTCGAAGGAATCAAAACCGATAAACCGGCTCTGAGGATTGCGGTTCATCTCTGACCAGAATCTGATGCTGGTTCCCGCGCAGACGCCGAACTCCAAAAAATCAATTGCATTTCCGCCGCATACCTCGTCATGTACATGGCGATGTAAGTCAAACAGGTTCTCAAACGTAGGTATTCGGTCGCGTTGCTCTGCAATCCACTGCCGAACCAGAGCATTACGGTTGATCCAATCTAGCGTGGCAAAATGCCACGGAAATACTCTTGCTGCCAATCTGTGCTTCCACATACTCATAAGGCGAGGACCTCCGCCGCTGTCAAACGAAGCCGCTAGTTAACGCGCCGTATAGCAACTTTTGCACTCTGATGCCCGCAAAAAGGGAAGGGTTTGGAGCGCGGTCGGGCGGCGCCTGGTAAGCTATTGACCGAGATACCCCGGATTCCGGGTGGTTGTGGCCAGGACTCTAGGCTTCCATCTGACAGCGAACGAAGACGCAAAAATAACACAGCGTACAACCCGGCTGTCTTGTCGACCCTACTGATGCGCGTTAGACAACCAATAAAAATTCTACGATCGGATACTGAAATTCGCCACAGTGGGCCCGCGTTTCCGCCACAGTGTCCTCCGTTACCAATGAGACAAAATGCCTATTGACTTGAGCTTTTTATTGAGTTTCAAGGAGGCATTAGCCGAGCACGATCGTTAAGGAGGCGGTGTTATGCGGCAGTCTCACGCTAATTTATTGGCTAGAAGAACCGCGCCCTCGCCCGCTTTTTGCCGGTCGCGACGGAGGCGCAGGTTTGTGTTTGGCAGCGAGGGCAACACGCCGGGTGCGGTATGACAGTTAGGGACGCTCTTGTCCAACAACAGGACCGTAATCCAGTCGGCGCTGCGGTTGGCCACATAGGTTTCGGGCTCAGTCGCACGGGGATCACCATAGCACAGATGGCCGCCGATGGCTTATTTGTGCTGATTTCATCGCTTTTGTCATTATGCTTCACAATCTTTGTACTCCGTCATGAAGGCGTTCATTTCTCTCTCTACGTGCTCCCGACTGTCGTGGCAACCGTCGTTTTAGTATTCAATTTTGCGCGCTCGGGCGTCTACGACGTTTTTAATGCGTCCAACCGGCTTGCGGTCCTGAGATCCACTGTAAGGCGGCTAATAGAGGTAGTGCTTCTATTGATCGGTTGCTTTTTTGTTATCAAAGTCTCGGACAGCTTTTCGCGCCTCTGGCTCATAACCTGGTGCCTCACGAGCGCAATCGCGCTGTGTGGCGCTCGGCTTGCTTTTTTTAGGACCGTTAATACGCTGATAGAGAAGGGCAAGCTCGCCAAGAACGTCGCGATTGTCGGCGCCAGCGAGGCTGGACAGCGCCTGTCGGCAAATTTGATACGGGAAGGCTCAGGCACACAGCTGATTGGATTATTTGATCAACGCCACGCGTCACGAATTGCAAGCCTCGGGGGCGGAAGCGCAGCTGTAGCGGTGCGCCCGCTCGCGACTCTTGATGAATTATTGTTAGGCGGGCGCGTTGACGAGGTTGTAATTGCAATCCCTCCGAGTGCCTCAGGCAGAGTCCTGGAATTATCGCGGCGCTTCCACCCCTTTCCAGTCGCGCTCAGGGTTCTCGCGCCCGAGGGTTACGAGGATCTTCGGGTGTTAGACAGTTTCCAATATGGCAATATCAGCACATTCCGTATAATCAACAAGCCGCTCGACGATGTGGCAGTCGTCCTCAAATGGGTAGAGGATAAGGTAATCGCTTTCATTTGCCTTATCATCATGTGGCCAGTCATGTTACTCATGGCACTTGCTATTAAATTAGACAGTCCAGGCCCCGTTTTTTTCAGACAAAAGCGGCTGGGGGCGAACAACGTGCCGTTTGATTTACTGAAATTTCGGTCGATGTATGCGGATCAGGCGGATCTGCTCGGGAGTCAGCTGACTACGTCCGGAGATCCGCGTATTACACGAGTAGGCCGGTTTCTTCGCAGTACTAGTCTCGACGAACTTCCACAACTGATCAACGTGCTCCGCGGTAATATGTCGCTGGTGGGCCCGCGGCCGCATGCGTTGGCAGCGAATGCTGGCGGCGTCTCCTACGCGCATGCTATCAGCGAATATCCGCTGCGTCATCGGGTCAAGCCTGGTATAACCGGTTGGGCTCAAGTGAACGGATGGCGGGGCGAGACGACCAGGATAGAGCAGATCCGTCGACGAGTTGAGCACGACCTGTATTATGTCGAGAACTGGTCCCCAGGCTTTGATCTTTTTATTCTGATGAGGACGGTCTTTATCGTGATGTCTAGGGAGAATGCCATCTGAGGAAACTCTGTGAAAGCCTCCGGGGCGGTATTTCTGGCTGAGATGGAGCAAGTGGTTCCGTGACCGGCACTATGCGGGCTGATCGAGCCGGTGATGACACCGAGAGGTCGGAAGAAGGTTTTTGACCATAAATGGCGAGAAATCGATTGATCGCTGCTCGCGGATCGACGAGCCAACGGAAGGCGTCACATCGCAGGTGCGGCGGGTGAGCGGGGCGAAGAACGTTTCGACAGCGTTCGCAAGCATCCCAAGGTGCGTGCTTGGGCTGCCCGCCACCCGCGGCGGATCTGGCGAATGTCGACTGAGATCATCGCGGACATGAACCGCCCGCTTCGTCGCGGAGCTCAAGGGTGGGTTCGAAAAGTGGCAAAGCTAAGCAGCGAGCCGGTGATTAATCGAGACGATGATTAATCCTGGAAATTGGAGGCGAGGATGATACGCGCTCTCATTGGCGCTGCGGCGTTTATTTTGGCAGCTGCTGGCGTCACCAGAATCGGGGCCCAGAGTCAGGGCGCAGGTGTCAGCGGAGGCCTTGCGGTTCGAGGTGATGCCGCGAACGACGTCTGCGATCAGGGTCCCAACAATGCCGTGCCAAAGATGGCGGCGGCCGCCGGCTTCACCCATTGTGCCCTGAATGCTGATTTCACTCAAGTCGGGGGATTCTTTGGTAAGGTAAGCAATTTCCTCGATGGTTGCGGAGGAACGGGCAATCGGCTCTTTCAAGCCTATTATGCCTATTCAGGCGCGCAAGTGCCATGCAATAAGATGACGATTGAGCAAGATAGTGGATCACAGGTTTTGCATTTGAGCTATAGCCCTGGGGATTCATCTTCCGTTGGAACCACGAGGCCACTTGAATTGGCTTACCCAACCCTTAAGCATAATGGAGCGGTTCAATCGGGCTGGCCACAACCAGCGTCTCCAGGCACGGAAAATCTTCCGCAAAAAATGTACACAGAAATCACCTTTCGTATGCCTAAATATAGTCTAGATACAGTTCAGCTAGGTCAGAATATTCCATTTGCATGGTGGCAAATGGATGGAACCGCGGCGGACCATACGCCGCAGAAAGTTGAAATCGATTATATAGAGATTAACTCAGACTCAAATTATGGTAGTGGCTGGAATAACGGAACTTCAATGATCGAATGGGGATGCGGAAATAACTGCGCCACCCCCACGTCTCCTCCCATCACACACGTCGACTATACTCAATACCATAAATTTGGCATTCTGGTAACCAGCGACGAACATACCAACTTCGCCAAATGCCTGTTTATGGATGATGTGTTGCAGGGGTGTCAGACAATTTCCCCGCACACAGCTATAGCTTACCATACAGATAGGAGTAAATTCCTAAACTACGTCGTGGTGTGGGCGGGGAACAATGGCCCGGAGGTTAATAATCCCGTGGATATTTACATCAAATCGATATCAGTCTGGGAATGTAATAGCTACCTGACGACGACGTGCCCGGGATCGACATATTATAGTAGCGCAGGGTTGACCTACTGGCATTGATGGGACATATGCGACTGAGGGATGTTCTTTGATGAACTTGGTCGACACCTTCCGCCACAAATCGGCATGCGGTTCGATCAACGCTAGTGCCGCCAGCCGGCAGATGGTCCGAAGCGCGCGTGGTCACAGCACCGACGATCAAGCCGTTGCGGTTCTCCATCAGTGCGTGGCCCAGGAATCACAGCCGCCCCTCCGTACCCGGCCCTTTGCGATCGAGACGGGCATCGTGGTCGGTGGTCGAGGCATGCGTGTCGTTGCGGCGTTCGCCATGGAAGTCAGGCGCGCCATTGCGGCCAGGTCCCGCGCATCAGCGAAGGTCAGACCGATTGCGGCCGTCATGTTGTCGCGCGGCGCAATTCCCGGGTATGCCGGTCGAGTAGCAGCCGATGCGCCTTCGTCGCCGGGTAGACTCGTCTGACGTTGACCGCCGCTCCGCCTTGTTCGGCGACGCCGCGGGATCAGCGTGAACCCGCATACAGCCATAAGTCGGCGGGCCGGCGATGATCTCCTGGATCTCGGGCAGCAGCTCCACATCCGGTTTTGGCCGGCGAGCGCGCCGCTGGCGTGGGGCAGCCATCGCCTGGATCGCCAGGTTTGAGCGCGCCACCCCGAGGGCACCCGTAATCGTCTGCATGGCGTGTCGTCCCGCGCGGGCGAGGGAAGAAAACATTGAAGAACGAGATTCTGCCAAAAAAACGGCTGTTGCCCGTATATTCCCTGTCCGGTTTTTAGGGGCCACTTCATGTTCCGGTTCGCCGTTGCTAAGAAAGTTTCCCTCAGCTAGGCTGCGCACTGGGACTCCGACGCGAGCCGAGATATCAAGCCAAGATCGCCGAGTTGGGCCCGCACTTGAAGCTCGATAAAACTTATGCGATGTTGGTGTCCGAAGGAGGAGGTGTGTTGATGACCTTTTCCGAGCGTCACCTTCGGGAAGCGCGAGCAATCATAGATGCAATAGACGTCGCTCCAATCGAGCATATGGTTTCTATACTCGTCCAGCTGCGCGATGTCGGGGGGCGGCTATTTTTTCTTGGTGTTGGCGGAAGCGCCGGGAATTGCGGGCATGCGGTTAACGACTTTCGCAAGATTGTCGGTATAGAGGCCTACGCGCCGACTGACAATGTATCCGAGCTAACCGCGCGAACCAATGACGAGGGCTGGGATACGGTATTCGTTGAATGGTTAAAGATAAGCCGGCTCAAGGTGACGGACGCGGTCTTCATCTTCTCGGTCGGCGGTGGTAGCCTCGAGAAGAATGTTAGTCCCAATCTCGTTCGTGCGTTGCAGTATACTAAAGAGATCGGGGCAAAGATACTCGGCGTGGTGGGCCGGGACGGCGGTTACACCGCGAAGGTCGGCGACGCCGTCTCGATTATCCCGACGGTCAATCCTGAAGCAGTAACCCCACATTCAGAGGCTTTTCAAGCCGTGATCTGGCACCTGCTCGTCACTCATCCACTTCTCAAGACCGGGCAAACCAAGTGGGAACGGACTCATTGACCGCACGGCCTGCCCAGTCTGCAGTCTTTCTCGACCGCGATGGTGTGTTGAACGAAGCAATCGTCCGAAACGGCAGACCTTACTCGCCACAGGATGCGGGTGAGCTGATCATCACAAAAGGCGCCCGCGTAGCACTCGAGGAATTAAAGCGCGAGGGCTTTATGCTGATTGTTGTTACTAACCAGCCCGATATCGCGCGCGGCAAAACGACCCGCGCTCAGGTGGACCGGATCAATGCACGGCTCGCCGCTATTTTGCCCCTCGACGCCATCGAAATTTGCGAGCACGACGACCAGGACCAGTGCGACTGCCGAAAGCCGAAGCCCGGAATGATCCTCCGTGCTCAGGGGAAGTTTGGCCTTAATCTTGCTCGTAGTTTTATCGCAGGTGATCGCTGGCGTGATATAGAAGCGGGTCGCAGAGCTGGGTGTCGTACCATCTTGATTGGTGATGGATATAGTGAAATTTTCCCTTACGCGCCGACAATCCAGCTTGCTTCGCTCCCATTGGCGGTTTCCTGGATCATTCAACAGAGCAGGATCACATGAAGACGGTCAGTGACTTAACGGTCGCTATCTTCGCCGACGGAGCGGAGAAGGCGAGCATGCTCGAGATGTATAGCAAGCCATATATTAAAGGCTTTACTACCAATCCGACATTGATGCGGCGGGCGGGTGTCAGCAACTATGAGAGTTTCGCCCGTGAGATTCTGCGAGCGATCCCTGATCGGCCGATTTCTTTCGAGGTCTTCGCCGACGATTTTGACGAGATGGCAAGGCAAGCGCGCAAAATCGCGACCTGGGGAAAAAACATCCGGGTCAAAATCCCGATCACCAACACGCGTAGAGAAAGCGCGGTGCCATTATGCGAAAGGCTAACGCACGAAGGCATCCCCCTCAACGTCACGGCACTGTTCACACTCGAACAGGTGCAGGCCGTGGTCGACGCGCTGAAAGGGGGAGCGCCGGCCTATGTGTCGGTATTCGCCGGCCGGATCGCCGATACCGGCATCGACCCAGTGCCGCTGATGGCCGAGGCGGTGCGCCGCCTAGCCGCTGCGCCCAATACTGAGCTCATCTGGGCCAGCCCGCGTGAGCTGCTCAATATTTTCCAGGCAGACGCGATCGGCTGTCATATTATTACGGTGACAAATGACATCCTCCAAAAGCTATCACTTATCAGCAAGGATCTCGGCGAATACTCGCTCGACACGGTGAAAATGTTCTACAATGACGGAAGGGCGGCTGGATTTGCTCTCTGAATCAAGCGGAACCCCTATCGACCATCTGCTTGATGCACCGGTTGTCCCAGCCGGGTGAGTGGCGGATCATCGGCGCCGACTGCTACAATTGTGTTATAGCCACAGCAGCGGTATATCTTGCCTATCTTCGTGACGGGTGCAGCGGGATTTATCGGAAGCCATTTGGTCGACCGGTTGCTGGATGCCGGTGAAACGGTTGTCGGTTACGATAATCTCAGCACTGGGGTGCCGGAGTTTATCGCCGCTGCAAGAGGACACCCGAATTTTACTTTTGTGCAAGGCGATCTTCTCGATACGCGCGGCTTGATCGAGGCGATGCGCGGTGCAAGTCGGGTTGTGCATCTCGCGGCGAACGCTGACGTCCGTTTTGGGTTCGCCCACCCGCATAAAGATCTCGAGCAAAATATTATAGCGACCTTCAACGTGCTCGAAGCGATGCGCGCCAACAACGTTGGAGAGATTGCCTTCTCCTCGAGCGGTTCGATCTATGGTGAATCTAGGGTAGTGCCCACCCCCGAAGACGCGCCCTTTCCAGTGCAGACATCGCTTTATGGCGCGTCCAAGCTCGCCTGCGAAGGAATGATCGCAGCCTACGCGCAAGGTTATGGCATTCGGGCCTATATATTTCGGTTTGTATCAATTCTCGGACCCCGTTACAGCCACGGACATGTTTTTGATTTCATGATGCAGCTAGCAAACAATCCAACTAGATTGCACATCCTTGGCGACGGCAAGCAGCGTAAGTCCTATCTTCATGTCGATGATTGCGTTGAGGCCATGTTGCTCGCTTTAAACGAAAGTGATCACAGGATCGCCATTTTCAATCTGGGTACGGATGAAGTCTGTCAAGTTCTTGAAAGCGTCGATTGGATCCTCCGACGCCTCAAGCTTTCACCACAGCTCAGCTTTTCCGGCGGGCGGCAGGGATGGATCGGGGACAACCCGTTGATTCATCTTGACACCTCACGCATCAGCGGCCTCGGCTGGCAACCAAAGTGGAGCATCAGAGTGGCGGTGGAGCACACGGTCGATTGGCTCAATGCCAACCGCTGGGTTTTTGCAAAGCGTCACTGATCCCGAAGGATGAACGGATCCATAAGAAGACGCGCCCGGAATGTAATTCTTTTACCCGCTCATGGTAAACCGGTCAGTTGAAGTCATCGCAGCGCTTCACGAAGGGCGGCGACCAATCAGCAAGGCCGACAACTGATGCGCAGTATGTCTCTAATTGAAAACGTAAACCGAGGAGTTTCGCGATGATCATTGTCCGCAGCCCGTTGCGCATCACACTGGGCGGTGGCGGTACAGACCTGCCTTCCTACTACCGGGATCATGGCGGGTTTCTCATCGCCGCGGCAATCGACAAATATGTCTACATCACTCTGCACCAGAGCTTTCAACCCGGCTACATCATCAAATACTCCGAGCTCGAACGGGTCGAGCGGGCCAGCGATATCAAACACCCGATCGTGCGCGCCGCCATCCAGCTCGTCGGCACGCACGACCGCGTCGAAATCGCCAGTATGGCCGATATTCCGGCTGGGACCGGCCTCGGGTCATCGGGCAGTTTTACGACCGCCTTACTGCGTGCTTTGCACACCCGCCAACGCAACGTCATTAGCCCGCATACGCTTGCCGAGCAAGCCTCCCATATTGAGATCGACTTGCTTCGCGAACCGGTAGGGAAGCAGGATCAGTTCATCGCCGCATATGGAGGTGTCACGTGTTTCGAATTCAACCGTGACGACAGCGTTTCCGTGAATCCCGCCTCTATGAGCCACGAAGTGATCGACAACCTGGAGGACGGACTCTGTCTTTTTTTTACCGGTTATACGCGGTCGGCTTCGGCCATTCTAAAAGACCAAGACGACAAATCGAAAGCAAAAGACGGATCTGTGATTGACAACTTGCATTTCATTAAGGATCTGGGTCGGCGAAGCCACGCAGCACTAATGCAAGGTGACCTTCCTCGTTTTGCCGAGCTTATGAACGAGCATTGGCAGCAGAAGAAAAAGCGTTCAGACGAAATGTCTAATATTCGGATCGATGATTGGTACGAAATCGCCATGCGCAATGGTGCGCTTGGTGGCAAGCTGATTGGCGCTGGTGGCGGCGGGTTTCTTATGTTCTACACAGAAAACAAGCGACGTCTTTTGCATGCTATGCGTGAACAGGGGCTCGAAGAGGTCCGCTTCCGCTTCGACTTCGAGGGCTCGAAGACGATGATCCAATGACCGAGATGCCGCCAATCGCTGTGCTTGCCGGCGGCCTAGCTACCCGGATGCGGCCGCTGACCGACCGTTTGCCGAAAGCGCTCCTCGAAGTCGCCGGCGAACCATTCATCGCGCATCAGCTGCGGCTCTTTGCCCGGCAAGGCATCAGAGTGATCAAGCTACTAGTCGGCTATCGCTGGGAACAGATAGAGCTGTTTGTTGGCGACGGCAGTAAATTCGGAGTGCAGGTCGATTACATCATCGATAGGCCGAAGCTCCTCGGCACCGGGGGCGCGTTGCGCCATGCCATTGATCGCCTAGGGCCCGAATTTCTCGTGACCTACTGCGACAGCTGGCTGGATGCGTGGTATGCACCCGTCGTTGGGGCATTTCGCGCCATCGGCGGACCGGCCCTCATGTGCGTATACCGAAACGAGAACCGGTGGGCTGCAAGTAATGTCCACTTCGACAATGGCATTATCCGGTTCTATTCTAAGAAAATCTACCTCCCAGAGATGCGCCATATCGATTGGGGGCTGGGTATGATGAAGGCGAGCGCGGTTGCGACTCGGCCGTTGGGACAGGCTTGGGACCTCGCCGAACTTTACGAAGAGTTATCGAGTTCCGGCCGCCTCGCCGGCTACGAGATGACCCGCAGATTCTACGAAATCGGCTCCCAGCAAGGCTTCGCCGAAACAAACCGGTTGCTTCGCATGCACAATCCAAGTTGAATGGCGATGGTTGATAAACGAGGAAAGTCTGAAGACCAATAAGCAGATCGACGACGAAAGGGTTAGCTTCGTTAAGGGCTGGTTCCGGGCACCTTGCCTGGGCTTTTTGAACGGGTTCACGCCAGATCGCGCCTCGTGGTCCATAACGATAGCGGCCTGTAGTCGTCGACCCTCTCACACTCTGGTCTTGCCTTGACCGCCTGCTCATTCCGGGAGCGATCGTCGTTTTCGATAGTTTTTTGACGGCGACACAGGTGTTCGTGCATTCCCGTCTATAGGAGCGCCTTCTGGAGCCCAGCGCACCCAGTTGCGATGACCTCAATTACGCCGGCAAGCAGCGTTGGTGTTCGACTGATGGCATGAGGAACCGTCTCTAGTCTAGTGCCCGTCCATAAACACTAAGTTATTGGAATCTCGTAGACAATCGCAACTTTGTAGGGGGAAGTCCTGGCGATTTCGGGTAAGTAGGGTTGCAAGCCACTGCATCCCAGTAACCCTCCGGGGAAGGCCGCCTAGCGCCAGCTCGGCTGCACAGGTCTGATGTCGCACTGGTGCAAACGATGGTGCTTGCACCAGTGCAAGAGGCATCGAGATGGCCAGATTGCAGATTATTACCG
>Ga0187846_10001375_pt1 | contig 13778 bp, 7 predicted proteins | sample TC_taG_FD_161473 | JGI IMG/M metagenome (GOLD analysis project Ga0187846, IMG submission 161473) | Biofilm microbial communities from the roof of an iron ore cave, State of Minas Gerais, Brazil - TC_06 Biofilm (v2) | ecosystem: Environmental > Terrestrial > Deep subsurface > Cave > Wall biofilm ...
AACGAGCTGTTGAATTTGGCGTAGTGCAGGTCCGTCCGCAGATGCAGCCACGGGAGCTTACCGTAGGTGAGGCCATACATCTGGTTAAGCGCGGGCTTCGCGTCACCGGTGCGGCTGCTTCGGCCAAGATTCGTGTAGACCCACACTTGCTTCATGACCTCGATGCGCGCCCCGGCGCTGAAACCCTGGAACAGAAACTTATCGAGCAGGCTGGTCCCGACCAGCGTCGGATCGAACGTCGGAATATCGCGGAAGTAGTTGTAGTTGAAGTCGAACTCGGTGCGCGGATGAGGAGTCACACGAAACGTGAAGAAGTTTCGTCCCAGGCCGGTCCCGGGCGAGGGCGTCTGGATGTTTCCGTGAGGGTGGTCGACCTGCGCCGATTCGTAGACTGCGAAATACCGCTTGTACGAGAGATTGTCTTCGATAAACACAAACGGACGATCGGTTTTCCAGTTGACCATGCTGAGGCCGGCGCCGGTCGTGCTGCTGTAGTGGAAAGCGTCGTATTCTCCGCCCTCAAAGTTGATGAACGCGCCGCCAATGACGCGATCCGGGCTGTAGTCCCAGGAAGTCGGGTCGGGGGTAGATCCGCCGAAAATGCCCAGCGTTGTGCCTTTCGACAACCGCCCGCCAAAATAACCGCCATCGATCGTGTCGAGGCTCGGGGCCCACGGCAGATACAACCGGCCGAATCCCGCGACCAGAGCGGAGTTCGGATTGTCGTAGGTCATGCTCAAGTGATACGTGCGGTTGATCAGGTTCTGTAGCGTTTGCTGGCTCGCGGCGGAACTCTTGGTCAAGCGTCCGCGCCAGTAGCCGCTCAAATTCCAGTACGTTCCCCCGATTCGAGTGATGTCGCCGCGAAACACAACGCCCACATCAGAACTGCTCACGTTGTTCACGCCGTGACTGATCGTGTCCATGTAGTCGAGGCCGATGCGGCCGCGGGCGCGGTTGACCGAAGGCAGCGGCGGTTTGGGGACCTCTTCGCGGGCCTCTTCATCCAGCATGTCGCCTTCCGTGAAGGTGATCACCGCGGGATACTGCCGCGTGGCACTGAGCACGCGCTGCTGTACCAGGGCGTCGGAGTCACTGGTAGAGAGATAGGCGAGATCGCCTACTTTCACGGCACGCTTTGGCGAGTGAATGTCGGCCACGGCAGAGGTTTCAGCGATGGCGTTGATCTCCAGTTCCGCGACTACACGCGGATCGGCGGCGCTCGCGCTGTCGCCCTGGCGCGAAGGCAGATCACTATCCTTCACTTCCAGCTTCATGCCTTCTTTCAATCCTGCTGAACCACCGCCATCGAGGTAGGCAACTCCTTCAGCAACGTATTTCACTCGAAACACGGTTCGCAGATTCGGATCCGTAGCGCGAACCATGGGTTCTGCGGGAGCAGCAGCGGCAGGCTCGGCGGCATCGGCGTTCGTAACGGAAACTGCGGGTGTGCTGGGAGCTGGCGATGCGGCAGCTGCCGGCGTCGGTTCCTCGGCGATTTTCACCTCACCCTTCGGAGCAGGCTCAGTGTTCGTCGCGACCCCTGACGGAAACCCGGCCGCACCGGCGGGCGTCACGGGATTCGGCGCGGCGCTGGCGATTTGGTTCTGGGAGGACAAAGGCTGTCCCGCAGAGCCCCCTGGAGAAACGGTCGCCGGGTGACCCTGCGGGACAGGTCCGGACGGTTGCTCAGGAGGAAGCGCTGCCGTCACAGACGAAGCGGAATTTGAAGACGCACCAAGCGCATTGGCTGGAGAGTTCGCTGCCGCTGCTGGGGCGGTTGGCGGGGGAGGCGGAGGCATCGGAATCGAAGCAGATTTGTCTTCCGTGGGGAACGGCGCGGGCGTTTCCGGCTTGTGCCGAAAGATTCCGATCAGATTGCCCGCCACTGCTGCCGCGGGCGCGCCCTGGCCGGCGTTGTGCACGGCGGCGACCGGGCTGACCGTCAGAATTACGCGATTCCCCTCGGTCTTAAGCGTGTAGGGATGTGCCTGGTCCAGATCGAGAACCATGCGCGTGACGGCGGGGTTGGTGCTGTGTTGAGCCGTGCGCACGCGCAGCACGCCATTGGTGTTGACCTCAATTTTCTGTTTTTTGTTGTCGCAGATTGTTTCGAAAAGATCGACGAGGATGCGGTCGGGATGGACCGCCGTGTCCGCGGACGCTTGCGCGGGCGAACTGAGCGTGACTTCTACACGCAGACTTGATCCTTCGCGCCCGACTTTCACGTTCTGCACGGTTGCGGTTCCCGTATTCTGTGCCGCGGCACAAGACAATAAGAGCATTACCGTCGCGACATTTTTCTGAACTGCCGTCATTTCTGGTTGACACTCGCCGGCGCTCCACTTGCCGCCTGAAGTTTTTGCCACTACTGCTCAAGCACGCCCCGTGCCATCGCGAGCGCCTAACCGCCGCCCTGCGCATTCGGGTGACACTGGTAGCAATTGATGCTGTTGTACACGTACCCCTTGATGCCCTGATGGTTCGAGTCCGTTTCGTTCTTCGAGTGGCAATTGGTGCACTGGAACACCGAGTAGTCATTCGAATTGGTGTGGCAGGTGGAGCAGACGTTGTTGGCTCCTCCGTGGTTGGTCGGGAACTGCGTGTACTGCGCGTGGTTGAAGCTGGCATTCAGCCAGCTGGTCGTGTTGTGGCAGTTCTGGCACGTGGTCGGGAAGAACTGCGGCTGGGCGGCGTGTCCGGGATTCGTGGTGTTGTTGTAGTCGGTCTGGTGGCAGCCGATGCAGACCGTCGGCAGCGTGGTGTAGTTATTGTTCACGTGGCAATCGCTGCACGCACGTGGCGGCACGGTGTGCGAACCGGTCAGCGGAAACGCCGTGTTGTTGTGGTTGAACGTGGAATCGGTCCAGACAATCGTGTCGTGGCACAGATCGCATTGTTGCGGGAATCCGGCCGAAGCGTGGTTCGGGTTGGTGGTTCCCTGGTAGTCCTTCAGGTGGCACGTGACGCAGGCCGTGCTGTTCAGGCCGTAGTTGTTGTTGACGTGGCAGTCGGTGCACTGCCGCGGCGGCACGGTATGTGATCCCGTCAGAGTGAAACCTGTCGCGGTGTGGTTGAAGGTGGCGTCGGTCCACTGCACGGTGTCGTGGCAGCTCTCGCACGTGGTCGGGAAATTGGCTGAAATGTGATTGACCGGGCTGGTGGCGTTGTTGTAGTCGTTCTGGTGGCAGCTGACGCAGGTCGTCGTGGTGATGTTGTAGTTGTTGTTCACGTGGCAATCGGTACACTGCCGCGGAGGCACAGTGTGCGAACCAGTCAGCGGGAATCCCGTGCTGTTGTGGTTGAAGCTTGCGTTAAGCCATGACGACGTGTTGTGGCACGAGTCGCAAGCCTGCGGGAAGTTGCCGGTGACGTGGTTGGGGTTCGTCGTACCCTGATAGTCCTTCATGTGGCAGGAGACGCACGTCGTGGTCGTCAGGTTGTAATTGTTGTTGACGTGGCAATCGGTGCATTGCCGCGGAGGCACAGTGTGCATGCCGGTCAGCGGGAAGGGCGTGAGCGAGTGGTTGAAAGTCGCGTTGGCCCAGGAGGTCGTGTTGTGACATTGCTCGCAGGTTTGGGCAAAGTTTGCAGCAACGTGATTTGGATTCGTCGTCCCCTGATAGTCTTTCAGGTGGCAAGAGACGCACGCCGTGGTGGTGAGGTTGAAGTTGCCGTTGATATGACAGTCCGCGCACTGACGAGGCGGCACCGCGTGGCCACCGGTCAGCGGGAATCCCACGGAGTTGTGATCGAAGTTCGCATTTAGCCAGTTATCGGTTCCGTGGCACTGCTCGCACGTCGTGGAGAACTGGGCGGTCACATGGTTCGGGTTGGAAGCGGCTTTGTAGTCGGCCGCATGGCAGGAATAACACGCGGTCGACATGGTCTGAAATTTGCTGTTCGCGGCTCCCTTGTGACACGAGTCGCAGTCGACAGCGGCGTGTGCCCCGGTCAGAGGAAAGCGATTGTTGTGCTGCGAGATCTGCTGCACCGAGACCTGCCAGCCTCGGACCGTGTGGCACTGCTCGCAATTCGCTCCCAATTGCCGCTTGTGAATGTCGGCATGACAATCCTGGCAGCGCAGGCCCACATTGGTGAATACCGGCTTGATGTGGCATTGCGTGCAAGTCACCGCCTGGTGCATGCCGCGCAAGGGGTAGCGCGTCTGGTTGTGGTCGAACTCCGGGACCGCCCGAATCGGCTTCCATCCCAGGGTGGTGTGGCAGTTCTGGCAAGGGATGTTGAGGTTTCCGTGCGGACTGTGCGTACCCGTATCCTGCGCCGGGTGTGGCCCCCCGGCATGGGGAGAAAGCATCAGCGACAGCGCCGCAACCAGCTGGAGTACGCCCCCAGTTACCAACATGACTCGTCCGCCCCGAGTACTTCTGCCGCTTCTACAACTCTTCCTTAAGAGGGAGAAGAAGTTATGAATGACGAGTTATGCAATTTGAAGCCCAGTCAGGATACCGAGTTGCATGGGTCGCGAAAAGTTACGCAAGTCCGTGCTGGAAGCTGGATTCGTACATTGATCAGTTTCGCGTGTGGTTAAGTATTACTGTAGGAGAACGGGTAACTTCTGCGCGGCGTACCGCACTTTTTTCTCTAATTGATCGGCGTTCAGAAATCTTTACCGCGTTCAAAATCCTTGTCAAAGAAGAAGTTACAGATGTACTCTATCCCTGGAGTTTACTAAAAGATATATCACAGAGGGATTAAGTCTCCTCATTCTGCACGCACGCGATCGCCGGTTCAGAATCACCGAGATACGACTCGTGCTAAGAAGCCTTCCCTGATTTGGTTGTTGGTGTATTCGGCCCGTGACAGGCGGCGCACTCTTTCGGAGTCGGCTTGTAGAGGAGCACTGCCTTGCCGGCGATTTCCCTGGTGAGTTTGTGGCAATCGGCGCACCGCACGTTGCGATGCACGCCACGCAGGGCGAAGTCGGTCCGCGTGTCATGGTCGAACAACGACGGCTTCCACTTGATGCTGTTGTGGCAGTCTGCGCAGCGCGTGACCCCGCCCTTGGCGAACTGGTTCCCGTGCGCCTCTTCGTGGCAGTCTTCGCACCTAGTGGGGGCAGCCTTGAAGTCCACATTGAGCAGCTTGGTCTCGAGATTGGGCGGCTTGTGGCAATCGATACAGGCTGTGGCCCGGTGCGCCCCTAACAACGTGAACGACGTCTTTGAATGATCGAAGCGGGATAGTTCCTTCCACGACTTGGTGGAGTGGCACGCCTCGCAGCCGGCGGGGCCTCCATCCTGTCGGACCTGCTGCATGCGCTCTTTGAACTGTCCCTTATGGGGGTCCGCATGGCAGGTCGTGCAATCCAGATTCTTCCAGTGGTAGGTCACGGCCGGGCTGGGCCGCAACTCGGCCGATTCCTTGTGGCAATCCGCACAGGGCACTGCGATGTGTCCGCCCGTCAGGACGAATCTTGTTTGCTTGTGGCTGGCCAGGCTGAAAGTCGAAGGTTTGTATCCCTCCAGGTTGTGGCACCGGTCGCAGGCGTTCAGATAAGGAGCGGCGGCGAATTGTCCCGCATGTTTGTCTGAGTGGCAATCCGTGCATTGCTGGAACTTGATCTTGAATAGCGTGTCTTTGCCCTTGGGAACGTGGCACTGCATGCACTCCAGCCGCGCGTGCCCTCCCTGCAGCGGATATGCGCTCGTGGCATGCTCCTTCACTGTGAACGTGGAGGGCTTCCATCCGTTCACCGTATGGCAGGAAGCACACTCGCTTCCTCCCGGACGTTTAGCGAACTGTCCATTGTGCGGGTCAGGCTTGTGGCAAGCCACGCACTGCGCGAACGCGACTGGTTTCTTGAAGTCTCCATTTGCGTGGCACTGTCCGCAATCCACACTAATGTGCTTGCCCAGCAGGGGGAATTTTGTCTTGGAGTGGTCAAAGCGTTCGCTGATCACTGCCACCGAGACCTTCTTCCAGCCGTTCGTGTTGTGGCACGACTGGCAAGTCTGGGTGAAGGTGCCGTGGTGCGGATCCTTGTGGCAATCCGAACACTGGCTGAAGGCAATGCCGGTGTATCGTGGCTGATTGTCCGGGCCCAGGGTGTGGCACTTCGCGCACTGCACTTCGGCGTGCAGTCCGGTCAGCGGATACTGCGTCTTGGAATGGTCGAACTTTGCGACCGTTACGCTCTTCCAATCTTCGAAGTTGTGGCAGGACTGGCAGGTCTGGCCCAGGCGGCCTTTATGCGGATCCTGATGGCAGGTCGCGCACGCTTCGGGAATGCCAAGGTAGGTGCGCGTGAGGTCCTTAATTCGGATGACTTGCCGGTCCTGAGGCGAGATGTGGGCGGGCGTGTGGCAACGATTGCACGCCAGCCCGGCGTGCTTGCCCTCCAGTACGTATCCCGTCTGCTTGTGGTCGAAGGTTTTGATGTCCCATTTGATCAGTGGGAAGTCTTCCCCGTTGTGGTCAGAGTGGCAGCGCGAGCATTCCTGGCTCGATCCTGGAGGAATGTGATAGGTACCGTGCAACCCCTTGCCCGCGTTCACCCGAGACGCGATCTCGGTGTGGCAATCCATGCACTTGAAGGTCGGGGTGCCACCGAGCTTGTGGCACGTGGTGCAGTTTGTGGCGCCATTCAGCGGTTGGTGGGGGCGAGCCAGAGGCCCAGGAGAAATCTGCGCAGCCGCAGGACACGCGAACAAGGCCACAAACAAGAAGAGTGTGCTGCAGGCAGACTTGTTGCCAACCTTGCCGATGCGAGTGCTCGTCCTCGAGATGTTGGCCTTCCTGTGCGCTTCGATCTTGCCGTCCACCGCGCCTCTTAGCGGGAGTCTCGCACGTCTCCTGCCACCATGAAGTTGCCTGCAGTCTAAGGCGCGGAGTCGAGGCCGCACTAGTTACCAGAGGTACACCCCTGACATTTTCGTCGGCCCATTCGCCGACAGGAGTGAGGACGTCAACAATGGGCCGGAGGACTAACGGGTTGTCACGCCTGCACAGTGGCCTTTTGGTACAGGAATCTGGACGAACCTGTAAAGAGTTCTGAACAGCGGGCTATGATTTTGATCACATGGCCATGTGATTCTAGGCGTCGAGGCAGCTGGCAACCCCCCCTAGACTCTAATAAAGAGAGAAGCGCTGCGTTGCGGGTGCTTGGGGGCACGCGTGTCGAACAAAGTGGAAGCTGATTCGTCGTCGTCCGTCCTGGATCTGTTGTCGTTCAAGCGCCAGCAGACTGTCTTCATCGTTCTCAATCTGCTGGTGCTCGCCCTGCTTCTGCTGATGCATTGGTCCCTGAAGTCCTTTTGGGGGACTCCTGCCAAGTGGCTGATCGCCACCGTCGGGTTTGTCTTTCTCCTCCGCATCCCCGAACTTCTCTGGGTACGACGGCGGTCCCGACCTCTGCAATCCTCGGCTCAGCTTGCGTTTACGTGGGCATCCATTGTGTTGAATGTGGGGCTGACCATTCTGCTCTCCGACCTGGCCGATCATGAAGACAGTCCCTACATCGTGCTGCTGTTTCTGCCTGTTCTTGAGGCGGCTTTCCGCTTTCGCTTCGCCATAGTTCTCGGAGTGATCGCGGCAACCGATTTTGCCTGCTTCTTCTGGCAATGGCGTTTCTTCTTGAAACATCCACCCGTCGATGTGGGCGAGTACATCGAGGCCGGAACTACGTCTCTGATGTTGGCCGTTGTGGGCGTCCTGGTGTGGCTGCTCGTCCGCGACCTGCGGCGCAAGCAGAATCGACTGGCAAGCAACTTGCTTGAGTTGGAGCAAGCTCGCGAAAAACTATTACACGAGGAGAAGCTGGCCGCCATGGGACGTTTATCCGGTGCTATCGCTCACGAAATCCGCAACCCGGTTGCGATGATTTCCAGTTCCATTGCTACGGCCAAGCAGCTGTCCGGCGAGGAGCGGGAAGAGATGTTCGCGATCGCATCCCAGGAGGCCGCGCGTCTTAGCCGGCTTACGACCGAGTTTCTCGACTACGCTCGCACGCGCCGTCCCGACCTGGAGACAATTTCCGCGGCTGAGACTGTGGCGTATGTGGCCGACGCATCGCGCGCCCACGCCAGCCAGAAGGGCGTGAAGTTCGAAATTGATGTTCCAGCAAGCCTGAACATCCGAGCCGACGCCGGGCAATTGCAGCAAGCTCTCATGAATCTGGTTCTGAATGCGGTGGACGCCTCGCCAGCCGGCAGCACTGTCGCTTTGCGCGGGCGGCCTCATCAGCACCAAGCGTGTATCGAGGTTGAGAATTACGGCAAGCCGATTCCGCCGGACACGCTTGCGCACATGTTCGAACCTTTCTTTACAACCAAGCCGGGTGGTACCGGACTCGGGCTGGCGATTGCCCGCAACCTCGCCCGCGCCCAAGGCGGAGACCTTACGCTGGCCGTCAACGGACCTTCTCGCGTGCGGTTTTCGCTAAACCTGCCGCTTTCCAACGGAACGTCCCGATAGGAACAACTAAGAATGGCACGAATACTGATTGTCGACGACGAGGCCAGCATGCGCCGCATCCTGGCCACCAATCTGCGCCAGGATCACCACGAGATTCTTGAAGCTTCCGGCGTGGGAGAAGCCCAGCGCAGCCTCGCGGCCAATGACTTTGACGCGGTGATCACTGACCAGAAGATGCCCGACGGCGAAGGCCTGGCGGTTCTCCGCTCAGCGCGCGAGGCCGATCCCACCCTGCCCGTGATCCTTTTGACGGCGGTGGCCAGCATCGAACTCGCGGTCGAAAGCATGCGCCAGGGCGCTTTCGACTTCCTGACCAAGCCCTTTCAGCCCGAAGTCGTGCGCGCCACCATCGCCCGCGCCTGCGAGCGCACTCATCTGCTGCGCGAAAACATCCTGCTCAAGGATGCGGTCGTTCGCCTCGAAGGAACCTCCGACATTTATGGTGAAAGCGATGCCATGGGCAGCGTCCGCGAGCGCATTTCGCGTGTCGCTCCCACTAATGCCACGGTGTTGATCACCGGTGAAACCGGAACTGGCAAAGAACTGGTGGCCCGCGCCATCCATCGCAACAGTCCCCGTTCCACAAAGCAATTCGTGGCGGTGAACTGCGCTGCATTCACCGAGACCTTGCTCGAAAGCGAGCTGTTCGGTCACGAAAAAGGCGCATTCACGGGCGCCGACCGCACTCGTCAGGGCTTGTTCGAGGCGGCGCACGAAGGCACGCTGTTTCTGGACGAAGCCGGAGAAATGTCGCTGGCGGCCCAAGCCAAACTGCTGCGCATCCTCACCGATGGACAACTCCTGCGGGTCGGCTCCACGCGGCCTCGCCAGGTCGATGTGCGCGTCCTGGTCGCCACTCATCGCAATCTCGAACAGCGTGTGAAGGAAGGCCTGTTCCGCGAGGACTTGTTTTACCGGCTGGCCGTCGTGCCCATTCATCTTCCCCCGTTGCGCGATCGCCGCGAAGATATTCCGGGACTGAGCGACGTGTTTTGCAGGCAGGTCGCAACCGATCTGAAAATGCCACGCCGGCGCCTGAGTGCAGCCGCCCTCGAAAAGCTGCAGCTGTATGCTTTTCCAGGAAATCTGCGCGAACTCAGGAACCTGATCGAGCGCGCCTACATTCTCACCAGTAACCCGGAAATCGGAGTGGACGATCTGCCCTTGGCACAGAAAGAGGGCGCTCCTGCCGGAGCCAATGGCGGCCACGCCGGCGCGTTCGCGATCCCCACCTCCGACTCCTTCGACCTTACGGACTTTCTGCAACACGCGGAGAAGGAACTCATCCTGCGGACCTTGAACGCAACCCACGGAGCGCAAGCCGAAGCCGCTCGCCGCATGGGGCTTTCCCGCAGCGCCCTCGCCTACAAGCTGATCAAGTACGGAATCCGGTCGGTGGATTAGGCTGGCCACGAAACATCGGACCCGCGTCTCAAATCACCTTCGTGACTGAGAGGCGCGTTCCATTCTGCCAACGTCGAAGAAGCGGACAGTTCACGCTCGCGTTGTTCCGGGCCATTCACCTTCGAACAGTTGAAATAATCGATCGGTTGAGCCTTGCGGCCAGGGCGAAGTGCACGATTTCGGTCGCCTTTACTCCAACCATGACGGGTGCGCGCTCTGGAGCGCTGACGATCGCAAGCAATGACCCAACCGGTCCGGCAAACGTGAGTCTGACGGGAACCGGGGTTTAAGCCGGGCCTTCCCCGCAAATCGGCAATATTCGATAAAATCAGGGAGTAGCGTGATTACTTCCTCGAAGTTTTCTGCCTCAGCGTGTAGGTGGCGAAGGGGCAGGACCGGCAGGAAACTGCTTCCATGGGTACAATGACATCCGCTCCTCTCAAGCCCAGCCTCGAATCGTTACGCATCACCTCGGACAAGCGTAAGAACGGCTCCTCGAGGAAAACCTGGCTCTGGATCATCACCGTGGTCATTGTCCTTATTCTGCTAGCCGCCGGCGCATCCGCCTATCTCAACAGCAAACCCGAAGTGGAGGTTATCAGCGCCGGCAAGCCCGCGAATGGTCCGGCAGGCATCCTGAACGCAAGCGGGTATATTACGCCACGCCAACGTGCCACAATCGCCGCTAAAATTACCGGCCGCGTGTCCGGGGTTTTCTTCGACGAAGGCACACGGGTGAAGGAAGGTCAGCTTCTGGCCACGTTGGATGATTCCGACGCGCTTCGTGCCCTCGAAGCTGCGAAGGCGGACCGCGATTCCTCGGAAGCAGCCATCGCGGATTATCAGGTTCAACTCCGCAATGCCGAAATTGCACTGCATCGGGCCGAGGAACTCTACAGGGCCGGCGTTCAGCCGCAGGAGGCTCTGGACAATGCCCGCACAACGGCCGACAGTCTGAAGGCCAAAATCGCCCTGGCGAAGCAGCAGGTCGTCGCCGCGAACGCGCGAATTCAGGAACAGGCGCAGGCCGTGGCGAACTGCAAGATCACCGCACCATTTGCCGGCACGGCGGTTTCCAAGGACGCGCAGATCGGCGAGATGGTGTCGCCCATCTCGGCCGGAGGCGGCTTTACCCGTACCGGCATCGCAACGCTGGTGGACCTCCATTCCAATGAGATCGAAGTGGATGTGAGCGAGTCTTACATAGCCAAGGTTCATCCGAATCAGCCGGTCAATGCGATTCTTGACGCATATCCGGAGTGGGTAATTCCCGCCAAGGTTCGTACCGTGATCCCAACCGCCGATCGTCAGAAGGCGACGGTCAAAGTCCGTATCTCGTTTACGCAGCCCGATCATGTTCACCTTCTCGATCCCGCGACCGAACCGCGGATTCTGCCTGATATGGGAGTGAAGGTGACTTTTCTGGAGACAAATGCCGAGGGGCAGAAGTCGCCGGCGATCTCCATGGTCCCGAACTCGGCGGTCCGCAGCGACGGCGGTTCGAAGTACGTTTTCGCAGTCAAGGACGATACGCTGGAACGCCGTGCGGTGCGCGTCGGCGAAGCTCGTGGAACAGACGTCGAGATTCTAGCCGGCGTTGAGCCCGGCACAGTCGTGGTGGTCAAGGGGCCGGACTCTATTCGGGACGGTCAGTCGGTTAAGGTCAAGAAATAGGAGCGCTCATGGTCAACGTTGAGGGAAACGGCAAATCGAGTCTGATTCAGGTTCGCGATCTCGATAAGAAGTACAAGAGGGGTGGAGAGGAGATTCACGTCCTGCAAGGTCTCAACCTGGATGTTGATAAGGGAGAATTTGTCGCATTCATGGGACCCAGCGGCTCCGGCAAGACCACGCTGCTCAATCTGCTCGGCGGCCTGGATGTTCCCACCCGCGGCAGCATCACGGTTTCCGGAGATGAAATCACCCACATGTCCGGCAGCAAGCTGACGGAATGGCGCGCGCGGCACGTAGGCTTTATCTTCCAAATCTACAACCTCATTCCCGTTCTCAATGCTTTTCAAAATGTGGAGCTGCCGTTGCTGCTGACGAAGCTTTCGAAATCAGAACGTCTCAATCACGTGGAAACGGCGCTCTCGATCGTCGGTCTCGCTGACCGCATGAAGCATTTTCCCCGCCAGCTTTCCGGTGGGCAGGAGCAGCGTGTCGCCATTGCCCGCGCGATTGTCGCCGACCCGACTTTCCTTCTCTGCGATGAGCCCACGGGCGATCTCGACCGCAAGAGCGCCGACGAAATCATGGCCCTTATGGAAGAGCTGGTTGCCAGGCACCACAAGACCGTTCTGATGGTGACTCACGATCCGCTCGTCGCGGCTCGCGCGCAGACGACGCTTCACTTGGAGAAGGGTGTGCTGGTCGAAGGGCACAAGCGTCCGCAACCCATAATGGCAGGGGGCATCGCGTGAAATTCACCGGCCTGATTCTCGCAAACCTGTTGCGGAAGAAAATCCGGTTGGCGCTTACGATCGGCTCGTTCGCCGTTGCCTTGTTTCTTTTTGCCTTTCTCGGGGTGGTGCGCGACGCATTCGGCCGTGGCGCGGACGTTGCCGGCGCTGACCGCCTCGTGATCATCAACCGCACTTCCATCATCAACCCAATTCCGCTTTCCTATCGTGACAAGATTCTGCGGATTCCCGGCGTCAAGGTGATCACCCACAACAACTGGTTTGGGGGCGTCTACAAGGACGAGAAGAATTTCTTCCCGCAGTTCGTCATTGACCCGGAAAACCAGCGGCAGGTGTTTCCCGAATTCACAGTTCCGGACGATCAATGGAACAAATTTCTCGCCGACCGGGAGGGCGCAATCGTCGGGGCTCGTACCATGGATCGCTTTCAATGGAAGATTGGCGATCGCATTCCCATCAAGACGACGATCTTTGGCGGCGGGGCCTGGGAGTTCAATATCGACGGCGTCTATCACGGCAAGCTCGCTCAGGATGATGAGACCCAGTTCTGGCTGCAGTGGGACTATTTCGAAGAGCGCGTCCCGGAGCGAGTCAAAGGAAATGTGGGCTGGTACGTTTTGCGGGTGAACGATCCCGATCAGTCTCCTCGAGTCGCAAAGGCCATTGACGCAGAATTTGCCAACTCACCCTACGAGACGAAGACGGAGACCGAGTCGGCCTTCGCGGCGGGATGGGTCAAGCAGTTCGGTAACATCCAGTTCTTGATTGTGACCATCGGAGCTGTGGTCTTCTTCACGTTGCTTCTCGTCACGGGCAACACCATGGCCATTTCTGTGCGCGAGCGAACACCCGAGTTGGCGATCTTGAAGGCTATCGGGTTTTCGGATCGCTCGGTTCTATTTTTCGTTTTGGGAGAATCTTTCGCGATCGCGCTGGTCGGAGGAGTGCTTGGTCTTCTGCTTGCAGTCGGACTGGTTCCAGTTCTGGCCAATGCACTCAACGGCATGTTACCGGTCTTGATTCTTTCTCCCGCACTCATCGCATTTGGACTGTTGACCGCTCTTATCGTGGGGATCGCGAGCGGCATTCTTCCCGGAATCGGTGCGATGCGAATGCGCGTTGTAAATGCGCTGCGGAGGGTCTGACGAAATGGTTGCCAAGCTCTTGTTCGGTCTGCTGATTACCATCGCCGCGATCGTCGCGCTGATACTGATTCTCACCGTGGTCGGTGGAATCATCGCCGGCCTGCTCGCTCCTTTCGTCGGATCAGTTCCGATTTCCTACAATTTCCGCAGCGTGAGAGCGCGCTGGACGTCCACCATCGTGGCCATTCTCGGGATCGCGGGCACGGTCGGCGTGTTCGTTGCCGTGCTTTCCCTGGCTCGTGGATTCCGGGCCACCCTAGTAGCGTCCGGTTCTCCTGGAAACGCGCTGGTGATGCGCGCCGGCGCCACAAGTGAAATGATGGGAGGAATTACGCTGGATTCCGTCAGGGTCGTGCAGGACGCTCCCGGC
>Ga0187846_10001376_pt1 | contig 13777 bp, 10 predicted proteins | sample TC_taG_FD_161473 | JGI IMG/M metagenome (GOLD analysis project Ga0187846, IMG submission 161473) | Biofilm microbial communities from the roof of an iron ore cave, State of Minas Gerais, Brazil - TC_06 Biofilm (v2) | ecosystem: Environmental > Terrestrial > Deep subsurface > Cave > Wall biofilm...
GGTGCTGGCGTTCTTCCTGAAGCTGGTGCCGAAGGTGGGACCGTTCCGGGCGCTGGACTTCAAGATCCCCACGCAGCAGACCGAGGACCTGTACATCGGCAGCGTCGACCGCACGCTCGACAACTATCGGGTCCTTCTGATGGCGCAGGGCGAGGGGGAGAGGCTCCAGCTCGTCAACATGGATTTTGACACGGGACGAGTCACGCACGCCGGGGAGTACGTTCTCACCGACAACGCCTACGCGCACCTGCTCGATCAGCTGGCGGAGCACAGATTCGCAAGCGTTACGCCGGAACTGCGGGAGGATCTGCTGGCGTTCTACAGCGACCCCAATGCCCCGATCGCCACCAAGCGCGACGCCGCCGCGTGGCAGAAGACGCAAGACGAGGTGCGGCAGCTGAAGAACTTCGCGGTTCCTCCCAAGCCTGAGAACGTGGTTTCGCGCCTGCGGTAGAAATTCCTCTCCAACTTTGGCATTCTGACTGCAAGAGTTTCAGTTGGAGTCCCCCATGACGTTGCCGTCCGACAAGTTCTACCGCGCGCGCATCACCGAGCGCGTGGATTTCGCCCCTGATCTCTGGATGTTTCGCGTCCGTCCCGACGGTGAGTTCAATTTTCTGCCCGGGCAGTACGCCACGCTGGGCGTGGTAGAAGGCGAGAAGCGCATCGAGAGGCCGTATTCGATCGCGTCGCGGCCTTCAGAGAGCGAAATCGAGTTCTTCTTCGAACTCGTGCCGGAGGGCGCGCTCACGCCGCGCCTGCACAAGCTGCAGCGCGGGGACGAAGTCCTGATGCGCAAGGCGGCGAAGGGAAGATTTACACTCGACACGGAAAACAACCGCACCAACCATCTGCTGGTATCGACCGTGACCGGCGTCGCGCCCTTCGTGAGTTTTGTACGTACGCTGTACAAAGATTGGAACGAAGGCCGCTACGACGGCACCCACCGCTTGTATCTGCTCAACGGGGCCAGCCGTCCGTGGGAGTTCGGCTACAAGGACGAATTGATCGACATTGCGCAGAAGGCGCCGTGGCTGAAGTATGTCCCGACCGTGAGCCGCCCGTGGGACCACGAAGACTGGCCGGGCGAGATCGGGCGCGCGGACGACATCCTGCGGAAATACGCCGACCAGTGGGGACTCGATGCCACCAATACCGTGGCCTATCTTTGCGGGCATCCCGACATGATTCAAAACAGCAAGGCGATTCTGAAGCGCCGCGGGTTCCTCGACAAGACGGCGATCAAAGAAGAGGTCTACTGGGTCCCGCGAAGCAGCTAGACGCCCGCGCGCGGACTGCGGCGCTCGAGCATGCACGGTTCACGATCCTATGCGCAGCACACACAGCGCATGAAGATCGTAGGGTCCCTCCGAGAGCTGTCGCTCTCGTCGGGATGACATCGCGAGTGGTAGGGGGGAATTCCTAGTGATGTCCCGAACGCTACGAGGGCGCATGCACGGTTCACGATCTTGTCCGCAGCACACGCACCGCATGAAGATCGTAGGGTCCCTCCGAGAGCTGTCGCTCTCGTCGGGATGACATCGCGAATGGAAGGGGGGATTCCTAGTGATGTCGCGGCGAGGGCGCATGCGCGGTTCACGATCCTGTCCGCAGCACACGCACCGCATGGGGATCGTAGGGTCCCTCCGAGAGCTGTCGCTCTCGTCGGGATGACATCGGTCTGACAGCATCATGACGCGCGGTTATGCACCATTACCCGATTGCCTACCCCAGCGCCCGCGCTGCGAGAGTGCGGGCGGGCACGCCGGCGGTCGGGAGGCTTCGGGCATCGGCCGTGGAGTGCGCGGCAATCGCATTGGGCGGGGGAGGCACGGCGACCGGCACCTGCAGAAAATTTGCCAGGCAGGTCGCGGCCTGAGGGGAGGGCCAATAGCTCCAATGGTTAAACCCCTTCATGTTCTGCTGCAGCCACATGCCGTTGGGATGGCCATAGCTGCCGACGGCTTCGGGAAAGAATCCTTCGAGGGCGACGGTTTCGCCCAGGCGAAAGGCGATCATCAGCACCAGGTCGGAAGAGGAAAACAAGACCTGGCGTTTGTCGGAAAGCGTCGCCGCCGGACGAAGCTGGCTGGGGTTGCCTACCATGTGCACGGTGACGGCTGCGGCCATCAGCGACATGCTGCGGAACAGAACCGGCGCCTTGGTCCCGGCAAGAAGATGCTTGATGGTTTCGAGCGCAACCCGCGCCCCAAGCGAGTGCGACACAAAGTGGATTTCGACCGGAGTTCCGTCGGGACCGGCGAGGCCGGCGAGGAAATCGCCCAGCTTCAAGCCCGATTCCACTGCGGGCCTGATCTGCCAGGGATAGCTGAGCTGGGAGAGCACGGGAATATCGAGGTCTCCCGGCCAGTAGAACTTGAAAATGGGAGAGAGCAGGCTGGAGTTGGCCTGGCCGGCAACGCTTTGGAGGGTGTTGATGCCAGTCTGGAAGTTCGCGCTTGCGGTGGCCTGCGACTCGGCGTAGCCGTGAACCAGCAGAACCAGGTTCCTGCGGCCTCGCGGGGAGGCGCCGTCCAGCACCTGAACGCTGGGAGCAAGCTGGCCGTACTCGGGCTTGTCCTGGCGGACGCTGAGTTGTCCGACTTCTACCATGAGCTACTTCCTGAGCTGCTGCAAAGCGGCAACCAGATCGCGCGCGACGGGTGCGAGGAAGCCGCCGAGAATGCCGACGCCGATCGCAATAGGGACCCGGTAACTTCCACTCCCGAAGATCGCGACGCCTGCGCCGGCGAGAATGCCGCTGATCACGATGGAGGCGAGCTGGAGATAGAACTTCCAGCGGAAGCCGGCGCGAATCTGGAGCGCGTCAATGGCCCGCTGGATCTGATGGGTCACGCGAGTGCGGGCATCGACGTAGGCGTCGTGCCGCTGCTGGGCGTCGCCGGCGTCTGCGGGACGCGCTGCCTTGGCTTCGACCGGCGGAAACATCACGCGCGCCACATCGACCGCATCGGCGGCGGAAGCGAGGCAGCGCAGGAGATCAGGATGGTCGACGGGGCGGTCGAGGACCATCTGCGCGGCGGAATTCAACTGTCCGCAGAGCTGCTCGATGGGGAGATCGTAAAGCGCCTTGGCGTCGCCGTCGGTGGCCAGCTTGAACATGTCGGTTTGCGCGTCGCCGGCGCGCGGACTCTGCACGAAGTACTTGTTGTCGGCAGGAGGGCTGGTGCGGTTGCGCTCGGAGTCGAACCACGCGAGACCTCCCTGGGTCATCCAGCGAGTGGTCTTGTCGTGCGCTTGTTTGGCTTTTTTCTTCAGCCACTCCAGCACAAAAGACTGCTGAAACCAGTTGCGGATGGGAAGCATGTCTTTGACGGTCTGGATGATGGCCATGCTGAGCACGCCGATCGCAGCCATGGCAGTGAGGAAAGCGAAGGTATGTTGGTAAATGACGTCGATGAACTTCTGAATGGCCGCAGCGATTTGATCACCAGCAGGCAGCACAGGCACCTCCCGCTCTGCCTGGGGGAATAGGCGAGAGGCTCGTAGTCGGACGCAGAGAAGCCTACCGCGTCTGGGCTACGAGTCAACCGAAAAAGTGCGGAGTCCGGGAGGGATCAGGTTTCGGCGGGGGCGAAGAACACCAGCACCGCAAGTTCCTCGGCGATGTCGTAGAAACGGTGTTCGATCTCCGCGGCCACGAAGATCAGGCTGGCGGCGCGGACTTCCTGGTCATCGGTGCCGGCCTTGAAGCGGGCGCGGCCGCGCACGACGTAGTACATTTCGTCTTCGTGGTGCGGCCGCTGCAAATCGGTGCCGCCGGCGGGCAGAACGTAAAGGCCGCCGCTCATGGTTGGAACGCGCAGGAACTCGCGGTAGGGCTTGCGGGATTGCGCGCGGGTCTTGTCGACTTCAGCCAGACTGCCGAATTGCACTCTCACGCGAAAATTCCCCCGAACAAGAGATCGGTGAACTGCGGGACCAGGGTTTGTGCCTGCAGCTCGCCTTCCGGCTTGTACCACTGGTAGATCCAGTTGATCATTCCGAGCAGGGCAAAGGCGGCGGCGCGCGGGCTGACTTTGCCTCTGGGCTGGCGCGGCTTCTGCACCTGGGCGATGAGGTTCTCGAGAAAGTGTACGTACTCTTTCTTGCGCGCGTTGATGCGCTTGCGCAGCGCGGGGGGCAAAGGATGATTCTCGTGCAGCATAACGGTGATCTCGCGATCGCGCGGACTGAGCACGACTTCGATGTGCAGACGAATCAGGGCGCGCAGGCGATCTTCGGGCTCGGCGATCGTGGCGACGGCGTTGACGACACGCTCCTGGGTGATGTCCATGGCGTGGTTCATGATGTTAAAGAGGATTTCGTCTTTGCTCTGAAAGTGGTGGTAGAGGCCGCCTTTGCTGAGCTTGAGGGCAGCGGCGACGTCGTTCATCGAGGTGGCGTCATAACCACGCTGCTGAAACAGGCGGGCGGCGGTGCGCAGGATTTCCTGGCGCGAGTCAACCGAACTTTCACGAGGCATCGGGGGACATGGTAACCAGTTGCGCGAAGGATTGCCAATGAGGGAGATAGGGATGGTGGGCGGTTTGATCGGAAGCGAGCAACAGAAAAGCCGGGATCGCGGTGTCCGGTCCCGGACAGTAATTCTCGATTTCGGGCATGGAGGCCAGCGCAAGAGTGGCGAGCTGAGAGCTTCTCTCTGCAAATAAACGACTTCCTCCGGGAAGCTTTGGCGGGTGATGTGCTTTTGTTCGAGCCGTGCTGGTGGCGCGGAGGCTGGAATGGACACGCTGGCTCAGGACGTGCGCTACGCGTTGCGGCAGTTGCGCAAGTCGCCAGGCTTCACCGTGACCGCGGTGATTACCCTGGCGATGGCCATCGGCTCGAACGCCGTCGTGTTCAGCGTGATGAACGGACTGATTCTGCGTCCGTTGAATGTGCCGCAGGCCGACAGCCTCTATGCGATCCAGCGCACCAGCGAGCACGCTACCAATCATTCGTATCCCGACTATGTCGATCTGCGCGACCGCAACCGCAGCTTCGAAGACCTGGCTGCCTATGCCGTCCCGCAGGTGGCGCTGGACACCGGCGAAGGTGCGGTCCCTACCTGGGGCGTAGAGGCGAGCGGGAACTACTTTGACGCCTTGAAGATTCAGCCCTTTCTCGGCCGCTTCTTCCACGCCGCCGACGAGCAAGGACCGAACAGCGCACCGTACATGGTGCTCAGCTACTCCTACTGGCACACGCATTTTCACGATGATCGGAGTGTGGTGGGAGGCACGGTTCAGGTGAACAAGCATCCGTTCACGATTCTGGGAGTAGCGCCGCGGGAATTTCGCGGGACCCTGATCTTTTTCTCTCCCAACTTCTTTGTCCCGGTGGTGAACTGCGAGCAGGTGGAAGGGGAGAATTGGCTGAAGGATCGCGGGAACCGCTCGCTCATGATCGTCATGGGACACCTGAAGGCGGGGGTGACGCGCGCCCAGGCAAGCGCCGATCTGAACACCATTGGCGCGGACCTGGAAAAGAGCTATCCCCAGGATGAGCGGCAAACGGGCTATTCGCTGGCGCACACCAGTTTTCTGGGCGATCGGTTCAGCGGTCCGTTTCAGGCATTCCTTGGGGGATTGATGCTGCTGGCGGGGTTGATTCTGCTGGCCGCATGCGCCAACCTGGGCAGCCTGTTCGCGGCACGCGCCGCGGACCGCTCGCGGGAAGTGGCTTTGCGGCTGGCGCTGGGATCGGGCCGCAATCGAGTCCTGCGGAGCCTGTTTACCGAGTCCGTGCTGATCTCGCTGGTGGGCGGCGCGGTCGGACTGTGGGCCGGCATGGCGCTGTTGCACTGGTTGAGCGAATGGCAGCCCTTCGGGAATTTTCCGATGCATGCGCCCGTGACCCCCGACACCACGGTGTATGCGGCAGCTCTGCTGCTGAGCCTGCTGAGCGGGTTTCTGTTCGGGGCCTCGCCTCTCGGCCAGGTGCTGCGCGCGACTCCCTATGAGGTGGTCAAAGCGGGATCGTCGGCGAGAGCCGGGCGGCGGATCAGCGCCCGCGAGATCTTACTGGCCGTGCAGATTGCGATCTGCGCCGTGCTGGTCACTTCTTCGATGGTGGCACTGCGCGGACTGATGAACGCGCTGCACAGTGATTTCGGCTTTGAACCGCAGCGCTCGCTGCTGGTCAGCGCTGATCTGCACATGGCGGGTTACACCGGCGACAAAGTGGCTGCCATGCAGAAGCGCATGCTGGAAACAGTCGCCGCCATTTCCGGGGTGGAATCGGCGGGACTATCGGACCAGTTGCTGCTCAATGACACGGCCACGCAGACAGTCTATGCCGATGCTGCGACCGATCTGCGGCCGTCGAATGCGATCGCGAGCGCGTTTGCCTACCACATCTCTCCCGACTATCTGCGCGCGGAAGGGACGACATTGCTTTCGGGACGGAGCTTCACCTGGCATGACGACAAGGATGCGCCACGGGTGGCGGTGGTGAATCCGCCGTTTGCGCGCAAGATCTTCGGGTCGGTGGAGAGCGCGCTGGGCGCCTACTACAGAATGCCGGACGGCTCGCGGGTGCAGGTGGTGGGCGTGACCGCGGACGGAAAGTACGGATCGCTCACGGAAGAACCGCAGGCGGCCATGTTTCTTCCCCTGCTGCAGTGGCCATCGGCCTCCCAATGGCTGGTGGTGCGGGCGAGCGGCGATCCCCGGCAGCTGGCGCCGACGGTGCGGCGCGCGCTGCAGCAACTCGACCCGGGCCTGCCGGTGGACACCGAGACGCGGTTCGACGAAATGGTGGCGGCGCTGTTTCCCTCGCAGGTCGCGACCGTGGTGCTGGGGATCATGGGCGGCATGGGCGCGATGCTGGCGGTGACCGGCATCTTCGGCATGGCCGCGTACTCCGTAAGCAAGCGGCTGCGGGAACTGGGGATTCGCGTCGCTCTCGGTGCACGGCGCAAGCAAGTGGTGCAAACGGCTTTGGACCGGGCCTTCAAGTTGCTGGCCTTTGGTTCGACAGCAGGGCTGGTGCTGGGGATTCTTGCCAGCCGGGTGCTGGCGCTCATCGTTTATGAGGCGACGCCACGCGATCCCGTGGTGCTGGTCGGGGTTGTGCTGGCGATGGCATCGCTGGGCCTGGTGGCGACGTGGATTCCGGCGCGCCGCGCGCTGTCGGTGGAACCGGCGGTGCTGCTGCGCGAGGAGTAATTGCAATGCAAGAAATTAATCCGGTGAATCAGAAACGTCGTTTTGACCCGCGGGCGGAGGGGTGATAGATTGCTTCCACGTTCAACAAGAGTTACGCAATGACGAACCGCAGCCAGATTCGAATTAACGTCGCTGTAGCCGTAGTAGTCGTAGGGGTACGACTGCGCAGAGCGCGACTCTGGCTGGGAGGAAACGGTTAAGCGAGTTTAGAATCATCGACTTCCGAACCCACCGCCAGAGCAGGCGGTGGGTTTTGTATTTGGCAGCGGATCTTGGTCGCAGAAGGCGGCCCGGTGTCAGCCGAACGAGCACGGGGAAAATGAAACCACTGAGGACGATCCCGAGTTGCAAGCGGTCGCGGGGAAAGGCGGGAGTCATTTTCCTTGACAGGCAAAATCGGGGAAGCTACGATTGGGAGATGGACCGACCGACCGGTCGGTTCGCGGGCACCCCGCCGGCGGGCGGCAAAACCCCCAACCAACGAGGGTATCTACCCTTCCCTACGAGAGGAGCACGCAGGTGGCTACTATTTTTTATGAACGAGATGCGAACCCCAACGCCCTGAAGGGCAAAACCATCGCCATCCTGGGCTATGGCAGCCAGGGACACGCCCAGGCGCAGAACCTGCGGGACAGCGGGGCGAAGGTGATCGTAGGGCTGGAGCCCACGCGCGCGAGCGCGCAGCAGGCTCGTGCCGACGGCATGGTGGTCGTCGCCCCGGATGAGGCGGCCAAGAGGGCCGACTGGATCCACGTGCTTACGCCGGACGAGACTCAGGCGGCCGTCTACGAGCAGCACACCAAAGCGTATCTGCATCCCGGCAAGATTCTCGGTTTCTCGCACGGCTTCAGCATTCATTTCAAGACGATCGTGCCGCCCAACGACGTGGACGTGGTGATGATCGCGCCCAAGAGTCCCGGGCACCTGCTGCGGCGGGTGTTCAGCGAGGGGCGGGGCGTGCCGTCGCTGATCGCGATTCAACAGGACGCCAGCGGACGGGCGCATGAATATGCGCTCGCCTATGCGCACGGCATCGGGTCGACGCGCGCGGGCGTGCTGCAGACGACTTTCAAAGAAGAAACCGAGAGCGATCTGTTTGGCGAACAGGCGGTGCTGTGCGGCGGGCTGACGTCGCTGATCAAGAAAGGTTTCGAGACGCTGGTCGAGGCCGGCTACGCGCCCGAGATCGCGTATTTCGAGTGCCTGCACGAGATGAAGCTCATCGTCGACCTCATTTACGAGGGCGGGCTGGACCGCATGCGCTACTCGATTTCGAACACGGCGGAGTACGGCGATCTGACGCGGGGTCCGAACGTGGTGGGGGACGAGACGCGGGCGGCGATGAAGAAGATCCTGGCGGACATCCAGAGCGGAGCGTTCGCGAAGGAGTGGATTGCGGAGAACATCGCCGGCGGCGGGAATTTTGCGGGCCTGCGGCAGAAAGAGAAGCAGCATCCCATCGAAATCGTGGGAGCGCAGTTGCGGGGAATGATGAGCTGGCTGCCCCAGGAAGCGAAGAAGGCGGGGGAGACGGCGAAGGAAGACCGGCAGGCGGTAAATGCATAGGGCGGTAGTGGAGATGCCTCGCTGAGGATGACAAAAACACGACGAAGACGGAGCTAAGAGAGAAAGTGATTCGCGGGGCTGAAATCGTTTTGCGGTGCCTGGAGGCCGAAGGCGTGGATCTGGTTTTCGGCTATCCGGGGGGCGCGATCATGCCGCTGTACGACGCGCTCGACGGCAGCGGGGTGCGGCACATCCTGACGCGGCACGAACAGGGCGCGGTGTTTGCGGCCGAGGGCTATGCGCGGGTGACGGGAAGAGTCGGCGTGGCGATCGCGACCAGCGGTCCGGGCGCGACCAATCTGGTGACGGGCATCGCCGACGCCAAGATGGATTCGGTGCCGCTGGTGTGCATCACGGGACAGGTGCGCAGCCCGCTGATCGGAACCGACGCATTTCAGGAAACGGAAGTGTTTGGCGTGACGCTGTCGCTGACCAAGTGGAGCCGGCTGGTAAGGACGTTGGACGAAATTCCCGAGGTGATTGCTGAGGGTTTTCATTGGGCGCGCAGCGGGCGGCCGGGACCGGTGGTGATCGACATTCCGACGGACCTGCTGAAGGCGAAGAAGGAATTCGCCGGGCGGGTGAAGTTTGCGGCGGGCACGAGTCCGACGCGGAACGAGGAGAGCGCATTCGCCGCTCCGATTGTGGCGCTTCTGCAGCAGGCAGCGCGACCGGTGGCTCTGGTGGGTGCGGGGGCGAAGCTCGGGGGAGCGATTCCGCAATTGCGGCAGTTGCTCGACGACCTGAACATTCCCACGTTCGCCACGGTGCACGGGCTGGGCGCGGTGCCTTCCGAGTCGCCGTATTACCTCGGAATGGTGGGCATGCACGGAACGCGCGCCGCCAACATGGCGCTGCACGAGACCGATCTGCTGCTGGTGTTTGGGGCGCGGCTGGATGATCGCGTGACGGGAGAGCCGACGCGGTTCGCGCCTCATGCCAAGATCGTGCACTTTGAGATTGATCCGGCACAACTGGATCGCGTGCGCGCGTGTGATGTGCCGGTGATCGGGGATCTGGCGGAGACGATTCCGGCATTTCACGAGGCGTTGAGAAGAATTCCCCGGTCTCGCAAAAGCGGCGAGACCTGGGGCACGCAGCCGGACGGGTCTCTTGCCGACTGGAGCGAGTGGCGTGCCGTGGCCTGTGGTCGGGAGCGGGCGGAACTGGATCCGCGCGGGCTGGCGCAGCCGACGATCCGTTTTCTCGACGAGCTGTTTGGCCGGCTGCCGCAGAACAGCGTGGTGATCGCAGACGTGGGCCAGCACCAGATGTGGGCGGCGCAGCGTTATCGCGCGAACTCGCCGAGGGGATTCATCACCTCGGGCGGGCTGGGCGCGATGGGTTTCGCGCTGCCGGCTGCGGTCGGGGTGCAGTTGGCCAAGCCCGATGCGTGCGTGCTGTGCGTCTCGGGCGATGGCGGCTTTCAGATGAACATTCAGGAACTGGCAACGGTCCACCGGCTGGGCCTGCCGGTGAAGATGGTGATCATCGACAACAAGTATCTGGGGATGGTGCGGCAGTGGCAGCAGCTTTTCTACGAGCGCAACTACGCCGAGACCGATCTGAGCGACAACCCGGACTTCGTGGAGATTGCGAAGGCGTACAAGATCCACGCGTGGCGGCTGAATGAAGATGCCATGCGCGAGTTTCCGGTGGCGAGCGAGACAGGCGACCTGATCGACAGCTTCCTGCGTTCGCAGCAGCCGGAGTTGCTGGTGTTCGATTGCCATCCCGAGGCGAACGTGTACCCGATGGTTCCGGCGGGCGCGGCGCTTTCGGAGATGGTGTTCGAGGAAGAATGAAGCTCGTGAATCCAGCTGCAAGGAGACAGTGATGCAGGCCTTTCACATTCACTATCGCAACACGCAGGGAACGCTGATGCGCATTCTGAACGCGGTGTCGCGGCGCGGGCTGGAGATGCCTTCGGTCCATGCCGAGGCGGCGGGTCAGAATCATCGCGTAACGCTGCTGCTGGAGGTCGCGCCCAAGCAGGTGGGCCAGCTTTGCCGCGAGTGGTACGCGATTGTGGACGTGACCGAAGTCCGTTCCGCCGCGCACGGTCACGAGCAGGCAGATGCTTGGGCGGCGCCGCATCCTCCGGCTTCCACGAACGGAAGCGGGCAATCGGCGCAGGCCGCGCTGGCATAAGTTTCGTTTTGTTGACACGCATGACGATCTCCTGGGCAGCGTCATGCGAATTGGGGAACCTGCGTTACTGCACCACAAGGCGAGTAAGCGGGTTCCCCGATTTTTTGGCTACTGGCTCCCAGCTACTAGCTCGATCACATGCGGGTTCGACTTCATTCGGCTTCCCCTTAACACGGGATCCTCGCAGTCTCAACCTGACAGCCAGGAGCCTGGAGCTCGCCACACTCAGCTTGTTGTAATCTTTCGCCATGGATCTCAAGCATCGCAGCCGAGGAATCACGGACGGGCGCGACCGCGCGGGAGCGCGCGCCATGTTCAAAGCGATCGGCTTCACCGACGCCGATCTCAGCCGGCCTCTGATCGGCGTGGCCAACACGTGGATCGAAACTATGCCGTGCAACTTTCATTTGCGCCGGCTGTCGGCGAAGGTGAAGGAGGGGATTCGCGCGGCGGGCGGCACGCCGATGGAGTTCAACACCATCGCCATCTCCGACGGCGAGACGATGGGCACCGAGGGCATGCGCGCGTCGCTGGTGAGCCGCGAAATCATTGCCGACTCGATTGAGCTGGTATGCCGCGGGCAAATGTTTGACGCCGTGGTGTGCGTGGTGGGGTGTGACAAGACGATCCCGGCCGCGGCAATGGCTTTGGCGAGAATGGATCTGCCGGGGCTGGTGCTTTATGGAGGCACGATTGCGCCCGGCAGCTATCGCGGGAAGGACGTCACGATTCAGGATGTGTTTGAAGCTGTGGGGGCGAACGCCGCGGGCAAGATCACCGACCAGGAATTGCGCGACCTGGAAAACGTGGCATGTCCCGGCGCCGGCGCCTGTGGCGGGCAGTACACGGCGAACACGATGTCGACGGTGATGGAGATGATCGGGCTGTCGCCGATGGGCTTCAACAGCGTGCCGGCGATGGATGCGGAGAAGGATCGGGTCGCGGCCGACTGCGGCAAGATCACGATGAATCTCCTGCGAAATGGAACCCGACCGCGGGAGATTCTCACGCGCGAGGCGTTCGAGAATGCGATTGCATCCGTGGCCGCAACCGGCGGGTCGACGAATGCGGTGCTGCACCTGCTTGCCATTGCGCGCGAGGCGGGCGTGGATCTGCAGATTGACGACTTCCAGACGGTGAGCGAGCGGACGCCGCTGCTCGCCGACCTCAAACCGTCAGGACGATTCGTAGCGGCTGACATGCACCGCGCGGGCGGAGTGCGGTTGCTGGCGCGGCGGTTGCTGCGCGGCCAGCATCTGCATCCGTCGGCAAAGACGGTTACCGGACGCTCAGTCAAGGCAGAAAGCGAAAGCGCGGTCGAAACTCCGGGGCAGGAGGTGATTGCTCCGCTCGAGAAGCCTTTGAAGAAAACAGGCGGCCTGGTCATTCTGAAGGGGAACATCGCTCCGGAGGGATGCGTCGCGAAAATCAGCGGCCATGAGCGCCTGGAACATCGCGGGCCGGCGCGGGTCTTCGAGTCGGAAGAGGAAGCGATGGCTGCGGTCACAGGAAAGAAGATCCGCGCGGGCGACGTAGTGGTGATCCGCAACGAAGGTCCGAAGGGTGGGCCGGGGATGCGCGAGATGCTGAGCGTGACCGGGGCGATCGTCGGGGAAGGGCTGGGCGCGTCGGTTGCGCTGTTGACCGACGGACGCTTCAGCGGCGCGACGCACGGGCTGATGGCGGGCCACGTTTCTCCGGAAGCCGCGCTGGGCGGGCCGATCGCGGCGGTGCGCGATGGGGACACGATTCGCTTCGATGTCAGCCAGCGATTATTGGAGGTTGAAGTCAGCGCAGAAGCTCTTCGCCAGCGCATGAAAGAGTGGAGAGCTCCGCAGCCGCGCTATCCCACCGGCGTGTTTGCCAAGTACGCGGCGCTGGTCTCTTCCGCATCGCAGGGAGCGATCACGCGTCCGCGGAGTTAGCCGCACTCCAACTCGCAGACTGGTTTCGATCTCAGGAAGTGCGCGGAACGACTGGATTCTCCACCTGCGATCCCTTCTCGCTGTGGAAAGCGATTCCCAGTTGCTCGGCGAGATAGGCGGTGACCTCAGCGGCGGTGTTGACCTTGAGCAGATGCTGGCGGAAACCGTCATTCATCAGCTTCCGGGCCAAAGAGGAAAAAACCTGCATGTGACTGTTGGCGACTTCGGAATCGCGCAGCGCCAGGAGAACGACCATGCGCACGTGTTCTCCGTCGACCGAGTCCCAGTTGATGGGCTCATGCAGCCGCAACACGCAGATCGAGTCGGCCGAAACCGCGTCAGTCTTGCAGTGCGGCGTCGCGAAGCCAAAACCCAGGCCGGTGGAGTACACGGACTCGCGAGCCCACAGAGCTTGCTCGAGCTGGTGGCGATCTTCGGTGCGGCTGGAGATGTAGAAGGCGTCCACCATTTCCTGAATGACCTCTTCCTTGGTCCGGCTTGAACTTTCCAGAAGCACGAGGTCCTCAGTGAGAAGCGGCTCTGGAGGCTGCGTTTGCCGCAGGGACAGGACCGCGTTCACCCCGGCGGTGTCAGGGCAGGCCATCACCTCATCGAAGAGGGCTACGCAATCCGGGCTATGCAGCTTCGCGATGCGGCGCTTGAAATCGTGGACCTCGGCTGCCGGAACGCTGATCTCGTCGAGCCCGAGGCCGACGAGCAGGGGAAGATTCCGGGGGTCGGCAGCCATCTCCCCGCACATTCCAACCCATCGGCCGGCCCTGTGGATCTGGCCGACGAGTTGCCTCAGGAATCGCAGAAAGGCGGGATGGCGCACGTTGAACAGCAGGGCGATCCGCGGATTGCCGCGATCAGCGGCGAAGAAGTATTGGCTCAGATCGTTGGTGCCGATGCTGAAGAAATCGACCTCGGCGCACAACTGATCGAGCGCGAACGTGACGGACG
>Ga0187846_10001377_pt1 | contig 13767 bp, 13 predicted proteins | sample TC_taG_FD_161473 | JGI IMG/M metagenome (GOLD analysis project Ga0187846, IMG submission 161473) | Biofilm microbial communities from the roof of an iron ore cave, State of Minas Gerais, Brazil - TC_06 Biofilm (v2) | ecosystem: Environmental > Terrestrial > Deep subsurface > Cave > Wall biofilm...
GAGGTTCGTCCCCACGAAATAACACGATTCCACGACAGGCCTCCCCCCGGTTTTAAACGGGTTCTCAGGGACTCGACGCTCACAAATTTGACAAGAAGAACCCGACAGGTATAAAATCGCCGAGATACGGGTATAGTGTTATGTACGACGCGGATCGGCGCGCATGCCTGCGCGCAATTCGTTCGACACTGGGGGTATACGCGACGCGCAGTGCGTTGTCAAGGGTCACGGTGTGGTCTGCGGCTGGGACAGGGGACCCACGCCGTGCAGGCTTCCCCCCCGACCACGCCGGGGAACCCACGGCGCAGATCGCCGGGGGCGTGCGGCGGAGCGTCGACGGGAAGCCCCATCGGTCGGCTCGGGTGGGAGCGTTGGCCGCCGCCCGCGTGAACATTGCTTCTATTAAAGTACCTTGCAAGGCCGGGCCCGTGCCAGGACTCCCGGACCCGGACGACGGCGGACCCTCGTGCCGCCGCCCGGAAGGCGGCCCCGGATCGGCGGGGGTTCCCGCCCAGCGCCGGGAACGCACGCGGGTTGCCCGGTCCGTCGACGGGCTTTTGAGTCGGTCCGCCGCTCCCTCGGGGAAGCGGGGTACGAGCCGGCTCGAGCTCGCGTGCGCCAAACGGAGACACGCAGGAGGGGATACGTGGCCAAATCACTCGTCGTTGTAGAGTCCCCCACCAAGGCGAGGACGGTGAAGAAACTCCTCGACCGGAAGTACGAGGTCATCGCCTCGATGGGGCACGTCAAGGATCTTCCCCGGAGCCAACTCGGGGTCGACGTCGAACACGAATTCACGCCGAAGTACATCGTTCCCAAAGGGAAGGGCCCGGTCATTAAGGAGCTCAAGGCCGCGGCGAAGAAGGCCTCGGCCGTCTACCTCGCCACCGACCCCGACCGGGAGGGGGAAGCGATCTCCTGGCACCTGTCGACGATCCTCAACCCGGTGAACCCCAAGATCAAGCGGATCGAGTTTCATGAGGTCACCCGGGAGGCGGTGCGCAAGGCCCTGGAGACCCCACGCGACATCGACACCAGCCTGGTGAATGCACAACAGGCCCGCCGGATCCTGGATCGGCTCGTGGGGTACAAGCTCAGCCCCCTGCTGTGGCGTAAAGTCCGGGGGGGCCTCAGCGCCGGACGGGTGCAATCGGTGGCGGTCCGGCTGATCTGCGAACGTGAGCGGGAGATCGAAGCCTTCGTTCCGCAGGAGTACTGGACGGTGGCCGCCCGGCTCGTCCGCGAAAACGAAGACACCCCGTTTATCGCCCGCCTGGTCGCGAAAAACGGAGAAAAGATCGCGATCTCAAACGAGGGACAGGCGCGGGCGATCGTTCAAGAACTGGAGCGACTCCCGTACAGCGTCGCGGAGATCCGGCGCAAGGATCAGCAGCGGCACCCCGCCGCGCCCTTTACGACGAGCACGCTGCAGCAGGAGGCGAACCGCAAGCTCGGCTACTCGGCCGCGCGCACGATGGTGGTGGCCCAGCAGCTCTACGAGGGCCTGGACGTCGGGACCGAAGGGACGGTAGGCCTCATCACCTACATGCGGACCGACGCGGTGCGGGTCTCCGAGGAGGCCCAGCGGCAGGCGCGCGACCACATCGCCACGGCGTTTGGTGTCGCCTACGTCCCCCCGCAGCCCCGGCAATACACTTCCCGCCGGAACGCGCAGGGCGCCCACGAGGCCATTCGGCCGACATCGGTGCTGCGGACCCCGGAGGCCGTGAAGCCGTTCCTCAAGAGCGATCAGTACAAGGTGTATCGGCTGATCTGGGAGCGGTTTGTGGCCAGCCAGATGGCGTCGGCCGTGCTGGATACGCTCGCGGTGGACATCACGGTCGGCGCGTACCTGTTTCGCGCGACGGGCTCCCGGGTCAAGTTCCCGGGGTTCCTCCGCGTGTACATGGAAGGTCGCGACAACGGCGAGGAGGAAGCGCCGGAAGGCTGGCTGCCCGATGTGCAGGCTGGCGAGCGGTTGCGATTGCTGGGCCTCGACCCCGCGCAGCACTTCACGCAGCCCCCGCCGCGCTACACCGAAGCGACGCTCGTACGGGCGCTGGAGGAGCGCGGCATCGGCCGGCCGAGCACCTACGCCCCGATTATCGAGACGATCAAACACCGGGGGTACGTGGAGGTCGAGGATCGCCGGCTGTACCCGACGGAACTGGGCGTGCTGGTCAACTCGTTGCTCGTGGAGCACTTCCCAAACGTCGTGGACGTGGACTTCACCGCCCACATGGAAGAGGATCTGGACCGGATCGAAGAAGGACAGGCTGACTGGGTGGGGCTCCTGCGCGGGTTCTACGGGCCATTTTCAGAGGTGCTGCACAAGGCGGAGCAAAACATCGAGGAGGTCGAGATCGCGCCCGAAGAAATCGGTGAGCCGTGCCCGCGCTGCGCCCGCCCGCTGGTAAAGCGGCGCGGTCGCTACGGGCAGTTCGTCGCGTGCTCGGGGTACCCGGAGTGCTCGTACACTCGGCCGGTCGGGATCGGAGTTCGATGCCCCCTCGACGGTGGGGAGGTCGTGGAACGGCGAACCCGCAAGGGGCGGATGTTCTTCGGGTGCGCCAACTACCCGGCGTGCACCTACACGTCGTGGGACCGCCCGCTCGGACGGGCCTGCCCCGTGTGCGGCCAAATGCTGGTCGCGAAGCGGGCCCGCCGCGGCGTGGCCCCCGTGGTCGTGTGCAGCAACAAGGAGTGCGAGTACAAGGAACTCCCGCAGCCGCGGCCGGCCGAACCGGTGGGCGCCCCGTCCTGACGGACGGGGCTGGCGCCGGGCGCGCGGAGCGCCACCGGGCCTAGCCCGGAGCACTCGCGGGGGGACGCGGGAGCCGGACGGTGCGCTCGACCACCATCATCGCGGTCCGACGAGACCACACCGTGGCCCTGGCCGGGGATGGCCAGGTGAGCGTGGGGAATACCGTCCTCAAGCACGGTGCTCGCAAGGTGCGGCGGGTCGCGGACGGCGTGTTGCTGGGGTTTGCGGGCTCCGCCGCCGACGGGCTCACGCTGTTCGAGAAGTTAGAGCAGAAACTCACCGCGTTCCATGGGAACCTGCCGCGCGCGGCCGTTGAACTGGCAAAGGACTGGCGGACCGATCGCATCCTCCGCCGCTTGGACGCCCTGATGGTCGTGGCAGATCGAGAGCACGTCTTTGTGCTTTCCGGAACCGGCGACATCGTGGAACCCGACGATGGGGTGGCCGCGATCGGCTCCGGCGGACCGTACGCCCTCGCGGCGGCCCGCGCGCTACTCCGCCACTCCACGCTGTCCGCCGAGGAGATCGCCCGGGAGGCGCTGCGCCTCGCTTCCGAGATCTGCGTCTTTACCAACGATCGTGTCACCGTGGAGGTCCTCCGGTAGCATGAGTTCGCGGCTCCGCGCCGATCACCGGCTGACGATGGACGCCCTGACTCCCCGGCGGATCGTCGAAGAGTTGGACAAGTACATCGTCGGTCAGGCGGCGGCCAAACGGTCCGTCGCGGTCGCGCTCCGGAACCGGTACCGCCGGAGCCGGCTTGGGCCGGAGCTGCGGGACGAGGTGATTCCGAAGAACATCCTGATGATCGGCCCGACCGGCGTGGGGAAGACCGAAATCGCCCGCCGGCTTGCCCGCCTCGCCGCCGCGCCGTTCGTGAAGGTGGAGGCGACGAAGTTTACCGAGGTGGGATACGTCGGCCGCGACGTGGACTCGATGGTCCGCGACCTGGCCGAGACGTCCGTGCAGATGGTGCGCGGTGAGCGCATGGCCGCGGTTGAGGCGCGCGCGGCCGCGCAGGCGCGGGAGCGGCTGGTGGAGATCCTTGCCCCGGCTCCACGGCGGGACGCCGGGTTCGCCAACCCCCTCGAAGCCCTTTTGGGGGCGGGCCGGGCGTCCGCCCCCACGGTGGAGACGTCCGGGGGGGCTTCGGAGGAGATCCTCGCGCGGAGGGCCGCCCTGCGCGAGCGGCTCGCCCAGGGGGAACTCGATCAGGAGATCGTGGAGATCGAGGTAGAGGAGACCACCTCGCCGATGATCGAGGTGTTCTCCGGGCAAGGCGCGGAGGAGATGGGGATCAACCTCCAGGACCTGTTCGGGAGCCTCCTGCCCCGGCGGCGGAAGCGTCGGCGGATGACGGTGCCCGAGGCGCTGCGCGCGCTCACCAACGAGGAAGCACAGAAACTGATCGAGGTGGATGAGGTCATCCGGGAAGGCGTGCGGCGGGCCGAGGAGTCCGGGATCATCTTCATCGACGAGCTGGACAAGATCGCGGGGGGTGGCGGCGGGGCGGGTCCCGATGTGTCCCGCGAGGGTGTTCAGCGCGACATCCTGCCGATTCTTGAGGGATCGACGGTGACGACCAAGCATGGGCCGGTGCGGACCGACCACGTCCTGTTCATCGCCGCCGGCGCGTTTCACATCTCCAAACCTTCGGACTTGATCCCGGAGCTGCAGGGGCGGCTCCCGATCCGCGTCGAACTGCAGCCGCTCACCGAAGCCGATTTTGTCCGCATCCTGGTCGAGCCCGAAAACGCGCTCACCAAGCAGTACACCGGGCTGCTGTCGACCGAGGGGGTCACGGTGGAATTCACCTCCGACGGGGTCGCGGAGATCGCGCAGATCGCCCGGCAAGTCAATGCCCAGACCGAGGATATCGGCGCCCGCCGGCTGCACACCATCCTCGAACGGGTGACGGAAGAGATCTCCTTCGCCGCCCCCGAATCCGCCGCGCGTATCGTGATCGACGCCCCCTACGTGCGCGCCCGGCTCGCCGGAATCCTGGCGGATCGGGACTTGAGCCGCTACATCCTTTAGCCCACGCGCGCGGCAGCGGCGTCGGAATCGGCGCGCGGGCCCGTATTTGTTTCGGCCCGGGGCCTATGCTATACTACGGAGGACTTTCAGCACGCGTCTGGATTGTGTCGGCGGTGCTCGGAGCGATTCCGGGTTCTGGCGCAAGATGAAGGACGCGGAGGCCGAACCGGAAAGGGGATGGAACGCGGTGCCGGTTGTTACGATGAAGCAGCTCCTCGAGGCGGGTGTACATTTCGGCCACCAAACCCGCCGATGGAATCCCAAGATGGCGCCCTTCATTTTCACGCAGCGCAACGGGATTCACATCATCGACCTTCAGAAGTCCGTCCCGTTGATTGAAACGGCGTACAAGTTCGTCCGGGAGACGGTTGCGGCGGGCGGCTCCATCGTCTTTGTCGGGACGAAGAAGCAGGCGCAGGATGCCATCCGTGAAGAGGCGACCCGGGCGCATCAGTTCTACGTGAACCAGCGGTGGCTCGGGGGGATGCTGACGAATTTCAACACCATCAAGAGCCGGATCGACCGTCTCCGGGAGCTCGTGGAAATTCGCGACAACGGAACGCTCGACGTGCTGCCGAAACGCGAGCAATCACATCTGATGGACGAGCTGGCGCGACTGGAGAAGTACCTCAGCGGGATCGCAGCGATGAAGACGCTCCCGGCCGCGATGTACGTCGTGGACACCCGCAAGGAGCACATCGCGATCGCGGAGGCGCGGAAGCTTCGCATCCCAATCGTGGCGATCATCGATACCAACTGCGATCCCGACGAGGCCGACTACCCGATTCCCGGGAACGATGACGCCATCCGGGCGGTCCGGCTCATTACCAACCGCATCGCCAACGCCGCCCAGGAGGGCTACGAGGAGCGGCGGAAGGCCGAGATCATCGAGGAGGAGGCGCTGGCCGCAGAGGACGAGGCTGTGGAGCCGGCGCCGATGGCTTCCCTCCCGGTCGAAGAAGAGGTCGTCGTCGAGGAGCCGGCCGAAGAGGAAGAGGTCCAGGCGTAGCGCTGGGCCTCGGTAGTCTGCACACGGCGGCGCCCGCGGGCGCGGCCGGGAGGACGGTTCCCGTTGGAGATCAGCGCGGGTCAGGTCAAAGAGTTGCGCGCCCGGACCGGGGCCGGCGTCATCGACTGCCGGAACGCGCTGGCCGAGGCCAGGGGCGATTTGGAGAAGGCGCAGCAGTTGCTGCGCGCCAAAGGCCTGGCCGCGGCAGGCCGCAAGGCGGGGCGGGTGGCCAAGGAGGGGTTGATCACATCCTACATCCACGGGGAGGGACGGCTGGGGGTCCTCGTGGAGGTCAACTGTGAAACGGACTTCGTCGCCCGGACCCCGGACTTCAAGGCCCTCGCCCGGGACGTCGCCCTTCAGGTGGCGGCGAGCGATCCGCGGTACGTCTCGCGGGAAGACATTCCCGAGGATGTAGTGGCGGCCGAGCAGGCAGCCTACCTCGCGCAGGCTCAGGCGGAGGGGAAGCCCGAGGCCGTGGCGGCCCGCATCGCGGAGGGGAAACTCGAGAAGTTCTTCCAAGCCATCTGCCTGCTCGACCAGCCATTCATCCGCGATGAAGGCGCGCATCCCCGCACGGTCGGCGATCTCGTCAAGGAAGTGATCGCGAAGACGGGCGAGAACATCCAGGTCCGTCGCTTCGCCCGCTTCCGGCTGGGGGAAGGATGACCCGCGAGAGCTATCACCGCATCCTGCTCAAGCTGAGTGGTGAAGCGCTCGCCGGATCCGGCGGCGCCGGACTCGACTCCGAGGTGCTGCACTTAGTCGCGCGGGAGGTCAAATCGGTCCGGGAGGCCGGCCGTGACGTGGCGATTGTCGTCGGCGGAGGCAACATCGTCCGCGGCGTCCAGATCGCCGAGAACATGGGGCTCAATCGGGCCACGGCCGACTACATGGGGCTCCTGGCCACGGTCATCAACGCGCTGGCCCTGCAGGACGCGATGGAGCGCGAGGGGCTCGAAACCCGCGTGCAGACGGCCGTGGAAATGCATCAGGTCGCCGAACCGTACATCCGGCGGCGGGCGGTCCGGCACCTGGAGAAGGGGCGCGTCGTGATCTTTGCCGGGGGCACGGGCAGCCCGTACTTCACCACCGACACGGCTGCGGCCCTTCGGGCGGTTGAAATCGAAGCCGACGCGATCCTCATGGCCAAGAAAGGCGTCGATGGCGTGTACGACAGGGACCCTCGAGAAAGCCCCGACGCGGTGCGGTTTGACACGCTGGACTACATGGAAGTGCTCAACCGCGGACTCAAGGTGATGGACGCGACGGCCACATCGCTCTGCATGGATAACCGCATGCCCATCGTCATCTTCGACATCACGCACAAGGGAAATCTGATGCGGGCCGTGCGGGGTGAGGAGATCGGCACCCTGGTGGGAGGGAGCGCCGGTGGTTCACGACGTGATCAACGACGCTAAAACGCATATGCAGAAGGCCGTGGACGCCACCAGGCGTGAATTTGGGAGCGTCCGGACGGGCCGCGCGAGCCCGGCGCTCCTGGAGCGGGTCACCGTCGACTACTATGGCGTGCAGACCCCCGTGACCCAGGTGGCGACCGTCACCGCGCCGGACCCCCGGTTGTTGGTGGTTCAGCCGTGGGACAAGAACCTCCTCCGGGAGGTCGAACGGGCCATTCTGAAGAGCGAACTCGGGCTCACCCCGTCGAGCGACGGGCACGTGATCCGCCTTCCCATCCCGGCCCTGACGGAAGAGCGCCGCCGCGAATTGGTCAAGGTCATCCGGAAGCACACGGAAGAGGGGCGCGTGGCGATCCGCAACATCCGCCGGGACCACAAGGACCGCCTGGAGCGCCTGGAGAAGGACGGCAAGATCTCGGAGGATGACAGCCGCCGGGGGGTCGACGAACTGCAGAAGCTGACCGACCGGCACATCAAGGAACTCGACGCGTCCCTGTCCGGCAAGGAAGCGGAGATCATGGAAGTCTGATGGGCGCCGATTCCCGCCTCCCCGACGTGATCGGCTACGCGCTCGACGACGCCCGGCAGGTGATCACCGCGGCGGGGTGGCGGCTGGGCGAGATCATCGAGACCCGTCCACCCCGGCGGACCCTCCAGGATCCCCGCCGCGTGGTGCGGGAGCGCGTGGACAGCCAAGGGCTCCTCACGCTGGTCGTCTGTGGCGAGCGCTCGGACGACGCGCGGCTGTGAAACCGGATCCGACCGATCTGCGCCAGGGTCAGGGCGCGGCAGAGCGGCGGCCCCCTCAGGTCGAGGGGGCCTCGGCGCATCGGGCCCGGTAACCGGCATCGCGACCGCGGCGGCGGTTCGCGGAGGGGAGTTGGAGCGTGGGGATCCAAAGTGACGTGCGGGCGGACCTGGCGCAGCGGGAAGCCGCGCTCCGCGCCAGGCTGGATCCGTTGCGGATGCCGCGCCACATCGCGATCATCATGGACGGCAACGGGCGCTGGGCGGAACTGCGGGGACTGGCCCGCGTGGAGGGCCACCGGGCCGGCCGAGAGGCCATCCGGCGGACGCTCCAGTGCGCGCGCGAGTGCGGGGTCGAGGTGCTGACCCTCTATGCCTTCAGCACGGAGAACTGGCGCCGGCCCCCCGAAGAGGTCGACGCGCTGATGGCCCTGTTGGTGGAGGCCGCGCAGGAGGAGGCGTTCGATCTCCAACGAAGCGGCGTGCGGTTTCGGGCGAGCGGCCTCCTCAGAGAGTTACCCGACGGGGTTCGGGCCGCGATCGAGCAGGTGGTCGCGCTGACGCGGGGCAACTCGCAGATCATCCTGAATCTGGCGCTGAACTACGGCGGCCGAAGCGAGATCACTGAAGCCGCGCGGCGGCTGGCGCAGGACGTCGCGGAGGGGAAGCTGACGCTCGAGCAGATCAACGAGGGGGCCTTACGCAGCCACTTGTTTGCGCCCGACCTCCCCGATCCGGACTTATTGATTCGAACGGGAGGGGAGCACCGCCTCAGCAACTTCCTCCTCTGGCAATCGGCGTACACCGAGCTCTACTTCACCGACACCCACTGGCCCGATTTCCAAAACGTGCACCTGCTTGAGGCCCTGCGCAGTTTTCAATCACGCGACCGGCGGTTTGGGGGCGTGGAGCTTGGATAGCGTGTCTCCGTCAGGGAGCGTTGCCGCGTCGGTCGAGCGCTCGGGGGCGGCGCCTCCGCGTTCGTGGAGCGACGGCCTCGTGCGCCGGGTGGCCACCGCCGCGGTGGGCATGCCGTTGACGATCCTGGTGATCGTGGTCGGCAATCCATGGCTCTCGATCGCCATCGCCGCACTGGTCGGGGTGGGTCTGATCGAATTCTATCGGATGGTGGAACGCGGCGGGTACCGGCCGGTGTGGGAGGCAGGCATCATCGGCGGGATGCTCTTCGTGTTCGGGGTCGTGTGGCCCGAAGCCTCGTGGGAGATCCTTGCGCTGCCGGCGTTGCTGATTTACACGATGATGATGCAGCTCCGGGGAGGCCGGCCCGAGCGGGCCCTGGTGAACGCGGCCGTGACGATCCTCGGGGCGCTGTACGTGGGCTACCTCTTCAGCTTCGTGGTGAAGTTGCGGGGCCTTCCGGTGGGGCTGGATCAGACGGCGGGTCCGGCCCCGGTCCTGCTGGTGGTCTTCGTGGTTTGGGCCGCGGACACCGCGGCCTATTTCGTGGGTCTCGCCGCGGGACGGCACAAGTTGCTCCCCCAGATCAGCCCGAACAAATCCCTGGAGGGCGCAGGCGGCGGGGTGCTGGCCGGCATCGCGGTGGGTCTCCTGTGCGGATGGGCGTTCCGGTTCGCTCCCGCGATGGCCGCCACCGTGGGGGGCGCGTGCGCCGTTGCCAGCATCTTCGGCGACCTCTGGGAGTCCGCGATCAAGCGTGAGATGGGCGTCAAGGACGCGGGGGGCATCCTCCCCGGACACGGCGGCATCCTCGACCGTTTCGACGGCCTCTTGTTCGCGATTGTTGTCGGTTACTACATGATGCTCTGGTGGCCGAAAAGCTGATGCGCCGGTTGGCGATCCTCGGTTCGACCGGCTCGATCGGCCGCGCCACGCTCGACGTGGTGCGCCATCTGCGTCTGCAGCAGCACGAGATCGAGGTCGTCGGCCTCTCCGCTCGCCAGGACATCGTCCGCCTCGCCGAACAGGTCCGAGAGTTCCGGCCGCCGGCGGTGGCGGTGGGGGATGCGGAGGGCGAGCGTCGGGTGCGGGCGGCGGCTCCCGACTGGCACGGGGACGTGTTGCTCGGCTCCCGAGGGCTTGCCGCGCTGGCCGCCGAGACCGGCGCCGATCTGCTGGTCGTGGCCGTGGTGGGGGCGGCCGGACTGGGACCCACGCTCGCCGCGGTCGAGGCGGGGAAGGACATCGCGCTCGCAACGAAAGAGACCCTCGTAGCCGGGGGGGCCCTCGTCACCGCGGCGGCCCGGCGCTCGGGCGCGCGCCTCCTGCCGGTCGACAGCGAGCACTCCGCGATCTTTCAATGCCTTGAGGGGGCGGCGCACCGGGCCGTGGCCCGGCTCTGGCTGACCGCATCGGGAGGCCCATTCCTTCGCTTCTCCCAGGAAGCGCTCGACGCGGTGAGCCCGGCGGATGCGCTCCGCCATCCGACCTGGAAGATGGGGCAGAAGGTGACGGTCGATTCGGCCACCTTGATGAACAAGGGGCTCGAGATCATCGAGGCGCACTGGTTGTTTGACGTGGCCCCGGAGGCCATCGAAGTGGTCATCCACCCGCAGAGCGTCGTCCACTCGCTCGTCGAGTTCGTCGACGGGTCGCTGCTCGCGCAGCTGGGGCCGACCGACATGCGGCTGCCGGTCCAATACGCGCTCACGTATCCTCGCCGGGTGCCGAGTCCCACCCGACGCTTGGATCTTCACGCGCTCGCGGAACTGGGCTTCGAACCGCCCGATCCCGTTCGGTTTCCCTGCCTTCGATACGCGCGGGAGGCGCTATTGCTGGGCGGGACGGCGCCCGTGGCGCTGAACGCGGCCAACGAGGTGGCCGTCCGGCTGTTTCTGGAAGGCCGGATCGGCTTCTCAGACATCGCCCGGCTGGTTCGCGGGGTCTTGGACCGGCACCGGCCTGCCCCCGTCACGTCGCTCGACGTCGTGCTGGGCGCGGACCGCGAGGCCCGCGCGCAGGCGGAGGCGGCCGCGTACGTGGCGTGAGACCGCGACCGGCTGGGGAAAAAGTAATCTGGGTATGTACATCGCAGACCCATTCGGAGGAGATTGAGTGTCCACGGTAGTTTTGGCCATCCTGGCCCTTGAGCTGATGATCCTCGTCCACGAGCTGGGGCACCTGCTCGTTGCCAAACGGGTGGGGATCCTGGTGCACACGTTTGCCATCGGCTTCGGCCCGCGGCTGTTCGCGGTCACGCGCGGTGAGACGACCTACGCGCTGAATCTCCTCCCGATCGGTGGATACGTGAACATGGCCGGCGAAGAGGGCGAGCCGCTGTCGTCCTCTCCGCGCGCCGAACCGGGCGGCCGCCCCCCCGATGTTCCCCTCGAGCGCACATTCCGAGGGAAATCCGTGGGGGCGCGGCTGGCCGTCGTCTGCGCGGGTCCGGTGATGAACTTTGTCCTGGCGATCCTCTTGCTCGCGATCGTCGCCTCGGTGTTCGGAATTCCGGTGGGGGTCAGCAAGCGCGTCGGACAGCTGCTCCCCGACTATCCCGCGGCCAAGGCGGGGCTCATGCCTGGGGATGTCATTCTGGACATCGACGGAAAGCCGATGGCGGACGGCCAGGAGATCATCCAGACGATTCACAACAGCGGGGGCCGCACGCTCGCCATCCTGGTGCAACGCGGGTCGGGCCGGCTCCTCATCCACGTCCCGACCAAGTTCGATCCGAAACAGCGCGTCTGGCTCACGGGGTTCTCGCCGGAGGTGACCCGTGAGCGTCTCGATCCGGTCCGCGCGCTGGGGTGGGGAGCGCTGACCACCGGGCGCGACATCGTCGCGTACCTGTCCGCGCTCGGCAACCTGTTCCGGTCCGGGCAGCTGCTGGATAACCTCAGCGGGCCGGTGACCGCGGTGCGATTCCTGGGGAAGGCGGCGCACGCGGGGGCGGAAACGTTCCTCTACATCACCGCGTTCTTCAGCATCATCATCGGCTTGTTCAACCTCTTTCCGATCCCGGCGCTCGATGGCGGGCGGGCGATGTTCCTGGTGGCGGAGTGGCTGCGTCGGCGCCCGGTCGATCCCCGCCGCGAAGGGTACATTCACCTGGTGGGGCTGGCGCTGCTCCTCTGTCTGATCATCGCGCTGACCGTCCGCGAGGTGCTGCACCCGGTGCACATTCCGATCCCCTGATCGCGGACCGGCGGGATCGGCAGGAGCCCGCCGGCGATGCTCGAATATTCACGTGACATCCACGGGGTGAACTGATGGAGCGGACACAAACGCGGCGTGTGCAGGTGGGGACGGTCCCCATCGGGGGCAGCGCTCCGGTCACGGTGCAATCGATGACCACGACCGACACGAGAGACGTCGAGGCTACGGTGGCCCAGATTCAGGCGCTCGAGTCGGCCGGATGCGAGATCGTGCGGGTCGCCGTGCCCGACAAGACCGCGGCCGCCGCGCTCGGGAAGATCAAAGCGCGGATCCGGCTGCCGCTGGTGGCCGACATCCACTTCGACCATCGCCTCGCGCTCGGGGCGCTCGAGGCCGGGGTGGACAAGCTCCGGCTCAACCCCGGCAACATCGGCGGCGCGGACCGAGTGCGCACCGTCGCGCGGGAAGCCAAAGATCGCGGGGTGCCCATCCGCGTGGGCGCGAACGTGGGGTCGCTCTCCAAGGAGATGCTCCGAAAATACGGCGAGCCCTGCGCGGACGCCTCGGTCGAGAGCGCGCTAGAAGAGATCAAGGTGCTCGAGGATCTCGAGTTCCGCGATATCGTCGTCTCCGTCAAGGCCAGCGACGTGGAGATGGCGCAGGCGGCGTACGTCAAAATGGCCGAGGCGGCCCCGTACCCGCTGCACATCGGCATCACCGAGGCAGGGACGACGTGGGCCGGGACGGTGAAATCGGCCGCGGGGCTCGGCGCGATCCTGTCGCGGGGGATCGGCAACACGATCCGGGTGTCGCTCGCCGCGGATCCGGTCGAAGAGATCAAGGTCGGGTTCGAGATCCTCAAGGCCCTCGGCCTCCGGATGAAGGGCCCGATCCTCGTCGCCTGCCCCTCCTGCGGCCGGGCGGAAGTCGACATCGTCGCCCTCGCCGAAGAGGTGGAACGCCGCCTCCAGCAGTATCCGGTGCCGGTCAAAGTGGCCGTCATGGGATGCGCGGTGAACGGGCCGGGCGAGGCCCGGATGGCCGATCTGGGGGTGGCCTGCGGGAAGGGGATGGGGCTGATCTTCAAAAAGGGAAAGATCGTGGCGAGCCTTCCCGAGGCGCATCTCCTCGAGGGGTTGATGAAGGAAGTGGAGACCGTGGTGCAGGAGAAGCAGGCGGCCGTGGCCGCCGGGTGATCGATCGGCTCTCGATCGGCCCGCCTCGGAACGCCGAACCCCGTGATCCCTCTCCGCGATAATATTCCGATCCGCACCACGCCCGTCGTCATGTATCTCCTCATCGCGGCGTGCGTACTGGTGTTCTTTCATATGCTCTCGCTCGCCTCGCTCGGGACGATGGATCAGTTCGTGGGCACCTATGGGGTGATCCCCGCGCAGTTCACCGGCCACCTTCCGTCCGCCGGCACAACCCCGCTGCCCCTCCGGTTGGTGACCAGCCTCTTCCTTCACGGGGGGTGGCTGCATCTGGCGGGTAACATGCTGTTCCTGTGGATCTTTGCCGACAACGTGGAGGGCGCGATGGGCCATGGATCGTTCCTGGCCTTCTACCTGCTGTGCGGGGTCATCGCGAACCTCGCGCACGTCATCGCCAATCCGCTTTCGACGGAACCGGCGATCGGCGCGAGCGGGGCGATCGCCGGCGTCCTCGGAGGCTACCTGCTCCTGTATCCGCGCGCCCGGGTGCTCTGCCTC
>Ga0187846_10001378_pt1 | contig 13757 bp, 11 predicted proteins | sample TC_taG_FD_161473 | JGI IMG/M metagenome (GOLD analysis project Ga0187846, IMG submission 161473) | Biofilm microbial communities from the roof of an iron ore cave, State of Minas Gerais, Brazil - TC_06 Biofilm (v2) | ecosystem: Environmental > Terrestrial > Deep subsurface > Cave > Wall biofilm...
TCTAGGCATACAATCAATACCGAACTATATCATCGCTATCGTATGGAAATGGAAGATGAGCCAGTATATGCTCTTACCACGGCATTAGTGATAGATACTATTGATCCTTACAAGCAAGGGCAGGTTCGTTGGTACACCCCTCAGTTCATAGAACCCGGCGTAGCATTAGAGTCCTGTCCTTGGGCATATCCCATTTCTCCCTTTGGTGGATTTGATGACTGCGGAGTAAGTTGGGTTCCTCCAGCTGGTTCTACTATTGTCTTACAGTTTTTGAATGGTGATGTAAATAATGCTTTTTATCACGGCACTATTTGGAACAGGACGAGAGGAACCAAAGATCAGAGACAGAGGTTATGGGGTATCCCTGTACCTGAATATGACAATGTTTGGGAGGGGCATAGGGCTGGTTATTTAGTAGGCTCCAACCAAGGCGACCAGGACTTTATGCCTTGGAATACAGAAATGTATAACGGAATAGACATCGATAGCATAACGGATTTTGACAATAACCCAGATTCTCAAAAGATTATTACATATCCTTACATATATGGTTTCAAGACTCCCGGAAAACATAGGTGGAAGGCAGTGGATGGAGACCACAAGTGTAATAATCGCTGGATGAGATTAGAAATGGCGTCTGGGGGTGGAAACTGGATTATGTTCAAGGATGACCACCTTCATCCTTGCGGCCAATGGGCTTTCAACGGACAAAATAGTACTAACGGTACAAGCAATACAAGTAATACAAACAATACAAGCAATACAAGCAATAACACAAACAGTCAAAATCAGACTGTAATGATGGGGCTTGGCAATATACTTCAAGGCAATGCCAGTTTGGAAATCACAACTCCTGAATCAAAGGAACTTCAACAAGGTGGGGATTTGAGAGATTGCCAAACAAACCCCGAAATGGCTGATTGTAATGGGCAACAAAGTAATAGTTCTATAAATATGAGTGATGTTCTTGCTAATCCTTTTTATAAACGGCAAGAAGAGATGCTTCCATATCAACCGCCTCAATCCCTTCAGCAGTTTCAAGCCAATAAGTGTGAGTTGCTACAAAGCGGTATTCAGTTTCAATCTATCTCTGGGCATCAGTTTGTTATGGATGATAGCGTGGATCAACCAAGCGGTGTTCCAAGCTTTGAAAGGCAGTTTGATTTTGGTTGTAATAATATGTTCACTGGTGGAACTTGGTGGACTTCTACCACTGGCCATTCCATCATTATTGATGATGCTGAAACTGATTCGATGGTAAGGGGCGATGGGAATGGTATAAACATTATAACTGCTTCTGGAAACTCCATAAAACTAAATGACCATACTTTACCAGGTAGTGAAAGCAACTCCCCAAGTGCTACTACAAGTGGATCAAGCTCAGAAGCAGGAGAGCATCGTGGTATTTTTATGGAAACCACGAGTAGAAATGTTTTCCAAATGTGTGATGAAGGAAATCAGCAAGCAAGTCCGCCAAGAAAAGAGGGTGGAGAACCAGTAAGTATGGCTACTGGAGGTTATTGTTTGTTGAGGTCTGGGTATGGATTACAACTTCTGATGAGTGATAAATCTAATCAACAAAATACTGATGAGCAGTTCATTCAGTTGCTTGCTCCACAAAAAGATAATCAAGAAAGAGGTCCACACCAACTTATATTTCAAGAAGTTCCCGAAGGGCCAGGTTTTGTATTATTGAGAGCAGGTGGAGCTTTTGAGTTGAGTTCTTATGACTCTTCTATGGAGGTAGTTGGAACAGAAGATCACCAGGCAGATAAAATGGTAACAGTGAAAGGAACATATTCGGTTGATATAAAGAACTATTACTTCAATCACAATAATCTAACTATATTCCAAGCAGAACAATATATATTGCTGCTCGCTGGGAGGGATTGCCCAGGAAGTCCAAGTGATTTAGCCCAACAAGCCAATCAAACTGCTCAAACTAATGTACAAATCGCTCAGCAATCAGCAAGCCAGGGAACACCTAATCAGTTGCCCTTTCAAAAAGAACCTTGCCCATACCCAGTTGTTGTTGGAAAAGACCCTTGGATTTGTCCTATGTTTGGATTTATACATTATGGCGTAATGGCGGATCCTAATGACCCAAGTAAAATAACGCATAACGCCCTAAGTGATAGAGTATTTGCCTCGGCAAAGGAGGAACAACAAAATGGCTAATAAGTTTGTTGGTATAGATTATCCAATAACCGATAATAACCCAGGCGGTTTGTTTGCTGCGTCCTCCGATGTAGAACAAATCAAGGCAGATATGCTTATATTATTGTTGACCAATCCTGGCGAGAGGTGTATGCTCCCCGATTTTGGGACGCCCCTAAGAGATTTGATATTTGAACCCAATGATGCCTCGCTAACACTAACAGCCAAACAAATGATTGCTACATCTTTACAAAAATATGAACCAAGAGTATCAATAAGTCAAATCAATGTTTCAACTAATGTAGACCCAACATTATTAGATGCAAGTGATAATCTTACTGAACTAAACCATGTACTTTCTATACAAATAAAGTTTATAGACCCTAATAATATACAAAGTGTTCAGGATCTTCTGCTTGAGGTTCCGCTCCAAACGGGAGGACAATAGTATGCCACATAAAGATCTAGAGAAGCGTAAAAGGTGCAATAAAGAATGGGCTATAAAAAATACAAATAAAATAAAGCAATACAAAAGAGAATGGTATTACAGGAATAAGGAAAAAGAGTTGGCAAAAGCAAAACAAAGAGAAAAGAATATGGAGGAAAGAAAAAAAGCAAGGGAATATAGCAGAAAGTGGTATTATTCCAATAAAGAAAGAGCCCAAGCTAATCACAGGAAGTGGAAGCAAGAAAATAAAGATAAAGTAAAAGAATACAACAGGAAATATGCGAAAGTGTATATTCAAGAGAATAAACTTTTAATAAAAGGTAAAAAGAAAGCGAAAAGAGATGAATGTAAAGAAAACAATCCAATCACATTAAGAAAATATACTCTTAAAAAATATGGCATCTCAATAGAGGAGTACGGTCTTATGTACTCTAAGCAAAATGGATTTTGCGCTATTTGCCATAAACCAGAGATAAATAAACGAAGTATAACAAATGCTCTTTGCATAGATCACGACCATCAAACAAATAAAATACGAGGTTTATTATGCAACAAATGCAATAAAGCACTGGGTTTATTTGGTGATAATGTGTCCATTCTGAAAGAAGCAATAAAATACTTGGAGGGTTTCTAATGACATCAACTTCATGTACAGATCTTATACAACCTTTAGCGCAAGCCGAGGAATCCAATGCCGTCCCCTTACCAAGTGTAAACTACACTAACCAGGACTTTTCGTCTTTGAAGACACGGCTTTCTTTGTTTATTCAACAGCAGTTTCCCAACTTCTCAGATTTTGTTGAGTCAGATTTCGGTATTATGCTTATTGAAAACTGGGCTTTTATTGGAGATATGCTTTCTTTCAAGATGGATCAGATTGCTAATGAAAACTACATTGATACGGTTACACAGATTGATAATGCTATGAGATTAGGTGAGATAGTTGGTTTTCAAGCAACTCCACCCATTGCTGCTACTGCTTTGTTCTCTGCAACAATAAGTGTTGTTCTACAAACTGATTTGCCTATTCCTAGTGGATTACAAGTAAGTGTTCCTACTAATGGAGCACCAATGACTTACGAGTTATTTGCCGCTGATCCTCTGAACAATCCTATTTTTGGACAAGACATCATCATTCCAGCGGGAAGTTTTAGCAATACCACAATAGTTGGTGTGGAAGGAGCAACAACTACTGAAACATTTACTTCTAATGGAACCGCCAATCAAATCTTTGCCCTAACAAACATCCCTGTTCTCTTTGATAGTATTCAGGTTCAAGTAGATGGAACTACCTGGACTCAAGTTGATGCTTTCACGGACTCTCAAGCAAGGCAAGAGTTTAGAATAGAGTTTTCTTCTAGTTATCAAGCTTTTGTTATTTTTGGTAATGGAAGTGGAGGCTTTATCCCTTCTTCAGGAAGTGCTATTACCATAACTTACAGAACGGGCGGTGGAGTTAGAGGAAACATCGTAACAGGATCCATAAACTTTCAGAGAGGTTTTGCTGTACCCGGATTTGATATATTTGTTCCGGTAGCTTTCACAAACTATACTGCGGGAATGAATGGATATGATGGAGACACAATAGACGATATAAGAACAAAGTTGCCTGCATATAATCAATCTCAACAGCGTGCTGTAACAGGACAAGATTATGTTGATTTGACCAACAACTTTGTTACTCCCTACAATGGACAAATAGGTAAATCAACGGCAGTTCTAAGGAATGCGGGTTGTGCTGGAAATATCATTGATTTATATGTATTAGCCAAAAATGGCTCTAATGATTTACAGCCAGTTGGTGATCAGCTCAAAGATTTATTGAGTGACTATATCCAGACTGTGAAGATGATTACTGATTATGTCTGCATAAAGGATGGCGTTATAGTAACTGTTGATACAATAGTGGATGTAATAGTGCCCAAGTTTTTCCGTAAGTTTCAAGATCAGATACAGGCACAAATACAGCAAGCGTTGAGTAGTTTTTATGCCCTAAGTAACTGGGACTATGGTGATGCGCTAGATGATACCGATGTGATAAAAGCACTAACGAGCGTTTCTAACATCACCAGTGCCACTGTTACTTTTACCAGCAATGATCCCAATAGATTTGGTGATATGATTGTTACTCAATATTTTGAGATTATTAGACCAGATACTACGACTATAAACATTATATTTGAATAATATGGCTTCTATAACAACACAAAATCCGACTATCAACTTAACTGTGGTTTTTGACCTAACAACCACAGATTCTTCTGGTGCGCTCGCTAACCCTTATGAAGTCAACACCATAATCATATACTTTATTGAGCGGAGTTATGATGCTTCTAACTTTCAAGAGTTTAGTCCTCCTGGTTCTAATCCGCTAATCAACTCTTTTTTCTATAAAGACGCTGTTCCATTTGCTGTATTTGGGACACCTGATTTCCCTGCTTGGCTTTCCACGGACATAGCAGATGCTTTTATTACTAATACTGATGTTGGCCATTTTCAGTTAGAGTGGACTCCAGAACTGGCGAGAGAAGGCGATTATATTTTGTGTTACACTTGGACTTCTATCCCTGCTGGAGATACACAATCCTTACTAATCCAGTTTTCGTTGAATGGAGAACTTCAAAACCAAGCAATACCTACTCACCAAACTTCGCCTAACAAATATCAAACACTCTTAGACAGATATCTTCCTGATATGTTCAAGCAGTTCTTGGGAAACTCAGATATTACTCCAGGTACATTGGAGAGTACGAACGAAGCCATAGCAAATGCCTTTACACTACTGGAGAACCTTGCTGATCAACTTTATGATTTGAATGATGCTAATGTTGTAAATGAGGCTCTTTTGCCTTATTTGGCAAGTTTCTTCAAATGGAAGTTGAGATCTCAAGACCCATTATTGTGGCGCAGACAACTTAGACAGGTTATACCTCTCTATAAGCAGAAAGGAACCATTGGAGGATTGAGTGAAGCACTAAACGAATGTGGTGCTTACTTCACCAACATTTCTATTCTCTGGCAGGTGGTTTCACCTTCTACTTATCAAGAGGCATTCATTGTAACGAAGGAAGAAGCAAGCAATCCGCCCGTTGTCTTCAGATTGAAACAGTACGCTCTACTTCCAGCAGAATCCAATAACTTCAAAATATTTTATAGGCAAGCGGGACAAAGTGATTATATTCAACTTACGCTGGACTATGTATCCTTCTCTGATGTCCCAGCAACTAATGTAGATTGTGCTAATAATACAGAAAATACAACTTATGTAACTTGGGTTGGAGACTCGTTACTTCTAAATCCAATCAGTTTGGGAGTGGGAGATGTGGTTCGTATATTATATAAAGTTCAAGAACCTCCTAATCAATCTATTGAAGACTACATCCAGAGTTTGCCTTTAGCAGATCAAAGAGACGAAACAACAATCACATTTCCGTTGAAAAACTGGAATGTAAGAGTGATTGCTGAAAATGATACTTTTTTTCCTTTGATTTGTCCTAATAAAAATCCATTTCAATACCCAGTTGTATTCGGGAAAGTTAGAACAGAGTTTCCATACTCGGAAAACATTTACAACATGGATGAATACAACGGCAGTACAAGGGATTCAACTAATCCTTGCGACATTGATTCCAACTTTTTGGATAGTTGTTCTTGTTGTAGAGGAAGTAAGTTCACTATAGATGTCGAAATAGAGGATTTGTCTAATGATAGAATAGAAGAAATAGAAAGTGTGATTACTGATTTTGTTCCTTTTCATGCTGTTTTACATTCTATCAACTATTCGGGACTAAATGATGAGATTATTGCTCCACCCATTGAAGAAATCGAATGTCTGATTACCTTTGAGCAAGATGATATTGTTATTGACCCTGCTTTCTTTGGATTTAGCCGTGTGATTTACAATGGAAAGGACTTCTCGGATGAACCGACCCGTGATGCTCTTGCTAGCTCAAATGCTGTAGCAAGCGGAAGTGATGGTATTGGATATAACGAAGCTATTGTATTTTATTCTCCTGGCACAAAGTTCGGAGACCTTTCTATCAAACCAGCACCAAACAATATACTTGAGGTTCTGTCTGGGTCAGATATGGGAACTTACCAAGTTAGTCCTTCTGGGCCTACTTATGTTGATGTTTTACAAGGAACTCCTGATTCTGTAAATTTTCCTTTAGATACAAGCGGTTTTCCATTTAGGTTGTCTAACATTCAATACCAAGAATCGACCGCCAGTATATTTCAAGATAATGTTGTGTCTTTCACTGATACAAATGTAGATTTTTCTCTTTATCCTATAGACACCGATTGGGTTTTGGTCATTACTTCTGGAGTATATGCCGGAAGTTATACTATAACTTCTGCTAATAGCAATAACACTTTAAATATCAGTGGTTGGATTGGAGCTGCTCTTGTTAGTGGTTTAGATTACACCATTGAAACCCCTTCTTTTGTAGCAGTTGTTTCTGGGACAGCAGGCGCAGTTTCTGTTAGATACAGAGGACGAGTAGAAACACAACTTATACAAAAAGAATATGATGTTCGTTCTCAAGATTATTTGATATACAATGGTGTTCAATACCTCATCCTAATGTTTGGGACGAGAGAGCCTAGCGATATAGTTGATAAAGTTTATATTGATGGCTATACAGGCGGCGATGTAGTTGGAATAGCAAACATAGAGATTTGGAGAAGATTAGTTGATAATAGTGTTGGTTATTTCGGGGTTCGTGGGCTAATACTGCACACTACATTGGACTATGAAACAATCTTAGGTATATCCAATGCTTCTAACGAAGGGCCGCCCATCTACGATAATAGTAGTTTCAAAGAAAACTTTCTTATTCTTATTGGTACCAACTATTACCAAATGGTTGATATAAACCACAATAACATTTATTTGGCTGGGCCTGCTCAAAGTTGGGGGTTGGCCGGAACTTCACCTATCAGCTATACGATTATTCAACTGATAAAACTACCTATTACTACACCAATAGGAACTTTGCCTTTTGTAGATAGAAGAGGTGATGAACAACCGATACCAATAGAGCAAAACTTATTGTTGTCTCCAAGTTTGATGATGAACCTCTTGAATAAAAATGCTCAAGTTATTGAAGAAGCCGTAAAAGGCAAAGAGGAAATATGGTATTCAGTGGAGATCAAACAATAAATACTATATAAAAAAGAGGATAAATGAAGAAGAAAAAACAAGTAATGCTCCAAGATTCTGAAGTTTACTCTTCAGGAAAGATTTGGATTGGTATTGAAAATGCTGATGGAACAAAAGCAGAAGTAGCCGTGAAGAATAAAGTCCTCCAACTAGGGCGGGCAGCCCTTGCTTCTGGTCTTGCTAATGACTTCAGTGGAAACTTTCAGTATTTTATCCGCAGAGTGTTTTTTAGCAATGGTGGGACTCTAAATGGTGTTCCGAGGTTGGTAGAAGATACTAGAACCAGTTTGTTCAATGTAGTAATGTTAGCCAAACCAGTCAGTGCAAGCATTGATTCTAACTTTCAAACTCAAGTTACATTTACCTCTGTTATTACCTTTTCTGAACTTATTGGACAGGTAATCAACGAAATGGCTCTTGAAATGGCCAATGGGCAGTTATTTAGTATGGCTACTTTTGGCGATATAAATAAATCTTCTACAATGCAGCTTACTTGGAACTGGAGGGTCAGCTTCGTCTAACCCAATTCCAAATAAACTGCATTGATTTTTCATAATCATTACTATATACTAATGTTATGAAAACACATTCAAATTTACCAAATTTTACAAGCAAACAGTTAGAGTTCATAAATGGTTCTTTATTGGGAGATGGTTGGCTATCTGGTAATAAAAATAAACCACACCAAAATTGGCATTATTCTTTATTGCAAAGTAAATTAGATAATAACGGTGTAGATAAAGGAAAATATATGAATTGGTGTTATTCAGTCATTAGTCCTTATAGTTGTAGAATACGTGATAGGATAATGAAAAATAACCTTAAGTTTACGCTCAAAAAAGACGCTTATAATTGTTATGAGTTCAATACTCATCGTCACCCTATCTGGAATGCATTTGCTAAGAAGTGGTACTTACATGATGAAAAAGGTATTCCAATAAGGAATAAAATAGAACGAATAATAAAAATAGTTCCAAAAGATTTAAAGCTTACTCCTTTGACTGTTTGTATTTGGTATATGGAGGATGGGTATAATGCTCAAAAAGATGCAAATATAACACTATGCACTAATGGATTTAGCATAGAGGAGTGTAATTTTTTGAGGGAACGGCTAAAAGAAGATTTAGGGGTAAGCCACACCTCTATTCAATATGATAGAAAGCAACCAACTATTTACATTGGCACCAAATCTTATTTTGACTTCATAAACATTATAAAACCCTGCGTTGAATGGGATTGCTTTCAATATAAAATTGATACTTCTGGGTATAATAAAGTCCATCAATCAGGCGAAAATCATTCGCAAGCAAAACTCAAAGATGCAGACATACCAGAAATCTTTGAGTTTTACCATGAAGGCATAATCCAGAAAGAAATAGCCAAAAAGTATGGTGTGCGCACATCAACTATTGCTCTTATTCTAAATGGTAAAAGATTCACTCATCTAAATATAACTCCCAAGGAACCATCTAATCACTGTAAGCCACATTTGACTAAAGAACAGAAAGAAGCAATCGCTGCTATGAAGCAACAAGGGTGTAAACAAAAAGACATTGCCGAAAAGTTTGGAGTAAATACCGCTACTGTGTACAGGACATTGAAATCACAATATATGCGCAAATAGATTTTCGTCTAAAGTTTTCCAAGTAGCGCATTCCCATTTGGGACGCCCAATCCAGTACAAGGATCCCAGCCTATTGCTGCTTTATACGCTCCATTATTCCCCTTTGTTATGTCTCTAAAAGATGCTTCATTGTTATATAAGAAGTTCAAGAAACTATACAAAGAAGCAGAAGCAGAGTGATTATCTTCTTTGAGTAACACATATAATGCGGCAAAAAGAGGAGCAACGCACGACGTTCCACCAATAGGCAGCCATTGCCCAGCGATATAAACTTTATATCCTGTATTTGGGTCTGCGTTCCCAGACATATCAGGAACGCCTCTCTTTTTATTGAAAGTAAATCCTATACCAGATTGATAAGAAGGTCTTGCGAATAGAGTAGAAAATCCTCCACCTGTTGCTCCGCCTTGACTACTATCGTTCCATACTGTTTCGGATTGGATGCCGAGAGTTCCCACGTTAGCGACCAGAGATGTTCCGCCACAAGATATAGCGTGAGGGCTTGAGCCAGGGAAATCAACGTGTAATCCACTTTCCCCATCACTGCTTCCACTATCGCCAGCGGCAACGAAAACAGGTATATCAGTAGCAGCAAAAACAGCGTCAAATGATTCCATATCTGCGGTTGTCCAACTATCTTCTGGCCCGCCCCAGCTGATGCTTATTGCATCTACTTTATCAGCGATTGCTGCCTTGATTGCGTCCAAGAAACCCTGGTTGGTGTTGGGAGTAAAGTAAACTAATCCGGTTGCACCTTTGGCTATAGACATTGCTACTTCTATGTCTAATGTAACTTCTCCTTGTGCTCCATTTATTCCATCGGGAGAATTAGTTGCCCCATCAATCAACCTATCTTCTACTGTTGGTGTAGGTATATTGAGAGTGCTGAAGAAGGTTTGTAAATCGCTCATCTCATATCCACCACCAAGTTCAATAAACCCTATTTTGTGGCCTGCCCCTGTTCCGTGTGGAAAGTTATATAAATGGGCTACTTGTGTTGGATAATAAGAAAGTGATTGAGCATCTGGGTGTAGTTGGCTTTTCTGGAAACGAATGTATGGTCTAAACATAATAATCCTCTGTTGATATATGGTCTTCGCAAGTATATATAAAGGAAAAGAAATATTTGGAGGTGTCTCATCCCGCAGATTGATTTGATTCCTGTTCGATTTTATCAACCACTTGATCCATATAATCATGTTATTGATAATCGGCCATTACAAGATCTTGAAACACAAGTAGAGCTTGTAAATGATCAGGTTGATATAGATGCCAACATATTGCGTGAATCCATTGGTTCTCAAGGCACATTAGCTAACCGCCTTGCTCAATCTATAAATGATGATGGGTCTCTAAAATCAACCGCTATTGATTTAGCTTTACATAACATAGCAGACCATATGGATGCGGGTGGTTTTGTTAGGATGACCATCGCTGAACGGGCAAAACTAAGCAATATCGCCGATGACGCTACGAACATTACTCTTCGTTTCAATACCATTTCTGGTATTCTATCTTTTAATAGCGGCATTATTGATTTTGAGCCATCTGATACGATAAACTGGAGGTTTCAAAGTGGCTCTTTGTTTGCGGATAGTACACTTCCAGTTTCTATAAGGCACGTTCATTATTATGGATTGACTGCTGTTCCACAAAACCTTCTTAGCCCTGATTTTATCAACTATCAAACCACTTCTATTGCTACTCCTTACAAAACAGGCTCTTTGAGGGTGTATATAAATGGCATTCGTTTGAGCGAGAACTTTAACACAAATGTTCCTGTCTGGAATGGTTCAGTATTCACCAATATATCACTGTCTTATAGTGAAGGCGTGGATGTGAATGGCGTAGTAACAAGTGGATTGTTTTCTTTATCTTCAGCAATCAACCCTAGTATAATGATATTATTGGACTTTGATGTCATTTACTAATCTATTTTATGGTATATAAAAATCCAGACTATTGGAGCGATATGATTCTGGGCACAACGCTAAATAAAAAATATATATTACATGAGGAGAAAATTGAGTTTATTATACTCTCCCCAGACTGTAATCCAGGCACTCTAAAAAAGACCGTTAGAACCATACAAGAATATTTCCCACAAAATCAGTATTGTTGTGTTGTTAGCTCAGAAGCTAAAGATATAGAAGAAATGAAGAAAGTTTGCCCAATCAAAATAGGTGGAAGAACTATTACATCTCTTATCAATGAGGGTATTGAAAAATCAAAACAAGAGTGGGTTTTTATTCTTATGGCTGGAGTTTGGTTACACGCCAACTCCCTCCGTAAATACGAGTTATTTTTGGAAAGCGATAGAGAAATACTCTATCCAGTTGTTGATAGAAAGATTGGTTTTGATGAAGCGACTATCAATGGGATTTTGATGAGCAAAAAGGCGTTTCAATCCATAGGGAAGTTTAGCGACCAAAATCATAGTATAACTTTGGTAAAAATGATATGGGCTATTGATGCTCTCGCATTGGGTTTCAAATTCAAAGCATTAGTAGGAGCAAGATTATTGTGAACATTATTGAAAAAGCAGACCATCTATTAGAAAATGTAGCGCCACCAAGGCATACTTTATTTCAACTTCAGTTTTTTGTTGTAGGAAAAGAACCAACTCTTCAAGCCAAGATGCATCGCTGTTTAGAAGAGCTAAAAAGCAGAAGAAATATGGTTCAAGCGGCTTCGCTTGAGATAGAAGAAACTAACGATGTAAATGCTCTTCACGAAATAGAAATACATAAGTTAGGAAGCAGCGCTTTTATAGATGAAGAAGAAAGAGAAATAAAAATCAGGCAAATCAAGAGAAAAATCAGCGCCAATAATACTCATAGTGAAGAACTAAAAGCAAAAATCTTAGCATGGAAAGAAGAAATGGATTTCTTTATAGAATGCTTTGAGATGCTTTCCAAACAGGAACCAATCAGACCTTGGGATGACTACCACGTTCAACTGGAGTATTGGAACGAGAAAACACTACAAGAAATAAAACGATGTGTTCTTCTCAAAAAGCCCGTTGATATGGAACAAATCCGCTTGATTTTATCTTTACCTGATGAAGCACCTGTGAAGAAACAAATGTTAGAGATAATGGTAAAATCTCTATCAAACGATAAATAAAACTATGGCTTTTATAGATAGGATTTCAACTCTTGACCCAGCTTATACTGTTGGGCAACTTTCAATATATCCTGTTGCCCAGGACAATGAAAATACCCTGTACCAAGTAAGTAATAATGCCTCTACAGTTCTAACTCAAGGATTGAACTATAATCAAAGTTATATTGTAGTTGCTGATACGAGTGCTTTTCCACCGATGGGATTACTTGCGATTGGAACAGAGATCATCTATTACGACCAAAAAGTTACTAATCAGTTCCAAAATTTGAAGCGTGGTTTTGCTGGTTCTCGCCAAGATCAATGGCCTAAAGGAACAAGTGTAGGGAATGCAGTAATGGCTGAACCTCATAATGCTACAAAAGATGCTTTACTGAATGTAGAAGCTAATCTTGGAACAGCAGTTAATCCAACGGTATTATCTCTAAATGGTATATTGAAGGGTTTGGAAACGAGGTTTTTAGCACCAAGACCTTTATTTAGAGGATTGCCCGTGATTGGCCCAAGCCCTTTCACAGTTCAGTTCCAGAACTTTTCTCAAGGGGATGTAATCCGTTATTTTTGGGATTTTGGAGATGGAGGAACTTCTTTGGAGAAAGCGCCTTCTCATACATATTTGACCGAAGGGACTTTCACGGTTAGTTTGAATATAATAACTTCTTCTTTAGCTCAAGGCATTGTAACAAAGTCAAACTATATCACAGTAGATAATAACCACAGACCAGCCTTTTTTTATGTGGTTCCACAAGTCGGAACAACAAGTACTGTTTTTAGTTTTGTTGACCAAACAGATGGAGATATAACAAGTAGATACTGGGTATGGGGAGATGGAACTAACACTTCTATAACTGACCCAAATAATCATACAGCAACGCATACTTATTCTGTTGTCGGAACTTACAATCCTTCTTTGCTTGTTATTTTTGCCGATGACACTAAAGAAGTTGTGAGAATAGAGGAACCAATAATAGTGAGTTGAAAATGCCTTCTAACTACCCAAACATTCTGGATACAAACCAAAATCTTTACTTGGTTCACGATGCGCTCAGAGTAGTGTTGGCTGATGATTACACTCCAGGCGATACAACAATCACTGTAAGCGACCCACATGGCGCAATAACTCGCTTTCCTCCTACGGGCATTATTACCCTTACCGAGCAATGTAGTGATATAAGTGTTCGTGCTATTAGTTTTACTTATAGTGGAGTTGATACTACTAACCTTATATTCCAAAATCTCGT